>Ga0196970_1000589_pt1 | contig 39116 bp, 27 predicted proteins | sample S1v_513CmetaG_FD_148672 | JGI IMG/M metagenome (GOLD analysis project Ga0196970, IMG submission 148672) | Soil microbial communities from Anza Borrego desert, Southern California, United States - S1+v_5-13C | ecosystem: Environmental > Terrestrial > Soil > Desert | place: USA: California... | reverse complement strand
TGCGCAGCATGGCCCAACCCAATATCAGTGGAAAGACGAATGCCTCCACCAACAGACGTGCCGAACTCGCCAAGTTGGTGACCGACGCGAGGGACAGAGCGGCGGCAAAGACGAATCCGGCCCACGCTAAGGCGCTGTACCGCAGCGACGGCGATATAGGAACCTTTGGTTTGGTCGCAAGCACACCAGCAAGTACAAGTACACCGATGACAAGCCTGTCCAACGTGAAGATCGGCTGCTGTTGTGGCAGGCTGAGGTAGTGATACCCGAGAGGGGAAACGGCTGCCCAAAGAATGAGAGTGGGGCCACCGTTGCTGGTCAACGCGGAGAGTCCAGCAAAGGCGGCAATGCCAAAAGCCCCGAGCAACAGCGAGGCTCCCACGATCCAGGGCCACGGCACCAAAAGCGCCGCCGAGACCAACAGCGCGATAGCAATCAAGGCAAGGGCCTTCGAATTGTTGCGGCGCTTTTGCGGACAAAACGTCAGACATAGGCAGCGCGGGATTAATCCTGCTTCGCCTCGTTATGGTCTTGGCTAACGCGATCAGGCACCTTGAGTCTCATGCGAAGTCGAATGCGGTCGCCGAAGTCTCGGAAATCGGCTGCAAGTCCTCCCCGCAACTCGAAGATCCCGGAGCGAACGGCATGATCAGGAGGGAGCATAAGAACGGTCGATCTTGCAGCAAGGAACAAGCTGGCGAAGATGGCGCCGAGGAGCAAGCCAGAGATGGCCATGAGAGTACGTCTGGGGCTCTTCTTACGCTCGGGCACCTTTGGCTCGTCGAGTATGCGTACGGTTGGGAGTTCTCGGGCTTCCTGAACCTTGGCGAGCTCGTATTGTTTCGTCAGCACTTCGAAAACAGCTTCCTGGACCTTAACATTGCGGTACAGGTCGTAGTAGCCGACACCAATGGCTGGCAAGCTAGTGATAGGCGGCAGCCCGCCGCCGACTTTGGCAGCGTCGGGGGATGCTTGCGCCGACGAGACTGCTGCAGCGCCGCTGCCTTCAATTTTGGCCAACTGTCGTTTCAGTGATGCGATACGAGCACGAGCCGCGATGACCCTGACATTGCCGGGTCGATATATCTCCTCGAGTCCGCTCAATTCAGCTTCGGCAGCACTTACTTCAGCGCGAAGCTTCGCGGCAGCATCAAACATCGCCTTTCCCTGTTCCTTCGGATCGATGGCCATGTTGTTGCGCGAAAATTCACTCAGTCGCGACGATGCGGTTGCGAGGTCTTGCTTAACCGTGCTCAGCCGTTGTTCCAGAAACACGCGTTCCCGGTGCGCCGCCGAGGTGTTCAGCTCTGCCAACACTTCATTAAGGTTGTCGACATAGCTACGCGCCAAACTCGCGGCCCGATCCGGTGAGCGATCGGTGACTGCCACGGTGATGATTCCGGTCTTCTTGTCCTCGAGAATCGATGTATTCTTCGCCAAGACCTCTTGTGCGTCTTCGCGCAGCTTAACCCGGTACACATGACGAAGATCGAACTTGTCGATAAGCCGGTCTTGCAGTTTGTCGCTGCGAAGCACGCCGACCAACGTCGCACCGTTGCTCTTCATGCCCAGCGCGTCGGACGCGACGGCTGCGAGCTTGTCATCGGCCATGCCGGCGAGCATCGCCAGTCCACTTCCCGCCTGCTTCTCGGGCGGCATGAGGGTGGCAACCGACTCGTACTTAGGCCGGATCGCCAAAGCCAGCACGACGGCCACTACCAGGCCAACGAGCGCACCTTTCACAACGAATTTGCGCTCTCGCCAAATCGCTAGAACCACATCGGAGGCGGCATTGGTACGCCGCTGGATGTCGTAGCTGATGCTCTCTTCGTGCAAGTCTGGTTCGTTCATGGATGTCGTTAACACCCCTTCTTTTCCATCGCGAGTTCAGTGGCGTCAGTGCTCAACCCGCTTCGAGGAATGTCCCGGTACTTGGTCCAGCCGATTGGTTGTGAATACGCCAGATGCGGTTCGGCAAATCTATTCAGGTTCTCGTAAGCAGGGACGTTGGAGCGGATTCTTATGGCTTCAAGAGTGTGCGTGCTCAACTGCGGGCGAGTTCTATAGGCGTTCTTGAACAGCAGAATGCGTTCGGGATCGAAGCCAATAAGCCGAGCGCCCAAGAAGTCGACCAGCAACGGGTTGAATCCTCCGAGCACAACGCCTGAGTGTTTCGGCGTAGGGCTCAACGGGCCGTCGCCTTCGCCTCCGATGAGCCCGTCCACAATCGATATGAATCGGCGTTGCTGCGTGTTCTGCAGATGTCCATCTTTGTCGGCGAACAGCAGGATGCGGTTGAGATCCAATACCGTGCGCCAGATGGTGTCATTGCCGCGCCAACTTCCGCGGTAGATCGGATTGCCGCTGACTTTTGTGAGGCATCGCATGAGCGCTCGCTGTGGAAGACTGATTGTGCGATAAGCAAGTTTTCGTGCGCGGCCGTCTACAGCCAAGAGTTTGTCCAGCACCAAACGGTCGAACCGCCGCAGCGCATTTTCGAGGCGGACGGAACTTCGCGGAAACTCGTCACCACGTTCCCCGGGATGTCCTACGCGATAATGCGGAAGCCAGTTCTTGTCGCCGTTGATACCGACCAGGTTCTTCAGGTTGATTGTGACCCCGGCCTTGCTGTGGACCTTAAGCTTCGGCATGCTGATCACAACATCTGCTTTCAAGATGCTGTTAGCGATCAGGTATTCATGACGGTGCTCGTTGTGGTGCTGACGAATAATGGAACGATCGAAGTCGGCACCATACAACCGTTCCAGTGCGTCAAGATCACGAAACTCGCTGTGCGCCCCAAGATCAACGGCCGTGTAACCTTCCGGGTCGCCCTTCAAAGGCGTCTTAACATCTTTCAGGAACCCTTCTTTACCCGGAGCGTAACGGTACTTTCGCAGGTCCGATAAGACGACGTTGGCGCCTCGGCTGCGATAAAATTCGACCACCTTGTCGATACCGGTGAATCTCGTAATCGCTTCAAAGTCCGCGTTGCCGTGGGGTGCATCGGCGACGATTACCCGGCCAGTCCCGTTCAGCGCCTTCAAGACGTAATCGATGACAGGTCGAATTAAGCTTCCGTGCGTGACCACCGAGTGCAAGTCATGACCGGCGGCGTTGAAGTGCAGAACGAAGTTTGGCTTGATGGCTACCAGGTCACCAGGACGGATGATGTCTTTGAGCGGATTCCAACTTGCGGTACCGGCGTTCGCAGCATCGAGTTCAAGGAGCATGAACAAGTTGCGAACTGCTTCGTACGCGCTGTTTGCCTCGCTTGCCACACAGCCTGGGCCCAGTTCGTACTCAGGGTACAAAACAGACGGATGAAATGGCGCAGCTCCAGCATAGGTGCTGGCAACATCCTGGTAAATCGCACATTGATTTTCTTGAGTCACAACTAGTCCGTAAATTGAACGTTGAGGTGTTGCAACAAGAAGCGATGCTTTCCGCGAGCAGTGAGTGGAATATCGTCCACGAACACAAGATCGACGGCCATGTCCTGTCCCATCTTGTGTTTCATTTCCTGCAGAATTCGTACGGAATCACGGTCGGTGTACGAGGGCTTACGAATGATGCGCATTTCGATCTTGCCGGGAACGTCCTGCACGAACTGAAACTGTTTGACATTGTCGAAAAGGTCGGAATGCATGTTGATGGCGGTCATCGAGATGTATCGACCGTCGGCAGTCACCATAAGTTCCTGGAGACGGCCTTCGATTCTCGAGAAGCGACGGTATGCGCGTCCGCAGGGGCACGGCCCTTCCGCGTAAGAGGCCATGTCGCCTGTTCTGTAGCGTACGAACGGCATCGCATCGTTAATGAACCCCGTACCTACGATTTCGCCGACCTCGTTTGCATTCTCGATGACACTGCCGTCAGGACGAACCAACTCGAACACGCCATGTTCCGAGAAGCAGTGATATTCGGAACCTTTTTCACATTCACCGGCCAGCAACACGTTCTCTGAGTGGCCGTACCAACTGAAAATTCGACAGCCAAACGCGCGCTGTAACAACTCCCGCTGCCAAGCGTATAGATTCTCGGACCCGCACAAGATGACACGCAGCGACGGTACTGGGGGGAGTTGCTTCTCGATCATGACCTGCGCGATCTGCGTTATCGCGGAAGGGTACGCCTGAATGGAAACAGGCCGGTAACGAAGGAGCAGATCGTGAACTGCCGGAATGCACTCTTCCTTCAAGTTGTAGCTGGAAACGTACAGCTTGTTATCGAGCAAGCTGCGTTTCTGTGGAACCGGATCTTTGGACTTGATTACCGCCCCGCGTACGATAACGCCACGCTCGTAATCACGATAGCCAATCCACCCCCACATGCGGCAGAAGAAGGCATTGCGAGCAGCGTCCGTGTAGTTCCGGTCCAAGTAGAAGCCCATGGGAATGCCCGTCGAGCCACCCGTGGTGTAGTACCGAAGCCTTCGCTGGCTGATGTTTCTGGCCACTAAATCTTTCAGGTTCTCCTCGACTGCCATCTTGTCGAGCATGGGCAATGCACGCAAATCGGCGAGGGACTTGAAGTCGGAAGGATGAAATTTGAGTCGATCGAAGCTATTGCGATAGTAAGGAACGTCGTCGTAACAGTGCTGGAGGAGTTGGCGTGTCTTTTCTAATTGATATCGTTCGTGCTCGTTTCCGGTCCAGCGTTCTGACCTAAGTAGAAACTGGAGCGTGTTTCGAAACACCTTCCCCTGCAGTCCTGGTAACGAAACTTGACGTGCGAGTTCGCAGTTCTGCACGCCGACCCACTTTTCGAGCAATCCCATGTCTTCAGTCCGCTGCCACTGCCTTCGAACGCGGCATGTGTCCGTAGGTCAGGAGTGAATGGATAATGCTGGCAACCTGGCGAGTACGGTCATCCCAGGTGCCGTGACGCACGGAGCTTTGTCGCATTTCGCGGAGATGCGGACTGTCTTGCGTGAGAGCATTCTCTACGGCCGCAATGAACTCATCCGCATTCGCGAAGAACCGCACACCTTTGGCGTCGCGGTACTCGTAAAGCTGTGTCATGACAATCGGCTTCCCTGTCGCAAGATACTCACGGACCTTAATTGCACTCCCGTACTGCGTGAATGGGTTATCCGTGCGCCAAGGCAAGATGCAGACGTCAAAATGTTTCACGTACGACGGCAATTGGCTGTACGGCTTCGATCCTAGGAAATGCAGGTTGGGCGCATTCAACTTAATGAGGTTGGATTTCAAACCGATCATCGCCCAGTGCCATTCAGGCCTACGGCGAAGCACCTCTTGCATGAGTTCGGAGTCCATCACGTAGTCCATCGCGCCGAAATACCCGAGTACCGGGTGCGGAATCTCTGCGATGTCTTCAGCCGTGCTCGCCGCCTCTTGCGAGAAGTGTTCGTAGTCGACACCTTGCGACAGGAGAAAGCGGTTAGGCTCATCAGCCTCATCGAAAAGCTTTCTCCCCGAATAGAGCACTATTGCTGCTTTGGCTTTCAGACGGCGGTCAAACTCACGGATAGTCGTTCGGGACAACGCACTATCTTCAGTCGCGTCATACTTGTCCGAAACTTGGTAGAGGAGCAGCTTGGAATCAAGGCTCTCCGCGATGTCTGCGGCGGACGGAATGGCAACCCAGATGATCGGGCGATCCATGCCGCAGATCATCATCGCCAGACGCATTTGTACGTTCAACAGCACCGAGTTGATCAGCTTGGCGAATCTGGACCCGTATAGAGGAATGACGACTGGTGTCATTACCCAAAGACCTTCCGGTACTCGCCGGAGCCAGCGCATGTAGCTCTTGAGCTTTCGCCGGATCTTTAAAAAGAAATCCGGATTCGACATGGATGGGAGGCCCATGCTGATTGAATTCACAAACAGCACGCGGTTCCTGCCGGCGAGACGCTTCAAGATGTGGTTCTTGGAATGGGGATGGTGGTACCACCAATCTTCGCCGGCGAAACAGATAATGCTCTCGCCCGATAGCCCGTAGTCCAGGGCTTGCGTTGCTTGCTGCTCCACGTCAGACCGTCCTGGTAACCGCATGCTCAAATTCGGGGAACTCCTCAGTGCTGCCCTTTACGCAGGCAAGCACTCGCTGTGCGTTGTGGCGCCATGTGTGCCGTTCAATGGCAGCGTTGCGCGCATTGCGCCCCAGTCGCTCGCGCAAAGCCTGGTCAGCCGCGACGGCCTCGATTGCCACAGCTAACGCACCCGGATCAGCCGGCGGGACCAAAACCGCGGTTTGCATATGGGAAAGAACGCGAGCTATCTGCTCAAGATCGCTGGCCACGATCGCCTTGGCCATGGCCATGTATTCGAACAACTTCGTAGGTGAGCCGAAGAAAGGCTGCCCATCTGGGATCGGAACGTGGGGGGAGACGAGGACATCGGCAGCATCAAGATGCGCGCGAACTCTATCGTGAGGCAGCAAGCCGGTGAATACGACCTGGCCATTCCCGACATATGCTGCAAGAGCCGACTGCATCTCCGGTTGTAACGGGCCCTCCCCTATGAAGAGGAACTTCAAGTTGCGGTTAGCCCCGCCGGACAACAATCGCTGTACGGCCTGCTGGAGAACGGCTATGCCATGCCAGTAGCTGAAGGTGCCAAGGAAACCAACCACTACATCCTGATTTGAAAACCCCAGCCGGGTGCGAACCTCCGCCCCGCCGCACCCTGGACGAAACTGCGTAGGGTCGACTCCATTCGGATTCATCAAGATGCGTTCTCGCGAGACTCCGCGGTCGAGCAGTTCCTGTCGCAAGGCCTCCGATACGACGACAACCTTGGCTGCACCCCGGAGTGCGACGTTCTCGGTGAGGCGCAGCCATGTGTGGAAGCGACTCGGATCCCAATAGCGTGACATCCGGTACTCGGAGCCGTTGTATTCGAGCATCAAGGGGATGCCGGTATAGCGCGAGAGCAAAACGCCGGCGATTACGAACTTGCCGTGCCGTTGATAAAGGACGCTGGCAGGACTCTTCTTGAGCTTTCGGGCTACGGTTCGGGCGAATTGCGAGTTGTAAACTAAAGCCAGAGCCTCTGCGAATAGAAACTTTCCCTTGGCAGGGATGACTTGGACATGCTGAGCGTCGTCAAGTGGCAGGGGCGACCCAGAGTAAATCTCGCACGTCGCGCCAAGTTCTCCGATGCCGCCAAGAACTCCCCGAACATGGCTGATTGCACCGCCAGCCAAGTGGCGATTCAGTGGAAAAGGAAAGAGGTATGCGACATCGAGTGACGTGGAGTTCCGACCCTGCTGAAGTTCCATTGGCCGCACTGCCCGTTGCAAAAACTGCAGTATCAGCCATGAACGAGCGAAGACTGCAGAGTCCCGAGCCACTCGCCAGGCGAACATAGGAAGCCTGTGCAGGCAGGTACTTCGTCGCAGTACTTCCCACTTTCCATCGCTGTAACAGACGGCAGTCTCCCGGCAGCGGTGCGCCAGGGACAACCAGGCCAAGAGTTCTCGGTGCTTGTTTTCGTCAGCGTGCTTGAAGAACAGGACAAGAGCAACGCCCTTTAGACGGCGCAAGGCTCGAACCTGAGCTTTCCAGCCATTCGCCCGAAGTTCTTGATGACCGAGCAGGACGATCTCGCAACCGGGATAGCGCGTCTTCACTAACTCGGTGGCTTCGTTAGCACCTCCGGTCCAAACGTGCAGATAGACCTGCCGACGTTTGTCGTTGCTCATCATGCCCTGCCCGCCTGGAACTGACTGGATGGTGAGGCAATGTACTCTCTCCACCACATCGCGAGGTTGAAGAGAATCCAGACCTGCTGCGCGTCGCGCTTGCTCCGGTGCGCCGTGCTTAGCAGTTGTTCAATGGCGCTTCGGTCGAACAGGTCAGTTTCATCGCAGAAGTTCAGTATCTCGGATCGAGAGGTTTGTCCGAGTTCACGGAGCATCCACTCGTAAAGCGGCACACCAAAACCCTGCTTGCGACGGTCGATCAGTTCATCAGGAATCAATCCACGAACCGCTTTCTTCAGGATGTACTTGAGCGTGCCGTTGCGTGTCTTCAATGACTCGGGGATGCTCATCGCCAATTCAACAAATTTGTGGTCAAGAAATGGAACGCGAGCCTCGAGACTTACTCCCATGCTCATTTTGTCCACACGCATGAGCAACAGTTCGGGCAGGCGCAGGTTCAAGTCGGCATAAGTCATCCAGCTCAGGTGCCCCTGCTGCCAGGCCTTCTGCTCGAAGCGCAAGCGGGTGTCGCGCAGTGGCTCCCAAGACGAGAGTCCACTCAAGCTCTTTTTCAATCGGGAAGACAGAAGGCGCTGCTTCTGCACCTGCGTGAAGCTTTCGTATCCACTCCAGAAGACAGGCAGGCCCTGCGAGGCGCGCCATAACAATTCATACTGGAAACCCTCGTCGTGGCCTGCCGCACGCAAGCCACTTAGGGCCAAGCGGGATGCCGCTCTCGCACCAGTGATGTCATTCAATCGCGCGGCTCGCAGCAGTTTTTTCCAGCTCTCGTAGCCCCAGAACAACTCGTCTGAACCCTCGCCAAGCTGGCAAACGATTACACCGTTGTCACGCGCCAGTTTGGAAACGTAGTACAGCGGCACACAAACCGGGTCGGCGATTGGCTCGTCCTGTAATCGGATCATCTGCGGGAGAAAGTCGAGCAGGTCCCTCGACGAGAGGAGGGATTCGTGATACTTGGCTCCTACCCTATCAGCCATTGAGCGGGCATAAGGCAACTCATTACGGTAGCTACCGTACTCACCCTGGTATCCGATCGAAAAGGTGGATACCTGTTTCGACGCACCTTCAGAGAACAGAGCTGCGTTAGTGCTGGAGTCGATGCCGCCCGAGAGGAACACCCCAACAGGAACATCGCTCATCTTCCGCAGTCTCACGGAGATGCGCAGTTCTTCCAGCAGCATCTCCGTTATCTGACGCTCGTTGGTCACGGAAAGCGGACTGGCATGGTCCCACACGTCCCAGTAGCGTTGTTGCACCAGTGTTCCATCGGCTCTCACACGCAACCAACAACCAGCAGGCAGCTTGTGGATACCCCGGAATGCAGTATCCGGCGCAGGCGTGGTCAAGAACGAGAGGAAATGGTAGATAGCCTCTTCGTTCATGACACGCTCTTGCTGCGAATCTTGGAGCAGGGCCTTAATCTCGGAAGCGAACGTGATGCGACCGTGGTGCACGCTGTAGTAGAGAGGCTTTATACCGATGCGGTCGCGTACGAGCCATAGCTCGCGTGAGCGCTGATCCCAAAGTGCAAAGGCGAACATTCCACGGAACCGCTGAATACAGTCGATGCCCCACTGTTCAAATGCGTGGACGATTACCTCAGTGTCACAGTGGTCCGTGATCCATCGATGCTGACCAGTGCTTTCCAGCTCGCGGCGGATCTCCGCCTGGTTATAAATTTCGCCGTTGAACGACAGCCAGATGGAGCCGTCCTCATTGCACATCGGTTGGGCCGCAGCATCGGAGAGATCTACGATGGACAACCGCCTGTGGCCCAGACCAACATTGCCCGATGCCGAAACCCAAACGCCAGCGCCGTCCGGTCCGCGATGCACCATCGCGTCCCGCATTCGGCAGATAAACTCCTCGGTTATGCGGAAGTTATCGTTGAACGACACACTTCCGACGATTCCACACATGAATGCAGTTCAGTCCTTTTTTCGCTCAGATTCCGCGCATGGCGAAGGCAGCCGTGTGCAGCAAAATCGCGAGATCCATAAAAAAGTTTTGGTTGCGGATGTAATACAGATCGTAGTGAATGTTTTCGTGGATGAGGTGGGCGCGGTCAGCACTGAGTTGCCACAACCCGGTTACGCCGGGCTTAACTTCTAAACGCTGACGCTGGCGGGCATTGTATTCAGCAACGATGAACGGCATCTCCGGTCGGGGGCCCACCAGCGACATATCCCCCCGAATGACGTTCAGTATTTGCGGGACCTCATCGAAGCTCGTCCGACGGAGAAAACGGCCCAAACGCGTGATTCGCATGTCCGAACCGTCCGTCGGCGAATAGTGGTACTTCGGCGCGTCCGTGTACATGGTCCGGAATTTATACATGTTGAAAGTCTTTCCATTCTGGCCCACACGGGTCTGCACGAAGAGCGCCGGTCCCGGCGAATCCAGCTTCACGAGCAAAGCGACCAGCGCGGAAACAGGCAGCGAAAGTAGCAGAACGGTCGTGCTTACAACCAAGTCAAAAGCCCTTTTAAGCAGCCGATGTCGAAGCTTCGCTGGGGGCTTGCCGAAGGAACCGAGGAGAAGGCCATCGATTTCGGTATAATCCAACTGGTAATCAGAAGGCACGGACTGGCCGGGCACAAAAGCCAACGACGCCCCAGTCGCAGCCGCCTCGGCGCAGGCTGTAAGGAACCGCTCGCGATCGAGAGATGGGATGGCTACGATCACCATGTCGATAAGGTTGCGGTCGAGTAGCTTGCGGGTGAGCGGGCCTCGGGAAATAGTGAGGCACCGCTCGTGCGAATAGGACAAGTCGAAAACTTCCTCTCCGCACTTACCAGGATCGTCATCGAGGACGATCACGGGCTCAAGGCCTAGCTTGGTGGATCGTGCCAAAGCCGAGAACACCCTGCGGCCAGTGTACCCCGCCCCATAAATGAGCACGCGGCGAATGCCGTACCCTCGATTGTGCAGCGCGCAGACGATCAGGTACATCGTGTGTTTCTGCACTATCAGCAGCGCCGGCACAAAGAAGAATGCCAAGATAATGACCCATCTCGAGACAAGATGCCCCGTCAGCGACGGCACCGGCGAGACCAGCAGGAAACCAATCACTGAGGCGCGCAAGACGCGCTCAGTTTCTCGAATTCGCAGCAGACTGCTTCCGAGCCGGTACGCCCCCTCTCGGTCCAGCAACAGAACCTGTAACCCGGCGAAAACAGTGGCGGCAACAAACACGGTTCCGGAACTGTAAATGACGTGCCTGCCAAGTCCGAGACCGTGGTAAAGGAAGTATGAGAGAGCAGCCGCGAACATTACAGTGAGCGCGTCCGCAATCACCTCGCAACAAGTGAGAACGGTCTCAAACTGATTCGCCACACGGGCACGTTGGTCGACGTGAGCCGATTCTGCCAACTCCCCTAGTATCAAACTATCTTCGTCAAAACCAATTGAACTCATCGGTATCCCAAACCCACACAGGACTCAGTTTCTGAACCTCTGATATGCATCGGGCAAAGGCGCCAATCATGGCAGTTGATGTTTCGGCTCGCTGGGGGAGCAACACGGAGCTAGTCGTGCCGGTGGAAGTTGCTTGTCATACACGCGAGGACGAAAGGCAATCTGCACGGTCGCACTAACATTCGAACGGGACTGGGCGGACAGAACAGGAAAATTCCAACGTTCGTACTGTAGCCTGGCCGTGAGATCGACCCCCGGTCGCAGAGATAGGTTTGCCCCCAGGCTCCAGTCGTCGAGTCTGCCTCCTTGCAGGAAGTCCCGATCTACGCGTTGAGCGCGGTAGGCTGCATTGATATTGCTTCGCGGTGAAAGCCAGTAACGGCTCCAGGCCTGATAGCCGTAACCTTGCCGACCCACCCAGTTACCAAGCAACTGACCGGCATTCGTGTAACCGTTCAGATAGCGGGTGTTGTAATAGTGGAACCCGCTGAACAACAAGCCCGCCGGCAAATCTGTGTAGCTGCCTTCTGCCCGAAAGTCCAACCGTGGCACTCTCGGGACCTGCGCCAGAAAAATGCCGGGACGCATGGCAGAACGACGCGGGTAGCCGATAGGAGATATTTGATCTTCGGTGAACGCGTCGGTATATAAGGTCAGCCAGCGACGAAGTCTTGGGATTCTATAACTGAAGTCGAACCCTGAGCGCCTATCCCCAGGATCGTTTTCGATTGTGTTTCCTGCAGAGAACAAACTGGTCCAGAATCGGCTCGCAGTAAACGGGAACTTCGGGCCGCCCATCATTACCGTTCGCGAGACACTGAATTCAAAATTGGGCGTGGGCTTAAAACTGATCTTCTGCCCGTGAATGAACGGCTGATTCGCGAGCGCCCGTCCATTGACTCCCACTAGCCCTTCTTCTGTGCTGACGAATTCGTGTCCATTCAGTCGGCCGACGAAGAACTCGGATCGAACCGGCCCTAGCCGTCCAAGAACTGACGGCAATTTGAAGGGCGACACACGGTTCAATCGCAGCATGAGCGGGGGTTCAGCATTGTTACTGAAGAGCATCGGAGCGCCATCGCCGGGCCCCCAATACAATGTCTGCTTGCCGAAGGAAATCTGGTAGTTCGCCAGGTTGTATGCCACGTAGGCGTCCAGAAGGCGAACTCGATTGGTCGGGCGTAGTGGCTCAGTCACCAACAACGGAGTGCGGTCAACGCTGGAAATCGCTTGACGTGCTTCCAGCGGAATGCTGCCTGGTGATGCCGCATGCTGATACTCTGCATTGACGTACACCGCGAACGGCCCCGCTGTTGCGCTGGCTGCTATTCCGGTGATCGCGTTGAATCCTTCGGAATACGGACGGCCGAAGTCGTTAACGATCGTTTGGCCGAAGTGGTAGCCATCTCTGAGTGGCTGGCCTCCGATCATCTGCGCGCGAGCATAAATCGAATCAACGGCTGCGGCCGTGTTCGAACCGCCACTCAGGCGGGTCATCTCCGGGTTGAACTCAGAACCGAGCACTTGCAGTAACTGCAGCACTTCCGGCGGCACGACTTCGCCAGACTCGATTCGCTGATTGGCTTCTTCCAACAGTCGGGCACATTCCAATCGCGTCCACGGGCGAAGGCTGAAAATTGCCGATTCGAGGTAGCCGGCAGCAGCTAAACGATCAAACGCCGCATAGGCCCAGTGATCGATTGGCAGATAGGGCGAACCCATGTTGGCGGCCGTACGCGGTGCCCTTTCCGTGTAGGTGGTGTCGTCACCCCATTCCGCCCCCGGTAATTCCCGGTCATGATGGCGTCGATACAGCTGCCGCCCGATTAGCCAGCCCAGAGTGCCACCTACGAGAACATCGGACGCGAAGTGCTGTCTTGAGGTGACCCTGCTGGCGCTTACGGCTGTCGCTGCGCCGTATGCCAAAACTTTCGTGAGAGGACCGGGATATTCATGCGCGATCGCGCTGGCCATCGACCATGCTGCTAGCGAGTGATCTGACGGAAAGGAACCGTTCAGTGGTCCCGCAGACCTGCCGTCCAACGAATTCGGCCTCCGACGCTGCGAGACAACTTTTATGGCCTGACCGACTAAAAGACTGTTAGCCAGCGCTTCGGCAGCAAGGATGCCAGTTTCGCGTTGATGTGCATTGCCGCCTAGCGCTCCCGATACGTACAAAGTTCCGCTGCCCAATGCCAACGCACCAAGCGCGAAGTTCCCCGTCTTTTCACCGCGCTGGACGAAGTCGTTGCTGCGATTGTTAAACTCTCTCGAAATGGAGTGATCAGAGGCGAACACGCCAGCAGTAATAGCGGTAAGAGGCACCAGCCATGTCGCGTCACGAGCGCTCAGGCGCAAAGGTGACGTCCAGATTGCTTTCTGATCGGACAAAGCTCGGGAAGCGAAACGGCGAACATACGCCGGCTTCTGCTCAGACGAGAAAGTCGGCACTGCGAACGCAGCTCTCAACCTTTCATCTGTTGCAATCTCGTCGTGGTCACGCGGAGGGTCCGGAGCGGCCTGTCCGACTGCTGAACAAAAAGCCGATAGCAGTAAAGCCGAAAAGAGCACGCCTATTCGAGCTAGGGGACAGCGTTTTGTAAAACCCGGGGCCTTCAAGCTGGTCTTCTAGAAACTTGTTGCTACCTTCGCGGCAATGGCTACCGAAGAGGTGATCTGAGCCGTGTTCAGCAGATTTCTCCAGAACGCCGAATCCGTCTTAATCTTCTCCGGCACTACCACCACATCTCCGGGCTGAAGAACAGTCGCCAGCACGCCGCCACCGAACCACCCCGCTGAACCATTGCCCACGACCGAACCGTTTGCGCGAATTACGAAGGCTTGCTTCTTGTTCGCGAATTCGGTGGTGCCACCGGCGCGTCGCAAGTACCAGGCCGCGCTCTTGCCTGGCGCAAACGTAACTGCCGACGCATTGTTGACGGCGCCGTTCACCAAAACGAAACTCGGCTTCTTGGGGATTGTAAGAACGTCCCCGGCGCGCACTTCGATGTCTGCGGGAGTATTCTCCCATTTCGAAATATCTGCAGAAATCTGAATGACCAAGCGACCAGTGGGAGGCTGATTCTTAAGCCGATTGAGCATGGCCTCCTGCTGCTGCAGGAAAGCGGCCGCTCCAGCGCTTTGATCTTTAGCATCGGGCTGGGCAGATTCCATGCGCTTGATGAGGGCCTCACGCGCCTTTCGGTCGAGTTCCCGGACCTGTTCCCGCTCCAGCACAGCGCCGTTGGCGTACGCACCTGGGCGCAGGCCACCTACACGTTTCAGAACCGAACTGAGCTTTTCACCTTCTTGGATTCCGTACTTGCCGGGCCGAACGACTTCGCCGTTAACCGTGACCGCAGCTCCCAAGTCACGCCAGCCAGTCAACTGATGGATGGTCAGAACATCCCCTGGTCTGAGCACCGGATCGGCAGTCGTATCGCCGGCGAGTGCCTTTCCTATGGCTATGGTGCGATGAGCAACAGTGACGGTTTCATTCTGCAGCTCTACCGACGTCGAAAGTTCCGCTTGGTCCGTCGCGGCGCTACGTTTAAAACCGCCAGCCATCCTGACCAATGCAGCGGCTGTCATGCCCTGCTCGAGCGGATATTCGCCTGGTCTCAGAACCTCTCCATAGATCGACACTGTCGGCGCATCGACTTCATACCGCCCGAAAATGCGAATAGTATCGAAAGGCTGCAGGCTGATGGCCTTGCCATGTTCGAGCACATCCCTAAGGTTGAACGGAACCACGTCGGGACGCATATCGGGAGGCCGTAACCGCACAAGCTCCGCGTAGTCAGCCGGCTCGGGCAAGAGTTCGTTGTAAGAAGTGATGACCTGGTTGACCGTCATCCCCTCGCGATAGGGATACTTGCCGGGACGAAACACGTGGCCATCCAGGTACAAGACCGCATCGTTGTGCGGCAATATCGGCGAGATGACAACACGGTCACCATCTTGCACCTTGAACTGCGCCAGTAACCGATCGAAATCCTTTTCTTCCCCTTTTCCGGGCTGCTTGACACTCAGCATGGTTCGCTTGGCATGGGCTTCGACCCTCTCCACCTTCACCTCATGCAAGGCTCCCGTGACCATGACACCGCCAGCCATGTCGAGCACTTCGGCCAAGGTGGCTTCGGGGCGAACCTCGTAGATAGCCGGACGGCGCACCATTCCGGAGACGGAGATTTGCGCACCGGCTGGGGGCACCAGGATCGTATCGCCAGATTGCAGCCGCTCCGATCCGTTTCGCACCCCCTTCAACATGAATTCATAAAGGTCGACCTCGCACACCAGCGTCGCCCCTCGAAGATGTCGTATGGTGCGGAGAGAACCTCGGTCCGTCGGGCCTCCGGCCATGTACAGCGCATGCAGAGGGGTGGAAAGTGAGCTCACGTCGTAAGCGCCGGGCCTTTCGACGTCTCCGACCACGTACACGCGTACGGTACGCAGTCGAGAAAGCGACATGTCTACTTTGACATCTCGGAACTCCTGGTTCAGTGCGACCTCAACGGATTGCTGAGCTGCCGCTAGCGTCTTGCCGGCCAGCACAACTGCCCCAACTTCAGGCAACAACACACGCCCCTGCCGATCCACAACGGCCTTGAAGGTCTGCGACACTCGCCCGTGAAGATTGATGACCAGGCTGTCTCCGGGCCCCAACACGTAATCTGGACCAGCCGGCAAGTCCAGAGCCAAACCCTCAGACTTCTCTTCGATATCCCGATTCTGAAACACCTGCTCGCCGAAGCGCTGGAGCTTCGCTTCGCGGTCCGAAAACTGGGCATAGAGTTCATTCAGTGATCGGAGGCGCGGATAAGGACTAGGTACGCGCGTAAGCGACGGCTGTGACGGTTTTCTTACCGTCGTTGCCGTGTTGTCTTCAGCGGCGCTTCTACGCGTCTTCGCGCGTCGACTAACGCCAAGTCCACTGGTTTCAGCCGGGTCGCGATCCCGCAGCCGTGCTTCATCTAAAGGTTCTTCCGAGTTCTCGAGCAAGCTACCGCTGCTCTGTCCATCCAAGGACTGCGGCAACTCGCTGGCAGTCACCGCTCCACGCTCTACCAGGAGGCGAGTTAAAGCCGTTCGAAACTGCGGCACTTCGCGCACCCGTGCGAATATCGCAGTGTCAGAAATTCGGTCCTGTTCGATGACGTCTCCCCGGTCGCGAAGCTCGGAGGCGAGCAACTTTTTTGCTTCGGCCAGCAGTTTCGGCTGTTCCCTTAACAGCGAGATGATGCGCTCGGCCGGGAGCCCTCGGTCTGCGCCGCCAGCCTGAATCTCCGAATAGGACTCAAACGTCATCTCGTCGGTGCTGACCTGAGCGTTCGCGATTGCGGCAAGCGCAAGCACTGCCGCCGCAACAGCAATCCATTTGCAACGCGGGAAGCGCAATTCTCTTTTCATCATCTTTTCTTTTATCTGTTCGGGTCGGGTGAGCATGTGTTCGGTACCACCGGCAACGCGCAACGCGTCACTCCGGAGTGAAGACATGCTGCTCTGCAAGGGCTTTTGGTAAAGCTTCGCCCCGTCACTTAGGGGACAGTGACCAACCCGTATGACACGCACACCAACCCAGCCGTACGCCCAGAAGAAAGCGCGACCGTGATGCACGTTTTCAGGATCTATTCTGGATCGACGGAAATTCTATGACTTTGAGCAGGTACCTTCAATAGGGTAATTTCCCTGAAAGCGACACGAAAGACGACACCTTCGTTCTAGGGGCGAGAATCCACGCCGCAGGTCGGAATGGCTGGGCCGGCACTGGGGATCCAACACCTAAAGCATCGTTTGTCGATGAAATAGACAGTGCCGTTCGGCTTCAGCGTCGAGTTTCGAGGGATGCAAGCCGATTGATGCGAAAACAGTACCGATGGTTCAAGCATTGATTACCGTGGGTACTGCCAAAGGTCTCATCGATTCATTTTGTGGTTCTTATCTCGCGCACTCGGCCATTACAATTCGTTGCTTCCAATCCAAAGCTGTCTTTTTTAGTGCTCAATCAGGAGGCAATATGTCGAGGTGTGCTCGACTGCTGTGGGCCGTGCTTGTGGTTGCTTTAGCATCGAGTTGTTTCGGACAAGAAATGAGTGTGGTTCCCCGCGTGATCCGTTTCGGTGGCGTGATCAAGGGTACAACTGGCTCTCCCACAACCGGACCAGTCAGCGTCACATTCGCTATTTATAAGGACCAGGAAGGTGGAGCGCCGCTGTGGTTAGAGACGCAGAACGTAAAGCTGGACGCGAATGGCAGGTATACGACGCTACTGGGGACGAACCATGCCGTGGGTGTGCCGAGCGATCTGTTCAGCAGCGGGGAGGCACGCTGGCTGGGCGTGCAGGCTGAAGGGCAACCGGAGCAGTCCCGGGTACTGCTGGTCAGCGTGCCTTATGCGCTGAAGGCGGCAGACGCCGACACGTTGGGCGGACTGCCAGCTTCCGCGTTCATGCTGGCGGGCACCTCGACCCAGAAGAGTGAGGGCGGGAATGTGAGCGTCGCGGTGGTTCCATCGAACTCGGGACCGCTATTTGCGACCGCGGCTGGAACGACCAACTTCAGCGGCAACACCAGCGACCAGGTGGTGTTGGTGCAACAGACGGGGGCCGGAGCGGGTCTGGCCGCGCAGTCGACCACCAACGCTGCGGTGAGCGCTTCCAATACGGGCACAACGGGCACGGCCTACGGTGTATATGCCACCACCAACAGCACGACCGGCCGCGCGGTTCGCGGCGTAGCCAACAGCAGCACGGGCACCAGCTACGGGGTACAGGGTACGGCGCGCAGCACGACCGGCATAGGCGTGTTAGGCGAGGCCACGGCCACGACGGGCACGACGTTTGGCGTGGTAGGCACGGCCAGCAGTCCGGACGGTGTGGGAGTAAAGAGCTATTCGCAGAACATCGGCATCTGGGCCGAGGCGGCAGGTCGAACGGGCAACACCAAGGGTCTGGTAGCCACCGCCTACAGCCCGGACGGCACCGCCGCTGTGTTCGCCAACCACGCGGGTGGCAAGCTGTTCAGCGGACAGGTCAACGGAGTGGAGAAGTTCAGCGTAGACGGTGCCGGCAACGTCCGCGTTAACGCCCTTACCTTCGCGGATGGAACATCGCTGAGCAGCGGAGCGGGGACAGCCACAGGCGACGTGAGCGCCGTCATTGCAGGCGACGGACTCACAGGCGGAGGACCCGGCGGTGACATTACTTTGTCGGTCGCGAACGCCGGTATCACAAGCGCGAAGTTAGCCGACGCCTCCGTTAGCACTTCGAAAATCGCTGACGGGGCCGTGACGGAGACCAAACTCAGTGGCACCCTCGCTCCCACAAAGATCACCGGCACTGCGGCTACGCTCGGTGCGAACGTGTTCGTCGGCAACCAGGTTGTGAATGGATCGATTTCGGCAAACTCGACAACCCACGGCGTGATTGGCGCGACCACAACAGATGGCGCATTCGGCATTTATGGCCAGGACAGTGTTGGAAACTCAGGGCATGGCGCTGCCGTTATGGCAGAAAGCCAATCCGCATCAGGCAATGGCCTTCGGGCAAACGCACCCGGCACTTGGGGGTGGGGTGTCTACTCTACGGGAGGAAGCATCGGAGTTTACGGCGAATCGCAAAGCACCGGCGTAGAAGGTGACTCATACGGCGACGGCGGCTCCGCACTTTACGGCTACGCAGAGGGGGCGAACAGTTACGGAGTTTTCGGCGAGACATACGGGGTTGGCGGCACGGGCGTTTACGGCTACTCCGATGCAGCGAACGGCACAGGCGTTTTCGGCGATGCGACCGGCGAAGGATCGATCGGCGTTTATGGAAGAGGCGATTGGGCCGGCGCATTCTTCGGAAATCTATGGGTAGACGGTCCGTCCTCTGTGTTTACAGGAACGACGTTGGCGTCTTCATCTGGAATGCGAATCGATCATCCACTTAATCCTGATGGCAAGTACCTCGCGCACGCCACCGTGCAAAGTCCGGAAATGAAGACTGTGTATGACGGAGTCGTCCTGCTGGACTCGAACGGCCGCGCGACCATCACTCTTCCTGACTACTTCTCGGCGCTTAATAAGGATTTCCGTTACCAACTAACCCCAATCGGCGCCGCTGCGCCGAACCTGTACATCAGCCAGGAAATCAACGGAAATCAATTCAGCATTGCCGGAGGACCGGCATACAAGAGGATTTCCTGGCAGATAACCGGCGTACGGAACGACACGTATGCGCAGCAGAACCCGTTGGAAGTGGAACAGTTGAAAGCGGTTGCTAATACCACCTCAACCACCACGAGCGGCGCCAGTGTAGTGAAACCAGGCCCGCGCACGTTGTTGTTCCGCTCTCAGACTGCGGGGCCCCGAATTGACCCCAAACGCACAGTGCAGCACCGGACACCGCGCAACTTGAAAGTGACACGCCCTAACTAGCTGCAGTGGCGTTAAGAACAAAAGAAATGGCCGGGCACTTCGCCCGGCCATTTATTTTGATGACCACTGTAGGCCATTTTTTCTTCAGAAGCGCAGGTTCTCCAAGTAGTAGCCCCGCGAAAGCGGACTGAAAGTGACCCCCACTGTGGCGATCCTGAATCCTGCATATCGGGAGGACTTTGTGCTTCGAAGTCTCGGGCATGTAGGGTTCAATCTTCCAACCGGCCGGAGTGGCGGAAAAGCGCACTGCGGCGTTGTTATACAGCGCACTTTCGCGCAAGCAAAACAACGATGCCCTTGTAAGTAGCTGATTATGCGCCTCCCGTAAATGGTAGTAGAGGCCGATATTGGCATCATGCGTGCAGCACAGGGTCGGAGGGGAAGTACCTGTGCAGTTCGGATTGGTCGTTGTCGGAGTGGATCATCGCACCGCGCCTGCCCACCTGGTGGAGCGGGTGCAGGAGTGTGATCACCGGCTGGCTGAGGCCGTCGGACAACTCCGCGGCAATGAGGACATCAGCGAGATCCTGTATGGGCGGCTCCCTAGCCGCACCGATATAGTCGTGGCAACCTGGAACCCTGTGAACGCCGCCAACATTGTTCTGGATTTGCTCACGAAGGTTGTCAAGCTGCGCACCGATGATTGGACAGCCTTTTACCGGTATGTGGACGAGACTGCCGTTGCCCACCTTCTGGCTGTGGTGAGTGCGTCAGATGGTGAACAGGCGGCTGTTCAAATAGAATCGTGTTGGGGACATTCACAAAAATGCGGGGTAGCGGGGCGCGTCTTGAACCAGCTCACGCTTGCCGTAAAAGAACGGGCCTTGAGAGATCGTTTTCGCTTCGCGGATTCGCCTGAAACACTCGCCCGCCAGGTATGGGGCAAGCTGCAAGCCGAAACTTGCCTGCCCGCCTGGTCCAAGTTTCGCCATGAGGTCGACGCTATCTGCGCGGAGGAGATTGCAAGTTTCCGCCGCAACTGTGGAGGCCTTATGACAGACGACCAGGAGCGCGCTGTGAAAATAGTCACAGCCCGCATCAGCGAACGCGTCGGAGAATGGGTCACACGTGAATGGAGCGAACCGGGCGCGCGGGTACCGCCCCGCCTCCGGGAGAACTCTTGAGGCCAGCCTCACCCCGCCAATCAGTTAAGGAGAAGTAGCAACGATGGCCACAGTACACGGTTCGAATCAATCCACAAACTCAGGCTGGACAAGCACGCAGGCGTACGTCTTCGCCATAATCTGCCTGTTGATCGGAGTGCTCGCGGGATACTTCCTGCGCGGTTCGGGAACATCGGCACAAGCACCTGTGGCGACTGCAACCGGTGCGCCGGCCGGGATGACGGAGGGGCAACAGCCTACGCCCGAACAGATGAGACGGATGGCCGAAAAGCAAGCTGAGCCGTTGCTTGCGCAGCTCAAGAGCAACCCGAACAACCCGGCTCTTCTGGCCCAGATCGGCAATGTTTATTACGACACGCAGCAGTTCAAAGATGCGATCGAGTACTACGATCGCTCGCTGAAGGCCGACCCTAAGAATCCGAATGTGCGGACTGATATGGGTACCGCGTTCTTCTACCTCGGCGATGCGGATCGCGCAATCAGTGAGTTCGAGAAGACCCTGACCTACGACGCCAAGCACGGCCAGACGATGTTCAACCTCGGCATGGTGAAGTGGCAGGGCAAGGGCGACGCCAAGGGTGCCGTCGAGACTTGGGAGCGGCTGCTGAAAGAAGTGCCGGATTATCCGGATCGTGCCAACGTTGAGCAGTTGATCGCGCGCGCCAAGCAGCACAGCAACATCAAGCCGGGCACGAAGACCGAAAAGCCAGCCAACATGTAGAGACGATTTCGTGTGAACCGGGTGTGAGGTCGCTTCACCTCCGGTCGACTCAATCTGTAGGAGAGAAACTTGGACGGCGAGAACGCAACCACAACTATCGAGACCGAGACCGCCGAGACAGTCAGCATGCCGCAGGCTGGAAGCTCTGCCCATTGGAGTAGTACCCAGGCTTACGGCTTGGCCGTGCTGTGCTTAGTACTGGGGCTCGGTCTCGGGTTCCTGCTTCGCGGATCGGCCGCCACGCCGATGGCGGACCCCCACGCGGGCCATCAGCACGCCGCTGATGGTTCAGAGATGCCAGTTGCCGTAACACCTGAGCAACTGAAGCAGATGGCAGAGAAGGCCGCGGAACCAGTCGTTGCACAACTCAAGCAAAACCCGGCTGACGCGAAGCTGCTCGCTGATGCCGGTAACAAGTATTACGCCGCTCAACAGTATGCGACCGCTGTCGAGTATTACACGAAGTCGGTCGAGGCCAAGGCGGATCTCAATGTGCTGGTCCAACTGGCTAACGCACAGCATCTCTCCGGGGCTAGCGACAAAGCCATCAAGACGCTAAACCGCGTGCTCGAGATTGATCCAACCTTCGCCAACGCACTGTTCAACCTCGGTCTGCTCAAGTGGAAGACCCAGGGCGATACGGCAGGAGCAATCAGTGCCTGGCAGAAGCTGTTGAAGACCAATCCGAATCATCCCAACCGCGCACAGGTGGAAGAAATGATCGAGCGCGTCCGACAGCAGCCCGCTTCAAAGTAGCGAATTGCCCGGCATCCGCGGGGATGTCGGGCAGCGCTACCCCACACCCGACGTCACCACCACCAAACTACTTCTGGAGTCGTCCCGGCCCCATCTCCCGCCACAGCGCAACTTAGCTCTAGGGGAGTTTGAATCTGGAAGTCCGAAGAGGTTTTCTGAGAACGCCTCCCGACGAAGCTAGTTGGGGATGCGGCGATGGCCTTATAGTTCAACTTGTCAAGCAGCGAACCCGGTAGTAGCTTGCCGTCTATGCTGAAGAATCGGCTTGGCTTGCTCGTGGCAGTCCTCATCCTCATTGTTGTAACCTGCGAGTCCATCGCGCAGACAGCGGAGACACAACCGGCGAAAGCAAGTTCCGCGGTAGTAGTCCCGGCAGGCACGGAGATCAAGGTTTCGTTCACGCAACCCCGACGTGAGATGAGGCCGGAATAGGTGTTGGATGGGAAGGTCGCAGCGCCGGTGCGTGTTGGGATGGCAACGGCTATTCCCGCTGGGTCCCAAGCAGCCATCACGGTGGTACCGGGGTTCTACAGCGAAGAGAATTCCGGAAATAAACGACGTCAAGTCGAGAACGCAGTGAAATTGTCGGCAGTGATTGTTGGAGGGGTCAAGTACAACGTAGTGACAAGCTCCATCAAGCTTATTCCGCCTACAGCGGCCGGTCTTGACGCTGAAGTCGGTTTTGTTTTGATTGAGCCGCTAGACATCCAGGAGTAGCGCAACGGGCGGTGTCCCTAGGCGGCGTTGTCTGGAACGGAAGAGTAGAGGTCAGGATAGGGTCCCTCGCTTCGCTCGGAGGAGAGAAGCAGGGCTGTGGCAAAAGAATGGAGGACGGGCATAGCCCGTCCTCACAGAACCGCTGTTGGTGAATCCCGTTATTCCCTGAGCGGTTCGGCTAGTGAGCCTTACCGTGGCAGATCAGGTTGCAGGTTCCGTTGGCGTAGGTCGGAACACTACCGGTATTGGGTGCGACCACGTTGATATCGAAGCTAACCAACCGGGTTCCTGAGACTCCGGCCGTTCCCGCCGGCACGCCATGCGCACTGTGGCAGGTAGAACACGAGAAGCCATTCTTCTGCATGTGCCGGCTGTGCTCCGCGAAGCTGACATTCGCGGCGATATTCTCCAGATTGTGGCACTTGGCGCAGAGCGCAAACGGACTGGCACTGCCGGTGAGGAAAGGGTTTGGGGTTGCGTTAATGATAGGTGAGCCCGGTCCAGTTCCCGGCGCTCCCGTCGGCGCAGCCACCTGGCTCATCACGTACCGGCGCTCGAGCAGGTGATCATTGCTCGAGCCGTGTGGACCATTGGCACCCGTCCCGCCGAACTCCCGGTTATTGTCGCTGTTGTGGCAATCGGTGCAGAAGATTTGTGTTCCCATGGGACGCGACTGCATGGTTGCAGTTAAGTTCCACATGAAGGGCAGCAGGCTGGGCTGCTGCGTCAACGTGGCGGCCCGCATTACGGGATGCGCAGACAATGCTGTGGCATCGAACTCAGCGAGCACATTCAAGGGATCGCCGGCATTCGATGTCACCGCCCGGGTATAGCCATAGGCGCCCGACTGCTTTCCGGCACTTGAACCGTGGCAGCGCAAACAGTTCTCGTACTGGTTGGCGGCAGGTGTGGTCATCAACGCGCCATTGGCGTCCACCCCTGCCACGCCGAGTTGTGAAGGACGAATGCCCGGTGCGGCATTGAAGCTAACGGTTTGCTTCGCGGCATGCGCGTTGTGGCAATCAGCACACGTCGCATGGCGATTGTTGTTGAGAACGGTCGGCTCCCCTAGCGCGTGTTTATTGGAGGCGCTGGCAAACGGGTGCGCTCTCGGCTTCGCCAAGTCGGCGTAAACGTTCAAGATTGGCGAAAGCAGCTTGTTGCCACCATCATGGCACCCGAGGCACGCCTGGCTCACGCCGTCCATGCCCTGCACGGGAGGCTTGGGATTGCGCAGCAAACCGCCGCCTGGGGCAGCGCCGTGCGTCGCGTGGCAGGTCCCGCAGGCAAGTTCCGCCACGGTGCTGTAGCCGCCCAGGCCTGCGTTGGCCCCAATCTGAGCTGAGGAAACCGCATGGATACTGGTCGCCCATGGCTCCAGTGGATTGTTCCGACTGCCGACTGTCCGAGCTGCGGTCGTATGGCATGACAGGCACAAACCGCCGTTCTCATTCGACCGCACCAAGAAATTAGTGTTCTTTAGGTCGCCAAACTGGTTGTGCGGATTGTGGCAACTGGAGCACTCGACCGTGCCGTTGATGAGCTTCACCGCCCCCGCCCCGCTGGGGTCAGCGGTGGTGCCACTGCCAGCAAGTGAGGGCACAAGATGTGCGGCGTCCTGCAGCGGCAGCTTGAGACTAAACGGGTGCGAGGTTTCCAGGTTCGGCGTCAGCACCGAGGACATCGAACCCTGCATCAGCAGTTTACCGTAGGGGACCAGATCACCGGCAGCGACGGTTCCGTCATGGCAGCTCAGACAAAGGGTACTGGTTGCGCCGAGGATCGGTTGCACCGGAGCGTTGCGCAAGGTGTCGCTGGTGTAAAGCGTGACGGTCTGAGAAGAAAAGGTCTGGCTCCAAAGCGGACCAGCGCTCTGTGCGGAGTGTGGTGCATGGCAATACAGGCACGCGGCCGAGTTGCCACCATGGACGGGAGAGGTCTGCCTGGACAAATCATGCACGCCGAGGATATCGGTAGTGGGAGGAGCCTGCGCGATCGCACCAACGCACGCAAGTAGCGCCACGAGAACACTCGCGAGCGTCTTCATCGGTTTTTTCCTTGGCCCGCCTGGCCGAAGTAACGAAAAACTTGAACCCTGCGGTTGTAAGAGTCGACTACAAATACTCGGTCCTGGGGATTAATGAACAGTCCCGTTGGCAACTGGAACTTACCCAACTCCGTACCTCGGCCACCGAAGTCGTAGAGCAGTCGCCCTTCCGTATCAAACACCTGCACCGTACCCCGGAGGCCCTCGACGAGATAGACGTGGTTTTCCGAGTCGATCGCGAGGCCCTTCACACGGAACAGCGAGCCAGCACGATCGCCACGTTGGCCGATGGAGCTGATGAAGTTTCCGCCGGCATCGAACAACTGCACCCGGAAGTTCATCGCGTCCACGACCGCAAGCACACCGTTCTTGATCAGCAGTTCGGTCGGATAGTTAAATTCGCCGTTGCCCGCTCCCGGCTGCCCGATCGCTTTGGTCACCCGACCCTCAGGATCAAGCACGTAGATCCGATGGCGCAGAGTATCTGCGACGTAGATGTGCTGGGTCTTTGCGTCTACCGCGATACCCGTCGGGCGCTTGAAATAACCCTCACCGCCCTTGAGGCTGCCGAATACTCCAACATACTTGCCTTTGGAGTTCCACTTGAAGACTTTGCCCGCCTTGGAATCTGTGACGTAGATGTTGTCGTTCGCATCTACGGCAACGCACTGCGGCTCGATCATGGGATCTTTTGTTTTGTCGATGCGCTCGAGGTGCGAGTATTTGTTTGCTCCCGGATCGAACACATGCACACCGCTGATACCAGGATCGCTGACGATGATGCGTCCGCGAGAGTCGACTGCGACTCCATAGGGGCGCACCATGCGCTTGTACTCTGGCTCCCCGGCAACCACATCCACCAGTTTCGACCAGAAACCGCGTTTGCCGCGCACGTCGAGTTCCGAACTTAAGGTACGTTCGAAGATCAGCTTGCGGCCGCCTTCGAGGAGGATGTCAGGCGGCGCCGCAACCGGAACAGTATTCTTACCTTTCTGCGCCGGGAACGCGTTCGAGACGAGCGAGAGCACCGCCAGTAGGCAGACGAATCCGCGCAAGGCGCCCGTCCCGCGATTACCTAAAACACCTCGAACCATCTGTAGATACCGATATAAAAGGAGTTTAGCATCCCGCTCCGCTGGGAAGCCGCGCTAATGCTCTGGTTCACGCGCGAGTATCCGCCACGCAGCGACAGCTTTCTCATCTTGTAGTCAAATTGCGTCGTGAATCGCGTCCCCTGGTTTAGCGAGTACAGCTTTGGGGTCAGCGTGTCGCTCTTCACCCACGAGTAGTGGGCCAGCAGCGTCATTCTTGGCACTGGCGTGGTACTGGCACCGATGCTGTAGCTTCTGCCGTTGTAAAGCGTAAACTCGCGGTCGAAAAGGCCGGCAGCGGGCGTGGCGGTGAGCGTTCCATCCAAGGTCAGCACGGAACGTCCGGCGGATTGCGAGTAGGACCCACTTGCCGAATAGCGCCCCCAGCGAACGTTGGTGGCCACGCTCTCGGAATGATTCGAAGAACCTTTGTCCGTCGTCAGGCCACTGCGGCTCTCGGTCGCCCTGAAGCCCCACCACAGCGCGTCATTAAACTTTCGCCTAACACCTCCGCCGAAATTGTATGAGCTGGTCGTGTAGATGGCGGCGAGAGTATTCACCTGCTGCGAATAGGAGAAATCTGCGCTCGTGTCCCAGCGGCCGAACATCTTGTTGAAACCCGCATTCGTAACAAAGCCCAGGCCCTGATTCCCCTCTTGTGTCGCGGTGTCAACCAAGCCCACGCTAAAGTACAAAGATCCGAAGAGTGGACGGGCGTAGTTGAACCGCACGTTCCCGCCATACTGGGTAAGGTTGATCTCTCGATCCAGATAGTTTTGCCACTGGTGCGTCAGGTAGCCGTTTATCGAAATGTGCTTCGTGAGCGTCAGGGAAGCGAAATTGTTCACGCCCACGGAGGACGAATCGACATCCGATTTCAAACCTGCGAACGGAGTGATCCCGGTCTCACGCAGTAACGCATAATCAAGGTCGGTCGTATACCGGAAGTCGGTTGAGAAGGTCAGCTTAGTGAACGGAGCGAAGGTCGCCCCGGCAGCCAGATTGTCGGATGTGCCGCGGCTATCGTAATCGTTGGTCAACGTTTGATAGTTGTGCCGCGTCCACGATGCCGAAGCGGAGCCGTTCATCGGAATACGGTGCATAGCCGAAACACCGTACGACGTTCCGTCACCTGAGCTTTCGGTTATGCCCGTTCCGAAGAACGACGGAACTCTGTTTTCTGTGTCCTGACGAGTGGCGAAAGCGCGCAGGTCGAAACCTGCCAGTTTGTAAGACGCGCCCAAGTTGAGGTGCTGTGAAGAACCTTCTGAATGCTCATCCGTTCCCACAAGCGTGGAGTTGTTGGAACCTCGGGAATACGCAAAGGTGATGGTTGGAAGCTGGTCGAGCAGTAAGCTGCCTCCCGCCGTAAATGCCTGTCCCCTTCCGTTGGTGGTGAGATTTCCTAGTTCCGGCAGGCCGACCTGGCCCACGGCGGAATACTGCTTCGCGAAACCTAAATAAAAAGGAAGGCGGCTTCCACTGAAGAAGTTCGCGCTCGCGTCGAAGCCCTTGTCGGTGAACAGGGTATCGAATCCAGCGTTGTTCTTTGAATGGTTGTAATACGGCTGGACGTTGAATGAGATAAAGTTCGGATGGTAGTACGAGCCATTGAGGGACCCGCTACCAGAAAAACCCAGGGTACTCCCCGCAGTGGAGTCGCTCGATGCCCGACTATACCCGAGTCCAAGTGACCCGGTCGAGGTGATGTTCAGGTGCTCGAACGGTTGACGTTGTGCCTGCGCCCCTAAACCGGTAGCGACAAGCACGAACGTGAGTGTTACCAGCCTGCGAATTTGCGCGAGTCCATGCATATCGGCCAGTTCTAGAGCTTCTCCACCTTTGCCGCGCTCCGAAGCTTCTTGCTCAAAGCTGCCCGCGTGGCTTCAATCCGCGTGTTCTGCATATCCAACATCAACTGGTCCTTGGCTTCCTCGAACGAGATCTTGCCAGGTTTCACATGCTTGATCAGGCGCACGATGGTGTAGGCATTGCCGAGTTGAATGAGCGGACTTACCTCGCCTTCGCGCATCTTCAGCAGGACAGCAACCACTTCCTTGGGCAGGCGCTCGCGCGCGACCGGTTTGCGATCTCCCATCTTCACGCGGTAGTCGTCATCGGACTCCTTCTGTGCCAGCAGCCCGAACTCCCGGTACGTCTTCGTTTCCTTTGCCCTCTTAGCCAAGTCCTTGGCGCGCTCGGCTGCTTCTTTCACCACGGCAGGCGCCTGGTTCGGCGGCAGCACGGAGATGCTCTGAAAATGGAAGCTCTCTTCGCGCTGGAACTTGCCCGGGTTCTTTGCGTAGTACGCCTTCGCTTCCGCCTGGGTGACGCGCGAACGTGTGTTGATGGCCTTCATCTGCTTCTCAATCAGCAGCGAACGGCGGATCTTTTCGCGAAGCGCAGCCTTGTCTCCCTTTGTTTCTTCCTGCAGGAAAGCTGCATAGGCTTCTTTGGACGAGAACTGGTTCTTGAAAGCCGCTTCTGCCTTGGCCAACTGCGCTGCCGGGACGGTGATGTTGCGCCGCTTGGTGTCCTGATACACCAGTTCTTCGAAAATCATCATGTCCATTGCGCCGGCGCGGATCTGCGGCTCCATCTCCTTCGGGAAGCCGTTATGCTGCTGCGCGTAGGGAAAAATGGCGAGCATTACACGCACCAGGTCGCGGTCGGTCAGTATCGCACCATTCACGCGGGCAACGGGTTTACCGGTCACGCGGAACCCGTCGGCGGGAGCGGCCATGGCACGCTGCTGAGTGGCGTTCGTTGGAGCGTGAGAGGCCACCTGGGCTGTGCCTATGGCCGGAACAATTATCAGCAGCAGCGCGAAAGTGCAGTACCGAAGTTTCATGATCCCTCTTTGCTTCTTACTTCCTGGCGAAAAACAAGGGGAGGGGAGCCCTCCCCTTTTAAGCACAGCAATTAGAACGAGGTGCCGACGGTCAGAATGCCGCTACCTTCGTTCGAACCACCCGCGCCGGTAAAGTGGCATTGACGGCAGAATTGCGTCGCCGAGGAGGCCTTCTTACCGTCTGTAATCGGTGCCTTCGGGTTGTAAGGCGCCGACACAAAGAAGTACGTCGGGTATACGTTGCTGCCTGTCGCCGGCAGGACATCCGCGCCGGCATTGCCACTGAAGGTGTACATCGAGTGCGGGGTGTGGCAAGTGGTGCAGATCACGTACGCCTGGTCAGCGCTGGTCGCTGTCGACGGAATCACGACGCCGGTCGTGCGTCCGCCCTTGCTGTACGCAGTCACGATTACGTTGCCGCTCCCGTCCTTCACTTCTTTGGTGGACTGGGTGATGTTAAACGCGCCGTAGTTGTCGACGAACGCCATGAAGTTGGTCTTCGTCGTGTTCGGGATCAAGCAAGGCGCAGGGGCGCCATGCACCGAGCAGTAGTTGTCGCTGGCCTTCTTCAGGATGAGATTGCTGGCGACGCCGACTGCTTTCAGGTTGGCGGCGGGGCCGATCGGGTGATCGTTTTTGTAGTTACCGGCGCTGGTGCCATCATCACCAAGCAGGGTCTTGATCGCGCCCGTGCCGTAGCCCGAGCCCAGCACGCCGATCGTCTGTTCGTAGGCCTGGTTCGTCATCATCGCGCCCTTCGCCACCTGTCCGTCGTGGCAGGAGAGGCACATCATGACGCCCGTGATCAACTGCTCTTCCTCGTCGGTGTGGGACTCAGCGATACCTGGCATGGAGATCGAGAAGTCGCCGCCGCCGGTGACCAGCGTCTTGTTGTAGAGTGGGCCGATGTCCTGACCCCACAGCGCGACATTGCCCGTGGTGGGATCCGTTACCGCGCCGCCGGCCATGGCGTTACCGCCGTTGCCGCGCGCGCCGCTGTGCGGAGCGTGGCAGCCCACGCAACCGCGTCCGCCGTTCTGGTGGGCACCCAGCTTGTCATAGCCGACGAGGCCGGAGCCCTGCTTGTAGGTTTGCGCCATCGCCAGGCTTGCGAGCACCCCGACGCATAGCGCGATAAGCACGAATTTCTTCATTGAAGAAGACCTCCTGATGTATACAGCGAAAGACAGCTACTACTTGAAGCCGGGGTTTCCCCCCCGGTCCTCCTTTTGGCTAGTTACCGCCAAATACTGCTATTGGGTCGGCGAGGCTTCTGCCTTGCGACCCGCGTCGAGCGCATCGCGTCTTTCCTTCTCCGCCAGCGCTTCGGTGTTTGTGGTATAGCGAAACATCTGCACGCGTCCCGGGAACTGCTCGGTTGTGAAAACGCGATTGGATTTGTCAATGGCGAGACCGACCACGGTGCGAAACTGACCCGGAAGGATCCCGGTGCCGCCCATCCAAATCAGCAAGTTACCTTCAGGGGTGAAAACCTGGACGCGGTTTTGCACCGAATCGGCGACCCAGACGTGGCCGTCACTGTCGATGGCGACTCCCTTGGGACGGGCAAAATATCCGGGGCCGTCGCCGGCCTTGCCGAACTCGCGAATGAAGTTGCCGTCCGCATCGAACACCTCGATACGGTTGTTCCATGTGTCGGAGACATACAGGTTGCCATCCGCATCCACGGCGCAATTGCTCGGCCTGGAGAACTCGCCAGGTCCCGTCAACTCGTGATTCTTGCTGCGCTTTCCGATGGTGCGCAGGAGCTTATAGGGCGGATCGGCGTCGTACACCATCACCTGGTCTCGCTCGGCGTCGGGAACATAGAGAAAACGGTTCTCGTTATCAATCGCCATACCGCCGGGCGAAATCAGTCCTTCGCTGATTGAGCCGATCTGCTTGTGCGATGGATCGAATACCAGCACGCGCCCGTGCTTCGAGTCGGCAACGAAGACGTTGTCGGCGTCGTCAATGGCGAGGCCGGTGATCCAGCCAAAGCGCGCGTGCGTGCCATTCTTGATGAGGTCCAGGTCGCCGGTTTCGGTGTCGAAGACAAAGACCGCCCGCACCTTGCTGTCGCCGACATACAGCTTGCCTTTGGAGTTGACGGCGACGCCGTAGGGTGTGATCACGTGGAAGCGCGGCTTCTCGGTGATGTCCTCACCGGTGGTTACACCTGCGAGGCGATCCATCCAGTTCGACTTCGGCTTGTTTTCCTTGGTGATCTGCTTCTCAGCCGAGAAGTAGCGCATGTAACGAATGCGCGTGATCGCCGGCGGGTTGGGCCAAACGATCTTCGACAGATCCAAGTCGTCGATCAGCGTTTTGGGTGCCTGCTTCACCGCGGGCTCTTTCTTCTTCTTGTCCTTAGCAGCCACGGCTGTACAGCTCAGCACAATGGACAAGCCGATAACAGCTATGACCAAGGGCCTAACGAATCGCTTCGGATTGTGTTGCCTCTTCGACATCGTCCACTCTCATTCATCGCTAACGCGTTGCAAAATCCTTGTGACAGCTGCCGCAGAACTGCATTCCGTTCCGTTGGTCGTTCACCAGGAGGCTAGGTTCGGCGGATGAATGTGGCTGGTGACAGGTTGAGCAATTGATTGCAACCCGTACCTTGGTGTTGTCATTGGGGTCGACTTGGTCCACAGCCGGGTGGCGCTCAACTGGGTGGCCCAGGCCGTAACGCAACGCCAGCCGCGGGACCCGGTCAAAATAGCGCTCCGGCAGGCGGACCTTGCCATCGAAAATCTTTACGAGCTTGCCTGCTTCGTCTACTTCTGGCTTCACTTCCGGGCCGTGGCACTCCAGGCACAGCCCGCTGCGATCTGCTTTGCGCAGCAACTTCTTGTTCGCGCCGCCATGCGGCTCGTGGCACGTCGAGCACCCCTGCGCAAACGCCGGCTGATGCAAGACTTTTTTCTTATGCTGCTCAGCCTGATCGGCGTGGCAGGCAACGCAAGCGCTCACCGGATCGGACTTCGGTAACCCGGGGAACTTCGACGCGTGGGGATTGTGGCAGTCCGTACAGTCACCCATCGCACCGGCGTGCTGCACTTTAGAGCCTTCGATCTTCTTGGCCTGCTCCTCATGGCAGCTGATACAAAGCGCCTTCTTGTCGGCATTCGTCAGCACGACTTTTCCGTCCCGTGGGACGTCGTGGCACGAGGCACAGGAGTCCTTTCCGCTGAACACCGCGTGCTGGAACTTCTGCTGCAGCTTCGGGCTACTCGACTGATGGGGATCGTGGCAGGTGAGGCAATCGGTGCCGCCAACGGGCTGGCCCGCGTGCGCTTTCTTGATCGTCTCGTCGCCGGGATCGTGGCAGTCGACACAGAGCGCGGGGGAGTTCTTGGTCAGATGGAAGTTGGCTTCGCGATCGCCCTTGTCACTCGTCTTGTGGGTGGTATGGCAGGTCGCGCACCCCATGTCGAGTGCCATATGGCGACTGCCGCCCTGGGGAACGTTCACGCCCTGGTTGTGGCAGGAAAGGCAGAGGTTCTCGTTTTTCGTCGCGCCTGAGGCCGGCTTGAGCAACTGGTTCGTGTTGTCAGAAACGTGAGGATCGTGACATTTCAGGCAGTCGCGGACAGCAGGGCTATGGACCTTACCCTTCATTTCGGAAGCGTTCTTGTCGGCGTGGCACTGGAGGCAGAGTCTATGTGAAGTGGCGGTGGTCAGCTTTACGCGAGTGATTTCCTTGTTCACACGCACTTCATGGCAGCTAGTGCACCCAGTGGCGATCGCCGAGTGAACAGCCTTACCTTTGCTCTTGTCCTCGTGACACTCGAGACACTTTGCGGCGTCGGTTTTCGGATCTAGAGGCACCGGGTGCTTTTTCGAAAAAGCTGGGCTGGCAATCAGCACCACCAGCGCAAGGCAATACAGAGCCTTTCGCATTCCGCTCGCTCCTACTGAAAAGTTCGGTTCCGACTGGGGACGTGACCCAGCCCCGACGGGGTCGTTCGTGAATCCTGTCGTCGATAGCAATTCCGGCTCAGACAACCTCAGCACTCGGAACCTCCCCAAGGACTAGCTACTCTGCATTCCGTGTTCCGCATTGCGAGTGACGTAGCCGAGACCACAGCAATACCCGCAATGCATTGCTGCAGAGACAGTTATTCATTCCACCCAATGTGCTGAATCCCCACGTCCGCCCCACCTTTGACCAGCGCTCTGCGATTTATCCCGCAGTTGCGCTGAAAAATCCCCACTGTGCTCTGGATCACACGAAAGCAGTGACTCCGGTCAGCAACTCACGTCCGAGACACCATAGGCACCCAGTCCCACCACCGGGCACGACCCCACGTCTGCCTAATTCACAGATGACGGCGTAAATCAGACTCTAAGTAGCTGAATTTTGCGCGTGACTCTTATCACATATGTTCGTGACAAGTGCAGCAGTACATCACAAGCACCTCTGTTACTTATGTAGGCAACAGGGCCTTTTGTATGCGGGGCGACTGATTGAGGGTGCGCGCGCAGCGCTTGTCACCAGACTGTGTGATATGGCACAGGACAGTCGCCGGCGGACGCGACTGGAATGCCCGCAACGTGAAGAAGAACAACGGTTTCATGGGTGCGATACAGGTCTGGTCTGCTGCGTGCTCTCAGCTCTGTTTTGGAGGAATTGCCTTATGGCTGCAAGCGCCGGGTTGGGGCGGCGAATTTATCAGACGCTCGGTTCATTGAGAACGGGCATTTCCCTTTTGATCATCGTGGGAGTCGTTTCCGCGGCTGGAACCATCGTGCTGCAACGCCCTGCCACCTCGTCGGCCGATATGGAGCGCAAGTACTCTCCGGAAACGTTGAGGGTGCTCGACGCGACCGGGCTCACGGATGTGTATCACGCCTGGTGGTTCGTCGCGCTGCTGGGACTGGTTGCGCTGAGCATCATCTTCGCTTCGCTTGAGCGGTGGCCGAATATTTGGCGCTACTTTGCGCGTCCGTACCGCAAGCCCGAACCTCATTTCCGGGCCGTCCACCCGACCCGCTTCCAGGTGCCCATCACAAACGCCGAGGGAGGCATCTCCGCCGCTGAACGTGCCATGCGAAAGCTTGGCCTCAATCCGCAGCGGGTACGGGAGGGCGGCGAAGTTTCGCTGTTCGCCGAGAAGAATCGGTTTGCCCTATTAGCTGTTTACGTGGTTCACGCCAGCCTGTTGCTGATCTTCCTGGGCGGCATTCTCGATGGTGTCTGGGGATACAGGGGATACGTTTCCCTGGTTCCGGGCACGCCGGCAATCAATCAGGTAGAACTGTTCGACAAGTCGATCAAGACCTTGCCCTTCAGCGTGCGTTGCGACGAGGCCGGTCAGGAGAACTACACGGGCCAGTTCGCCGGAATGCCTAAGCGCTGGTGGTCCAAGATGACCGTCATCGAGGACGGCCGCGAGGTGTTGCACAAAGACATCGAAGTCAATGATCCCCTCGTTTACCGTGGCGTGCGTTTTTTCCAGTCTGGCTTCGGTGCGAGCGACAAGCCCTCGAATTTCCTCATTGCGTACGGTGCTATCGCAACTCCGGACAATGTTCGTTCGCTCGACATACCCGAGAGTGGGAGAGCCGAATTCGATGGCAACAAGGTGCGGGTGTTGAAGTTTCTGCCCGACGCGTATCGCCAGGATAACGGTGAGGTCTTCCAGCGCTCGAAAGATTTGCGGACCCCAGCCGTGCAGCTCGAGATCACCTCGGCGGGTGGCGAGACCGGAACCGTGTGGCTGCTGTATGGCGAGCCGGTAAGAGTCGCGGCAGTTCCTTACGCCATGCAACTCGCCGATCTCAGGATGCACAACGAGACCGGACTTCAGGTGTCGTACGAGCCCGGTCAATGGGCAGTGTGGGCAGGGTGCGTGCTGATGGGAATCGGCATGATCATCTCGTTCTACATGGTCCACATGCGGTTCTGGGCAGTTGCGGTCAATGACGGCAAGGGCGGACTCACGCTGTGGGTAGGCGCGGCCGCTAACAAGAAGAATCGCGAAGCTTTCGAGCAGAAGTTCCGGGACCTGAAACAAGAGATAACCAGTGAACTCGCGGGCACGCCTGTTTCGGCGCCCGAACTGGCTGCCTCGGCAGCGCAGAAGTAAGACGGAGGATGGAATGGCAACCGGTACTACCCAGGTAAGAGTGCAAGAGCAACCCGCAGCTTCGGGATACGGCCTGGTAATCGGCGTTGGGGTCGCGGCGACCTTCGCCGTCATCATGACCCTGCTCAATGTGGGGAAAGAGAATCTGCTGACCGAGACCACCATGCTCTCGGTTGCGCTGACCTTCTTCAGTGCCTCGGCAGCGCTGTACATCGGCTTCGGGGTAACCGGCAACGAGCGGCACTTCAATTTCGCGTCGTTGATGAGCATTCTCGGATTTCTGGCGACGACAGGCGCTGCGGCGCACCGCTGGCACGTGTCTGGTCACGCCCCCTTCGCCAGCATCTACGAGATGTTGCTGAGCTTCGTCTGGACGGTTGCCTTGGTGACGCAACTGGCCGAACGAAAGTTTGCGGTGAAGCTGATTGGTAGCGTGACCATGCCAATCGCGGTGGTCAGTGTGGGACTGATGCACCTGCTCAATAGCGAAGTGCGGCCGCTGGTGCCGGCGCTGCAGTCTACCTGGCTTCACATCCACGTGACCCTGGCCATGCTGTCCTACGCCGCGTGCGCGCTGAGCTTTGCCTTAGCCATGATGTTCCTGATCAAGGACAACATGAAGACGGACACCTTCCTTGCGGCGACCAGTGCCATGTCGGTGGCGATCTATCTCGGGATCATGACGCGTTTCGAGAAGTGGGGCGGGCTCAACGTGGTCGCCTGGGACGCTGCGACGAAATCGGAGATGAACATTCCGAACAGTGGTGCGAAGCTCTACGTGACTATTCCGGAACTGGGATGGGTGTTCGCCCTCGCTATGCTTGCCGCAGCAGCGCCGCTGGTGCTGTATGCGGTTGCCAAGCTGAAAAAAGACGACTTTTTTCTCACCATCGCGAATCGCGCGGTATTCGTGGCATTGGCCCTGCAAGTTCTGGCCGGAGCGTTCTTTTACCTGCGCGTGAACAATGCTGTGTACCCGTCGCTTGACGTCGAAGGGTCGTTCCCGACGGCACTGGCGGCGAGCCCCTTCATCTTGTCCGGACTGGCAACCGGCGTTTTCGGGTCGCTGCTGTACCTGATGCTTTATTGGCGTCGCAGCGGGCTTGAGAAGATGCTGCCCAGCGCCGACATTCTTGACCGGGTGACCTATAAGACGATCTGCATCGGGTTCCCGCTGCTTACGCTGATGATCGCGGCCGGTGCTTACTGGGCCAACCGCACATGGGGATCGTACTGGAGCTGGGACCCCAAGGAAACATGGGCCGCCATCACGTGGCTTGTTTACGCGGGATACCTGCACATGCGCATTACGCGTGGCTGGCGTGGACGTCGAGCGGCGTACTTTGCAATCATCGGGTTCGCTGTGGTGATGTTTACGTTCTTCGGCGTGACGTACTTGCTTCCGGGTTTACACGCTTACGCTTAATCCTGCGAGACGTCAAAGGGCGCAGCCGAAAGGTTGCGCCTTTTTTGTGGGATCGACTGAGGCGGCTCGCGGCATAAGTAGTCATTCAACGGCTCACCCTAATTACTATTTCGCTAATAGTTACTCTTGTATGTTCCTCGCGACACGCGAGATAATGACTCAGAGATCCTGCCTTAGGGGAGCGAACGAGTGCCTCGATTCACGTGGCAACTGAAAGCCGTCCTGCCGGCGGCGTTCGTGTTGTTCAACGGCCTTTTGCTGTTCCTGATGGTGACCTTGTCGTTCTCCGTGGCGCAGCGCCACATGGTGCTGACGCTTGCGGCAGCGGGAGCAGTCGCGATCTGCGCGGCCCTGCTGATCGGACTCGCGCTGACGATCGGGCGACCGATGGTCGAATTACAGAAGACGATCATGCGGGTGCGCGAAGGCGACTTGGATGCAGCCGTGACTTTCGCTGACCGCCAGGACGAGATAGGCGACCTCGGGCGCAGCTTCAACGAGATGGTTCGCGAGTTACGCGAGAGCCGAGAAGAAATTCAGCGGCTGCACAAAACACAGATGTCGCGTGCCGAGCACCTTGCTACGCTTGGTGAATTGGCCGCTGGGTTAGCTCACGAGATACGCAATCCTCTTGCCGGAATCGCGGGGGTGGTCGACATCATTGGACGCGATCTGCCGGAACACAGCCCTGCCCGGGGCGTCCTGAAAGAAGTTAGGGCAGAAGTACAGCACATCAATCGAATCCTCAGCGATCTGTTGGAGACTGCGCGACCGAAGCCACCTCAGTTCCGCATGGCGAACCTCAACGCAACGGTGGAGCACGCGGTAGCGATCGCCCGGCAGCAGGCATTGTCGAAGCCGATTGCGATCGAAATGGTGAAGGCCGACAACCTGCCCATGGTGACGCACGATACCGGACAGATCCACCAGGTTTTGCTCAACCTCCTACTCAACGGTATGCAGTCCATACGCGACGTAGGGAAGGTCAGTGTGGCAGTGGGGCGCGAGGATGGTTTCGCGACGGTTACGGTGGCCGACACCGGGCATGGAATTGAACCCGAGCACCTGCCGAATATCTTCCGGCCGTTCTTCACTACAAAAGGACATGGCACCGGACTCGGGCTATCTCTAGCGCAGCGTATCATTGAGGACCATGGGGGGCGTATTGCCGTGACCAGTGCGGTGGGCCAGGGTAGCCAGTTCACGGTCATGCTTCCGCTGCCGGGCGCAGCACACAAATCAGTGGGGAAATAGAGCGAGAGCTTAATGCCTTCAGAAAAGGTCCTAATCGTTGACGACGAGAAACTCGTACGCTGGTCGCTCCGCCAGAAGTGCCAGGAGTGGGGATATCAGGTGGTCGAGGCCGAAAACGGCACGTCGGCACTGCGCATCGCACGCACAGAAGCTCCCGACATCGTCCTGTTGGACGTGCGCCTGCCGGATTTGAATGGCGTGGATGTCTTGCGCCAGTTGAAGCAGAATGGCGACGCACGCGCCGTTATCATGATCACGGCCGATGCACGGGTGGATGACGTCAAGTCAGCCATCAAACTTGGCGCTTTCGATTTCGTCGAGAAGACTCCCGACTTTCACGATGAGTTGGAAGTCGCAATTAAGAACGCGTTGGAAGCCACGCGCCTGCGTCGCGAGGTCGAGTCGCTGCGCGGCGAGGTACGTCGACGAGCAGGCTTTCACGAAGTGGTCGGTGCGTCCTCCAAGATAAAGGAGTTGATGGAGTTCGTTCATAAAGTGGCGGCGAGCGAAGCCACAACCATCCTCATTCAAGGCGAGAGCGGCACGGGCAAGGACCTGGTGGCCAAGACGTTGCACTACGAAAGTTCGCGACAGGAGAAGCCGTGGATCGCGATTAACTGTTCCGCGATTCCGGACACGTTGATGGAATCCGAGCTGTTTGGCCATGAGCGGGGCGCGTTCACAGACGCGAAGACGACTAAGAAAGGTCTGTTTGAGGCGGCGGATGGTGGAACGCTATTCCTGGACGAGATCGGCGAACTCTCGCCGTTGCTCCAAGCGAAACTGCTACGTGTCCTGGAAGATCAGGTGATTCGTCGCGTGGGCGGCACTCGCGACATCCAGGTTGATGTGCGCGTCGTGGCTGCCTCGAACCGAGACCTTGAAAGAGGCGTGCGGGAAGGACAGTTCCGACAGGATCTTTATTATCGGCTTGCCATAATCTCGATATACATACCTCCGCTACGCGAACGTAAAGAAGACGTGCTGCCGCTGGCGGAGTTTTTCGTAGGGCGTTACAACAAGAAGTTCAAGAAGAACATTCAGCGCATAAGTGATGACGCCCGCACTCTATTGACGACCCATAGCTGGCCAGGCAACGTTCGAGAATTGAAGAACGCCATCGAGCGCGCCATGCTGTTGGAAGACGACACCGTATTGTCGCGCAAGTATCTGCCGTTCGCAGTCGCGCAACAGGGATCGACGATGACGGCGTACGAAGTCAGTTCAGCCAGGGACAACGGTAACGGCGCTCAACTGGCAAACGGCAAGACGTTGCCGCGCCTGAGCTTGCCCGAGGGCGGCACATCGCTTGAGGAGATTGAGCGGGCAATGGTGGAACTGGCGATGGCCAAGGCGAACAACAATCAGACGCACGCCGCGCGTTTGCTCGACATCAGCCGCGATGCGCTGCGCTACAAGTTGAAGAAGTTCGGACTGATACAGACCGAGGAAGAGGAAGGCGCGCCGGCGTAACCTTGTGCGCAGCGTCGGTGCATCCGC
>Ga0196970_1000588_pt1 | contig 39202 bp, 33 predicted proteins | sample S1v_513CmetaG_FD_148672 | JGI IMG/M metagenome (GOLD analysis project Ga0196970, IMG submission 148672) | Soil microbial communities from Anza Borrego desert, Southern California, United States - S1+v_5-13C | ecosystem: Environmental > Terrestrial > Soil > Desert | place: USA: California... | reverse complement strand
ACCATTTACCTGAATGCTCGGGCCCCATGCGACAAGGGTGCTGTTCTTTGGCAAGAAGCGGTAAGCCATGAAGTGCTCGACGCGGCCCACATCGGTTTGAGGCATGTATCCGGTTTCGGTAAGGAATCCGGGGCTGATGTAACTAGCACGCGTCTGCATCTCCAGATTTCGGCTCTGATAAGACAGATCGGTCCAATAAGCGGGTCCCGCTGAGGTTGTGCCGTCCGAGAACCGAGTGGAACTAGCGACGGCCTGTCCGTTCGCGACCCAGCGCGGGTGTAGCTTGAAGCGAAAATCCGCACCACCCACGCGGTTCGATGCGCCTTCAAATTGGCGGTCGGTATACATCATGCCGATGCTCGACTCTTTCAGAATATCGCGGCTTATGCGGATCACGCCGAACTGGGCGCGCTTGCCAGCGACAATGTCGTCATCTGGTACGATTCTGCCGGGCTCCTGATCATCGACATACAACACGCCCACGTTGTACTTACCGGCTTTGCCGGTCAGTCGGGCACCATATGTCGGGTCCCCGATTCTGCGCGTAAAGAGCAGGTTGAGAGGCGTTTCGAAAAAGTTTGTGTTCTCAAGAAAGAAGGGCCGCTTCTCGGGAACATACACCTCAAACCGGTTGTTGATCATGACCTGGGGAGAGTCAGATTCCACCTGACTGAAATCGGGGTTGATCGTCGTGTCCAACACAAGGCTGTCTTTGAGAACGAACTTCGAGTCCAGGCCACCGTCGAACTTTGCGGACTCGCTTCGAAATCGATAGTTGTTTGGATCGCGCAGGTCCGTGCTTCGTGAAGCTCGGAAACCTACATATGGAAGGAACTGCATGTTCCTACCGGGAGAAATGCGCTCAAGACCATCGACCTGCGCAGCCTTGTTCATGACTCCTGAGGTGTTCTTTGTAACTGCGGGCCAGAAGTTCTTCTCGACCATTCGAGGGATTACGCGCTCGAACAAAATTCCCCAATCCTGAACATCGCTGGATCGAAAGCGAACGCTCTTAAACGGAATGGCCATCCAGACTACGTACCCGTCTTTTGTGACGAGGCCACGCGATTGCCACACCGCGTCCCACGAACTGTCCTCCCCGTTGCTTTCGGAGTACGTGCTGTCACTCTGGACGCCGTGTGCATTCGAGGTGAACAGGTATGCTCGCCGCTGATCGTGAAAAGTGTCGAGGAACAAAACAACCCGGTCATCATTACCGACATCTTCGCGTCGCGAGATGCCACTCCGAATCTTTTGTGGTTCCGGATCGAAACAAACGAAAATCGCGTAGAGGTTTTTGTCATCGTATGCAGCGTACGCGACAGTCTTCAGTGTCGCCGCCTCTCCGTCGTGCGGCTCCCGCTGCACGAAGTCGCTGACCACAGCGAGTTTGCCGGCCAGCCGTGTGCCTGGGGCCATGTTGACGAAATCTTGGATTAAAGGTTCCGTGTCAGTTCTGGGAATTACGATCCGCTCATAAGCCGGTTGCTCAGCATCGGCCGCCCATGACATGACGGTGTAAAGAACGAAAAAACAGACCGAGATCGTGCGCCGCATAGTTGTTGTGAATATTCAGCAGAGACATAGGCCCACGACTTAGACGGATGCCGAGGAAAAACGTTTCTACATTCCCACAGGAAAACTCACTCGAGTCCGCGCTCGCGCGCGGCCGAATGAGGCTCGCGGTACGATAGGGTTGTTGCAGTATTCACGAGCCCTATGTGTGAGAAGGCTTGTGGAAAGTTTCCGGTTAACCTGCCGTGCTCGTCATCATATCCTTCCGCCAGCAAGCCAACATCGTTACGGATAGCGAGAAGTTGTTCAAACAAACGGCATGCTTCTTCGTGGCGGCCGAGCAACTCCAGACAATCGGCGAGCCAGAAACTACAGAGTAGGAATCGGCCCTCTCCGTGCGGCAGCCCATCCAGTTCGGGATCGGTCTCATAGCGCGCGACAAACCCATTCTTGCTCAGATTGCGTTGGACAGCTTCTATGGTTCTGCGCACGCGTTCATCGGAGGCAGGAAGAAACCCGACCAGCGGCATCATCAGAAGGCTGGCGTCCAATCGGTCAGAACCGTAAAACTGGGTGAACGTCCCGGTACTCGGGTTGTATCCTTTTTCGCAGACCTCTTCGTGGATTCGGGCGCGAGCCGCCCGCCAGCGATCCAAGGGGCCGGGAAGGTGGTGCTGTTCTATGCCTTTGACAGCTCGATCAAGGGCAACCCACGCCATCATCTTCGAATGCGTGAAGTGGCGCCTAGGTCCACGAACCTCCCATATGCCCTCGTCCGGCCTGCACCAGGCCGTCTCAACAAACTGAACGAGCGCTCGCTCGACGTTCCACGCCTGGGGCGAAGGTGGGATGCCGACACGCCAGGCTTCGTTCATCGCATCCATAACTTCGCCGAAGACATCGAGCTGAAACTGCCCGTGAGCCGCGTTGCCGATACGTACGGGAAGCGATCCGGAGAATCCACTAAGCCAGCCGAGCTCGTACTCCGGGAGTCTTCGCTCTCCGGCGATACCGTACATGATCTGTACCTGATCGGGACTACCCGCGATGGCACGCAGCAACCATTCGCGCCACGCGCTCGCTTCTTCCAAGTATCCGGCTTGCATCAGGGCCAGGAGCGTAAACGTCGCATCTCGCAACCAGCAGAACCGGTAATCCCAATTTCGCACGCCGCCAAAGAGTTCGGGCAGCGATGTGGTTGGAGCGGCGACAATTCCGCCAGTAGGCGTATAGATGAGCCCCCGCAGCGTTATCAGCGAGCGCACCACTGCGGATCGCCAGTCGCCCACGTATTGGCATTTAGCAACCCACTGCTCCCACCAGAGTTCCGTTTCTTTCAGCGCTCGACCGGTATCGAGTTCACAAGGCTCCGGAGCATGTGAGGGATACCAGGTCAAATCAAATGAAACGCGCTGCCCTTCCGAGACGTCGAACTCGGCCACGGTGGTGAGCCCGCGGCCATGCATTGGCACGTCGGTACGAACACCCAACATGTCTGGACCCGCTATGGCCGAGATTCCGTGGCTGGTTCGCTGCACCCAGGGGATGACGTGACCGTAGTCAAACCGGATGACTAACTCCATCTTCATAGGCACGCGGCCACGCCGGCCTTCAACGATGCGGACGAGGTCGGGAGTCGTGTCGCGAATCGGCATGAAGTCGATTACCGCGGCCGTCCCTTCATCTGTTTCGAATTCGGTTTCGAGAACGAGAGTATCGCCGCGGTACCGGCGTCGGACGGCCCGCACGCTCCCCGCAGGTGACAGCAACCAGCGGCCGTTGTCGGGGGTTCCCAACAATGCGGCGAAACAGGCGGCGGAGTCAAAGCGGGGAAAGCACAACCAATCGATCGAGCCTTCGAGCGAAACCAATGCCGCTGTCTGACAATCACCCACGAAAGCATAGTCTTCGATTCTCCGCATCACACCTCGCGCGTTCGGCACGGAACTTGCTTCTTTCGATGCAGCCGTCTCGGCGAGTGCGAACCCAGCAATCAGTCCGAATACGGCATCTGTCAAAGCAAGAAGCTCGCCCAAAGCTGGGCAGAGACATGTTAACCTTGAAGTCAACAGTGTGAAGTTTCAGGTTGATGAGAGACCTACATCGCTGGTCTTGGGCGAAGCTCGGCCGGTCTGGCGTGAGGAGTCACGGCAAGGTTCCGTTTGGAATTTGTGCCAGGTAAGGAGGTAGTTCTGGCTTTCCCAGAAGGGTCATCGCTTCCAAGCGAACTGATTTGTAAGTCTCTTAACGTGCTTATAGTCGAAGACTCGCCTGACGGGGCTGAACTTCTCCAGCTATGTTTGGCCCACGGTGGATATCAGGTCTCAGCGCTTCGCGTCACCTCGAGAAAAGAGATGGAGGACGCACTTAGTTCTCGTGATTGGGATGTCGTCATTGCGGATTACGCTGTTCCGGGTTTCGGAGCGATCGCTGCAATTCAGGTTTTGAAAGAAAGGAAAGTCGACATTCCTTTCATAGTCGTTTCCGGCACCATCAACGATGACATGGCAGTGTCCGCAATGCGGGCTGGCGCTCATGACTTCGTCTTGAAAGGCAATCTCAACCGCTTGCTGCCAGCCATCGAACGCGAAATGCGCGAGGTAATCTCACGCCGACAAAAACGCGAGATGGAAGCCGTACTGCAACTGCAGGGTACAGCAATTCAATCGGTGGCGAATTCTGTCGTCATCACCGACAGAGTAGGCACAATCCAGTGGGTTAACACGGCATTCAGCAAGCTAACCGGCTACTCTCCGGAAGAGGTGCTTGGTCGCAATCCACGGCTGCTGAGCTCCGGGAAGCACGACACCGAGTTCTTTCAGAAAATGTGGAACACGATTCTCGAAGGTGCAGTGTGGCAGGATGAGCTTACAAACCGTCGCAAAGACGGAACGCTCTACCTGGAGCGGATGACCATAACACCCGTCACTTCGAACGGTGCCATCACCCATTTTGTTGCCATCAAGGAAGACGTTACCGAGCGAAAGCGTGCGGAGGAGGCGCTGCGCGAAAGCGAAGAACGCTTTCGTATTCAGGCCGAACAGATGGCTCAACTCGCAGCGAATGCCGAGGAACAAAGACGGCGGATGGATTTTGCGCTGGAAGCCGCCGGTTTCGGCGAATGGGAACTTGACCTTGTAACTCATCAGACTTGGCGCTCCCATCGCCATGATCAGATCTTCGGCTACAGTTCACCTTTACCGGAGTGGACCTACGAGTTGTTTCTCGAGCACGTGCTACCGGAGCACCGGGCATTGGTTGACCGCAGCTTCAAGGAGGCAGTTAGTGCTGGCGACAGATGGAGAGTTGATACTCAGATTCGTCGACCGGACGGTACAATTCGCTGGATTGCGAGACGTGGCCGGGTTGTGTTTGATGATGCCGGGAAACCATCGCGCATGATCGGCATCACCATGGACATCACGGAACGCAAAGAGGCAGAGTTGGCGCTTCAGCGACGTGAGCAGCAAATGCGAGCCGTCTTGAACGCATTACCGGTAGGCGTCTTCATCTGCGACGCAACTGGCACCGTAGTTGAGACGAACGCTGCTGCACGCGCGATTTGGGGTGCCCAGGTCCCACTCGTGAAAAGAGAAGACTATGGGCGATTCAAGGGTAGGTTGCCGGGCAGAGATGTCTGGCTTACACCGAGTGAGTGGGCCATGGCGCGGGCACTCCGATCGGGCGAAAGCATTTTGAACGAGGAAGTTGAAATCGAGACCTTCGATGGATCGCGTAAAACTATTTTGAATAACGCTCTACCGATCTGGAATGAGGAAGGCGCAATAGTCGGCGGCGTTTGCGTCAACGTTGATATTACGGAACGCAAACATACCGAGAGGGCTTTAATCAGGAGCGAAAAGCTGGCTTCCGTGGGCCGTATGGCGGCTACAATCGCTCATGAGATCAACAATCCTTTGGCGGCGGCAATGAATGCGGTGTTCCTGGCTGGAACTGAAGCGGACATGCCTGATTCAGCACGCCGGCACCTGCAACTCGCTGAACGCGAACTGGAGCGCGTAGCGCTTATCACGAAACAGACACTTGGCTTTTACAGAGAAACGAATGGGCTACCCTCGCGGGTGAGAGTAGCCGACGTTCTGGACGAATTGCTCGACTTGTATGGGTCCAAGCTGAAGAATCAGTCAATCTGGGTTAGTCGAAAGTACGGGGCCACGGGTGATGTTCATGCGGTTGAGGGTGAAATTCGCCAAATCGTCTCCAACTTGGTCGCCAATAGCATTGACGCCATGCGGCAAGGCGGCACGCTACATCTGAGAACCTCCGGTCCCCTGACCATAAAAGGACGGCCTATGATTGCTGTCACTGTTGCCGACACAGGTGAGGGTATTCCGGCCGAGCACCTAAAGCGAATATTTGAGCCCTTCTTTACGACAAAGCAGTCGGTCGGTACTGGTCTGGGTCTGTGGGTGACAAAGGAACTCGTAAGCAAGAACGAAGGATTGATCCGCATTCGGAGTCGAATTGAAAAGGGTACGGTAACGACCGTTTTGTTTCCGAAAGAACGTCGAACTGAGGAGCGCCGGATCGCTTGACGATCACGTCAGCTTCGGGCCTGAAACGCAGGACGCTCGATTTCTGCAGTCGCACAACATCACCGCTGACGTCGAAGTCATCCCAATCCAGGAAGTCAAGGAAGCATTGGAGCGGCTGCTGAAGTTGGCGTCCTTACTTTCTCGAGCGCAAAGGGGTACAGCGTAAGGTCCCTCACCGAACCACCGCTGAAAGGAGAACTCATGCAGAAGCGCAAACTTGGAAAAGGCAACCTTGAGGTCTCCGCTATCGGTCTGGGCTGCATGGGATTGAGCTTCGGCTATGGGCCGGCGGTCGACAAGCAGCAGGGTATGGCGCTGATCCGCACCGCTTTCGAACGTGGCGTCACTTTCTTTGATACAGCAGAAGTGTATGGGCCGAAGTCAACCAGGCGTTGGTGAATGTGATCGGCGAGTTCGCAAGGCAGAAGAAAACGACGCCTGCCCAGATCGCACTTGCCTGGGTCTTAGCGCAGAAACAGTGGATGGTTCCGATCCCGGGCACGACGAAACTGCACCGCCTGGAAGAAAACCTCGGAGCGGCAAACGTTGAACTCACGGCTGACGATCTGCGGAAACTGGATGAGGCAACTTCCAGAATCAAGCTCCAGGGAGATCGCTATCCGGCAGAACTTCAGAAGTTAGTCAACCGCTAGGGGAGATGCGCTAACGTGCTGAAAGAAAACAAAGAAATGGTAGGCACGAGCGGACTCGAACCGCTGACCTCTACCGTGTCAAGGTAGCGCTCTAACCAACTGAGCTACGCGCCTACGTCGTTCTTCAGGTTGTAATGAGATGTCGTGAATTCCCACGGCATTTCTGACTCACTTATCTTAGCGTTCACGGCTTGGATTCGCAATCCCTTGGTGACCGGTATTTTCCGAAATCCGGAGAATGGATTCGGGTAAACCCGAGCGCCACAGCCGATTCAGTCGAGGCTCATCGCCACTTAGGCAGCGAATTAATAGTAAGCGTTCGGTTGACAAGCAATGACGGCACTACACACAGCCCTATAGTCACTGGAACAGAGCCTGACACTGAGGTAGGCTTCTTGGCTGTAGGTGCGGTCTAACGGGTTGGGTCGCAGGGTCTGGGGAGCGGCAGAAGTGCGCCGCATAGTCACCCAAATCGAGACCTGTGTCACAAAGAACGGGTAAAATCTATCAGAGTACGAGGAAATCAGGAGCGTGGATAACCCTTGGGCTCACAACTGCTGACAGCGCCGAACCAGCTAACGTTGATGCGGTTGATCTTTGTGCCGTTCATCGTGATCAATATCGTGGACGGCAACTATGGGTGGGCGCTACTGCTTTTCGTGATTGCCGGTATCAGCGATGGGCTGGACGGATTGCTTGCGCGCCTACTGAAGCAGAAGACTGTGCTCGGGATGTACATGGACCCGATCGCGGACAAGATGCTGCTCAGTACTCTTTTTCTTGTTTTATCCATCGAGCACAAGATCCAGTGGAAATTCACCGTCCTCGTCTTCAGCCGCGACATTGCGATTCTGATAACAAGCGCGTTGTTATACGCCGTTCTCGGGTTCCGTGATTTTCGCCCCAGCATTTTTGGAAAGATGAACACCGTCGCACAAATCGGCGCAGTGTTCTTCGTACTCGTTTCTCAGCTACGTGAGTCGATTTGGGTTCATGTGACCGCGCACGTGCTTCTCTGGCTTGTATTTGTTTTCACGATAACTTCCGGCCTTCATTACGTAATACTCACGGGTCAACGACTGAAAACACACGATCGCTCCCGCCCGACCGCGGCCCCGTAACCCGTACACTGGGCCGGGGTATCACGCCGGTTTAGTGCCGATCTGCTGCAGTTCGCGTAATCTCTTTGGGAACATGCCGCCCTCCTCTGTTATGGTTGAATACTACTCACGTCGATGTCTGAGCTGAAGAATCTACCAGAAGAGCGCGTTCCCGCGAGATGGAAGGTCGTAACTGCCTTCGGGCTCGTTTATGTATTTTGGGGGTCCACTTACCTCGCCATCGGCGAGGCTGTTCGCGATGTTCCGCCGGCGCTCATGGCCGGGGCGCGATTCTTGATTGCCGGCCCTCTAATGCTCTTCTACTGCGCCCTGACGGGGCGTCGTGTTCGCCTGAGGAAGCACGAGGCCATTCGACTGGCTGTCATCGGCTTGCTGCTGCTGACGGCGTCCAACGTGGTACTTGCCTGGGCGGAACAGTGGGTGCCGACGGGTCTGGCCGCGCTGATCGTCTCGATTACTCCAATATGGTTTCTTGTGCTCGAAACTTGGGTTTTCCCTGGAGAGCACCGGGTTTCTCCTCGCGCCTTGTGCGGTATTACGCTTGGCATCGTCGGCATCGTTGTGCTGCTGTGGCCTGAACTGAGCCACACTTCCGGCCTTGCAAACCGACAACTTTTTGCCGCACTTGTGCTGCCGATCGCTTCCTTGAGTTGGGCCACAGGTTCCGTGCTAGCGAAGCGCTGGAAGATGTCGATAGACCCGTTCAGTGCTACCGGTTGGGAGATGACCTTTGCCGGTCTCGCCAACGTGGTACTGGGACTAGGTTTCGGAGAGCATCACACTGCCGTTTGGTCCTTCCGTGGAATCGCTGCCATCGTTTATCTGGTTATATTCGGGTCGTGGGTTGGATTCACGGCGTACATTTGGCTCCTCAAGCACGTGCCGACGACGAAGGTGACCACTTACGCCTATGTGAATCCGGTGGTGGCGGTGTTTCTGGGCTGGCTTATACTCAACGAACAGGTCACGGGCTACATTCTCGCAGGAACGGTAGTGATCGTGGCGGCAGTCGCCCTGGTAACCGGTGCCGAACTTAAAGCGCGTACTCCAGAAGGAGAACCCGAGTTGCCAGCAGTTGAGAGTACCGGAGACTGAATCCTGTCTTCCCGATTGGCATCCAACAAACGGGGCAGCACGAGTGCCATTGCTGAGCACAATTCGGGAAGACATCCGCTCTGTTTTCGAGCGCGACCCAGCTGCGCGATCTACTGTTGAGGTTCTGCTGTGTTATCCGGGGCTGCACGCCGTCTGGATGCACCACGCAATTCACTGGTTATGGAGGCGCCGGCTCCACACAGTTGCACGCTTGCTATCTCAGGTTTCGCGTTTTCTCACCGGCATTGAAATACATCCGGGAGCCAGCATCGGCCGCCGGCTTTTCATCGATCACGGCATGGGAGTGGTAATCGGCGAGACGGCCGAGGTTGGCGACGACGTCACTATCTATCAGGGCGTCACCCTTGGTGGCACCAGCCTGAACAAGGGCAAACGCCACCCGACAATCCGCAATGGGGTGGTTATCGGTGGCGGGGCCAAGGTTCTGGGGAACATCGTCGTCGGCGAGAACTCGCGAGTCGGCGCGGGATCTGTAGTGCTTAGGGATGTTCCGGACAATTCCACCATTGTCGGGGTACCCGGCCATATCATGTTCCGGAATGGCAAGCGCGTCGTAATCACGGACCCGAAGGAAATACAGGACCCACTCAGCGAAGTCGTAATAAATCTCGCCCGCGAACTTCAGGACGTGAAGCGCCAACTGGCGGAGCACGAACACAGACAATTGCCTGACGATGGCTTGATCTACCGCGACCAGAGTGCCGATGAAGCCATGGCCGCTCTAAGCGCCAGGGAACGCAAGAAGGCCCAAGGCGAATAGTTGAACAGATCGAAATACCAAAGAAGAAGCCGCCCCCGAATGGGACAGCTACTTTCTAAGCCCACTCAGTCTCGTTACTTTCTAACTATGTCGTTCAGTTCTGCAAGAAACCTGTCTACTTCCTCAGCAGTGTTGTAGTGAACGAGGCCAATACGGAGCATACCTCCCTGGTCTTCCACTCCAAGACGCTCAGTGAGGTTGATGGCGTAATAGTTTCCTTCCCATGTGAATATTCCGCGCTCGCCGAGTTTGCTTGAAAGTTCCGCGGGCGTATGTCCTTGGACCCTGATCGCAACCGTTGGGGTTCGACGGTCGAACTTGGCTGGATCTGTTATGCCATAGATAGTCAGTCCGGGTATATGTTGCAAGCCGCTGATCAATCGCTCGGCTAATGTACGTTCGTATCCGTGAATCGCACGATAAGCGCACAACAAGGCGTCTCGCCGTGTCTCGACCTGTGGGGACATACGCAACCCAAGTTCAGCCAAGTATGAGATCGCTGCGCTGACGCCTGCCAGACCCTCGTGGTTCTGCGTTCCTGTCTCCCAGCGGCTGGGCAACTCGTCGGAAGCCGGTCTGACCTTATACGGGCGGAAGCGCTTCAGATGCTCGCGTTTCCCATAGAGCGCACCCATGTGCGGGCCGAAAAACTTGTACGTCGAGCACGCTAGAAAGTCGCAGTCGAGGGCACGTACGTCGATAGGAGCGTGGGGTGCATAGTGAACTGCATCCACGTAGACCATGGCACCGTTCTCATGTGCAAGGCCGATGACTCGCTCGATGTGATTGATGGTGCCTACAGCGTTGGAAGCATATCCCAAGGCCACCAATTTCGTTTTTCGAGTGATCTTGGTGGAGAGGTCATGCATGTTCAACGTGCATGTATCCAGGTTGATGTCCACCTTTCGGATGGTCACGCCCTTCTCGGCTAACGCACGCCATGGTGCAACGTTTGCATCATGGTCGAGCATGGTGATGACGATTTCGTCGCCGGGGCCAAGCTCACGCCCAATTGCTCGGCTCATGGCAAAAGTGAGCGTAGTCATGTTAGGCCCGAAAACGACTTCGTCATCGTCGCAGCCGAGAAGATCCGCTATAGCGGAATGTGCAGCGGCAATGGTCGCGTCGGTTCGCCGGCTAGTCAGAAAACTGCCGTGTGTGTTCGAGTTCGAACGCACCAGGCAGTCCGCCATGGCATCGATCACGCGCTGAGGCACCTGGGTTCCACCCGGGCCATCGAAGTAGATTGCACGCTTGCCATCCACCTCCAGGTTCAAAGCAGGGAACTGCTCACGAATCCACTTCAGGTGCTGTGCGATTTCATTCACGTTGCTGGTTTGCGGGCTCGACATTCTGAACTCCTGAAAATCTGGTGGCTTAGGCAGGTCTGGACACTGCCCGATCACTCTCGACAGCCTCTATGAAGTCGGAGAACATTCCGTATGCCGTGGCTTCCAACCCGGCGTGGTCTTCCGTCAGCGCCAATCCTGGGAACATGTCCGTTTCGAAATAAACTATCGACGATGTACCGTCCACAAGAGCCAGCGCGTCAGTGAGCGGCAGGAGTTCTGGACGAACACTCGCCACCACTCGGCCATGGCGCCGCATGGCTCGGCATACGAGTTTATACGCTTTGCCCTCACGTCGCGCCACTCGAACCTGTTCTCCAGTGAGATGCGCGATGCCCTCACGCTCCACGTCCGCAGGCGTAAGGCGCGCACCCATTAGCACATTCGCCAGTGCCACTGTTTTGACAGCGGCGTCCCAGCCCTCGATGTCGTCGGACGGATCGCTTTCGGCCACTCCTATCTGTTGCGCCTGCCGCAGAGCTTCTTCAAAAGGCATGCCGCGTTCCATGCCGCTCAAAATCACATTCGTCGTCGAGTTCAGCACTCCGCGGAAGCCTCGCAGATCAATCGCGGGCAGACAATGGCGGAACATGTTGAAGATAGGCGTGCCGTCCATGACTGACGATTCGAACAGGAACCGTTTGCCGCGACTGTTAGCGAGTTGACTCAACTCGTCGAGATGGAATACCACAGGGCCTTTGTTTGCGCTGATAGCATGGGCTCCGTGCTCCAGTGCCGCTCGGATGTGTTCTGACGCTGGCTCGCCGGTGTGGCGATTCAGTGGAGTGGCTTCGAAGAGAACGTCAGCGGAGGACACCTTGAGCCAGTCGCGAATGGATCGTTGAGAGGTTTCGGGAGTTTCGGAGCTATCGGAGGTTTCGGAGGTTGTGAGTCCGTGCTCACAGAGACGGTCGAGATCGAAACCGTTTGGCTTCGCGAGCCAGCCGAGGCGGCGGCTGGCGATACCGGTTATGCGGAAGTCGATGGCGTATTGATCGCGGAGAATGTTGTGCTTCGTACGGAGCAAGCCGACGAAAGCTCTGCCGACGTTACCAAAGCCAACCAGTGCGAGGTTGTAGGTTTTCTTTGACATTCGACCGGCCCGCAAAATCCCAAACCCTTCGCCTGCTTAGATCTCCTTACTTCCTCCTCCATCTCGCTCCGTCTTTCGTGATCTCAACGATGATTCCGGCCGAGTTCAGTTCATTCCTGATTTCATCCGACTTGCCGAAATTTCGTGCCTTCCGCGCGGCCTGCATTTCGGCGATGAGTCTATCGATTTTGGCATCGCTCAACTCGGTTGACTTCACACTCTCAATGAACTCTTGCGCAGCTCCTTCAAGCCGTCCTTCAGCTTTAGCCCACTCGTAGATCGCACGCATCTTCTCGGCATCGTCGTCCTTCAACACAACGAATATTTCGTCAAACTTCGCCAATGCTTCGAGCAGCAGGGGTAGATCTCCTTTGCGGATCTCTCCCGCGTCCGCAGCAGCATTGGCATCTCGCACCATCTCGAAAATCGCGCCCTGGGCTTGAGCTGTGTTCAGGTCGTCTTCGAGTCCGGCGCGCATGTTCTCAATTGCGGTGCGAGCCAAGGCTTGTACTTGGTCGGTCGTGCCTTCCTGGAAATTGCCTGTCTCAAGACGCAGCTTGAAATTCCGCAGCCGCTCGACCGCGTTCGCGGCGGTCTTCAATCCGTCAAATGTAAAGTTCAACTGCTTGCGGAAAGGCACCGACGCGAGCAGATAGCGGATGGCGGACGGCTTGTGACCTTTCAGCACCAAGTCGCGCAGCGTATAAAAATTGCCGAGCGACTTCGACATCTTCTCGCCTTCAACCAGCAGGAACCTGCAGTGCATCCAGTAGCGCGAGAAAGGCCTGCCCGTCAGAGCTTCCGATTGGGCGATTTCATTCTCGTGATGTGGGAACACCAGGTCTTCGCCACCGGCATGTATATCCAGTGTCTCGCCTAGGTATTCCATCGACATTACGCTGCACTCGATGTGCCACCCCGGACGTCCTGGTCCGATCTCCGTGTCCCACTTAGCCTCACCGGCCTTTGGAGCCTTCCAGAGCGCGAAGTCTCGTGCGCTGTCCTTGTCGTACTCGTCCACCTCAACACGCGCTCCGTCGACCATCCCAGCGAAGTCTTTCTTCGACAGCTTGCCGTACTCTGGAAACCTGGCAATTCGGAAATAGTACGAACCGTCCTCGGCGCGGTATGCGAAGCCCTTGTTCTCAAGCTCCTGAATGAAGTGCGCCATTGCGGGGATGTGCTCAGTGGCCCGGACGATCATCTCAGGACGTTCGATATTCAGTGTTCCTGAGTCCTCGAGAAAAGCCTGCTCGTACTTGCGTGTGTACTCTTGCACGCTCACGCCCAGCCGCGCCGAGTTCCGGATGATCTTGTCGTCCACGTCCGTGATGTTCATGACGTGCTTCAGTTCGTAACCGCTCTGCTTCAGAAAACGTCGCAGCACGTCGACCAGCACGAACGTACGGAAATTTCCGATGTGCCCGTAGTCGTACACGGTCGGTCCGCAGGCGTACATGCGGACAGTGTTGTCCTGTTGCGGGTGGAACTCCTCGACTCTGCCGGAAAGCGTGTTGAAGAAGCGTAATGGCATAAGATTTCTATCGTACGCGTGATCGAACTGGACTTTGAGCAACATCCTTGCTGCGTTCTGGACTTGGGGAACGAATCCTTGATCTACCACGCGGAACTCCCGATTGTAGAGACCCAAAGTACGAAACGGCAACCAGCAGTGCGCACCGGCGCGACTGCACCCTTGATGCTGCTGTTGTGAGGCGTCTTACCTGCGCAGCGGCTGGGGGTTACGCTTGAGGTATCACAAAGGTATAATAATGTTGGAGTGCTTGCGATGACCCGGAATGTAAGTCACGAGGCCATCTTCGTCGCACCAATCTCCTCGTTGCGACTGGCGCTCGCATACCCGCGTGTGTCGTTGATGCTGTGTCCCAGCGTCGCCCGGGCCAACCTGTTTGCCGGCGACTAGCTCCTCTTCTCATATCCCGCTGCAAGGTGCCGAGGGCGTTCAGTAGCCCACGGTCGCGTTCCCTGTGCCAGAGTCTCAGGGTCCCATCCGAGCATGGCTCGGGGACAAACTCTCGCGCGCTAACGCGTGCCTTTTCCGTTGCAGTTTGTGGAGGGAATTCATGTCTGCGAAGACGACAATCAGTCCCGTCATTCCGAACCTAAAAACGCCAGTGCCGGGTCCAAAGGCCAGCCGCATCATCGAAGGTGACAACAAGTACATTTCTCCTTCCTACACCCGCGGCTACGGCCTCGTAGCAAAGCGCGGGTACGGCTGCGTTATCGAAGATCCTGACGGCAATCAATTCCTGGATTTTGCTGCTGGCATCGCCGTGACCTCTACCGGTCACTGCCATCCGGAAGTCGTCAAAGCCATTCGCGAGCAGGCTGGCGAGTTGATCCACATGTCGGGGACAGACTTCTACTACGAGAACATGGTGACGTTGGGCGAAAAGCTCAGCTCCATCGCCCCGATGAAGGGACCCCACAAGGTTTACTTCGGCAACTCGGGTGCCGAGGCGATCGAGTGCGCGCTGAAGCTGGCCCGCTATCACACAAAACGGCAGGGCATCATCGCTATGATCGGTGCGTTCCACGGTAGGACCATGGGTGCCCTGTCGCTGACTGCGTCGAAGCCGCAGCAGAAGCGACGCTTCGCCCCGCTAGTGCCCGGTGTAGAGCACGTCCCCTATCCGAATTCTTATCGCCGCCCGGCGGGAATGAGTGAGGAGCAGTACGGCATCGAGTGCGCGCGTTACATCGAAGACCGCCTCTTCAAGACGTTCCTTCCACCCGAGGAAGTCGCGGCGATCTTTGTCGAGGCGATCCAGGGCGAGGGCGGATACCTGGTTGCACCTGATTCGTTCTTGCGCGAGATCAGGAGGATCTGCGACAAGTACGGCATCCTCATGGTCTGCGACGAAGTGCAGTCAGGTTGCGGTCGCACCGGGAAGTGGTGGGCTGTCCAGCACTCAGGCGTTGAGCCGGACATGATCACGGTTGCGAAGGGCATTGCAAGCGGAATGCCACTGAGTGCTTGCATTGCAAAAGCCGAGGTCATGGACTGGGTACCCGGGTCGCATGCATCGACGTTCGGCGGCAACCCTGTCTGTAATGCAGCCGCGATCGCAACCCTGAACATCATTGAGCGCGAACTGCTGAAAAATGCGGAGAACATGGGCAACTACATCATGCAGCGCATCGGAAAGTGGCCCGAAACTCTGCCCACGGTGGGAGATGTCCGCGGTCGTGGCCTCATGATTGGTGTGGAGATCGTGAAGAACAAGGACACAAAGGAACCGGCTGGGGAGGAACGCGACCAGATATGTGACATGGCGTTTACGAAAGGCCTGCTCCTGCTGGGCGCCGGGCCAAATACGCTTCGCATATGTCCGCCGCTCGTCGTTGACAAGGAACAGATCGACACCGCGCTGGACATCATGGAAGAGTGCATTAAGGAATGCTGCAAATAGCGATACCGGGACGAACTACAGTAAGAGAAATCACGGGGACCGGCGCGAAAGCGCCGGCTTCTTTTGCTTAAAGTGAGCAGTCTAAGTCACAAGGCGGGGCGGATGTTACGAATCCGGAACGTAACGCATAGCGTGGCGGTGTTCAGCGAACACGACCCGTAACATTCTCTCATGCGGAAATTGCTTCACTGGTTCATGTGTCTGATAGACGCACTGAGTGGCAGGAGCGTCGTCACCGCTGCTCCCCGACATCTGCGAACTGGCAAGCGCGGAGAAGAAGACGCGGACTTGCACCTGAGAGAGTTGGGCTATGTCGTGGTTGCGCGCAACTGGAGGTCCCCACGTCAGAAAGGTGAAGTGGACCTGATTGCATGGGACGATGACGTCTTGTGTTTCGTGGAAGTCAAGACGCGCACCACGCGAGACGTGAAGCCGGCCGAGGCTGCTGTCGATACGAAGAAGCAGAGGGAACTGCGACTGATGGCGCGCGAGTACCTGAGGCGCTTGGCACGAAGAAGGAATACGCGGCGCTGGCTCCGCGAGAGCAATGGAGCATTTGCGCGAGCGGGCGATCAAATTCCCCTTTACCGCTTCGATGTCGTTTCCGTCTACTACGACAGTCCTGCCGGTAAGGTTACGGACATCACCTTATTTAAGAACGCCTTCCGATTGTCTTAATATTGGTGGTTGCGCTGCCAGCGCCCGGCCCGTTATCTGGCGCGCAGTTTCGGATTCGAAGGCGTACAGGCATGGGCCTGTCGCGAAAGGACTAACGCTTTGCCAGAGCTTAGAAAAGACCCCATCGTCGGACGGTGGGTGATCATTTCGACCGATCGAGCCAAACGCCCAACAGATTTCGTTCGTGAACAAGTAAAGCTGAAGGGCGGCTTTTGTCCATTCTGCTACGGAAACGAAAGCAAAACACCGCCAGAGATTCTTGCGTATCGACCAGCAGCAAACGGCACGGCAACTCCGCAAAAGGATACGCCGGGATGGACCGTGCGCGTGGTGCCGAACAAGTTTCCAGCTCTGGGCATCGAGGGAAGTCTCAACCGCCAGGCTGAAGGAATGTTCGACAAGATGAACGGAATCGGTGCACACGAGGTCATCATCGAGACGCCCGATCATATGCAGAACCTGGCCAACATGCCTCCGAAGCGAATCGAGGACGTGCTATGGGCGTTCCGCGACCGCATCCTCGACCTGAAACAGGACAAGCGGTTCAAGTACATCCTTTTATTCAAGAACCATGGTGAAGCGGCTGGTGCATCTCTGGAGCACGCGCACTCGCAACTGATCGCGCTCCCCATTCTGCCCCGCCGTGTGGCTGAAGAACTCGAAGGTGCCAAGCAGTACTTCATCTACAAGGAACGCTGCGTCTTTTGCGACATGATCCGCCAGGAACTTGATAGTGGCGTTCGAGTCGTGGCAGAGAACGAAAGCTTCGTCACGCTAGCGCCTTATGCTCCGCGCTTCCCGTTCGAAACCTGGATACTGCCGAAGCGGCACGAGGCTGCCTTCGAGCACGCTTCTTCGCAAATGTTCCGCGACCTCTCTTACGCGCTCAAGACTCTACTCTGGAAAGCCGAGAAGGTGCTCGATAACCCTGCTTACAACCTTGTGATTCACACCTCTCCGGTACAGGATCCTGATCTGGAGCACTATCACTGGCATATCGAGTTCATGCCGAAGTTGACCAAGACTGCAGGGTTTGAGTGGGGGACCGGTTTTTACATCAATCCCACCCCGCCCGAGGAAGCAGCGAGGTTCCTGAGAGAGGCTAACGTAGAGGAACCCGTGCTGACAGGTGTGTAAGAGGGCGCGGTTGCATGGCTACTTTTGACGGCTCCGTTCGGTACGGAGCCGTTTCTTTATTGCGCTAAGCTAAACCCTGCGTATCACTACGCCGGTCATGTCATCGTGCTGCGGAGTCATGCCGACGAAAAAATCCACAGCTCGCATCATGCGTTCAACGATCTCCGAAGCGACGAACTCTCGGTTTACCTGTAATCCTTTGAGCAAGCGCTCCTCGCCGTATTCTTCGTCGGCGTAGTTGATAGCCTCAACGAGACCATCGGTGAAGATGACCAGCACGTCTCCTAGCGCGAGGACGGCGGTTCCGCATTCGTAATAAGCGTCGGGAGTGATACCGAGTGGTACTCCGCCCGTGCCAAGGCGCTCCACGCTGCCGTTCGCGCGTTGCAGAATCGGGGCGTTGTGACCTGCATTGATGTAGGTCAGCCGGCCGCCCTTTCGTTCATACTCGGCGAGAAATGCGGTCGTGAAACGCTGACCGCCGCGGCTGTGGTCGCATGCGTAGCGATTTACTCCAGCCGTGAGTTCGAGCAGCGAACCGCGCTGCCCCGAAAGCGTGTGCAAACTGGCCTGGAATGTCGCCATAAGAAGCGCGGCAGGAAGGCTCTTTCCGGCAACGTCGGCAACCGCGATCAGGACTGCGCTGCTGGTCGGAGTGTCATCTTTGGATTCTTCACACAGAGTCTCGCGGGGGAAAACGTCGTAATAATCGCCCGCGACGGTGTTTGCCGGTCGATTGAAGAAGGCGATATCGAGTCCCGGCACTTGCGGGGGAGCTTCCGGAACCAACCAAAGCTGAATCTCGCGTGCAATTTGGAGATCCCGTTTGAGGGTTACGCGGTCCCCGATCTCAAGGAGCAGCAACCCAAGTAACAGAAGTCCGCCGAGAATGTGAAGGGTGCTGGCCTGAAGGTAAAGCGCTCCGAAATGAAAGGAGAAGGGAAACACCAGCAGCACACAAGCGACGAGCAGCACAACGCGGCGCGCCGGTGACAACTTGCTCAGTACGGCCCAAAAGAGAACCTTCGTTACATGCCAGACACGCTGGCCACCTGAAACTCCCTCCAGGTGCTCAGTCGGGACTTCACGAGAGTACAGCCGGTAGCCCGTTCTCGCTTCTGTTTTGAATTGCGTCCAAAGATCCGCCAGTTCCAGACCTTCAGTGACTCGATGCCAGAACGAGTGCACCCGCTGATCCAGCTTCTCGGATACCTTCGTCGTCGCGCGATCGTTCAGCTTGCCTCTCGGTGCTGCCGACTTTGGTGCCGACGCTGCCATGACTGCGATTATAGAGCGAAAAGGCGGACAGTCACTCAGCAGGTAGTTCAACCCGCCCGTGACGGAGCGGCTTACCAACTCGCAAAAGTACTCCAGGACTGGTACAACAACTTGCGGGTGATTGCAGTCCCATTGGTACTGAAACAGTACGGCGGCCCCATGATCGTTACCACGTGCTTCAACGTTCGACGGCGGGGCGAATCATTGAAAGGATGAACATTGCATGGCTACTGAGGTTAGGTGGGACGACGCGGAAGACATCGCACTCGTATTGGTTGAGAAGTTTCCGGATGTCAATCCGCTTGAGGTGCGCTTTACTGATCTGCACATGTGGGTGACACAATTGCCTATCTTCGTTGACGATCCCTCGCAATCAAACGAGAGCAAGCTTGAAGCGATTCAAATGGCTTGGTACGAGGAGTGGAAAGACCGGCAGCCATAACCTAAGAGTTACATAGAGCCTTTCTCGCACCGCTTGTTCAACCCTATTTCGGTTTTGCGCAGCCTCAGCAGAGCTGACGTCCCGGGTTGGCGCCATCTGCGGTATCCATGAGGCTCGTTCCGTTCACACTCCTTCGCACAGCTCCGGCCAACAGCACCCACCGGAAATCCATCAAAAATCATGACAAGGTGTCTGAAGTGATGACCATGGCAGAAACGTCATGTGCACAGCCACGATGGTCGGTACGTACAGTTCTGCTTTGAACGGAGTTTAGCTTGGAATCGATGAAATCAACACGGCTGCCGGAGCTCGCCTGCCTGACAGAAACGGCCCTATTCAGCAGCACGGTGAAACGCGAGGTCAGACTTCTACTGGCGCTGTTGCTTTGCGGCCTTTTGCTGACCGGCTGCGGGGGAGTCACCGGAAGCGCAAACCGTGACCCTGGGCAAAACACGGGCGGCGGCAACATTCAAGCGGTGAATCACGTCATCATCATGCTGCAGCAGAACCGAACGTTTGATCACTACTTTGGTCAAATGACGGCCTATCGGCAGCGTAACAACATCCCCATCGTAAGCAGCGACGGCAGAATCAACGACCTGAGCACCGGCAACTTCTTCAACCCAGTCGAACTAATAGGCCCGATTCCGGTGGCGCATTCTGGCTCGGTCTGTACTGAGACGCTCTCCTCTGACTGGGCGGAAAGTCACAAGGAGATGAACCTGTCCAATCCTTCGGCGGCTGGCCCGAACGCGCCTATGGACGGTTTTGCACAGACGGCTTTCGACGTTGGGCTGCACGCCCTCACGCAAGGCATCACGTTGACCGACCAGACCGGCAGTCGCGCGATGCACTACTATGACGACAGCGATCTAAACTACTACTACTTCATGGCCTCGAACTTCGCCATGAGTGACGCTCTCTTCACGCCTCTTCCCAGTCGCTTCCCCAATCGGTTGTTCCTTCATGCCGCCACGACGCAGGGCCATGCTCGTGGCCCCAACAGACAATTGACGGCCAGGACAATCTGGGAATCTCTCGATGCTGCCGGCTTGAGCTGGAAGATTTACATGACCGACGGCCTTACCTATTTGGAATACTTCACATACTTCAATCGCCCTGAGACGAAAGCTCGTCTGGTGCCGTTGAGTGAGTACTTCACCGATGTGCAGAACGGAACGTTACCCGCTGTTGCGTTGATTGAACCAGGGCTGTTCAGCGGCCGCGACGAGCATCCCAGCAACTTCAATCCCACGGACGGTACGGTGTCCCCAATCAGCGTTCAAACGGGCGCCGCGTTCGTGGCCAGTCTGATCAACGCATTGATGGTCAGTCCATCGTGGAGAGATAGTGTCTTCTTTCTGGCCTATGATGAAGGCGGCGGGTTTTTCGACCATGTACCGCCGATCAGCGTTCCGAATCCTGACGGCATTCCTCCCCAAGACCTTCTACCAAACGATCCAGTGGGGGATTTCACTATCACGGGTTTCCGTGTGCCTAACATGGTGATCTCGCCCTTCGCGAAAAGAAATTACGTTTCCCACACGCCCATGGATTTGACCGCCTACTTGAAGTTCATCGAGACCCGCTGGGGACTGCCACCGCTTACTGCTCGAGATGCGGCTATGCCGGACATGACCGAGTTTTTCGACTTCACAGGGGTTCCATGGGCGATACCGCCGTCACCGCCAGCGCAAAACACAAACGGAGCTTGCGATTTCACTCGACAGTGATGAGGATCAGAGTGTCGCACGAGTTCAGTGCGGCACTTTGTTAAGCTTGAGTCTATGCCCGCTCAGTCTGCGCGTCGACAGGTGGAACAATAGCCGCCGATCTCAAGCCGCGAGACCACGATGTGAAACCGACAGTCCTTCTCCACCTGCTGTTTCAACTTCTCAAACACATCGCTGACGAACTCGGAGATCTTGCCACAGCGCAAACAGGCCATGTGAATGTGATCCCGATGCACCTTGCGCTCGTAATAGTGCCCCTCACCATGAATGTGCATGAGATCCAATTCGTCAATCAGGCCGTGTCGCTTTAGTAGCCGGAGTGTGCGGTAGACCGTGCTCCTGTCGACGGAAGCATCAAGCTTTTGTGCCCTGCGGAGAATTTGGCTTGCGTCGAGGTGCTTGCTCGCTGTCTCAATTACCTTCAGAATTGCTCGCCTTTGTTTCGTTGTGCGAATTCCGCGGTCTGCGAAGAACGCTTGTAAACGGCCAGGAATCTCGGTCTCCGGCAACGGCATTACCAATGCTCTCCTTAGTCGCAACTAGTTGCAAATAGCCTGCAACAGAAAATGCTCCCAGATATTGACCCCGCAGCCCGGACGAGGGCAGGATGTTAACTCTACTTCAGTTGCGACACGGTTGCAACTGGACTTTGGGCACGAGAGGTGTCCGGCTCGTGTCTTGGTGGCTCACACAAAATGCAGTCAAAGTCGAACCAAGGAGTTCTTCGATGTCCTCTCAGGGGAGGTTGGTAGTTCTTTTCTGCTGGTTGCTGTTGTTTGTGGGAACCGCTTTATCTCAGGTGGTCGTTTCCTCTGGAAAGGTGCAAATCAAAGGAACCGTCTCAGATTCCACGCGTGCCAGAATTCCCGGCGCTCACGTCGTTGCCGTTCCGGCCGGAGCTTCTTCCGGACCATCCGTCACCTCCGATGCGAACGGCGAGTTTTCGCTCGCCGTGGAACCCGGCGACTATACGTTGCGGGTGTCACACAAAGGCTTCGTGAGTTCGTCCCACAAAATTCGTCTCCATCGTGTCGACGCAGAGCCAATCGAATTTGTGTTGAAAGTCGCCCCAGCAAGCGACGTCGTAACCATTGTCGAGGACGCACCTTATCTCGCGGCTGCAACCACAACCGCTACGAGAACGCCAACGCCACTGATTGACGTTCCACAGTCGGTCACGGTCGTAACTAGAGAACTGATGGCAGACCAGATGCTAACCACGATTGGGGACGTCGTTCGATATGTGCCAGGCATAACTCACCATCAGGGTGAAAACAATCGAGACCAACTGGTCATTCGCGGAAACACCACCACTGCTGACTTCTTCCTGAACGGTGTGCGGGACGACATGGAGTACATGCGCGACCTTTACAACATCGATCGCGTTGAGGCCCTCAAAGGCCCAAACGCCATGATTTTTGGCCGTGGCGGCGCTGGCGGAGTGATCAACCGCGTCACGAAGGAAGCTGATTTCACCCCGGTTCACGAGTTTACATTGCAAGGTGGTTCATTCAACGACCGGAGGTTCTCAGCAGACTACGACACCTCACTGGGCAAGAAGCTGGCGCTGCGCTTCAACGGCGTGTATGAGGCGTCCGACAGCTTCCGCGACTTCGTCGAGTTCGACCGCTATGGGATCAATCCCACTCTCACTTTCGCCCCGGGAACACGGACCAAGGTCATTTTCGGGTACGAGAGATTTCATGATGGTCACGTAGCGGACCGTGGCCTCCCGTCTTTTCAGGGGCGACCGGTGGATCTGCCGATATCGACCTACATTGGAGACCCGCACGACAGTCGCGTTCGCGCAGACGTCAACCTCGGTACCGCCACCGTCGAGCACACGACCCATCGTGGCCTGACGATTCGTAACCGGAGTTTGTTCGCCGGTTACGATCGCTTCTATCTGAACTACGTCCCGGGCGCTGTGAGCGGGGACAAAGAACTGATCAGCGTCTCGGCCTATAACAACGCCAGCAACAGACTGAACATGTTCAACCAGACCGACGTGAGCCATGTGGTGTTAACTGGTCGTCTACGGCACACGCTGCTGGGCGGAGTGGAACTGGGCCGGCAGCGAACTGACAACTTCCGAAACACAGGGTACTTCAACGACACAAGCACATCGATCTTAGTCCCCTACAACGACACCGTAATCGACACCCCCGCAACGTTTCGACAAAGCGCAACAGATGCCGATAACAACGTGAGGACGAGAATCGGTGCTATTTACCTCCAGGACCAGGTTCAGGTTTCCAGGTACGTCCAGTTGCTGGGTGGAGTGCGATTTGACTACTTTGATTTGCAGTACCACAACAATCGGAACGGAGATGACCTGCGCCGAATAGACCGATTGGTTTCGCCGCGAGCCGGGGTCGTCATCAAGCCACGAGACCGCCTGTCCGTATATGGAAGTTACAGCGTGTCCTATCTGCCAAGTTCGGGCGATCAGTTCTCTTCTCTCACTAACATTACCCAGCAGGTCAAGCCAGAGAAGTTCGCGAATTACGAGATGGGAATCAAGTGGGATATGGTGCGCTCGCTATCCCTTACCACGGCCGTGTATCAACTGAACCGTACGAATACCCGGTCGATTGATCCAAATGATCCTACTAGGATTGTGCAAACCGGCAGTTCACGAACGAACGGTTTCGAGGTAGGAGTAAATGGAAACCTCACCCGTGCATGGCAGATCGCGGGCGGTTATGCCTACCAGGACGCGTATGTCACCAGCGCTAGTTCTGCGGCGCGGGCGGGGGCTCAGCTAGCGCAAGTGCCTCACCACACGTTCTCACTGTGGAACAGGTATCAGTTCTTGCCGAGTCTCGGTGCGGGTCTTGGAATCACAAACCGATCCGACATGTTCGCTGCAATCGATAACACCGTGATCCTGCCGGGGTACACGCGGGCTGACGCTGCCGTGTTCTACTCGGTCACGGAGAGAATGCGTTTGCAGGTAAACGTCGACAACCTACTGAACAACAAGTACTACCTCAACGCGAACAACAACAACAACATCTCTCCGGGATCGTCGCGTGCGGTTCGGGCTGGTCTGATCGCTCGCTTCTAGTCGTGGGTCTGCCTCGGTGGCAGGCCCATTTTCAACTAAAACGCGAAGAGATCGTCAAGACCAGTCGCTGCCTGATTCCTGCTGTTCAGGGGTGGCAATCCCCAGTTCTCCTGAATAAATTTCAACACAGATACGTTGTCGAGTTGGACGTGCGAGACATAATTACGTTTCGCGTGAGGGGAGATTACAAGCAGCGGAACCCGCATTCCGTATCCTTCCTGGTCTACTTGTGGGGGCGGGACGTGGTCCCACCAACCGCCACTCTCGTCCCACAAGACAATCAGCGCCACTCCCGGCCAGACCGAAGAGGCCTGGATTTGCCTGATGAGCCCGTCCAGCCAATTCAACCCATTCGTGATCGAGCCGCCGCTTGGATGTGTGCTCTCGCTTGGGCCAGGTTGGACGAAAGATACTGCTGGAAGGGTTCCAGAAGTAAGGTCTTGGAGAAAACGAGAGTAGTCACGCAAGCTAGGAGACTCGTGTGTCGACGTGAAGTACTGGAATGGGTTCTGCTGAGGAATGTAGCCGTTTGCACAGTCCCAGAGGTGCTCCTGGTACCAACCCCAGCTTATTCCTGCCTCTGTGAGTTGATCTCCGAGGTTTCTAAAGGTGTAAGGTGCTGGGGTAGTTGTCTCCGTGTTGCAAGGACCATAGAAGGGGTGCACGCTGAAAGGGAAGTTGTTGTCCGATGCCGCTACCATGAAGAGCTGGTTCGAAGGGGCGGAACTCATGACCGAAGTAAAAAATCGATCTGCTAGCGCATATTGCTGTGCCCAGGACCATAGACGATCAACGCCCGGAGTTGTAGCGTCATAGTACCCCAGCGAAATGTCGCCATTGTGTAGGGCATATCTATCCATGCCTCCGGAGTTCCACACCCTCAGGTACTCTTCCCTTCCATGAGGAAGGTCCGAAACGGTTGTCTGCTGCAAAAGTCGAGGAGTGACCGTTTCCCCTTTGCCGTTCTTCTGGCTGTAGCCCGGCACGCCTGCACGCACCCCGTCCACCCCGGCGAAGGTTCCAAACAAGTGGTCGAATGATCGATTCTGCATCACCACCACGATCACATTTTTTATTGGCGAGGTGCTTGGCGGTTGAGAAGACGGAGATCGCGATCCCCCGACTCCACCGCAGCCAGAGATAGAGAGAGCCAAAAGTAGAACTGGTAATGCCGACGAGAGTAAGGCTTTCATCCTACAACTTCGAACAGATAATTGTGTCCCTAGTTGTCTCGGCCGTGACCGTAAACTGAAGTTCACGTACGAGATGAGCAGCAGCGCAGAGGCGTGCGACCACCTGAATCCCCTTCTGTTCGCCGCGAAAGTCGTGTAAGCTGACCGGCAACTTCAAAGGTGCAGTTCGAATCATCACTGTGGCCGAACACGATATATGTGTCGAGATCGGCGGGTTGCCGATCTTACTGAAGAACGCCGATGCTCGTTTTCAGCGCAAGATGCGCGAGCGCTATTCGGGGTTCGTTTCTGAACGCCCGGCGGACTGCTGCCTGGAAGTTATTCTCTGCTCGAAAGATCGAAGCGGTACTTCAGATGCAGACATCCGGGTTGAACGTAGCGCACAGCTCTGGCGCATCACGCGCGGCGATTTCGAAGCGGAGTGGGATCCGCACACTCGCAGAGGATGGGTGAGACAGACAGCGAATCCTTACTCGATTGACACTGCACTCCGCATCATTCACAGTCTCGAACTCGCAGCACAGGGTGGCTTCTTGCTGCATTCCTCAAGCGTCATTCGCAATGGCCGTGCGTTTCTGTTTTCGGGCGTCTCCGGGGCAGGGAAGACCACGATCTCTCGATTAGCGCCTGGCGACGCGACCCTACTTACGGACGAAATTTCTTACGTCAGGCCCGACGGAAGTGCATTCCGTGCATTCGGTACCCCTTTTGCCGGTGAGTTAGCTAAGCCGGGCGAGAACGTATCCGCACCGATTGCAGAACTGTTCCTGCTCGCGAAAGGACCCGATAACCACGTCGAAGATGTCCACCCGGCAAATGCTGCGCGTGCACTACTGAGAAATGTTCTTTTTTTCGCGGACGACTCAAGGCTGACGACAGCACTCCTGAACACAGCATGCGATTTCGTCTCTCGGGTGCCGGTTCGACGACTGACGTTCTATCCAGATCACCGGGTCTGGGACTTGATTCAATAATGGAGACCTGAAGCAATGACGGACTGTTACATCGCAAGAAGCTCGGCGGCTGCGCGGGCCCTCGGTGGCAGCGCAGTGATTATGTCGGCCGACTCAAGTCTCATAACCTTGAATGAAGTTGCGACTGCAATATGGAACGCGGCAGATGGTGTGACTCTTCTTTCCGAAATTGTCGAGCGGGCCGTCTGCGGACAATTCGAAATTGACCCGTCAACTGCACGGGCTGATGCGGAGGATTTCATCAATCGCCTCGCGCAGCACGGTGTCCTGATTGTCTCCAACCAGCCTATCCATTCCGCCGAATCAAGCGCCCGATCATGAGCGGACGCTTGATGGAGTCGGTAGTTGGACGTGCTGTCGAACTCTCGGTTCCTATCACTGCGCACATCGACCTGACGTACCGGTGCAATGAGCGTTGCCTGCACTGCTATCTCCATCGCGGTGCTAGCGCCGAAATGACAACGTCCGAGGTGGCTGACGTCCTCCGGCAGTTGGCTGAGACAGGCACTCTGTTTCTAATTCTCAGCGGCGGAGAAATTTTCCTTCGCACAGACGCGTTGGAAATCATCGCTGAGGCACGGCGCTTGCACTTCAGCGTCAAGTTGAAGACCAACGCCAGTCTCTTGACACACGACATCGTGACCCAAATGAGCAGTCTTGGGTTGCAGGGCGTGGACGTAAGCATTTACTCCGCGAATCCTGCCATCCACGATTCAATCACCCAACTGCCGGGGTCGTTGCGGAAGTCACTTGATGCAATCAACCACTTGCATCGTGCGGGTATTCGCGTCTCCATCTGCAACGTGCTGATGAGAGAAAACTCTGAAGAGGTAAGCGCGGTGCGTCAATTGGCTCAGGAACTGGGCGTCGGCTACACACTGGATCCAATGGTTACGCCTATGATTGACGGCAATGCGTCCGTGCTGCGACATCGGGCCGAACAGGACGCGATTCGCAAGGCATTCCTCGAATTCAACCTTAGCGGCCGCCCCGGCGATGACTGTCCTCCTTTATACGATGACCTCATGCAGGGCATTCCGTGCAGCGCCGGTCACTGCCAGGTCTACATCAATCCTCGCGGCGAGGTCTATCCATGCGTTCAGTTCCCGGTACTGTGCGGCGACCTCAAGAATCAGAGTTTTGCTGAAATCTGGAAATCATCGCCGGCGCTTGCGGAAGTGCGAGCTGTGCGTTTCCAGGACTTGCCCGTCTGTTCAACCTGCGTGCACGGAGCATACTGTACGCGTTGCCCGGGGTTGGCCTGGATGGAAGGCGACCTGCGAGGACCCTCTTCCGCTGATTGCAGGAAGGCTGAAGCACGTACTGGAATACCTCCAATGTATCGCCACGATTGAGTGCATCGAACGGCGCGACCTCTGTTTCGATTTGGAATTGAAAGCAAGTGCATACATGCATCGCACCGCGATAAAGTGCATAAAATCCGCTAAAAATGCGCATGTTGTTGCATTTTTGTCTTTACAGGACGAGCATTTCTGCTGATAGTGGGTGCGTCTAGAATTCAAGTACAGGGCAGACTTGGCCCACAAACTATCCTTCCCCCTTAGGGCTGCAGACTGCCAAATTCATACAGTTGGAGTGTCTGATGAGGCGAGCGCATGGTGTGCTTCCTTCTGCAGCAGTCGTTTTGTCGACTATAGCCGTTGTCATGGTCTGTTGCGTGGGGGCTTGGACACAGGGATTCCCAACCGACTGGAGCAATCGGCACGTTGTGTTCAACCACAACAAGCCGATGACAGCTCAGCAACAGTGGAACTCTTCGCGCGATGTGCGACGGGTCGTGGACTGGATGAAGAGAACCAACGCGGCTCTGGCTGCGTCTGCGGACCGATCCGGGGTTGCGCCCAGAACTCTGCCTTTACGACCAGCCGCGCGCAGAATGCCGGTAATCGGCACCAGACCTGCGAAGGCTCTGCCCGTGCCTCCCGTAGGCACGGTCGACTGGAGCGCGTCCCTCGATGGAGGTACTCTTGCCGACGGCGTATTCCCGGCAAAGTGGCGCATCAGAGTTGACACTACCGACCCGAACGATTGGGTCGTATATGGCACAACGGCTGGAAAACTGATCGCCCTGACAAACCTCTACAGCACCGCGCCGACAAGGAAATTCACCTATCCTGCAACAGGCACGTACTCGCCTATCACGACCTCCCCGGTGATATCTGCGCTGGGCGACAAGATCGCTTTTATCGAGAGTGGTGCCACCTCAGCCAGGCTTCACGTGGTCAAGTCGGACGGCACAGGTGAAGTGACCTCCATCGATCTCCTTGCTGCCGACAAAAATTCGTCTCCGTTCGTCGACTACTCGAATGACGTGCTCTACGTTGGAACTGATGATGGCAAACTCCACAAGATCACGGGCATTTTCGAAGGCACGCCGACAGAGCAGATAACAGGTGGATGGCCGGTCCAAGTTGCGAGTGCGGCGGTCGGCGGAACCACATATCTAACAAGTCCGGCCCTCTACAACAACTACGCAACGCCGACGCCTGGCCCTGGAATCATCCTGATTGGGGGATCGTTCGACGACCGCGGCAACACAGCCGCTACGCTTTGGTTGGTTGATCTGCGAACCATGACGAAAGCCAATGCCCAAATTGCGTATGCGTCAGCAAGTATTTTCGACGGGCCGCTGGTGGATATCGACAACAGAGTCGTCTACGTGTTCACAAATAATAATGGCAAACAGAATGCACGAGCAGAACTGGCGCAAGTTGTTTTGAATGTCGCGGATAACATGAGCGCTAGCTTTGGGGCTATCACAGTCGCACAACTTGCAACTGGCAAGCTGAAGACCACTCAACCGATTAGGGTAGGAGCTTTCGACAATGCATGGTACACGACGGGCACCGGGTATCTCGTTGCCTGTGGGATCGATGACAATAAGAACTCTTATCCGAGTCTGTTCTCTTTCCGAGTGGCCGGTGCGACCTTAACACCGACTCCAGTTGGTTCGGCGGCCCTCTCGGCAGACCGAAACGATTCCTGCTCACCAATCACCGAAGCAGTCAGCGGGACCACCGATCATTTCTTCGTGGGCACAAAGCTCAATGGCATAAGTTCGAACTGTTCTGCTAGCGGCTGCATTCAGCAGATCACATTGAGTGGTGGTATTCCAAGCGTTACAGCAGGGCAACGTGAAGCCAGCGGGACCAGCGGCATCGTCATTGATACGACGAACATTTACAACGCCACGCCTGGGCCGGTGGCAAACATTTACTTCACGACTCTCGCCCCGGGCGGCAACAGCGGCGGCAATGGCCCCGCGATTCAGCTGAAGCAGAGCGACTTGCAATAGATCGGACTAGTTGACGGAGATCGAACGGATGACTTTAAACCACTTACAAGGGACCGCTGCAAGCCCTGGCAAGCGACCGTATCTGAAGCCCACTTTCGAATGTGAACAGGTCTTCGAAACGATGGCTTTGCGGTGCGGCAAGGTCGGGACGACGAGCAACAACTGCAAGCTGGTTCCGAAGACTTCATAGTGGTGATCGCCGACGACTCCAAATCGGCGCTCGTGCACGACCTCCTGAAGGCGACGCTCGCTTCCGAGGGGGTCGTTCGGGTTCGCGCCACCGGAACGAGTATGCTGCCTTCCATCTGGCCTGGGGATCACGTCATCATAGAACGTGTCTCAAGGCCGGTTTCTGCTGGCAGTGTTGTCGCCTACTTGCGGAACGGGCGCTTGTTCATCCATCGTGTCTTTCGCGTGTCAAGGGATAGTAACGAACTCCTCACGCAAGGCGATCGCCTGCCCGCTCCTGATGCCCCGATCAACGCCGGAGACCTCCTGGGGGTTGTGACGGGCCTATCGCGCGGTGGTGCGCCCGCGGCCATGCCTGCACGGCTGCTGTGGCGGGCGCATCTGCTGCGCGCCATCTCACGTGTGAGCGACACGCCGGCATTCGCGATAGTCAAGCTCAGGCGGTGGTACGCCAGCCGGCACCTGCGAAGCTATTGCCGAGTCTCGCAATCTCTCGAATAATAGAGAGATGAGCGGACCGAACGAAAAAGCTGAACGACTGCTTCGAACCACCGGTCCCAAGATGAAGTACCGCAAACCGGAGTTCGAGTTCGAGAAGATATTCGAGACGATGGCGCTTGCATGTGGCAAAGCTCCAAAGGATTGCAAGCGAATCGTGGCTGCAAGACACTCGTAAACACGCCTTCAACTCGCGCTGACGGCAGTCTCCTGATCTGCACGATCGCGCTCGCGCCTAACCAGCCGCCACGCGAATCGTGCCGTCTTGCGCACCAACCGCCACACGTGCAGCAGTAAGTAGACCGCCTTGGGAAGCGCTCGTCCGGTACCGAGCAGTTCGTCCCCACTGGGTGTCATCGCATGGCGAATAACTTGGCGCACGGCGTCCGCGTGACTATCCCTTGCACTCAAAAAGAACCGATATGTGCGGAAACCCTGCTCCTCAGGTTCCGATCTGCATAAATTGCTTTTAGCCATCGCAAATGCATTTCGCGACCGGGGATCCTGCTTCATGTGCACCAACAAGCCCATATCGCTTGGTAGTGATACCTGAAGTACCTCTTGCAGCAGAGCGAACGCTACGAAAAGCAATCGCTCCACTCGCATTCCGCGAGCTCGGGTCAGCAGCAAATGCCAGTCGAACGTACGAGTTACGTACAGCAATTGCGCGAGGTCGCAAAGCCAGATCAACCTGGCCCAGTAGTGCTTGCTACCATGCAGTGTGAGAGCGAGAAACAAATCCTCGGGCGCAAACTCGAGAACCGTTGAACCGCCTGCCCCGACACGACGACTACGTTGCCATGCCTCACCCAGTCCGAAATTGATGCCATAAAATCTGGGCATCACGTCCCAGTGCAGCTCCAGGTATAACCCGTCGCGTACCAACGAAAGTTCAAAGTCCGCCATAGTGAGAGCTGACAAGAGCTTTGGCGAAAGGCGTTGCCGGGACTTGAAGCCGACCTCTCGCAGCGTGTGGACCGCGGCTGGCACATCTTCAGGACGGACAATGACGTCGAGGTCCGAAGACTGACGCAGGGCTACATTCCCGTAGAGGCGCTCGGCCAATAACGGTCCCTTGAACGGTATAGCCGAAACGCCGCAGGTATCCAGGGCTCTCAGAGCTTGTAGCAAGTGCGTGCATAAGCGCAGGTTATGCCGAAGTGCCTGCGCGTGAGTTTGTTGGAGTCGACGACTCGGTCCCTCCGGCATACTGCCGGCATGTTGTTCTAAATAAGAGCCAAGCAGAGGAGCCATTCCATGCGACAAGGCCAACCGGATGAGGTTCTCCCAATCCACTTCCGAGCAACGCGACTTAGGAAAACCATTCCGCTGCTGGGCGCAAGCAACGAGGACTTCCCATTCCTGTGAAATGCCTTTACGGTTTGGCGGGTTAGTGTTCACGGTTGTGCTGTCGATGTGAGCGAAAGCGCTGGCAATGATAGCCAGAGTGGCTGAATTTGTATAGCACTGAACGTGCGATAGGAAATGTGGAATGGACCACGCTAACCGTTCGAAGTGAGTGGGATGCACTCGAAACAGCAACATTGAACACCCCGAATCAATCTAGCTTCACTCGATTAGCAAGTATCGTACAGCGATCAAATCGTGAACGTGTTCTGAAACTAGAACAGAGAGACTTTTTTCCTTAAGTTTTTTCTAATTTTGTGCTTGACGATTCAGCAAAGTAGACCTACATTGGCGTCGCCGAAAAAACACACAAAAAACGCAAGCACTTGCTTACTCGTTAAAAGTGCTGCCGGCGTGCGGAACAGTTGAAAAGGTCTTCACCCCCAAGAAGACTTTGTTGCCACGGGAATCATTCGTAATCAGTTCAATCAGCGGGAAATCGCCTCCTAAGTGGGGATGGCGAAGCCTTGCCCAAATGAGCAACTCACTTCTGAATCTAGCTGCAATCCAGAGGGGAACCGGAATTGCGCCGGGGGAAGCGTGCCCGAGATGGTATGCGGTGTATACGGTCTCGAACCACGAAAAGAGCGTCTCGGCTCACTTTCAGTCCAGGCAGATCGTCTCGTACCTGCCGTTGTGGCGCACTTTGCGCCGCTGGAACAACGGCTGCAAGGTCGAAGTCGACCTACCTCTGTTTCCCAACTACGTCTTCGTGCAAATAGATCGTCGTGACCGCGGACGTGTTTTAAGTGTCCCTGGCGTAATAGCCATTGTCGGTTCCAGCCGGGAAGGAACTCCGGTGCCTGACTCGGAGATCGACATGATCCGGCTTGGACTTGACCTCCGCAAGATTGAGCCGCATCCGTACCTCACCGTTGGTGAAAGAGTACGCATCAAGGCCGGTGCCTTAGAAGGGCTCGAAGGCGTGCTCATCCGCAAGAAGAACGACCTGCGCGTAGTAATCACGCTGGACTTGATCATGAAAAGCGTGGCCATCGAGGTTGATGGTGACGAACTTGAACCGGCGCGCCCCCGCGTCGCTCGCCTTTGTTCCTGACGGTACAAGTCAATGCTTTCCACGCAACCGCAGAGCAAAAACAGCACTGAAGACCGCATCATCGAAGCCGCCGTTCAGTTGTTTTCTCGCGACGGCTTTAATGGAACGAGCACTCGTGAGATTGCCCGGCTTGCGAGTGTCAACGAAGTCACGATTTTTCGATACTTCGCTCGCAAGAAAGATTTGTTCTGGGCTGCCGTCGATTCGCGAGCAAGCCGATTGAGACTCGGTAAGGCGCTTCAAGAGGGCCTCAAGGGAAATGCCAGTCCCGCGATCGTGCTCGAGATGATCTTCGAATTTCTGGTGGAAACCGTCCAGAACCAACCGGAACTGTTGCGCTTACTCCGTTTCAGCGCGCTCGAACTCGACGCAGGGGTAGACCGAATTTGTCGCAAGCACCTGGCGCCTATTTTTGAGTCTCTGGTCGCATATCTCGGCCGGTCAATAGAAACTCAAAGCATTCGCCGAGTTGACCCGGTCATCACTGCATTGGGTTTCGCTGCAACGGTTATGGCTCACTATGGCTTGTATGGTCCGGTTACCGGGGCCGAATTTCCATACGCGAGCAGGGACGAAGCTATCGCAGCGTACACCGAATACTGGCTGAATCTGCTATTGCCCCCAACGGGTACCGCTCCAGTGGATGTCAATCAGATCTACAAATCAGAGAATTAACGTCAGCCAGCGACTCGAGTTCAATAGCCCGCTACCCCCAATACACACATCAGAATTGCAGCTTTCACTCACCATTTCAGCCGTCTGCCCAACCTGTTGAAGGAGATGTAAGTGAACTCCGATGACCACGCCAAAAGTCGAGGACAGAAGTACCTGGCCGGCCCATACGCGACCGAGCGGCCAATGCAACTGATGCCATTTGCCGGTGCTAGTGACGAACTGACGCTTGCTGATATCTGGCGAGTGCTGTTGAAACGTCGCTGGATTATCGGCGGCTTCATTGTCCTCGGTGTTGTGGCGGCTGCCCTGTTTTCCTTTTCACAGAAGCCGAAGTATGAATCTCTTGCTCGTATCGCCATTGGATACGAAGGGAATGATCTCTTCGGAAACGAGAGCGGCTTGAGTTTCCTCGCTGGGTCCGACATGGAAACCAAGATCGAAACCCAGGTCAGGATCCTGCAGAGTGAGCCGCTCGCAACCGAAGTCATTCGCAAACTGAAACTGGATTCGAACCCGGACTTTTTCACGCCAGAGCGCGACGCTTCGCCGGAAGCGACTCGGCAGGGATTGCTGGGCACATTCAGAAGTGGCCTGTCGGTGGCTGCTGTCCCTAAAACAGAATTGGTGGAGATCCGGTACCGCAGCACTTCGGCAAAGCTCTCTGCTGACGTCGTCGCTACCCTTGTGGATGCTTACATTGAGCGCAATTTTCGAGTTAAGTACGAGAGCACGATGCAGGCTTCTGATTGGTTACAGAAGCAATTGGGTGATCTGAAACAGAACGTGGAGCGTACACAGGAGAAGCTGAGCAATTTCGAGAAAGCGCACGGAGTTGTGTTCCTGGGAGCAGACGAGAGCAAGAACAGCACGATCACCAAGCTCGATGAACTCAGCCAAAAACTAGCTGCGGCGCAATCTGAACGGATCATGAGGGAAGCGGCCTATCGCACGGCCGAAGGCGGTAACCCCGAATTGATGGCGAACATTGTGCCCGGTTCCCCGCTGCAAATTCTCAGAGCCCAGGAAGCGGAAATCCAGAATCAATACGCTCAGACCAGTGCTAAATACGGCGACGCCTATCCGAAAGTTCGCCAACTGCGGGCGCAACTGGAACAGGTACAGACCTCAATAACTCGGGAAGTCAAGAACACGTCGCAACGGCTGAGAAACGAATACTTGGCATCACGGCGAACAGAGGACATGTTGCGCCAGGAGGTGGACAAGAGTAAGCAGGAGGCTTTCCAACTCAACGAAGGAGCGGTGCAATACACAATCCTCCGTCGCGAATTCGAATCGAGTCGTGATCTGTATGAGAGTCTCACAAAAAAATTGAAAGAAGCAGGCATCACGGCAGGGTTGCGGTCCACTAATGTGACGCAGGTTGATCCTGCAACGATGCCGCTGACGCCTTCCGAGCCGAAGGTACCCCGGAATTTGGGCATTGGACTCGGGATTGGGTTGTTCCTGGGAATCATTGCCGCTGCCGTAATCGAAAGCCTGGACAGCAGCCTCCGCAGCATTGAAGAAGTTGAATCATACTCAGGGCTTCCGTCGCTTGCGGTGGTGCCGAACGCGAGGCTTTCTCGGATGGGATACCGGCGGCTAATTCCATCCAGCGTGAGTGACGCTGCACTTCCGGGCAAAGTAGAACTCGTCACGCTTCATCGTCCGAAATCACAAGTCTCGGAATCTTTTCGTACCCTTCGTAGTTCACTGCTTTTGTCGTGCGTTGACGCTCCACCACGATCTGTTTTGATAACGAGTTCGGTCCCTGGCGAAGGAAAGAGCACGGCGAGCATGAATTCGGCAATCGTGATGGCCCAGAACGGCGGGCGGGTCCTTCTGGTGGATGCCGATCTGCGCAGGCCGGGACTTCACGACTATTTCGGCATTCCCAACGAAGCCGGTCTGACAAGCGTCATTGCGGGAACCGCACCGTTCGAGAAGGCGGCTGTGCCGTGTCCTCAGTTGCAGAACCTCTGGATCTTGCCGGCTGGCCCAGCAGCACCGTATCCAGCGGAGTTACTTGGGTCTCGGCGGATGGCTGAACTCCTGAGTTCGTGGCGAGAAAATTTCGACGCCGTTGTGATCGACAGCCCGCCGGTACTTTCCGTAACCGATGCCGTTGTTCTGGCTCCGCAGGTTGATACCGTTCTGCTCGTACTCCATTGGGGTCACACCGGATGGCAAGCGTTACGGCGAGCACGCGATCTTTTGGTACGAGCGCAGGCGAGGATTGCCGGGGTAGTTGTGAATAACGTGAAGATGGATGCGCCCGAAGGATACGGTTATTACGGATCCTATGGACGCAAATATGACCGCTACTACGACGAAGCCATCAATTAATTCCCTCTGGATTCAAGGATGATGTCATGATTCGATCCCGCCGATTGGCTGCTGCAAGCTGCATCATCATTGTTCTATTCTTCCTCACCAAAACCGTCGTCGGCGAGGAAATGGTTCGCGATGCCGTGCGAATTGGAGTCGGCGACCTGCTGGAAATAGCGGTATTCGACACTCCGGAACTCAGCGCCAAAGTTCGAGTGGATGCAACAGGAGACGTCCTGTTGCCGCTCGTCGGACGAGTTCATATGGACGGTCTTTCGCCAGCCGAAGCGCAAGCAGCGATTGCCAAGCATTTGCTAGACGGTGATTTCGTCAAGGATCCCCAAGTCGTGGTGGCGGTGGTGGAATACGGCGCCCAGGGCATCACAGTTCTGGGTGAGGTGAAAAAGCCAGGCGTGTATCCCCCTTCATCATCGAGAACACTAATGGAGGTGTTATCGCGTGCCGAGGGATTAACCCAGTTTGCGGCGCAGACTGTTCTGATTCGGCACCGTTCCGATCCTGAGCACCCCATCAAAGTCCGCCTGACGGAATCACCGGAGAAGATGGAAGGCGCAGTGACAGAGGTACTCCCGGGAGATGTCGTGTTCGTCCCTAAGGCAGGTCTCGTCTATGTCGTCGGCGACGTCAGCAAACCAGGCGGCTTTGTGATGGATGGCGACAGGACGACAGTCTTACAAGCACTTGCGCTCGCTGGTGGACTGAACCGCACGGCTGCGGCGTCGAAATCAAGAATCATTCGTAAAGCTGAGACTGGTCCTGAAGAAATCAGCGTTGATCTGAAGAAGCTGCTCGCCTCAAAAATACCCGATGCCCAGATGCGCCCCGGTGACATCCTGTTTGTTCCCGGAAGTACCACCAAGGGTGCGCTTAAACGCAGCGCCGAGGCCGTGCTTCAAGTCGCAACTGGCGTAATCATCTATCGTCGTTAACCTTGCTTCCATAACAATCCCATGGCCGACACTACTTTTGATCTGAGGCAAAAGGAGTCTCGCTTATCTGTGGCGCGCATGCAAGCAGGCAGTCGCGCTGTGGGGCCACGTGCGCTTGCGTCTGCCGCTGTTGATTTCGGACTGGTCATAATAACTAGCATCGCCATGTTCTGGGTCCGGTTTTTGCCCGCTTCTGGACAGGCGTGGATAACAGGTGCGGTTCCTGCTTCTTCACTCCGACAGCACGCGATTGCACTCGTTTCCTTTGCTGTGATGGTAGTGCTTTGTTGCAAAGCGAATGGCGAATACCGAAGCGAACCGATCGGTTCACCCGCGCAACACGCCTTGGCAACTGCAAAGAGCGTTTTCTTCGCAACCCTGCTGACCACGAGTGTGTTGTACATTGCCCACGCTCAGGTTGTTTCGAGACTCGTCATTTGCTCCGTTGCACTCACCAACCTGGTGACGTTGTCAGCTTCACGGTACGTGAATCGAAAGTATGCTGAACGGCGTTTGGCAGCAGGCTATGGATCTCGTAACGCACTGATAGTCGGGACACATGACCTTGCGCGCAAGCTTGCCGAATACCTCGATGCGAACCCGAAGCTAGGATTCGTCGTAAAAGGACTGCTTGGAGACACCTGCCACAGCGACGTTCTTGGTGCTGTTTCGGAGCTCCCTCGACTGGCGCGTGAGGAGTTCGCTGATGTCGTCTTCGTCGTTGCACCCTCCGAACGCGAGACGGTGAGGCGAATCGCCGTCCAGGCGCGCCAATTGAACCTGACGGTGAAGTTCGTCCCCGAACTGTACGACGGTTTGTCGGCTGATTGGCCGGTGCAGTTCATTGGACGGTTCCCGGTACGAGTCTTGTACAAGGAGCCTGTGCCGGAACTTGCACTGATGATGAAGCGGGCGACGGACATTGTCATATCAGGGGTGGTGTTGCTGGTTAGTGCGCCGATATTGGCGGCGATTGCGGTGGCGATAAAGGTGGATTCGTCGGGACCGGTGTTCTATCGGTCGGCGAGGGTGGGGAAGAAAGGGCGGATATTTACCTGCTACAAGTTCCGCACCATGATCTCGAACGCGGAGCAGCTACGGAAGAAGCTGGCGGAGCTGAACGAGCGCGAGGGAATCCTGTTCAAGATCAGGGAGGATCCGCGGATTACGCGTGTTGGGCGGTGGCTGAGGAAGTACAGCATTGACGAGTTCCCGCAGTTCTGGAACGTGCTGAAGGGCGATATGAGCGTGGTTGGACCGCGTCCGCCGATTCCGGATGAGGTTCACCAATACCAGTTGGAGCACTTGCGGAGGCTGGATGTTCAGCCGGGATTGACGGGATTGTGGCAAGTGACGGCGAGACAGGATCCGTCGTTCGAGCGGTATATCTCGCTGGACCTGGAATATATCGAGCGATGGAGTTGGTTGCTGGACCTGAAGCTGATACTCAAGACGATTCCGGCGGTGTTGAGAGGAACTGGCGCGTGATGAACACCTGCGTTGCTGAGAGGAGCGATCTGCGGGAGACGTTCGACGTGCTTGGCGTTGGCGTTGATGCGGTGCAGATGGAAGGAGCGATCGCGCGGATCGAGCGGTGGATTGCGGAACGGTCGCGAGCGCGGATGGTGACGCTGACGAATGTACATGCGGTGATGCAAGCGCATGAGGATGAGGAGTTTCGGGAGGTGCTGAACTCGGCGGACATGGTTTGTCCGGATGGAATGCCGCTGATTTGGGTGGCAAAGTCGCGAGGGTTGGCGATGAAGCGGCGGGTTTGCGGTCCGGAACTGATGCTGGAGTTCTGCCGGAGAACGCACGAGAAGGGATATTCGCATTACTTCTATGGCGGAGCTGAAGGAGTTGCGGAACTGCTGGCGAAGCGGTTGAAGGAGCGGTTTGCGGGAATGAGGATTGCGGGATGGTTTTCGCCGCCGTTTCGGCCGTTGACGCGGGAAGAAGATGCGGAAGTTGTGGCGAGGATCAACGAGTCGAGAGCGGATGTTTTGTGGGTTGGACTTGGATGTCCGAAGCAGGAAAGGTGGATGAAGGAGCATCGCGAGTCGCTGCAAGTTGGTGTGATGCTTGGAGTTGGACAAGCTTTCGACATTCATGCGGGAACGCTGAAACAGGCTCCGAAATGGATGCGGGAAAGCGGGTTGGAATGGATGTTTCGGCTGGGGTCGGAGCCGAGAAGGCTGTGGAAAAGGTATCTGAGGACGAACAGTAAGTTCTTGATTTCGTTGGTGTTAAGCCAATCTAGAGCAGGTTCGTAGAGAGGTTTCGGACGTTTCGGAAGTTTCGGAGGTTCCGGAGGCTTCGGAGGTGCCGGGGTACCCCCCTCCCCCCCTCCTTCGGGAATCCAGTGTTTATGCGGGTTTGAGAGAGGGGGATCTGCCGGATCTATGAAAACAAAGGGGTTAGATCTGGATTCTGGCGGGTTCCGGTCGCGGGAATCGGCAAAAAGCGGCCAAAAACGCCGGGCGTTCAGACCCTGGCGGCTAAAGTCCTGCAAATAATGAGCTTAGGCCCGGCCTTGATCGGCAATCGATGTTTGAGAAAGAGCGTAGAAGCGTCCTGCTGGACGTGTACTGGATGAGAGTAGCAGGGAATTGCTGGATGAAAACCTCGGGCGGTGGAAATTTACGAATTTGGAACAAGGGTGAGCGGAAAGGCGACATGC
>Ga0196970_1000587_pt1 | contig 39356 bp, 37 predicted proteins | sample S1v_513CmetaG_FD_148672 | JGI IMG/M metagenome (GOLD analysis project Ga0196970, IMG submission 148672) | Soil microbial communities from Anza Borrego desert, Southern California, United States - S1+v_5-13C | ecosystem: Environmental > Terrestrial > Soil > Desert | place: USA: California... | reverse complement strand
CAGCGCCGGGCAACTCACTGGCTCGGAAGGATTGCCAGACGAGAGCCAAAGCTGTTCTCACACTGGCAATGGGGGATCCTGCCCTCGGCTGGATAATGGGAGCCGGATGAGCTGAGAGGTTCACGTCTGGTTCTGAGAGAGCCTCGGGGTGTAACTCCCCGGGGCTACTCGCCCGAGAGACCCCACGTTCCGTTCAGCCTCCGTTTGTGACCCGGACCGTAACTGGCCATAGGGTTGATGATACGGCGGTTGCCGAACTGGGCGCCATTGCTCGCAGCACGTCGCTGGGGCGAGACTCCCGGTTGCGGAGCGTAAGGGAGAGGGGGCTTCTGCAGGCGGGACGGGCGCCGCACCGGTCAGATCAACGGAAGCTGACATATCGGATTCCCGCATAACGACTCTGAATGAAAGAATCCCGGTTAGGCCCGAGTTGCAGGATTTCGCCATACATTACCTCGCATGTTCATGCAGTGATCACACCGATGCCATTGGCCAACCCGAAGGTCAGATAGGGCCGAACTGCAACACGGCGGTGCCTGGCGCATTAGCCCCCCGACCAGTTTGGGTCCTCCATACGCCACAAACTGTCGCCCGGGCGGTCGGGCTGAATCAGCCGCGGGTCCACGCCCAGGGCGCCGAACGCGCCCGGCTCCAGCACAAACCAGATGTCGCACCCATCGTCCAGGTGATAAAGCGTACGGGAGCCCGCATACAGCCGCAGGCCGAACCAATCCCGGCTCCGCAGGCGGGCTGCCGCCTCCGGCGTCAACGGCCCGATGTACCGCTCCCCGTCTCCCCCGACCGCAAAGGCGCTGTCGCAGATACCGATGTAGTGGTCGCGTACCCGCCGCAGTGCCGCATCAGAAGCGGCGGACCAGTAGCTCCATTCCGATGCCGGAAGGGAGACCACGGAGTGCCCGCCACCGGATCGCCGCCGGCGATGCACGCACGGGCGCCCGCCTCATCCCGGCAACACTGAGTAACCCCGCATTCGGAACCGTCTGCTGACTTCCACGCAGCACTGACCAGCCAGTACAAGCACATCACCTCTGTTCAAAGGACGCCGCGAGGGCCCGGCGCGTTTCGGTATTTGCAGGAACGGATGAGCATCTTATGGAAGGGTAATGCCAATCACCCCGTTTCCGAAGGAGCGACGACCATGCAGAAGCGCCTGACCCGTTCTGAGGTTCCGGCAGAACTGAAATGGAGCGTGGAGGACCTCTTCGCCAGCCGTGAGGCGTGGGAGACTGAACTGGCGGCCGTAGAGCAGGAAATCGCCCGGGTGGCTGGCTTCAAGGGGCGCCTGAGCGAGGGCGCCGACGTGCTGCAGGCCTGCCTCGACGCCCAGGAGGCCGTCAGTGAGCGCATTTACAGGCTATACACCTACGCCGGCCTGAAATCGGCGGAAGACGGCTCCGACCCGGCCAATCAGGAGCTTGACCTGCGCTCTGCGGCCATGCTCGCGAGCGCCGATGCCGCGTTTGCCTTCATTAAGTCGGAGATTCTGGCCCAGCCGAACGGCACCGTCGAGGCGTGGATGCAGTCTAGCCCCCGCCTGGCGGAGCTGCGCCCGTACATCGAGCGGATGCTTGCGGAGAAGCCCCACATGCTCAATCCCGAGACCGAAGAAACCGTGGCGGCCCTCGGCGAGGTACATAACGCCCCGTACATGATCTACGAGCGCGCCAAAAGCTCGGACATCGCCTTTGAGCCTTTCGCCGACGGAGAAGGCAAGGAGTGGGAGCTCTCTTTTGCCCTCTACGAAGAGGACTATGAGACCTCAGCCGACCCGGCGACACGGCGAAACGCGTTCGCTGCTTTCACCCGGGGCCTGAATCAATACAAAAACACCCTGGCCGCCACCTGGGCGACCGAAGTGAAGAAGAACGTCGTCATGGCGCGGCTGCGCAAGTATCCATCGGTCACCCACATGCTGCTGCAGCCGCACCAGGTATCGGTGGAAGCCTACCATAACCTGCACGACATCATCCAGACGGAACTGGCGCCCCACATGCGCCGGCTCGTCAACCTGCGCAAGCGGGTGCTCGGGCTCGACAAGGTCCTGTACTGCGACATTGAGGCGCCGCTGGACCCCGAATTCAGCCCGGGCATCTCGCGGGACGACGCTTCAGCGCTTGTGCTGGAGGCCCTGAGCGTGATGGGCCCCGAGTACGCCAAGATCATGCGGACCGCCATGAAGGAGCGGTGGGTCGACTGGTCCGACAACGTGGGCAAGTCAACCGGCGCCTTCTGCACATCGCCCTACGGCGCCCATTCGTACATTCTCCTGACATGGGCCGACAATATGCGCGGCGCCTTCACCCTGGCCCACGAGCTGGGCCATGCCGGCCATTTCGAGTTAGCCAACCGCGCTCAGCGGCTCTTTAACACGGACGTTTCCACTTACTTCGTCGAAGCGCCGTCGACCATCAACGAGCTGCTGCTGGGCCAGCATATTCTGGCGAAATCCAGCGATGTACGGATGCGCCGCTGGGTGCTGCTGCAGTTCATGGCCACATACCACCACAACTTCGTCCGCCACATGTTGGAGGGAGAGCTGCAGCGGCGCATGTACGCCCTGGCCGAGGAGGGTACGCCCATTACGGCCAGCACCCTGTGCGAGGCGAAGGGCGCCATTTTGGAGCAGTTCTGGGGTGATGCGGTCACGGTGGACGAGGGCGCACGCCTCACCTGGATGCGCCAGCAGCACTACTACATGGGGCTCTATCCGTACACCTACTCCGCCGGTCTGACGGCTGCCACCGCCATGGCACAGATGATCCGGGAAGAAGGGGAGCCCGCCGTCCAGCGCTGGCTGAAAGTGCTCAAGGCGGGCGGGACGAAGCGGCCGCTTGAGCTGCTGGCGATGGCCGGCGTTGACATGAGCAAGCCCGACCCCATCCGCAGGGCCGTAGCCTATGTCGGGTCGCTGGTTGACGAGTTGGAGAAGAGCTTTTAATAGGTGATCGACCTGAACGCAGTCCGGTGCCCGGCGCCGGACTGCGTTCGCTTTGCACCGTCCGCCCACCGCAAAATCCGCTTCACGAAAGAACTATTCTGACATTCTCTGTTAGGATATGGGAAAAATAGCAGGAATTTGTCACTTCATGCCAGAATCTGTCCTGACAGAGGGGGTCTCCCTCACACTTCTCCTTGGGGGTGGGGCGATGAACCAGACCATGACCGCCGGTTGGTGGCGACGCCTGTGGCGGTGCGGCTTGAAAGGGGGGTTGGCGCTGGTGTTGGGCGTACTGCTACCCATGCAGTCAAGCGCTCTTGCTGCGCCCACGGCACCGGTGAATCCGGGGGGAGATCAGGGGAAGGGCAAGGCACAATCCACCTCCCGGTGGCCGGACCAACGGCAGGAGAGCGCGGGGGCGAAGATCGACAAAAAGGTGAGCGACGAGTTTGCCCGGTCGGCCAAACCGGTGACATACCTCGTCAAAATGCGCGCCGAGGCGGATGTATTCGGGGCGGCCAAGGCGGCTCGTGCCAAAGCCACACCGGCGAGCAAGGAGATTACGGCGCGCAGTGCTGTCATCAAGACGCTGAAAGACACGGCGGAAGCCTCCCAGCGGGGGCTGCTCAGTGAACTCGCAGCCCTGAAGAAGAAGGGCTCCGTCCTTAGGGCAGAGCCGTACTGGATTGCCAACATGATCGCCGTTACGTCCACAAAGGACGTGATGGAGCGGCTGGCGAAGCGGTCCGACGTGGCCCGCATTCTGCCGAACAGCGAAATCAAGCTGATCAAGGATACCGGCCCCGTCCGGCCGGCCAAATCCACCAGCAGTCAGGGCGGCCCCGTGGCAATGGGCGACCCCGGCATTCAGTCGGTGGAGTGGGGGATTCAGCGGGTCGGCGCCCACATGGTGTGGAGCACCTATGGCATCGACGGCACCGGGACGGTGGTCGCCAGCCTGGACACCGGCGTCGACGGCGATCACCCGGCGCTGCAGAGCAAGTGGCGCGGCCTCGGCGACTCCAACCCGGCGTTCAGCTGGTTTGACGCCGTGAACGGCCAGGCTACCCCGTACGATGACCACGGCCACGGCACGCACACCACCGGCACCATGGTCGGCAGTGACGGCGCCAACCAGATTGGCGTGGCGCCCGGCGCCCGCTGGATCGCCGCCAAGATCCTGAGCGGCTCCGGCAGCGGTACGTCAGAGAACATCATCCGGGCGGGGCAGTGGGTCATGGCCCCCGGCGGAGACCCCTCCAAGGCGCCTGACGTGGTCAACAACTCATGGGGCGGCGGCCCCGGTATCGACGACTGGTTCCGGGACATCGTTCGGGCCTGGCGGGCAGCCGAGATCTTCCCGTCGTTTGCCGCCAGCAACGACGGACCCGGCGACGGCTCGGTGGCGGTGCCCGGCAACTACCCTGAGTCTTTCGCAGTCGGCGCAACCGACATCAACGATGTCCTGGCGGACTTCTCCGGCCGGGGCCCGTCCGCTTACGGCGTGCTGAAGCCGCAGGTATCGGCCCCGGGCGTTAACGTCCGCTCTTCTGTCCCCGGCGGCGGCTATGAGGGCGGCTGGAACGGCACCTCAATGGCGACGCCGCACGTTTCGGGCACCGTGGCCCTCTTGCGGTCCGCCAATGCTGCATTAACAGTTGAACAAATCGAACAGATTTTGATGAACAGTGCCGATCCCAAAACTGACAGTCGGTACCCCTCAGTCCCCAACAACGGCTTCGGTCACGGCATCCTGAACGCCTTCACCGCTGTCGCCATGGTGGTCGACGGCGTTGGCACCGTCTCCGGCCGGGTTGTCACCGGCGGCGACGATTTTGAGGCGCCCGCCGTGCAGCATGACCCCGTCGCCGAATCTTACAAGAACCTGCCGATCGATCTGTCGGCAGAGGTGACTGACAACGTTGCCACCAGCAACGTGCAGGTCCGGTTCCGGATGCCCGGCATGACCTGGTGGGGTGCCGCTGACATGACTCGCACCGGCGGCGACCACAAGAACGGTACCTACACGGGTTCCATTCCGGCGGATATCACCGGGGGGAGCGCCGTCGAGTACTACATTCAGGCCATGGACCACGCCGGGAACATGGGTTACGGCGGCTCGGCGGCAAGACCTTACTCGGTCCAACTGCTCAGCGGTCTGCAGCCGCCGTATAGCATGGACTTTGAAGGCGCCGCGACAGGCTGGACCCATGGCGGCACCAACGATGTGTGGGAGATCGGCGAGCCCACGTCGGGCCCGGGCGCCGCCCACTCAGGTGCCAAAGTGGCGGCAACCAACCTCTCCGGGAGCTATCCGGATGGTTCGGAGTCGTACCTGATCTCGCCGCCCATCGACCTGAGCGCCGGCGGCGCGGGCACCGCCTTCAGCTTCTGGCACTGGTATGAGCTGGAGCCCGGCTTCGACTTCGGCTATGTGCTGGGGTCGGGCGACGGCGGCAACACCTGGGACGTGCTCGGCACCTTCACGGGTGAGAGCGGCGACTGGGCGCAGACGACAGTCGATCTGACCCCGTACGCCGGCAGTGCCAGCGTTTACGTAGCCTTTTACCTGTCAACTGACGGTAGTGTCAACGGTGCAGGCTGGTACATTGACGACATTTCGATGTACGCCGACACCGAGGCGCCGGTGGCGCCCACCAACCTGCGGGCAGCAGCCGATACGGTCGGCGGCATTGCCCTGACCTGGAATGCCGGGTCGGCGAGCGACCTCTCCCGTTACACGGTGTACCGCACGACCACATCCGGCTCCGGGTACACGAACATTGGCACGGCGGAGCGCCCCGAGTTCGTTGACAGCACCGGAACGGTGGGTACCACGTACTACTACGCCGTCACCGCATCGGACATCTTTGGCAACGAGAGCCCGAAGTCGGCGGAAGCTAGTGCCACGCCGGTGCAGGGCAACAACGTCTTCGCGGACGACATGGAGTCCGGCGACAACGGCTGGACGCACAGCGGAGCCGGCGACAACTGGGCGCGCGGCACCCCGACCAACGGCCCCGGGGCCGCCCACTCCGGGTCCAACGTGTGGGCGACGAGCCTGTCGGGCAACTACAGCGACGACGGCGATGCGTCGCTTGTTTCCCCGCCCATTATCCTCACCGGCCTGTCCAGCATCTCGCTTCGGTTCGCCCACTGGTACAGCCTGGAACGCAACTATGACTTCGGGCACGTCGAAGTGTCGGCGGACGGCGGCACGAACTGGACCGCCCTCGCCTCGTACACCTCGCCCGGCGGCAGCGGCGCTCCGGTGGGCTGGGAGACGCCCACCCTGGACCTCAGCAGCTACGCAGGGCAGACGATCCAGGTCCGCTTCCGGCTGGAGTCTGACGGCTCGGTCAACTACCCCGGCTGGTACATCGACGACGTGATGGTCGCCGGTGCCACGGCCACCGGTGGGGCGGTCAACATGCCGCTTTCGACGGCGGGCGTGCGCCTTGCGGCCAGCGCGAAGGGCAAGCCCTCCGGTCCGTCCGCCAAGCAGATTCGCATGCCGAGCCGCGCCAGCACCTCGGCCGCGCCCAGGACAAAGTCGAGCGCCGTGAAGGCCGGCGGCATCGGCATCATGTCTCTGCCGCTGGACGCCACCGTCACGGTTGTGGAGACGGGGCGTGTGGTGCGCACCGACCCGGCCAACGGCTCCTTCCGGATGATCCTGCCCGCCGGCACCTACACCCTGCGGGCGGAGGCCTACGGCTACTTCCCGGCGGACAAGACCATCACGGTGGAGCGGGACCAGGAAGTCTCGGCGATCATGGTCCTCAGCCCGATTCCCAAGGGCACCGTAACCGGCCTCGTGACTGACGCTCGCACCGGCGACCCGCTGGCCGGCGCCGCCGTCTCCGTGGCCGAAGACCTGCGGGTGCCGCCCGTGCTGACCGGCGCCGATGGGCGCTACACGCTGGAAGTGCTCCAGGGCACCTACACCCTTGAGGTGCGGGCTTCCGGCTACTACCCGGTCGCAGACACGTTCACGGTGGCCGGAGGGGCCACTGAGACGATGGACATGTGGCTGGAGCCCTTCGTAGGCATGCCGGGCGAAATCGCCTACGATGACGGTTCGGCGGAGAACGCCTGGGGCTACTACACGGCCGGCAACGGCTGGGCCGTGCGCATGTCGCCGCCGGCGGGGCAGTCCGTGCTTCTGCGGGGCGCCCGCATCTTCCTCTGGGACGAAAGCTGGCCGTCGCCTGGCGGCAACTCCTTCCGGGCTGCCGTCTATGAAGCGAAGCCGGACGGAACTCCGGGCAGGCTGCTCGGCGGGCCCGTGCGGGTCCCCAACGGCGTGCGCGGCGAGTTCAACGATGTGGACTTCAGCAGCCTCGGGCTGGTCCTGAACGGCGACTTCTTCATCGCCTATATTCAGGACACCGACTATCCCAATACCCCCGGCATGGCCGTGGACGAAAGCTCGCCCAAGACGGACCGCAACTGGGCCCTCTCTTCGGGCAACTGGGCGGCCTGGGACGGCGACGGCAACTTCATGATCCGGGCCCTCGTCGACGTTGAGGTCGGCGCCCCGATCATCGAATCGCCGCTCGACGGCACCTTCACCAACAATCCGAATCTGACGGTGACCGGTACGGCGGCCGCCGGTTCCATGGTTACGCTCTCGCTGGACGGCAGCACCGACGGCACGGCAACCGCCGATGCCGCCGGCATCTGGAGCATCCCGGTGACGCTGACGGAAGGCGCCCACGAACTTTCCGCCGTCGCCTCGGCGGCTTCCGGCGGCACTACGACTCTGCCGTCCGCACCGGTGCAGATTACGCTCGACCGGACGAACCCGGCGATCGCCATCGACTCTCCGGCGGATGGCCACGTGCAGAACACCCGGGTCATCCAGGTCAGCGGCCGGGTCACGGAAGCGAACCTGCGCAGCCTCAAGGTCAACGGGACGGAGGTGGCCGTGGCTTCCGGCGGCGCCTTCGCCACGGAGATCGTCGGCGCCGAAGGAGCCAACACCATCACGGTGGAGGCCGCCGACCATGCGGATAACGTGTCGACTGCTTCCCGCAGCGTCATGATTGATTCGGTGCCGCCCGCACTCACGGGCATGCAGCCGGGGGCCAACATGACGCTGTACACGGGCGACTCGCTGACCATCGCCTTTGACTCGGAGCCCGGGCTGCCCCTGGCGGCCTTCCAGGTCAGCCTGAGCGGAGCTGCGACCGCGGGCGGCAAGTCAACGGCCGGCAAGTCGGCGGGTGGCAGTGTGACGTCGCTTGAGCCGGGCGAAATCGCCATGCGTGAAGTCCGGCCCGGCCATTACGAGGGCCAGTGGACGCTGCCGGATGGCGTCTCCTCCACCGGTGCGCATGTGCAAATCCGAGCTGTGGATGCTGCCGGCAACGAGATACGCACCACAGCGCCGGGTACGCTCCGGCTGATCGACAACGACCGGCCCGTGGCAGCGATCCGGATCACACCGGCGCGTGGCAGGGCGAATCAGCTCCTGACCGTGGACGGGAAGGGCAGCACCGACCGCGACGGCCGGATTGTCGCTTGGGCCTGGGAGTTCGGCGACGGCACCACCGGCACCGGCGACCGTCTCAGCCACCGCTGGACGCGGCCGGGCACCTACACGGTGCGCCTCACCGTGACTGACGACAAGGGCGCCACGGGGACGGCTACCGCCACAGTGACGATCACACGGTAAAGAAGCGGGGGGACGGCGTTCGACGCCGTCCCCCCTGGCTTGCCTATGCTTTATCGCGTACCATGACCATGCGTGTGTATGCCACCTGGAAGCCGAAACGCATCACGTTGCGCTGTGAATGGCTGCCCGGTGAGGTCTGCACTTCGACCAGGTCGCAGCCCGCGGCCTGCGCCGCGGCCAGCCGGGCCCGCAGCAAGGCCGTCTGAACGCCCCGGTTGCGGAACTCCGGCAGCACACTGGTTGACATGAACCCGGCGATGGCGCCCTGAATCTCCATGGCGCTGCCCCCGGCGGGTTCGCCCCCGGCCCGGGCCAGGAAGCAGTTGACGCGTTCCTTGTGCCCCGTCGCCATGGCGATGTTCGGGCGCCCGGGCTCCACCGGCTGCAACTCGCCAAAGCCCCGGGAAACGATGCCGGCCCAATGCAGCAGGTCCGCCCGGGCCACCTGCTGCACCGTGACGTCCGGCGCCGGGGGCAGGGCTGTCTCCGGCGCAGCAGCGGGTCGGACGAGGAGGTTCAGGAACCAGGCGAACCGGTAGCCCCGGCGGCCCAGCAAATCGAGGAGCGAGGGGTCAGTAAAGGGTGAGACGTCGACCCGGCAGGCCATGCCCCGATCGTAGAAGAAGGCTTCCGCCCGGTCCAAGTCGGCCGGGCTGACCGGACCGTCGATGCCCAGCCCCACGGCCCGGCTGATCGGCGAGTCTTCGCCCACAAACACGGCATGCCCGCCGGCTACCGGCTCGACGGCGGCGCCCGCCTGCGGGTAGAGCCGGTCGAAGGAACGGGCGTACAGAACCTGGCCCCGGTCCCGCTCACGCTCCAGCCGCCGGGCCAGGGCGGAATCCGGAAACAGCATCGTCGATCACTCCCTTAAGCCGGTTGCCTTCCAGGAGACTGGCCAGCAGTCTGCACTGCAGGAGCGGCTCAAGGATCATGCGCCGCGGGTACGGGCTTCGCATGGAGGCCCAGCCGCCGCCGTCCACGAACTCCTGCAAGGTGGTAGGGCGCCGGAGGATCTCCTGCATTTCGTACCGGGAGAGCAGGAGCAGTCCATTCACTTCACCGGAAGGGAAAGGAACGCCCCGCGCCCGTGCCAAGAACATCACATTGCACGCGGCACCCCCTGAGCGGGGCAGCACTAACATGGGGCGGGGCTCCTGCCCCTCCCAGGGGAAAGGCTGCAGCGAGCCATCCTGCCATTTGAGGGTTTCAGCCGCATCGACGCGCTGGATGTGCGCAAGCCCGGTCTCCTCGCGCACTTCGCGCACGGCGCATTCCCAGGGGGTCTCCCCGGCTTCCACGTGCCCACCCACCCGGAGAACGGCGAGCCGGTCTTTTCGATGGTGATTGGGTCCGAAAACAAAGAGAAACCGGTCGCCGATCATCAGGTATACGCCTGCAGTAACAATCTGCACCAGCTCATCCCCCCAGGGGTGGGTAAGGTATCACCATTTCCATACGTAAGCCCAGAGCATCGGCTTCGGGGGGAAAGGGCACCGCGGGCGTGCCTCTGGCCGCCGCAAGCCGGGCCGAAACGGCCAGTACCAGGGCGTCCAGGATATCATCCGGCGCCGCCTTTGTCCGGGGAAAGCCCGCGGGCAGAACAACTTCGGGAATATGACGGGCCAAGAGGGCCAGGCGTTCAGCCTGCCCCGCTTTTGACTTTTTGGCGTTGACCGGTGGCTGCCACTCGTTTAGAGCCGTAAAGCAGAGTTCCGGGTGCGACTCGCGCAGCCGGGCCTGCAGGCCTGGCTCCGCCCTGAGGGCGAGGTCTGCCTCCTTGATCTTCCGGCAGATGTTCCAGGACTGGACGCTCAGCTTGCGGCCGGTGGCCGCCTGATTGACGGCGCAGGCCGCGGCATAGTCGGGGGCGTGGACGGCGGCCCGGACGGGCACGGCGAAGATGCTGGAACGGCGGGGGCCCAGCAGATCCCTCGCCCACTGGCAGCAGGCGCGCATATAGCGCCGGTCGTCCAGCCCCATGGGAATGTCGACCAGCGTCAGCTCTGCTTCGGCCGTCACCCGGACCACGCCAGCAAAAGTCGGGCAGATTGTCACCTCTCCCCGGGCGCCGTCCCACGGCAGGGTTGCTACGACCCACCCTGCCGGACACCCGTCCACTCCGGCGTATGTCATAACCGCCGCACACTACTGCTCGGCAGGCCGGGGACCTGTTTCTCCGGGGTGCCATGCCGCCAGCTTTTCATCATCATAGATGGAGTACGCATTATTGACAGGGTCATACTCGGTGTTGAGTTTGCCCTGTTCGCAGGCCCGGTGGATGGTTTTTTTGCTGCATCCTTTGAGTGCTGCCACCTCTCCGGGTCGGAGCAACTTTGCCATGGCTGTGTTCGCCTCCCAGCCCAAGCATAGCAGATGTTCCGGGCCGCAGCCAAAGAAAAACGCCGGACTGGCCGGCGTTCTTCCTATTTCTTGGCGGGAAGTCCCGCCTGTTCACGCTCGAGCTGGTTGAGGAACTTCGCCAGCGCCGCGGCGTCCGCCGACTTCATGGCCGTAAACCGAACGCCGGTCATGCTGGTCCTTCCCCGGAACCCGCTCCAGGCCACGGAGCCGCCCAGAAGCAGAACATCGTCAGGCAGGGTCAGCGTCAGCGAAAGGGCCGTGCCATCCGGCAGCGGCTTGCTGGTCTGCATGCGCAGGCCGCTGATGGAGAGATCAATGGTCTTGGTGTGTTCCCCAAATACACCCTTGACACTTGCCATGTAGCCGACCGACAGCTCCACGGGGAACCGCCGGGCGGACCTGCGGTTGTATGACTCGACCGATTGAGGCGCCGCGATCACCATAAGCGGCGGGTTTGTTGTCGCTTCGTACCCCATGACGTAGCTATGAAAGGCGAGCAAGTCATGGCCCCCGGGCGACAGGTAACTGCAGAGGACCTTGGCCTGCGCAGGCAGCGAATAGCTTTGTGTCAACAGCTGGGGAAGGGTGAGCTGTAAACCATAGCGCCCATACCCAATCAGGGTGCTGGAGTATGCCGGGCTATTCGGCACCTCCGTCAGGCTGAGGGTCAGCTGCGTGCGGAGCGGTATCTGTTCTGCCATGGGCTGTCCCTCGCTTTCGCCAGGACTGGGTTGGTACGGGTTCACTAGAATTATATGTCTGCATTGTTCAAGGAATCAAGTAGATCGGCGGGAAATCTGCTGGACCCCTGAAGTACACGGCACTGCGTCTTTGCAGGGAGATTTCCATCTACAAGAGAATAGTATCGCCTGAAATCCGCTGCCAACTCTCAGAGGAGGCCCTTTGATGGACAACCCTCCAGTCATGCCGGTCGAGCGGCCGGTGACCCTATATCTTGCGGACGAAGAACTGATGACCCTGCAATGCACGCCCGGCGATCTGGATGACTGGGCCGCGGGCTTTCTCTATGGCGAGGGCCTGATTCAGTCGCTGGACGACATCCGCCGCCTGACGGTGGAGGAAGACCGGGGCCTGGTCTGGGTGGACCTGGCCGGCGGGGCCGCAGCGGCCCCGGGCCGGCGGCAGCGCTACCTGACGGCCGGCTGCGGCAAGGGCGTCACTTTCTCGTCGCTGAAGGATGCCCTGCAGTTGAAGCCGCTTAGCCATGAATTGACGGTGACCACCCAGCAGATGATTGATTGGGTGAAGCAGATGCAGGCCAACTGTCCCCTTTACGCGGCGACCGGCGGCGTGCACGGCGCCGCGCTGGTGGACGTGACCACCGGGGAGGTGTTGGTACGGGAAGATGTAGGGCGCCACAATGCCGTGGATAAGGCGGTCGGGGCGGCCCTGCGGGCGGGGTGGAGCTTTGAGCGCTGCGCGGCCGTGACCTCGGGCCGGATCTCCTACGAGGCCGCCAGCAAGCTGGGGCGGGCCCGCGTGGCTGTCGCCGCCTCGCTCACGGCCGCCACCGACCAGGCGGTCCGGCTGGCGCGGCATTTGGGCATGGATTTGCTCGGCTACGCCCGCAGTGCCAAACACGTCGTGGTGTACACCGAAGGCCGGCGGGTGGTAAGTGGTGTCTGAGAAGGGCTATCGGATTCTGCTGGAATTGGGCGGGGAGATTCAGGCCGACCGGCTTTGCGAACTGCTGCGGGCCGTGGAGCGCTGCGGCTCCATTAACCGCGGCGCTGCGGAACTGAAAATGTCGTACCGGCATGCCTGGGGCCTGCTGAAAGCCGCCGAGGCGGAGTTGGGCGCGGCGCTGCTCCAAAAGCGAGTGGGCGGCCATGAAGGCGGTGGTTCGGAGCTGACCGCACAGGCGCACTCGCTGCTGGGGAGCTACGACCGGTTCCGGGCCCGCGTCGCGGCCGACGCCGACACGGCCTTTCACGGCGAGGACGAGCCCGCAGGCGGCACGCCGCTGCTGCTGGCGAGCACCATCGGGCCGGTGGAGGCGGGGGTGGTGGGCGCCCTCGAAGAGGCGTTCTACCTGGAGACGGGCATTCTGGTCAGGCATGTGGCCGCCGGGAGCGGGCAGGCGCTCAGTATCGCCCGGGACGGCCGAGCCGAAGTCGTCTTGACCCATGCCCCCGCAATGGAGGCGGAGTTCATCGCCGGGGGCTTCGGGACCGGGCGCTACCCCTTGATGTCCAACGAGTTTCTGCTCCTGGGGCCGGCAGAGGATCCTGCCGGGGCCGGAGCCGCGCCGACAGCGTCGGAAGCATTCCAAAAGTGTGCAGCGGCGGGGGTACGGTTTGTCAGCCGGGGCGACCGCTCGGGTACCCACGTGAAGGAGCTGGAAGTCTGGGCGGCGGCGGGCGTGGCGCCCGGGGCGCCCTGGTACTGCGTTTGCCCGCGTGGCTCCATGGGCAGCATGGCGACGGTGCGGTACGCCGAGGATAACCAGGCATACGTATTGGTTGACCGGGCCACGTACCTGGCGGCGCGGGCCGAGGGGCTGGGGCTGAGTGTGGTCCTGGCCGGGGACCCGCTCCTGCGCAACGAATTCGCCCTGATTCCCGTCAGCCCGGAGCGGTTTGCGCGCCTGCTGCATGCGGAGGCGCTCCGGTTTGTTGCCTGGGCGACGGGGCCCGGCGGGCACGAAGTGATTCGCCGATTTGGCTGCGACCGGTACGGCGAGCCCCTTTTCTTGCCGATTGGGTCTTGACCCGTCTCTCATGTCAGCGTTATGCTTGACACAGCATAACGGAGGCGATACCTGTGAAACGCTTGGCTGGACTCGCATTGGTGGCGATGATGCTCTTAGGCTGCACTTCCGCACCCCGAACGCCCGCCGCCCAGACCCTGGTCGCGGCGCCGGAAAATCCGGATGTCATCCTGGCCACCACCACGTCCACGCAGGACAGCGGTCTGCTGGATCTCCTGATTCCCATCTTCGAGAAGCAGACGGGTTATAAGGTCAAGCCTATCGCCGTGGGAACAGGCCAGGCCCTGGCCATGGGCGAGAAGGGCGAGGCAGACGTGCTGCTCGTCCACGCCCCGGCCGATGAGAAGAAGCTGGTCGAGAGCGGCGCCGCCATCGAGCGAAAGCTGGTGGCGCACAACGACTTTATCCTCGTCGGGCCCAAGGGGGACCCCGCGCACGTCAAGGACACCAAGTCGGCTGCCGAAGCTGTGAAGAAGATCGCTGAGGCGCAGGCCCTCTTTATCTCCCGGGGTGATGATTCCGGCACCCACAGGAAGGAACTCTCCCTATGGAAGGCGAGCAACGTCAAGCACGAGGGTAAGTGGTATCAGCAGACGGGCCAGGGCATGGGCCAAACGCTGAATATAGCGAACGAGAAGGACGGCTACACCCTGACCGACCGGGCCACTTTCCTGACCAATCAAAATCACCTTTCGCTGGAGATCATGCTGGAAGGCGATGCCCCCCTGTTGAACATCTACCATGTCATGCTGGTCAACCCGGCAAAGTTCCCCATGGTGAACGCAGCGGGCGCCAGGGCCTTCCACACGTTCCTGCTGTCCAAGGAAAGCCAGGAAGCGATCGGCACGTTCGGCGTCGAAAAGTATGGCCAGCCGCTCTTCTTCCCCGACGGCGGCAAGACCGAGGAGCAACTTACCGGAGCAAAGTAGGTCGATGCTGTGGAGATGATCTGGCAAGGCATCAAGGAAGCCGTGCGTCTTCTCTTTACCGGAGACCCGGAGACGTGGAGCATCACCTTCCTCACGCTCCGGGTCTCCGGCCTGGCGACGCTGATCAGCGTGGCGCTCGGCGTACCGCTGGGCGTGCTGCTGGCCCTGACCCGCTTCCCCGGGCGCCGGTTCCTCATCAGCCTGGTCAACACCGGTATGGCCCTGCCGCCAGTGGTGGTGGGGCTCTGGGTCAGCATTTTCCTGTGGCGCAGCGGGCCCTTTGGGTTCCTGCGCCTCATGTACACGCCCACGGCGATGGTCATTGCCCAGACGGTCATTGCCGCCCCGGTGGTGATGGGCTTCACCATCGCGGGAATTGGGCAGTTGGATCCGCATCTGCCCATGCAGTTGACGGCCCTGGGCGCTTCGCGCTGGCAGTTGTACCGCCTGCTGGTGCGAGAGGCCCGCCTCTCGATTCTGGCGGCGGTAATGGCGGGGTTCGGGGCGGTGGTCTCCGAGGTCGGCGCCTCCATGATGGTCGGCGGCAACGTTCCCGGCTACTCCCGGGTCCTGACCACGGCCACGGTGATGGAAGTGTCCAAGGGGAACTTCGAGCTGGCCATCGGCATCAGCATTGTGCTGCTGCTGCTGGCCTATGCCGTGACCCTGAGCCTCACACTGCTCCAGCAACGGGGGAGGCAGCCATGGCTGATGCGCTGATTGAGGCTGCGGGCCTGAAGGTGCACCGCGAGCGGCGCCTGGTGCTGGAGATCCCTTCGGTGCAGGTGGAAGCCGGCGAAGTGCTGGCCGTCATCGGGCCAAACGGCTCCGGCAAGTCGACCCTGCTTCAGGCGCTGGCTCTGCTGCTGCCCGCCGAAATGACCTACCGGTTCGGCGGCCGGGCGGTCCGCCTGCCCGACGAAGGCCTCGCCCTGCGCCGTCAGATGGCCGTCGTCTTCCAGCGCCCCCTGCTGGTGGAGGGCTCGGTGTACGACAACGTGGCTCTGGGGCTGCGGCTGCGGGGCGTGGCCGAAGCTGAGGCGCGCACCCGTGTCATGGCGGAGCTCGCCCTGTTCGGCGTAGCCGACCTGGCGAAGCGGCCGGCAAGGGCTCTCTCAGGCGGTGAGGCCCAGCGGGTCAGCCTGGCCCGGGCCCTGGTGCTGCGGCCGCGGGTGCTATTTCTCGACGAGCCGTTCATGGCGCTCGATGTCCTGACCCGCTCAGCGATTTTGCAGGACCTCCGCCGAATCCTCCGGGAGGCGGGGGTGACGGCGCTCTTTGTCACCCACGATTTTACGGAGATTCCGCCCCTCGCGGACCGGGTCGCGGTTCTGATGAGCGGGCACATCGTGCAGTCCGGCACGCCCCGGGAGGTCTTCAGCCATCCAGCGGATGAGCAGGTGCAGCGGCTTGTGCGGGCGGCGGCTGACTTGATAGGTTCCCTTATTGCTCCCCTTTCATAGGATGGAGCCTGACGTGGTCATGAGGCCGCGCCAGACTACATCAGTGGGAAGGTGAGTCCGGGTGTTTTTTGGAAAGAATGTCTCCTCAGCCGCGATCTCCCCGTTCATCGGGGCCCAGGCCGGCGCCAATGACCTTGCGATCGCTCCCGGTGCTGCCGTATATCCGGCTGCCAACGCCACCGTTTACCGTGTGTATGAATACGCGGTGCCTGTGACGACCGTTGCGACGGTCCCCTCTGCATATCCGACCACCGCCGGCATTCCCGGCATCGCCGCCTATCCCGGCAACGTAGGCCTCGGCTGGGGCGTGTAACCGAAATGGGCTGGGAGGGGGTCTGTGACAGACCCCCTCCCAGCCCGCGTACTGCATCACTCGTGCCGGTGGCTCTGCCGCGCCGACTCCTGGAGCTTGAGTGCGTGGGCCGTCAGCTCCCGGGAGGCCCCGGCGGTCGTCCGGACCACCGCGGCGACCTGGTCGAGGCTGGACTGGAAGCGGCGCAGGCTCGCCGTTCCCCGGTGAGCCAACTCCTCCACATGGGTGAGGGCGGCGTTGATCTGTTCGCTGCCCGCAGCCATCTCTTCGGTGGCGGCGGTGCTTTCCTGACTCACGGCAGTCATCTGGCCGACCGCTGCCTCCACGTCGTGGCTGCTCTGCGCGACCGCCTTCATCTGCTCGGCGATCGACTGCACCTGCTCGGCGGTCTGCCTCGCTGCAGCCTGCATTCCCGCCAGCGCCTCCCGGGCTTCCAGCGAGAGCCGGGCGCCCCGGGTCGCCGTATCCGCCGCCCCTTCCATGACCCGGACCGTCTGGGCGATCTTGCCCTGAATCCGTTCAATCAAGTCGCCGATCTCTCGCGATGCCTGGCTGGACCGTTCGGCCAGCTTGCGGACCTCATCGGCCACGACGGCGAAGCCCCGCCCATGTTCACCGGCACGGGCTGCCTCGATCGCGGCGTTCAGGGCCAGCAAGTTCGTCTGCCCGGCGATATTGGTGATCGCCTCGACGATCTGGCCGATCTGTGCCGACAGGGCGCCCAGCTCGCCGACGGTGCCTGAGGCTTCCTGCACCGCGGCGCCCAGGGCGTTGATGCCGCCGTATGTCTCCTGCGCCGCCTGCCAACCGGCTTCCGCCTTCCGGCTGGCCTGCCGGGACGTCTCATTCACCTGCTCGGTGAACCCCGCGACCCGCCGCAGGGCGCCCGCCATCTCCTGGGTGGCGGTGAAGGCCTTGTTGGCATCCCGGGCCTGTGCTTCGGCTCCGGATGCGATCTGCCCGATGCCCTCGGCATGCTGGCGCAGGGTGCTCATCACCTGCTGGAGCGCCGAGACCTGCTCGGACCAGGCATCGTCCAGCTGGACAGACACGGGCCGGCAGTCGTCGTCGATGGAGGCCTGCGCCGTTCGGCTCCCGCTCTCCAGGCCCGTGGCCGACTCGGTGAGGAGATCCGCCGTCTGTGCCACCTGGCTGAGTATCTTCTGCAGATCTTCCGATACCGCTTCCTGCCGGCGGGCGAAGCGTTCGTTGGCCTGCATCAGCTGGCCTACCTTCATTGCGATGGCAACCATCAAGGCGATGAGGAAGATCAGCACGGAGAAGACATTGATCAGGTCTGATACTCTCTCCGGCACGCCTCCGGGGTGTCGATACCAGATGCTCAGCCCCAGAGCGATGCTCGACAGAGCGCTGGCGCCCAGGGTGGACCGCCAGTTGCCGTATATCATCGTGATAAGAACCGGAATCAGCCAGAGGGTCCACGCCGAAACCCCATACTCCAGCAGAAACCAGACAATGCCCAGATCGATCATCATGCTGATACTGATCAAATAACAAAACAGCTTGCCGGACACACCCAGGCGGTAGGCCAGCGTCGTCAGTCCCGCCAGGCCTGCGGAAGCAACGATCAATATGATCAACTGAAGCCAACTGATCGCGATCAGCTGGAACACGACGACCGGGATCAGCAGGAGGAAGAGGGGCACCAGGCACCAGTAGACCCGCAGGGCGAAGAGGTCCATCTCACGGGTGCGCGATTGCACAGGCCTTGTCATGTTTGCCTCCGGCGATGCCGCGTTTTGTCCTGGAGAACGTATCAAGCCTGATTACTTTACTATGCCAAGAACTCCTGCTGAGAAATCGCACTCCTTTCAGAATATCAGGGATCACCCGCGAAAATGGTCCTTTTGGCTAGGCCTTACAGTCCTTTTTCGCCTCCCCTGCGGATGGCACTCCCGGTATACTTTTTGTGTTGAAAAACTTCCCCTACATAGGAGTGACCCCCTTGTCGAAGCACATTCGCACCCTGTTCGCCCCCGCCATGCAGGAATCGGTCAAGTACGCCGGCTGCACCGACTGCGCCGTCTCCTGCCAGTCTGCCTGCAAGACTTCCTGCACGGTCGGGAATATCGTCTGCTCCGTCACGAACCTGGTGAACGCCGCCGCAGCCGAGAAGCCCGTTCATGAGGTCACAATTCGTTGAGCAAGGGTCAGATACACCGCTTCGCGATCAACGGTGCAAAACTGGTCCTGGACGTTCACAGCGGCAGCCTCCACGAAGTTGATGAGCTAATGTGGCATCTGCTGGCCGTCCGGACCGGTGATCTGGACGAGGCCGGCTTTGCCGCGCTCGGCTTCAGCGATGAAGAAGTGCGGGAGGCCCGCGCGGAGATCGACGAACTGGTTCAGCGGGGCTTGCTCTTTTCAGAGCCGGCTCCCTGGCAGCCCCCCATGCCCGGCCCGGATGATCCGCTCCGGTCGATCTGCTTGAACGTGGCCCACAGCTGCAACCTGGCCTGTACGTACTGCTTTGCCGATGAAGGCGCCTACGGCGGGCGTACTTCGCTCATGTCCCGGGACGTCGCCTTTCGGGCCGTCGATCTGCTGATTCGCATGACCGGTGCCCGCCCGGTCTGCGAGGTGGATTTCTTCGGCGGGGAACCGCTGCTCAACTGGGACGTGGTGCGGGAGACGATTGCCTACGCCCGGGAGGCCGGCGCCCGGGCCGGCAAGCAGTTCATTTTCACACTGACCACGAATGCCACGCTGCTCACCGACGAGATCATGGACGAACTCGACCGGGAGCAGGTCAGCGTCATTTTGAGCCTGGACGGGCGACCGGAAGTCCACGACGCCATGCGTTCCGGCTCGTCGCTGCCGGCCGAAGCCGGAATTCGGGCGTTCCTCGAGCGCCGGGCGCCGGGCGGCAAGCCGACCTGGGGCCACGGCGCCGCCCAGGGCGCCAGCGGCCGGGGGGCGTACGCCGTGGTGCGCGGCACCTACACTTCCGCCAACCTCGACTTCGCGGCAGATGCCAACTATATCGCGGATACCATGGCGGCGCCCCACTTCTCCATCGAGCCCGTCATCGCACGGCCCGAGATGCCTTATGCGCTCCGCGAGGAGCATCTGCCGGCCCTGTTTGCCGAGTACGAGAAGCTCGCGGTCGAAGTGGACCGTCGCCGGCGCGAGGGCGGCAGCTTCACGTTCCATCACTTCGCCATCGACGCCGTCGACGGCCCGTGCCTGCCCCGGCGGGTGCAGGGCTGCGGCGCCGGATTCCAGTACCTGGCCATCACCCCCGAGGGGGATCTCTATCCGTGCCACCAGTTCGTCGGCCGGCCGCAGTACCGGCTGGGCACGGTTTTCGACGGGGTGACCCGGCGCGATTTGCAGGAGAAGCTGGCGGGCTGCCACATCTTCACGAAGGAAGGCTGCGGCGATTGCTGGGCCCGGTTCTACTGCAGCGGCGGGTGCCATGCCAACGCCGACTTGCTTGAGGGCGATGTTTTCCGCCCCGACCATGTCGGTTGCGAGCTGACCAAGAAGCGGACCGAGTGCGGGCTCTGGCTGAAGGCCCGGGAAGCGTAATAGCAATGGCCGTGAGGCCACGCACGACGATGTATCGAGGTTACGAAGGCAGACTTCGTAACCTCGATGAATTTTTGTCAGGAGGTGGTCCCTTTCGCCGCGCAGAATCGTTCCAAATAATTGCGCTAGCGGTTTCGTAAACACACCAGGAGGATGAGCGCTGTGGAAGGCTGCATCCGTCAGGCCCTCTTGGAGGATGTGCCCGCAATTGTAGATCTCTCCGAAAAAAAGCGGGTTCAGTATCAGCAGTACCAGCCGCTGTTCTGGCGAAAGGCGGAGGATTCCCGGGGCCGCCATGCCGTTTTCCTTCCGCATGTGCTCAGCCGCGACAATGTCATTGCCTTCGTACATGAAGCCGGCGGAGTCGTGAATGGTTTTGTGATCGGTTCCCTCGTGCCTTCACCGCCTGTGTACTCTGCCGGACTCACTTGTTCGATCGATGACTTTTGTGTCGTAGAACATGACTGGCTTGTCATAGGCCGGCTGCTGCTCGACGCGGCGGTGCAGGCGGCTCGGGACCGCGGAGCGTCTCAGTGCGTTGTCGTATGCGGGAACATGGATCAGCCAAAGCGGGAAATGCTTGCCAAACTAGGGTACACAATCGCGTCCGAGTGGTGGACCAAGCCCATTTAAACTGGGTGGACGCCGCCAGTCCCGTGCCGCGTGCGCTGGCTGTCAAAATATACAAGCCGGGCGGCCTCCTGGCCTTGGAAAAAGTGACAACTAGACACGGGGCAGCGCACAAGTCTTCGGGTTAGCAAGCCAGCTGTGGCCGCCGGAGCTTCGAACGGCTGGGGTATCGTGGCGAATGCGCCCGGAATCTGGCGAATTTCGTCGTTCCCATAGCACACCGGACGTGGAAAAGGATTCGAGAAGTGTGCTGGTTATCATTCCGTACAAACCAAATCTGGCCGCAAACTTGTAAATCTTGATAACCACTCTGGCGATGCCTGGGCTAACGCTCACGCATCGCCTTTTTCGCGTTCATGCACGCCCCGCCCTGGGCATAGGGGTAGATGAGGCAAACGGGGGTGGCTGGCATCATCTGGCGACCGACGGCGGAGGTTGCGGCGCGGGCACGGATTACCGGCTTCATGCGCCGGTGCGGGGTTGCATCTCTGGAAGAACTGCAGAGACTGGACCCGGCCCGGTTCTGGGCGCTGGCGGCAGAGGATCTCGGCATCGCCTGGTATGAGCCCCCGCAACAGGCGCTGGACTTGTCGGAGGGCATCGCGTGGCCCCGGTGGTTCCCCGGCGCCCGCCTCAACCTGGCGCATGCGTGCGTGGACAAGCACGTGGCCGCTGGTCGGGGCGACCGGCCCGCCATTGTCTACGAAGGGGAAGGCGGCCGGGTCCGCCGCTTCTGTTACCAGGAATTGTGGGGTGAAGCGAACCGCCTCGCAGGCGGACTGCGGGCTCTGGGCGTCGGGCGGGGCGACCGGGTGGGCATCTTCCTACCCATGCTGCCGGAGACCGTGGCGGCCATGCTGGCAGTGGCAAAGCTGGGGGCCATCTTCGCGCCCATTTTCTCCGGCTCCGGGGCGCCGGCGGCGGCCAGCCGCCTCGCCGATGCCGGGGCGAAAGTGCTGATTACGGCCGACGGCTTCACCCGGCGGGGGGCGCTGGTCCGCCTGAAGGAGACCGCCGATGCCACCGGCGTGGAACGGATGGTGGTAGTCAGGCGGACCGGCTGTGCCGTCCCGTGGTCTGATGCGCGCAACGTGTGGTATCACGACCTGATCAACGCCCAGCCGGCGGAGTTCGACACCGAGCGCATGGCCCCCGACGACCCCTTTATGATCATCCACACCTCCGGCACCGCGGGGCGCCCCAAAGGGGTGGTGCACGGCCACGGCGGCTTTCCCATCAAAGCGGCCCAGGAGATGGCCCACTGCTTCGACCTGCACGAACATGAGCTGATGTTCTGGTACAGCGACCCGGGCTGGATGATGGGCCCCTGGCTGGCTCTCGGCACGCTGATGCTCGGCGCATCCATGTTCCTGTACGACGGGGCGCCTGACTTTCCCGAGCCGGACCGCCTTTGGGAGATGGTCGACCGGCACCGGATTACGCACCTGGGGCTGGCCCCCACGGTGGTGCGATCGCTGGCGGCCCAGGGCGAAGCCTGGCCCGCCCGGCACGACCTGTCATCGCTGCGGATTTTGGCGGGGGCGGGCGAACCGTGGAACCCGGAGCCGTACCTGTGGTACTTCCGCCATGTGGGCCGGGGACGGTGCCCGGTGCTCAACTACTCGGGCGGCACGGAAGTGAGCGGCGGCATTCTCGGCTGCGTCATCACCCGGCCGATCAAGGTCTGCTCGTTCAACACCGTGGTGCCCGGCATGGCCGCGGCGGTGCTGGACGAGCGGGGGCGGGCGGCGGCGCCCGGCCACGTGGGCGAGCTGTGCCTCACGGCCCCGTGGGCCGGCATGGCGCAGGGCTTCTGGGGCGACCGGGAGCGGTACGTGCAGACCTACTGGAGCCGCTTCGACGGGGTCTGGGTCCACGGCGACTGGGCCTCGGTGGATGCAGACGGCTTCTGGTACATCCACGGGCGGTCCGACGAAACGCTCAAGGTGGCGGGCAGGCGGGTCGGCCCTGCTGAGATCGAAGCGGCGCTGGTAGCGCATCCGGCGGTTGCGGAAGCCGCCGCGGTAGGTGTGCCGCATTCGGTCAAAGGGGAGAGCGTAGTCTGCTTTGTGGTGCTGCGGACCGGATGGGTAGTCGAGCCGGACGCTCTCCGGCAAAAGGTCGCAGAAGAACTGGGGCGCCCCCTTGCGCCCGAGGCGGTGCTGTTCGTGAACACCCTGCCCCGGACGCGCAGCGGCAAGGTGATGCGCCGTGCAATCAGGGCGGCATACCTGGGGCAGGACCCCGGGGACCTGACTGCCCTGGAGAATCCGGATGCGGTCGATGAGATAAGGAGGAGACACCATGTTCCTGGATCTCAGTAAGGTGCGCGTGCTGGATCTGTCCCAGGACTTCTCGGCCAACTCGCCGGCGTTTGCCCGCTATGAAGGCCCCACCATCAAGTGGGTCAAGCGGATCGCCTTCGAGGGCGTCAACGCCCAGCACTTATCATCAACCATTCACCTGTCTACCCATTTGGACAGCCCGTGGCACTTCTACGACCCCGGCCCCGATGTGGCGGGCATTCCGGTCCAGCACCTGTTCGGCCCGGCGGTCGTGGTCGACCTCGAAAAGATGGGCGTGGGCGACTACGACCTCTACGGCCCCGAGCACTTTGACGCCTGGGAGCGCAAGACGGGCATCCGCATCCAGAAGGGCGACATTTTGATCATTCATACCGGCTTCCACCGGTACTACAACGAACAGTGGTGCCCCTGCGAGTGCGGCGAGACCAAGGCGGACCTGCCCCGGTACTTCCTGAACCAGCCCGGCCCCAAGGGCGAGTTCGTCCAGTGGGTGCTCGACCGGGGCATTCGCTGGATCGCGATTGACGCCATGTCGACCGACCATCCCTTCGACACGGTGGTGCGCCAGGTCCGGCCCGATGTGGCCGAAAAGGTGCGCCAGCACCTGGGCGTGAGCGACCTGGACGAGGTCTTCCCACCGGAGTTTTACCAGATGACCCACACCCTGCTCTTCCCGAAGGGCGTTTTCCACGTGGAGAATCTGGGCGGTCAGATTGACGAAGTGCTGGATCAGCGGATTTGGGTCGGGTGCTGGCCGTTCCGGTTTCGCGGCGGCGAGGCGGCGTGGTGCCGGGTTCTGGCGTTTGTGCCGGAGCGGGCGTAGGGGACCGCGGGGCCACAGCAAAGGCGCCACCCGGGGTGGCGCCTTTGGTTGACCGGGAGGGGCGCTACTCTGTGCGCCGGATTCCTTCATAGGTTATCGTGATCTGCTCCATCACTGTTTCGGCGGACGGTGAGGTAACGGAATAGGCGAAGGGCCACGCGTTGGTCAGTTCCCACTTGGCCACCTCCTGCCCGGTGCCGTCCCTCAGGGTGAGCGTGCCGTTGGATCGGGCCTCATTCCACTGGCCGTCTTCGGCTGTCTTGCGCAGCTGGTAGACGCCCAGGTCGGCAGTGAGGTTCCGCTTCAGGGTAATGTCCCCCAACTTCAGGCGACCGGCGATCTTTTGCGTAACTTGTTGGCCCTTCGCGCCGGCAACTCGGTGCTCCACAACCTCGTGCTCACTGCCAATGCCAACCGCTTCCCTGAACAGGTATTGCTGGCCTCTGAATTCGAGGACCCACGAGAACGCCATCTCCACCGTATCCCGGGGGGAGGGGGCTGCGGCAACCAACCTTTCGGCAGCCACACCCCATATGGCGAACAGGCAGAGAACTGCAATTGCGACTGCGGCACCTATCCAGAACCGACGAAGACGCATATATATCACCTCTACACTAGATTAGTAGTGGATTGTTACGTTCGTATAAACGCACGGAAGAGTCTGATACAAACGGGAGGGAGCAAATTGAAGCCTGCACCGTTCCAGTACTACGACCCGGCCACCCTGCACGAAGCGCTGGACCTGCTCCGGCAGCATGGCGATGAGGCCAAACTGCTGGCGGGCGGGCAGAGCCTGGTTCCCATGCTGAACATGCGCCTGGCCCGTCCGGCCATTCTGATCGATCTGAACCGGGTGGAAGGATTGGCTTACGTGCGAGAGGAGGGCGGAATGCTCGCCGTCGGGGCGATGACCCGGCACGCCGATATCGAACGGTCAGGCCTCGTCGCCCGGCGTCAGCCACTGCTGGCAGAGGCGATCCGCCATGTGGGCCACATGCAGATACGCAACCGGGGAACCATCGGGGGAAGTCTGGTCCACGCCGACCCGTCTGCCGAACTGCCCGCCGTTATGTTGGCGCTGGACGCATTCTTCTGCCTCGCGGCGCCCGGCGGCGGGCGCCGGGAAGTCGCCGCAGCGGACTTCTTCCTCATGTACTTCACTACATGCCTCCGGCCTGACGAGGTTCTGACGGAGATCCGGGTACCGGTACTGGCGCCCCGCACGGGCTGGGCTTTCGAGGAGCTGGCCCGCCGCAGCGGCGATTTCGCCCTCGCAGGCGTCGCCTGCACCCTCACCCTGGACGAGAACCGGGACGTCATTGAGTCGGTCCGGCTCGGTCTGACGGGCGTGGGTATGACGCCGGTGCGGGCAATTGCAGCCGAGGCGCTGCTGGCTGGACAGCTTCCGCTGCCGGAGTGGTTCGCGGCGGCGGGCGAGGCGGTGGCAGCCGGAGTCCAGCCCGACGCGGATATTCACGCCTCCGCCGAGTACCGCCGGGAACTGGCCCGGGTGCTGACGGAGCGCGCCCTCCGTCGGGCCCTGGCCCGGGCCTGGGAAGGGGGCCCGTCATGAGGCGGATCACGGTCACCGTCAACGGCCGGCCCTACACCCGGGAGGTGGCGCCCCGGCTGCTCCTCTCCGACTTCATCCGCCATGAACTGGGCCTGACGGGCACCCATGTGGGCTGCGAGCACGGGGTCTGCGGCGCCTGCACGGTGCTGCTGGCGGGGCGCGCCATCCGGTCCTGTCTCGCCCTCGCCATCCAGATGGACGGGGCCGAAATCACCACGGTGGAAGGGCTGGCGCCGGGCGAAGGGGCACTGCATCCCCTGCAGGAGGCGTTCCGGCAGGCACACGGCCTGCAGTGCGGCTTCTGTACGCCCGGCTTTCTGATGACGCTGCTGCCGTTTCTGGCCGAAAACCCCGACCCTACGGAAGATGCGATCCGTGAGGCGCTTGGCGGCAACCTCTGCCGTTGCACGGGCTACCAGAACATCGTCAAAGCGGTGCGGCTGGCGGCCGAAGCGGTGCGGCCGGAGGCGGCGGTGCCCGTCGGCGAAAGGGGGTTGGGGCAGTGAGCATTGGCGAACGGGTCCTGAGGGTCGAAGATCCCCGGCTGCTCCGGGGCGAAGGGGTCTTTGTCGACGATGTCCGGCGCCCGGATATGCTCCAGGCGGCCGTCGTCCGCTCCCCCCACGCCCATGCCCGCATCCGTCGGATCGATGTCGCAAGGGCGCAGGCGCTGCCCGGCGTGGCATTGGTGCTGACGGCGGAAGAGCTGGGACGCCTGAACGGCCCCTTGCCGCTCCTGATTCCCCACGACGACCTCCAGTATGGCCGAACCCAGTCGGCCCTCGCGACGTCCATCGTGCGGCATGTGGGCGAAGCCGTCGCGTTCGTGGTTGCCTCTGACCGGTATGTTGCTGAAGATGCCGCCGACCTGGTGTACGTAGACTACGAGCCCCTGCCCGTCGCCGCTGACCTGGAGGCGGCGGCCCCGCTCGGCGCCCCCCTGGTTCATGCGGATATGCCCCACAACATCGGCGGGCATTATTTGCGCAGCGTCGGCGACTACGTGGCGGCGCGGGCCCGGGCCGACCTGATTCTGACCGAGCGGTTCCGCCTCGACCGGGGCACGGCTTCGCCCATGGAGACCCGGGGCGTGGTGGCGATTCCCGAAGGGCGGGGGCTGACCATGTATGTCTCCACGCAGGCGCCCGTCGCCCTGCGGGCCGGGCTGGCGGCCTGGTTCGACATGCCCGAAATGGACCTTCGGCTGATCGCCCCCGACGTGGGCGGTGGCTTCGGCCCAAAGGTGATGATGTTCTACCCCGAAGAAGTGCTGGTGCCCTTTGCCGCCATGTGCCTGAAACGGCCCGTCAAGTGGATTGAGGACCGCCGGGAGCACTTTGTGGCCACCACGCAGGAGCGAGAGCAGATTCACGACGTGGAAGTGGCCGTGGCGAAGGATGGCACCCTACTTGGGTTGAAGACGACCCTGCTGCACGACAGCGGGGCGTATACGCCATACGGCATCCAGGTGCCGATCATCAGCGTGACGACGCTGCCCGGGCCATACCGGCTGAAGAACTACAGCGTGGAGTTCCGGGCGGTCTACACCAACAAGCCGACGGTGACGCCTTACCGGGGGGCGGGGCGCCCTCACGGAGTCTTCGTCATGGAACGGATGATGGACCGCATTGCGGCGGCCCTTGGCCTCGACCCCCTGGAAGTGCGGCGCAAGAACTTCATCCAGCCGGATGAGTTCCCGTGGGACACGGGCCTGATTTACCAGGACTGGGCGCCGACCCGATACGACAGCGGCAACTTCCCGGAACTGGCCGACCGGCTGGAGGCGCTGCTCGACCTTCCCGCCATGCGTGCTCTCCAGACCGAAGCCCGTTCTGAAGGCCGCTGTGTGGGCATCGGGATGGGGTTCTACGTGGAGGGCGCCGGCCCCGGCCCTTACGAGGGCGTCCGGGTGCGCATCGAGCCGTCGGGCAAGGTCCAGGTGGCCACGGGGGTGGGCACCCAGGGGCAGGGCCATTTCACGGCCTTCGCCCAGGTCGTGGCTGACCGGTTGGGCGTCGACATGGCCGATATCCACGTGGTGACGGGCGATACCGCGGCGATGGGCTGGGGCATCGGGACCTTCGCTTCCAGGGCGGCGGTCATCGTGGGGAACGCGGCGTACCTGGCAGCGCAGGCTGTGGCAGAGAAGGCCCGTACTGTGGCGTCACGCCTGCTCGAGTGTGCACCGGATGAGGTCGAACTGTGCAACGGGCATGCGCGCTGCGGTGAGCGAAGCGTCACGTTAGGAGAGGTCGCCCGCTTCGCCAACCCCCTCCGGGGCACGCTCCAGTTCGGCGAGCCGGGGCTGGAGGCGACCCGCTTCTTCAGCCCGCAGCAGTCGACTTTCCCCAGCGGGGCGCACGCCGCCGTGGTGGAAGTCGACCCCGACACGGGGTTTATGAAGGTCCTGCGTTACTGCGTCGTCCACGACTGCGGCACGATGATCAACCCCATGATCGTCGAAGGCCAGATTCACGGCGGCGTGGCGCAGGGCATCGGCGGGGTCTTCTATGAGAAGCTGGTTTACGACGCAAACGGGCAGCTTTTGACATCCAGCTTGATGGATTACTTGCTGCCGACCGCGTCCGAGGTCCCGACCGTGGAGACGGATCATATTGAGACGCCCTCGCCGCTCAACCCACTGGGGCTCAAAGGCGCCGGTGAGGCCGGGGTGATTCCCTGCGCCGCCGTGTTCGCATCTGCCCTGGAAGATGCCCTCCGGGAGTTTGGCGTGCGCATCGCGGAGATGCCCCTGAGCCCGTCACGCCTGCGGGAGCTGATTCGCCGTGGAACTTGAACTCTCCCCGAAGACCGCCCGGCGATTGGAGGCCCTCCTCGCTGATGCCCGAAGATATGAACCGCTGGCGGGACGGGAGACGCGGCCGGCGTTTCTGCCACCCGCCGCGGCTGCTGTCAAAGAGACCGTCATCGGCACATCTGCCACGGGACCGGCGCAGGCAGCCCTGGCGCGCATCTCCGCCGCCGACGGGGAGTTGCACGCGTTCGTCGCCGTTCTGCCTGCCGGCGCGCTCCAGCAGGCAGGTGACGGCCCACTGTGCGGCGTCCCCGTGGCGGTCAAGGACCTGATCGACGTGGCCGGCCTGCCGACGAGGGCCGGCTCCCGCATAACGGACGGCGCCCCGGCCGCAGCCGACGCGGCGGTGGTGGGGCGCCTCCGCCGGGCCGGCGCCGTCATCGTCGGGAAGACGACCACCCACGAATTCGCCTACGGCGTCACCACCGACGGCACCCGCAACCCCGCCGACCCGCGCCGAATCCCCGGCGGCTCCAGCGGCGGTTCCGCCGCCGCCGTCGCCGCCGGCATGGTCCCCATCGCCCTGGGCACCGACACGGCGGGCTCGGTTCGCATTCCCGCGGCCTGCTGCGGCGTCGTGGGCTTCAAGCCCACGTTCGGGCGGGTCAGCACGCAGGGCGTCGTGCCGCTCAGCTGGTCGCTCGACCACGTGGGGCCCCTGACCCGCACCGTGTCGGATGCAGCTCTTACCTTTTCCGTGATGGCCAATGCGAAGATGCCGCCCCGTCAACCACTCACCCGGCTTCGCATCGGGCTCCCGACCGCCTGGCTGGCTACCCCCGTCGCACCGGCGGTCCGGCAAGCATTCGAGCGGAGCCTCCAAAACACGGGCGCCGACCTGGTCGAAGTGGCACTGCCGCCCCTGGACCGCTTTCACTTCGTCAGCCGCGTCATCACCCTGGCGGAAGCGGGAGCGTACCACGCCCCGAACCTGGACCGCCTGAGCGACTACGGCCCGGACGTCGGCGCCCGGATTGAGCTCGGGCAGTTCATCCCCGCCCGGGAGTACCTGCTGGCCCAGCGGCTGCGCACCGAACTCTGCCAGGCCATGGCCGAAGTGATGACCGCCGTCGACGCCCTCGCCACGCCCACCATACCGCTGCCGGCGCCCCTAATCGGCCAGCGCTGGTGGGACGGCCCGGACGGCCACCGGGAGCCTGTGGCGGATACACTGCTCCGCTTCGCCGCGCCGTTCAACATTACAGGCCAGCCGGCCATCAGCCTGCCCTGCGGCACCACGCCCGACGGCCTTCCCATCGGGCTTCAGCTCATTGGCGCCGTTCACCAGGACGAACGGCTCCTCCAACTCGCATTGACCGTGCAAGCAGCGATTGGCGCCCATTAGCAGGGGCGCCAATCGGCGTTATGACGACTCCGCCTTTTGCACGAATGTGCTGTTTTCGGCCCATTCTGTGGCTAATGAGGATGGGTCCGCCCCGGCGGCAGCGAATAGGGTGCTCTACTTCGCTGTGGGAGGCGACACCATGCCCGACACCCGTGTCCGCAAGATGCCTGCCGACCTGCCGGGGGTGTGGCCCTACTGGGTCGGCGGCATCGCCCTCGCGCTGATCAACACGCTCATTCTCGTGCTGGACAATCGCCCCTGGGGCGTAACCACGCCCCTGACCCATATTGGCAGCCGGGCGCTGCAATTGCTCGGCCTCCAGCCCGAACGCTGGACCTACTTCAACCAGGTCGGACGCGACACACTGCTCAGCCAGTTTGGCTGGTGGGACACGGGCCTCTGGCTCAACGTCGGCGTCGTGGCCGGGGCGGTCCTGGCCAGCCTGGCAGCGGGCGAATTCGCCTTCCGCACGGGTCCCCGAAAATGGCGCAAACTGTGGCTCTCGCTGCTGGGCGGCGTCCTGATGGGCTACGGCGCCAGGCTTGCCCTGGGCTGCAGTGTGGGCGCCCTCATCGGGGGCATTTCGTCCTTCAGCCTCCACGGCTGGATCTTTTCCGCTGCCCTGTTCGTGGGCGCACTGGTTGGCATCCGGCTGTTCAGCCGGATCCTGTGAGGGGGTGCTGAAGGTGGCGCGCAAACCCTGGTTTGCACTGACGGCCCCTTCGGTCGTCCTGCTGATCGCCTGGTGGCTCTGGAAGCACCAGCCGGCGGCCGCGGCAATGTGGCTGGCGGGGATCGCTCTGGGCGCCGTCCTCCAGCGCACCCGGTATTGCATTGTCGCGGCCTACCGGGATTCGATTATGTTTCTTGACACCGGCATCGCCCGGTCGGTACTGCTGGCCCTGGCCATCAGCTCAGTGACCTTCGGGGCCGTCCAGGCGGTCAAGTGGCCCGGCGCGGGGCTGCCCTGGGCCGCCCAGCCAATCTCCGCAGGGACGCTGGCAGGGCCGGTTCTCTTTGGCATCGGCATGATTCCCGCAGGCGGATGCGCCGGCAGCACGCTGCTGCGCCTGGGCGAAGGCAACCTGCGGTTCCTCTGGACGCTGCTCGGGCTCATACTCGGATCGCTGCTGGGCGCCTATCATTCCGGCTGGTGGAGCGGCCTGGTCGGCACCGTGGGGCCAGTCTACCTGCCTGCCGTCTTCGGCTGGCCGGGCGCCGTCCTGGTCCAGGCCGCACTGCTCCTGGCCGTGTTTCTGGTGATCCGCTGGTGGGAACGGAAGGGGGAGACGGCCCTATGAGCCGCACCGTACTTGATCTGATCGGCGAAGTGTGCCCCGTGCCCCTCATGCGGACGTCGGAGGCCGTGGACCGGCTGCCCGCCGGCAGCGAGCTGATGGTGGAGACCGACTACCCCCGGGCGCTGACCAACATCGTCCAGTGGTGCTTCCGCCACGGCTACCCCTACGAAATCCTGGACTTCAGACGCGGCGTCTACCGCGTCGTCATTCGCAAAGAGACCCCGCCCTCAGTCACATGAGGGCGGGGCCTCCTTTACCTCCCAGCACGATGCCAGTTCCTCCGGCGCCGCGATAAAGCGGATGAACCGGCGGGCGACCGGCGGCAGGGTATCCTCGATGTAGATCAGGTGGAACGGCACCGTCATGCGCAGCCACTCCGGCGTCACATCCCGGTACAGGCCCCGGCGCAGTTCCCGCTGGACGACCATGCGCGTACAGACCAGCACACCCCCGAACATCTCCACGGCGGATTTCATGCCGTCGAGCCCGGCTAACTGGCTCATGACGTTCAGGTCGGCCAGTGCGAGACCCTGCGAACGAAGCCCCTGTTCGAAATACGGCATCATACCGGCGCTCCGGCCAGGCAAGGCCAGGGGCGCCTTTGTCATGGCTTCCGGCGTCAGCTTCCCCTTGTCCCACGGGCCGCGGGCCGGTGTCGCACAGATCAGGTCATCGCCGGTAAAAGGCCGGCACTTGACGCCGGGGGTTCTGGCGACCACTTCGGGCACCGGGCCTTCGACGACAGCCAGGTGTATACCGCGCTGCAGTATGGCCCGGGCCATGTCCGGCCCCTGTCCGATCTGCAGCTGCAGGTTGGCTTTCGGGAACCGGTCTTTGAACGTCCAGAGGCTGCAGGGGAGCGCGTAGTTCCCGGCGGTCGGTGATGCCCCAATCAGGACCTCGCGCTCATCCGCGTTTGTCAGATCGTCAATCTCGCGCTCCAGGCACTCGAACTGACTGAGAATCTGCTTGGCGTGGCGGTACAGGATCTCTCCGGCAGGCGTGGGCACTGCGCCATGTGCTCCCCGGGCCAGGAGCGGTACCCCGAAGTACGACTCCAGATGCTTAATCTGATGGCTGACCGCCGGCTGGGTCAGGTTGAGCATCCTTGCGGCAGTCGTGATCCGGCGCGTCTCCACCACCGTCGCAAAGACTTCGAGCAAATACGCATTCACCCGAGTGGCACCACCTTCGTAGTCCGTATGCCTATTACGGATTTTAATGGCCCATGAAAAACGTGATCCACTTATTTCCAGCATGTTACTGGAATCACAATACCACAGCTTGTATAGTTGAGCCAGAGATTTCGATCTCCGATGAACGATTCCTTTCCGAAAAGACACAGAGGAGGTCTCATCGATGATGAAGTGGCTGCGCACTCGGCTGTCCGTCCTGGTGGTCCTGGCTGTCACCGTTGCCCTGCTCGCCGGCTGCGGCGGCGCCAAGAAAGAAGCGCCGGCCCCTGCCGCCGCTCCCGCCGCTGCACCCGCCCCGGCCTGCCCCGAGTGCCCGAAGGTTGACGAGGCCAAAATCGTGGCTGACGGCCTGAAGGCCGCCGCCGTCAAGTACTACTCGCCCCTGCCCTCCGACTCCAACAACATCAAGGCCCCCGACGTGCAGAAGATGATCGACGCCAAGCAGGATTTCTTCGGCGTGGATATCCGTTCTGCCGCTGACTTCGCCAAGGGCCATCTGCCCGGCTTCGTCAACATTCCCTTCGCCGAAGTCGGCAAGAACCTCGACAAGTTCCCGAAGGACAAGCTGATCATCGTCCAGTGCTACACCGGCCAGACCGCCAGCCAGACCGTCGGCGTGCTGCGGATGTTGGGCTATAACGCCAAGAACCTGCACTTCGGCTTCCAGGGTGTCACCGACAACAAGCTCCCGACGGTTCAGTAGCAACGAGACGGGGAGGGGGCGAAAGCCCTCTCCCTGCGCAACAAGGGGTGAGCACCATGTCGACATTCAACCGCCGGGACTTCCTGAAACTGAGCGGCGCCACCGGGGCTGTGCTCGCCGCAACCGAGCTCGGGATTCCCAGGCTGGCCAAAGCTCAGCCGGGGGCCGCCGAACAGCGGATTCCCACCCTGTGCGAAATGTGCACGAGCCGTTGCGGCGTATTTGCCGTGGTGGAGAACGGAAAAGTCATCCGAATCGAAGGCAACCCGGATCATCCCATCAACCTCGGGCGCCCTTGTGCCCGCGGCAACGCCGGCGTCTCCGCCCTGTATGATCCCGACCGCCTCCAGTACCCCATGAAGCGGGGCGCCGATGGAAAGCTCCAGCGCATCTCCTGGGAACAGGCGTTCAAAGAGATCGGCACAAAGCTGACGGAGATCAAGTTCAAGTACGCCCCCGAGGCCCTGGCCTTCATCGAGTACAACAACCTGAACTCCAGTCTGACCAAGCGGTTCGCGGAAGCCTACGGCTCGCCCAACCACACCGGGCATGCCGCCAACTGCTTCGCCAACCGCAACGTGGGCTATTCGGCGGTCTTTGGCACCCTGCCCACCGTCGACTACAAGAACGTGAAATACTACCTGAGCCCCGGCCGAAACCTGCTGGGCGGCATCAAAGTGTACGAAGTGGCCGGTCTGGCGGAAGCCAAGGAGCACGGCGCCAAGATCACGGTCCTCGACCCGCGTTACTCCGAGCTGGCTGGGTGGGGCGAATGGGTGCCCATCAAGTCGGCAGGCGACCTCGCTTTCCTGCTGGCCGTCGCCAACGTCCTGATCACCGAGAACCTCTACAACAAGGCCTGGGTGGATGCCAACTGCAACGGCTTTGAAGAGACGAAGGCAGAGATCGGCAAATACACGCCCGAGTGGCAGGTCCAGCACACCGACATTCCCGCCGACAAGGTCCGGCAGATCGCCCGCGACATGGCGGGGGCGGCCCCTGCGGCGGTGGTAGACCCCGGCTGGCACGGCGGCAACGGCATGTACTGGAACGGCTTCGAGGCGGCCCGCGCCGGCGCCATCGTCAATGCGCTGCTGGGCAACTGGGGCGCCAAGGGCGGCCTGAAGGCGGCGCCCAAAGTCCCCCTCGGCGCCATTGACGTCCCCCCGGAAGGAGAGGTCGTCGACGCCGGCGGCGGTGGCTGAGCGGCCACAGGCGCCCCGGCAGGTGCCGGGCCATGGACCCCGTACCCTAAGCCCGCAGCCGTGCGCTATGACGGGCAGGGTACCAAGCTCCCCCTCAGCCTCGGTTCGATTCAGGCCCTCCCGCTGGTCGTCGAAAGCGGCGATCCCTATCCGGTCAAGGCGGGCATCTTCTTCCGCATCAACCCGGTCAAGTCTTCGGGCGACTCCGCCCGCTGGATCAAGGCCCTCCAGAAGCTGGAGCTGGTCGTCGCCATCGACACGCAGATGAGCGAGACGGCCCAGTACGCCCACTACATCCTGCCCGAGTCGCACTACCTGGAGCGCATGGACGTCATCTCCGTGGCGGGCGACACCGTCTCCGTCCGGCAGCCCGTCATCAAGCCGCTGTACGACACCAAGCCCGGCTACGAGATCATCCAGGGCCTGGCGAAGGCGGCGGGCGTCGGCGAGTACTTTGACTTCACCATCGAACAGTACAACGAAGCTCAGTTGAGCCCGTCGGGCTGGAGCCTGGAGGCGCTCAAGGAGAAGGGCGTCCTGAAAGTCGCCATGGCGACGCCGCCTGACTACAGCAAGGTATCAACCACGTCCGGCAAGGCTGAGCTGGTTCACGAAGGCTTCGCCAACTCCGGCGGCACGCGGGTCGTCGGGTGGGTGGCGCCCAAGACGCGGCCGGAAGGCGACAAGCTGCGCCTGCTGCACGGGCATCAGGCCGTCCATTCCAACGGCTACACCCAAAACGTGCCGGCCCTGTACGCCCGCATGCCCGAGAACGAGCTGTGGATTCATCCGCAGGCCGCGGCGGCCCGGGGTATCAAGCACGGCGAATACGTCGAAGTGGCCAACGAGCTCGGCAAGGAGCGAATCAAGGCGAAGGTGACGGAGGGCATCCGCCCCGACTGTGTCTGGATGTGCCATGGCTTCGGCACCATGTCGCCGGAGCAGCATCTCGCCTATAAGAAAGGCGCCAACGACGGCGCACTCTACCCGATTCTGGTCACACCCGTGACGGGCGCCCTGGGCCAGGGCGAAGCCGTTGTGACGGTCCGGAAGGCAGGTGACAGCCGGTGAGCCGCTACGCCTTTTACATCGATCTCTCCATCTGCGCGGGCTGCGAGTCGTGCACTGTCGCCTGCCAGAACAAGAACGGCCTGGCCCCGGAGATGGCCTACACGAAGGTGCACCGGTTCCAGACCGGCACCTATCCGGACCTGAAGTCTGCGTTTGTGGTCAACCAGTGCCTGCACTGCAACGAGCCGCCCTGTGCCGCCGCCTGCCCCACCGGCGCCACCCACAAGACGGCCGAAGGGCCTGTCGCGGTGGAGTATAGCCAGTGCATCGGGTGCAAGTACTGCATCGTGGCCTGCCCGTACGATGCCCGGGTGTACGATGAGGAGATTGGCGCCGCCCGCAAGTGCACGGAGTGCGCCGACCGGCTCGCCGCCGGCCGCAAGCCCGCCTGCGTGGAGACCTGCCTGACGGGCGCCCGTATCATCGGCGATATCGATGATCCCAAGAGCCCCATTCACGCGGCGATTGCCCGCAAGGGCACCGTCCAGATGGCGGGCACCGGCTTCTATTTCCGCCTGCCGAACGGGATCGCCAGGGATGCGCTGCCCGAAGCAAGAGGCGCCGGCGTCGTGTACGCCTGGCAGTCGATTCTCCAGCCGCTCGGCCAGCTGTTCATGGGCGGCGCCGCAGCCGCTCTGCTTGCCAGCGCCGCCGCCTTTGCCGTCAAATCCGCACGGGGAGGAGGGGATGAGCATGGCCACGACTAAGGCCGGCGGCCCGTACCGCCAGGGCGAGAGAGTCTTCCGGTTCGTGGCGGCGGAGCGCATCGCCCACTGGTTCCATGCCCTCTCTTTCCTGGTGCTGCTGCTGACAGGCCTCGCCCTGGTCATCCGGGGAGTGGCGGCGCTGCTGGGCGCCGAGGTCATGCTCGCATTTGGCCTGACTCACCGTGCGGTGGCCGTCGTCTTCACCGCGGTGGCGGTGCCCGTGCTGATGATTGGCGCCCGCAAGAGCGCCGGCGAGTGGGTCCGGGGCTCCTTCCGGTTTGACAAGGATGACCTTCGTTTCCTCGCCCGCTTCCCCCGCGACTTCTTCGGGCTGAAGGTAAATCTGCCCGAACAGGGCCGGTTCAACGCCGGCGAGAAGATCAACTCCATCTTCCAGATACTCGGCTGGTTTGCCATGGTGCTCACGGGCTGGATGCTGGTCTGGAAGGATGCCCTGCCCCGCGACCTCGCCCGCTGGGCCCTTGCCGTCCATTCCTTCTCGGCCCTGTTCCTGGGCGCCGTCGTGCTGGGCCACATTTACCTGGCTTCCATTCACCCGCACGCCCGCCCCGGCTTCACCGGCATGACCTCCGGCTGGGTCCCGGCCTGGTGGGCCAGGGGCCATTACCGCAAGTGGTACGACAAGCTGCCTTCCAAGTAGTTGAAAGACCCGCCGCTAACCTTAGTGGCGGGTCCATCCCTCATTCCAAGTCGTATTTTCAAAAAAAGATTGTATCTTTTCTCCCGAACGAGTATACTAGAGGAGTCGTGACTGCGTTGCCGGGGCTCTCTGTGACTACAGGGTTATCTTCGTGCATCGGTTAGTTCTCGATTAGTATGGAAATGAGGAGCACGAAGAACATGACGAAGACCCTGTATGTTGGCAACCTGCCCTGGTCCGTTACGAACGACGATCTGTCCCAGGCTGTTGCCCAGTACGCTGACGTAATCTCCGCCCGCGTGGCCACCGACCGTGAAACCGGCCGGTCCCGTGGCTTTGGTTTCGTCGAAGTCCCGGCCGACAAGGCTCAGGGCGTTATCGACTCGCTGAACGGCGCCGACTGGGAGGGCCGGGCCCTCACCGTCAATGAGGCGAAGCCCCGCGAGGAGCGGCCCGCCGGCGGTCGTATGGGCGGCGGCAACCGCGATTTCGGTGGCGGCCGCGGCCGTCGCTTCTAAGAAAAGCGCATACTAAGGAGCCTGGTGGTCTACCCACCGGGCTCCTTTTTCTACCCTTGAACCCGTGAACCCGACCCTCACACATGCGCGGGTTCAGCCCGCTGACTGACCCCGGGCCGGGGTCGCAGGCGCCCGTTGGGCGCCCACGCCCGGCGAGAACCCACTTTGTTAGCGGGCTGAACCTGCGCAAAGCTGAGGGTTTCGCTTTTCTGCAAACCTTCGGTGCGGCGCCTGCATAGAGTAGGAGTGTCCCTCCCATTATGTAAAGGGGGCGCCGACCAGGTGCGATCCTTTGAGGTGTTTGAAGTCGTAGGTTCGGGCAACGTCGAGGAACTGATTTGCCAGACCATTACACTGCCCACATCCGCAGAAGAGATCAAGGAAATCCGTAAGACGGTGATTATCGACAACTGCCGGGTGATTTTCAACAAGGTCATCATCGATGGCCGTCTCCGCAAGGACATCATGTTCAAGGCGGCCAACGCAGGCTTCCCGCAGCCGGGCACCGTCCAGGGTTGCGGCGGAAGCTTAACCACGGTCTCCGGTGCCATTCAGGATATCGACGTAGACTTCGCCTTTACGGCCTTGATTCCCGTCAAGGGTGCCTGTCCGGACGACCACTGCGTCGTGCTGCAGGCGTTTGTCGAAGGCGAGAAGGAAGAGGCCGCCGACATTCAGGAGACCGGCGCTTTCAACTCCCTGATCGACAAATCGGTGGTCTTTATCTGTGTAAAGGTTGTGCGTGACACGGTTACCGACTTGAAAGACCGCGACGGTTTCGACGACAATGACAGCAGCGACCACAGCGACCACAGCGACAGCAGCGACCACAGCGACTTCAGCGACAGCAGCGGATCCGGCCGCCTCAAGAGCAAGCGCCCCATGGCGAAGAAAAAGGACCGCTGCGGCGACAAGGGCACGGACCACCTCTGCCCGAAGGTCCGCTCGACAGGCGTCTTCCCGGGAAGCAAGCGGATCCCGGCGCCGAAGCCCGGGCTGATTCCCGGCACCTGGATCGGGCCGACGCTGGTCTTCCCCGGCGTCCTCAACCCGGGTATTCCCTCCACGTCGCCGGTGGCGAATGTGATCGTCAACCCGGCCGGCAACCAGATTCAGATTACGGACCGCGGCAACCGGTGATGAGAGCCTGGCGGGGAGCGATTTGGCTCCCCCATACTTATGACCTGGAGGCCTGCACTTGGGAACCGGACACTACTCCGTGCGGCTGGTGGCCGGCGTAGGCCGCACGGAAGAGTTGGTGTCGGGCTGCCTGGATTTGCCCGAGCCGGCCGCAGAGATTCTTGAATGGCGCAAATCAGTGATGGTGCAGCACGTGGAGGTGATCCACGGCGGTGTAATCTTGACGGGGCATGTCCGCTCGCGGTGTCTGTTCCTGACGCCGGATCGGGCGCCTCCCCGCCCGCCTGCAGCGATATCGGGGCGGGTGCTGCACCTTACGGCCCAGATCGGTTTTGCGCTCCACATACGGGTCCGCGGGGCCGCCCCGGGGATGGACGTGAGGGTCACCGCCGCCCATGTGCTCGCTGACGCTTCGGAGCCGCGGCCGTCTGCAGAGTCAGGCTGGATTGCGGGCGTGACGGACCGCAGCCTGATCAGCCTGGCAGTCCGGGTGGTCCGGCCGGAACTCCTGCAGATACATAAGCCGGGGCGCCGGCGGCGCAAGCGCCGGGCGCTGCCGCCTCTGCCCAAGGCCAAGCCCGCCGCACCCCAGGCGCCGCCGCCCCCCCGCAAGGCAGCGCCGGCTCGCCGCAAGCGCTCCCGACCCGCCGGGAAGCCACCGCTGCCCCCGCCACGCGGTTCGGGCCTGTGGCTCCACCCTTCCGCCGCCGTTCCCGTGACCGACGGCAAACCCCGCTGCGACTAGTCCGCAGCGGGGTTCACTGGTCTTATTCGCCCTTCAGCCCGCCGTGGAAACGGCCCTCCGGGATGCCCTTGAAGTCGCCATTACCGCCCCGGAACTTGCGTACGAAGCCCCGCCCGCCCCGCTCGAGCAGTTTGTCCGCCTCCTCCTGCGTAATCTTCCCTTCCGCAACGGCCTGGTCGATGATCCCCTTGGAGTCGGCTTTCAGTTTTTCCATGGCGGCTTTCCGGAGCTCCCGCATCTGCGTGAGTACCGCCTTGGCGCCCTCGCTCAGCGCGGACTGCTTGACCAGCACCCCTGGTGCGGCCGGGGTCGCGGCACGGGCTTCATTGGCAAACGCGGCTCCTGCCAGCAGACTGCCGGCCAGTACCACCGCACCGGCTGCGATGCCGATTTTCCGTTTGAGGCTCACTGTACATCATCCTTCGCCTGTTCTTGGGCCCCGCACTGGGTGGCCACAAGGCGGCAATAAAACAACCCCCACCCGATCCGGGTGGGGGTGCAGGCTGCTTACAAAGGTCGCGACCTAGTCGCGGCCTTTAATATTTCATGCTACAATGGTAATAACTAGCGCGTTGGAGTTGGTCGGTGTGATTCGAAACGCCGTGGAGTCCCAAGCTCAGTTGGAA
>Ga0196970_1000586_pt1 | contig 39442 bp, 46 predicted proteins | sample S1v_513CmetaG_FD_148672 | JGI IMG/M metagenome (GOLD analysis project Ga0196970, IMG submission 148672) | Soil microbial communities from Anza Borrego desert, Southern California, United States - S1+v_5-13C | ecosystem: Environmental > Terrestrial > Soil > Desert | place: USA: California... | reverse complement strand
GGAGAGCTCCCGAATCTCGGGTTTTCCCCGGCGGAGCGAGAGCAAATCGAAACCGAGACCATGCGGCAATTTACCGTGGGGGAGCTGGAGCGGCAGATTGAGGAGGATCCGACCCCATTCGTGAAGGTGCTGCCCGAACAGTATCCCGACCTGAGCAACGCCGATCGCCGCCGGTTGGAATCCCTCGCCAAGAATCAGGTGCAGGAATACCGGGAGGGCGAGTTCTCGGCACTGGAGGCAATGTTGTTGGAAGGCACCCTTGAGGAAAACAACATCGATTCCGCGCGCTACCTCACCGACAAGGATCGGGCGGAATTCCGCAGAGGAATCGATAACACCACCCCGCCCAAGAAGGAAGTTTTCCTCTCGGCATGGCGTCTCACCGACAACCTCCGGGAGGCCCGGCAGGATCCGTCCATTTCGCAGGAGCAATACCGCGAGCTTTTCAATGAAACCCGCGCGAAAGTCATCGGGTCGATTCCCCCGAATTATCAGGGCGACCTGAAAAAGGAGCTCGGTTATTTGTCGCCTGCCGGTCGCGATCCTTCCGCGCCGCGGGATCAATCGGCGATCACCCCGGAAGATCTCAACGCGCTGGCCCGGGGGCAAATCAACCGCGCGCTCGACGCCGCCGTTTTCGGGAAAGTCGGTGAGGATGCAACGCCGCAGGAAAAGGAGGCAGCCTATCGGCGGGCCGAGGATCTGCGGATCGAGGCGAAGCGCTACATCGGAACCAAGAAGGAGATGCTCCCCGGCGAGGTGCGTTCCTTCGTCGATTCGATGATTTCCGGCGGCAAGACCACCACCGCCGCCAAGACGCTGCTTCCGAAAATCCCGGGCATGGGCGCGGGACTGACTGGCCGATCGGCCGTTCCGTTCGGGCAACTTCCTCCCGTGGATGACACGATGGTGCTCCCGCCCAAGCCCGAAGCCCTGGAACTCGACAAATACCTCGATGGCAACTGACACTCTCGACCCTGCGGAATTCGGGCTGAACCCGGCGGATCTCGAAATCGACCAGCGCCGCCAGCTTGTGCCGGAAATCGCCCGGATGGAGCGCCGGGGCGCGGAGAGGGCGACAGCCGCCGACTTCCCTTTCAGCTACGGCGACGCGCCCGAGCTCGACCAGACGGGGCTCGACGTCCGGATGTCCCATCTCCTGAAGGCCGGCGAGGATGTTCCCGGCAAGCGGGAGCAACTGAGCGCGTACCGGGACTACCGGCGGAAGAGGGGAGAGGCCCCGTTCGCCTACCTCGACATCGCCCAGCGGCGCGACGAGTTCCGCACCTTCCGCGAGCAGTTGCCGGTTTTCGAGACGATGTTCTCAGGTCCGGCCCGGTTCCCGGAGGCTTTCCCTGAAGGCGAACGGCAGGCCATCCAAGAAATGTTCGACGGCTCGCTCAATCCCGAGGCGGACATCCGCCAAACCGCCAACAAGATGCTGTATCAGGCGATGACTGGGCAGGAGCCGGACGAAGAGCTCTGGCCGATCGAGCGCACATTTTACGCCAGGGAGAAACTAGGGTGGGGCGGAGTTTCCCGTATGCTCGGCGGCGACGGCGCGGAATCGACCGCGCCCGCGACAATCAGCGACGAGGCATTTTATCAGCTTGCGGGGCAGTCCCTGAATCGTGAGCGCGCCGACGCGGACCTCGCGGACAAAATCAGCTCCTTGGCGCAGTACAATGCGATCCAGACTCGTCCGATGGAGGCTGCCGCGGCGGAAGCCAAGAAGCTGGCCGGGGACAGGTGGAAGGAATTCGAGCCGGTTTTCCGGACCGCCTATGCCAGCGTCCTTGCAGACTACTCGGACGAAGAACTCGCTGCAGGGCGGACACTTTTCGAGGCGGTGGCGAAGATCGAGAAGAAGGACGTGGAGCGGCTGGCGCTACCATCGGAAGCGGAATTCGCAGGAGCGGAGGGTCTCGATGCGCTCTTTGCCGTGAAGGGCAAGGAACGCGAGGCGATCGACCGCGCGATGGTGACCTACGGGAATGCATCTCAGGCCGACCGTGACAAGATCTTGTCGCTTATCGCCAGGCAAGCCGCCCAAGAAGGTGAAGACGTGGAGGCTTACTTCTCTCGGGTGGGGAAGGCGTTCCAATCTGGAATGGAGGGCCTCACAGCAGGAGCGGACAGCTTCGTTGGCAGGCAACTATCAAAGCTCGTCGATGAGCCGGAAACTTCGCAGGACGCCGAACAGGTGGCCAGCATCGAAGGCCGAACTGCTTTTCTTCAGGATCTCCGCACCGCCGGAGTGCGCGTATCGAAATATCATGATGGCGAGATGGAAAGGGGCTGGGAATGGCTCGCGGACGCTTCGGTTCTCGCTGCGGAGTCCCTGCCGCTGATGTTCCATGCCGCGGCGCCAGCGGGCCGGGGAATTCCGGTTATCATTAGCTCTTACGGGGAGCGGAACATCGCGAATCTTCGCCGCGAAAATCCCGAAGCGGATCCTTCATTGATCGAAGCCGTGGGCTATACCGCCGGAGCCCTTGAGGCCGGGATAGATCGCCTCCAGTGGTTCACTCTCGGCGCGCGGTTACCGAAACTGAAGGCCGCGGTACTGCAATTGGGGAAACCCGGGGCCGCTTTGGACCTTGCGGGCAAGGCTCTGGTGGTTGGCGGGGCAGAGATGGGACAAGAGGTGCTCCAAGACCTCACCGCCCCAGCCATTACGGAGATTGCCTCTGCTCTCACGCAAGACATCAAGGGCCCGGACTGGCAAGAGGTGCTGGAGCGCGAGAAGGAGGCGCTGGGCGAAATCGCTTCAGTCTCACTGCTCTTCGGGATCATCGGTGCGACCGGATCGTCCATCTCCGATCACATGGATGCACCGCGGATCAAAGCCGCCCTGAGCGACAAGCCGGGGTTGCTGCTGGCCGGGTATGACACCGCGACGGTGGACAAGATCGTCCAGACCGCGCAGGCCAATCCGCTCGCCGCGGCGGAAATGGTGAAGGTGGCCACGCTGGAAACACCGGTGGAGGTGCGCAAGGCGAACAGCGAGGCAGCCCGGGAGCAGATTGAAGCGGAGGCTGCCACCGACACCGCGCGCGAGGCGGGGCTCCCTACGCTGGAGAAGCTCGACGACGGCAGGATTCAGGTGAATTACCCGGACCGGGCCGCGGAGGTCGTCGCTGGCAGCGAGGAGGCGCTGGATTCCCTCCGGAGCTGGGAGGCTGACACCGAAGTGAGCGCGACCCAGGCGGTGCGTTCTTACGTCGATTTCCTCACCGAGTACCACTCCTCTTCCGCGGAGACCGCGTTTCGCGGCGAGACCCGGCAAAACCTCGGCACCTTGGCGGACGTTGCCCGCCGGAACGAGGCGCTGTCCCGGCAAGCAAAGGCGCGGGTGCAAATCGCCGCGCGGCAGGCAGGCATCGAAATGGGGCTGGATGAGGTCGATCTCGCGTCGATCCCGATTATCGGCACTTCGGAGAACCGCACGGCCCGGGGCATCACCACGATTGCGACCCGTTTCGCCAAGGATGCCACTCCTTTGACGGTGATCGAAGAGAGTGCCGAGGGCATCGCGAAGTGGCTGATGGACTCCGGCAAGGTCGGGAGCGCGAAGATGATCGGATGGCTCCGCGAGGCGGAGGTGAAGACCGGCCAGCGCATCCTAGCGGACGATTTCACCGGCAAGGATGAAGCTGGCCAACGCCAGGAGATTGTCGAGGGATGGTCCTACCTTGCCCAAGCCAACGCCACCGGCAGAATTCAGGACAGCGCCCTTCCGTCCGCCGTGAAGTCGTTTTTCCGGGCCTTCAAGGAGGTGATTCATGCCGCGCTCCGCATTGCGTCCGACTTTCTCCGGGTCCGCGGCGAGATGGATCCGGAGTTCACCTACTGGCTCGACGTGTCGGCCGGCGTGAACGAGGACTTCGAGAAGGAGAACCTGGTCCGACAGATGGAGGCCGAGATGGAAGCGGAGGCATTCGACGGAATGCCGGAGATCGGCGACACCCTGCAGGGGAGGCTCCCCCATCCCGACACCCTCGCCCGCGAGGCTCACCCCCTGGTCGGTGAAGTTCGCAGGATCTATGACGGCTTGGTTCAATCCGGCTCGAGCAGGTCCGCGGGGCGGCGCCGAGCGAACGAATTCTTCCTTCCACCCGGAGAAATGGCCGACCTGGATGACGTGCGCGAACGCGCGAACCGGTCCGGGTTCTCCTTCGAGACGCCCGGCGAGATGCTCGATTCGCTGGATCTGTCGGTGAACTACGGAAAGCGCCAGTACGGCTTCGGCGAAGCTGTCGGGAATCAGTCCTTCTCGATTTCCCTCAAGGGGAAAAATCCACTCGCCGACGCGATCGCCGCACAGGTGCGCGACCCCGAGGCCAAGGCCAAGATTTACAAGCGGATGATGGGTCTCGTGGCGGACACGAGAAAGCGTTTCGACGAAAAGCGCGTGAAGGGGGAATTCGGAAGGGGCGGCATCGATGAGGCACGCTTCGCGGAAGTCCGCGACCTTGCCACCTTGGAGGCGGTGGCCAAGGCGCTCCCGAGGGAAATCCGGGGCCGCTTCGTCGGCGCATTCACCGACCTGACCGCGCTCAAGACACCGAAGGGGCGGGAGGACTACATGATCCGGCTTCTCGGCGGAGTGGAAAAGGCCCTGGAGAGCCATCTTCAGGATCTATACCGACAGGCAATCCGCAAAACGCTGAAGAAAGGCGACGTCAAGGTGTCGGAGGCCAAAACCCGCGGCGGCAAGATCAGCCCGCACGGTCACGATGTCTTCGCGATGGCCAAGAAGGCGATGCTGATTACCAGCGATCCGGCCGACATGAAAGACGGTCTGACCGCCGCGGAAAAGGCGGAGATCGAGATCGAGCGCCTGACCGACCAAATCGAAGGCGTGGGTGATTTGAGCCCCGAGCGACTGGACGAGTTGGACGCGATGCGGGCGGCCATCGAGCTCTTCTATGATTTCCCGAATGCCGATAGCGCCCGGCTGGAGCGCGCCGCCAATTTCCTCACCGAGACGTATCAGGAGGGGCGGAAGGAATGGATTGAAACCCTCTCGCTCCGGAAGGAAATCCGCACCGCCCGGGTGGATGCGTTCCGGCGTGGTGTGGGGGCCCCGGAATTCATCCGGAGGGGAGACCGGCGGAACGACGAGGCCGGATACAGCGCGTCGAAATTGAAGGCGCTGGACGAGGGGATCATGGCGATGGCCTTGTCCGGATCGCAGACCCTTCGCCGACTCTCCGAACTGACGGACAGCGGCGCCGTGAAGCTGCTCACGGAGCAAATGGAGATCGAGGCTTATAGCGCCGAGGCTGCCGAATCGGATCGTAACGCGGCGGACGAGGCCGCGCTCTCCGCGGTGATGAGGGAAATCTTCGGGACCGAGACGCAATACGGCCTCGCGAAAAAGCTGCACGACTATTCGGACGAATCGCGGGATGCACCGGTTACCACCATCGAGGGCCGGAAAACCGAAGTCGTCAGCGTCCCGATCAGGTACGCGGAATCCCTGGTCGAGGGGGAAACCTCTGGCTTCGAACGGGAAAACGGCAAGCGGGAGGAACTGGATGAGGCGGATGTCGCCGCCCTCGCCGAAGCCTGGAACGAGTTCCAAGAGCTCACCGAGGAAGAGCAGGCCGGAAAGCGGGTGGTCACCTTCAATCGCACCGTCGCCAAGGGTGAACGTCTCGGTATCGGGAAATGGTCGAAGTTCGGCGGTCTCCAGCTTTGGCTCACGATGCGCCAGCCGGACCAAGCGGCGAAGCTCGACCGGATGGGCTATGACGAGCGCACCATGCGGGAGCTCGAGGCGTGGCTGCCGGATGACCTGAAGCAGCTCGGCTTGTGGATGGTCAACAGGATCGGCGAGGACGCCTACACCGTGGACGAGCTTCACCGGTCGGAGAAGGGCGTCGGCCTGCCGCTCGTCGATCAGTATTTCCCGGTGCGCAACCGGGTCGCCCGCGCCGACAACAGCGGGCTCGCGCTCGACGGGCAGCCGCCCCAGCAAGGGGGGCGGACGGTCGGCTTCATCAAGCAGCGCGTCGTCAATCAGGCGGAGCCGGCGCACGTGAACGCGCTGGCGGTATTTCTCCAGCATCGGGCACAGTCGAACTTCTGGGTCTCGCACGTCGCCTTCATGCGCGAATGGGGCGGAGTGATTCGCGACGAGCGATTCGCCGATGCCGTCCGCACGAAGATGGGCGAGAAGTATTACTCGGCCCTCACCACCCTTTTCCGCCGGATCGAGAGCGGCGGAAGCCTCCGGGCAACCGCCCTCAACGATTTGGAAAAGGTCACGAAAGGGCTGACCAGCCGCTTCGCGATCGCCACTCTCGGGGCCCGAGTGAGCACGCTCATGGTGAACACCACGGCGGTGCTCAACGCCGCGTGGGAAATCCCGGCCGCCGACCTTCTGAAAGGAGCCCTACGGGTGGTCAAGCGTCCCGACTCCTTCAAGGACGCATGGCAGAGTCCGGCGATCCAGCGGCGCCTTCGCGATGGCGCCACCTTCGAGACGACGCTGGCGAAGCGGAAGGGGCCCGGCACGCGCCCTATCCTGGCAATCCTGGACCATTGGGCACGGATGGGACTACGCCCGATCAACTTCGTGGATACCACCGCCAATATGGCGGGAGCGGTGGCAGTGTGGGAATACACCCGTGCCGCCGGAGTCCGGGCCGGGCTATCCGAAGAAGAAGCGAAATCCGCCGCGGACCGGAGGACGGAGCTGGTGCTTCTCCGGGCGGCGCAACCGCAAAGCCGTCTCGCTCGTTCCGAGGGCGAATTCATGGCGCTGGAAAGCCCGCTATCCGCCCTGTTCACGCTCTTCGTTTCGGAGCCCCGCAAGAATGCGGCGATCACTTACCTGGCCCTCCGCGAACTAGCAACGGGCAAGGGGACCTACGGCAAGAAGATGGCGCTCCAGCAGGCGCTCGTCGGGCTGGTGCTGGTGGCCGCGGCGGAGAACCTGGTGCGCTCGTTCTATCAGGCGTGGGCGAACGCCAAGGATGACGAGGAGGACGAGGTTCTTCAACGGTGGTGGGCGCGGATCTATGATCCAAAGGCTTGGGGGTACAAGCTCATGACTCAATATTTGGAGCGGATCCCGCTCATCGGGGAGGCATGGAACCGGGCGATGGCCGCGGCCTTCGACCAGAAGGCGTTTCCAGCCAGCCAGAATCCGCTCAATCAGGCCATCCGCTCGGGGGAGGCGGTTGCCAAGGAGCTGATGAACGATGATCCGGCCACCAGCGAGGAACGGATTGAGCTGGCGATCAAATCCCTGCAGGGCTTCGGCCCGGTTGTCCCGGGAGGTCCTCTCGCCGCCCAGGTCGGCAATGTCGCCGACTTCCTGGAGGGCGTGGTCGAGAGCGACGAGGAAAGGCTCCAGCGCCACAAGGGGCGGTTCAATCGCTTCGTGAGGGAACTGAACGAAACCCTCGGGAAAACCACCGGGCCGGACGGAAAAATCCAGAAGGACGTGAAAGCCCGCAAGGACCAAGCCAAAGCCGATTGGATCAAGGCGAACCTGACGCCGCTGCCGGAAGCCGAGCGAAAGCAGGTCATGGAGATGATCAACACATCCAAAGACGTGTTGAAGCTGGTGGAGTGAACCGCTGGCAGTAGAACCAGACGCCTGCCGTGGCCTACCCTGCGCGGGAATGGCCATCAGCTCGCAGGTTTCCCAGCTTTCGTTCGTAGGCAACGGTTCGCTTTCGACGCCGTACGCGCTGGCTGACTTGCGGTTCGACGACAACTCCTGGCTGACGGTCGAGGAGATCGACGAGGACGACGTAATCACCGTTCTTGCTTTGGGCGTAGATTACACGATCAGCGGCAGCGGAGTAACATCCAGCGCCAGCATTATTACCGGAGGGCGAGCGATTCCCGCGTCTTCAACGCTGCTGGTGTCGCGAAATACCCCGCTGATTCAGTCCGCCGCCCTGACCGTCAACGGGAGGGTGCCGTCCGCCACTCTGGAGCGGGTGGACGACTGGCAAACGATGGCCATGATCGACCAGAGACGCCGGGAAGAGGGGGACATTTCCCGGGCGATACGAATTCCACGAGAGGAAGCGCCGAGCGACGCGACCGTGCTTCCGCCTCCCGCACTCCGGAAGGATTCTATCATTTTCTTCGGCACCGATACCGGGGCTATCGAGATCCTCCGGCTCGATCAGCTCGCGCAGCGGCTCATGGTCATTCTCGGGGCCGAGGCGATCCTTCCCTACCGCACCCGCGAGGCTGCCGAATCCTTCACGGTCACCCAAGAGGACGTAAATTCCTCGATCCGCATCAACAGCGCGAGCCCGGTCATCGTCACGTTGCCGGAGACCGCCGATTTCTCGGGCGAGTTCTTCTGCACCCTATCGCGGTTCGGCGTGGGGACGGTCGATTTCGTGGCACCCGTGGGTGTCATCATCGAGTCGGCCGTGGGCTCGGCTCCCCGGATCTTCAGTCAGATGAAGCCCGTGGTGGTGCAGCTAATCGGGGTCAACCGCTGGTGGGTATTCGGAGACATTTACTGATGGCCGATGAAATTCCACTCCTCCAAGACGGACGCGGCAAATGGCTCATGCCGCTGGACGGCGCGGTCATGGCCGCCGCGGTCCTCGGGCGTGAAGCAGCCGCCATCACCTTCCCCGGACCCCATTCCGGCGAATATCAGGTGGACCGCTTTTTCGAGTTCGCGGCCATCACGCTCCCGCCGCCGGACGGAGGCATGTACCGATCGACCCTTGTCGATATCGGCTCGATCGGCACCGACACGGGCGCCGTTACCTTCCCCGCGCCCTCGGGCGGCCAGTATCGAAGCACCATCGTGCCGCTCGGCCTCATCGCCGCTGATACCGCGGCGGTCACCTTCCCGGCCCCGGGCGGAGGGGACTACCTCGAAACCCTCATACCCCTGGGCTTGATCGAGACCAACACCGCCGCCGTCACTTTCCCGGCTCCGACCGGAGGAACCTACGCCATCCCATGAATCCCATCACCGTCAACGCCTCGCTCTCGGGAAAACTCCAAGTGAAGAAGCGCCGGCCGACCCGTCTCCAGCGCTTCGTGAACCGCCAGCTCGATCGCTTGCCCCGCGCCCTGACGAACGGCTTCCAACTCCGCGGCAAGCTCATCTCGGAAAGCCCGTGGATGCCGAACCTCATCTTGAACGGCTGCATCAACACGCGCGCCACCTCGCTCAACGATATCAATACCACGATTTACACGTTCGCGGACACGTCCGCGAACTACATCGATCTTGACGGCACTTGGAGCCAAGCGGGCAACACGGTCACCCGCGTGTCGGGCGCCGGGATTGTCCCGGCCTCTCCCTCCTACATCGGCAATGAGATCAAATGGCAGGACGGCGAGCGGTGCCACATCGTGACCCGCGTGTCCGACACCGAATTCACGGTATCCGGGCCGGCGAGGACTCTGACCGGGAAGACGATCCGCGTCTATTTCACCAACAAGAACTCCATTGCGGGTAGCGCGCAGTCGGTCGCCTGCACGACCAATCTCGTTCAAGACCTCAACGCCGGAACCCAGGAAGTCACCCAATCCGCCGTTTTCCCTGCAGCGTCCGCGGCCTACACGCTCGGCAGCGTCATGGTCAACACGTACGCCCGGATCGTCCTGGCGGTTCCGGTTGCGGTTGAGGAATTCGACCAAATCGAGCTCACCTACAAGCAGCAGCTCACGGCCTCGGGCAGGACCGCCCACACCGTCACGCTCTCCGAGATCATTTCGGGCTATCCCTACCGTTTCGCCACCTCGGCCATTTCCGGGAACGGTACCACGATGACCATCACCACCAGCGAGCCGCACAATTTCGCGGCGTCCGATGATCTGGTTATCGACGGCGCGGTGCCGCTTCGCCATGCGATCACCGGCATCACCGCCAACGGATCCGCATGGACCGTGACGGCCCCGTCCCACGGTCTCAATCCGACCGATACATGCGTCATCGAGGATTGCACAATTGCCGGTTACAACGGCACCCACACGGTGGCCACTGTTCCGGACGCGAACACCTTTACTGTCACCAACGCGACCAACCCGGGAGCCGCCAGCGATGGCACCGCCCGCCTCGCAACCCCGGCAACTTACTTCAACGGCGATTGGACCGTGGCGACCGTCCCGGACGCGAACACGATCACGGTTACCACCGATCGCACCGGCCCGGCCGTAGATCCCGGCGCCATCACGACTTCTCCGGATGAGGCCACGCTCGCCTACTGGGGGCAGGTTTTTCACAAAGACGGGGATCTGGCGCTTTTCGCCGCTTTCAACGAGGCGAATCAAAAGGCGGTCCCATCCCTAGCCACGACGTCGTTCTTCTCCACCACCGGCAGCTCCAACACGGGCACCGCTGGCAGCGGCGCGCTTATCAGCGGGGCTGCTTACACGAACGACTGGGAGGCCACCAGCGCCATCCCCTCGGCAAGCGCATGGTCCGCGGGGGGTGCCACGGAGAACCGCGTGAAGCAAATCAACCGCGGCCACCGGACCAGTGCGGGAACCCAATACTGGCACTATCTCCTGACCTTCGTGACCCCGCAACCGAAGCTGAATACCCACCGCCTGGCTTACCCCACCCTCAAGCGGAAAATCACCCGCGACCTTCCCGACTACTGACCCCAAACAATCATGATCACCCTCACCGTTAATTCCGGAGGAGCGAGCGAAACGATGCTCACCTCCCACGAGTGTCCTCTCTTCGCCGGACAGCGCTATGCCGTGGGATTCCGCGGGGATGCCAACCTCGGCACGCTCTTGTTCCAGACCTCTTGGAAAGACATTCCGGACGCGGCGGACTTCAAGCCAATCCGCGACTCGCTCGGCCTGCCGATCTCCTTGGATCTGGCAAACGTGCCCTACGGCAACTTCGAATTCGTCGCCGCCGCCAGCGGCTTCCTCGCGGCCACCATCTCAGGCGGCACGGAGGGGCAGGTGGTTTATCTCTCGGTCTCACCCATCATGCCATGAACCTCCCGCGGCCGATCTTTCTCAGGATCCGCCGACGCATCCGCCGCCGACTCATGTGGTTCGTCCCCATCTCTGCCAGCTCTTGGGAGCCCGTGAATGCTCCCCCACCCCAACCCCGACCATATCGAATGAAAACCATCGCCTACATCCTCGCGGCCCTGATGGCCGGACTCACCACCCTCGCAGGACTCGACCTCGCCGACGTCCTGCCGCTCCTCAGTGACTTCCTGCCCGAAAAGGCGGTGAAGTTCATCGCTATCGTCCCCTCGCTGGCGGCCATGCTCGTCCACGGCATCCAAGCGGCAAAGGAACACGCCGTGAAGATCGGGCTTCTGCCGCTCCTGGTGGCCGGCACGGCACTCTCCCTGTCCTCCTGTGCCGGCATCGTCTCCGGCATCACCGGCCAGCCGCCGCATGCCACCACCGTCCAGCGCGAGGGCGGGAAACCCGTCCTGATCGTCACCAGCGACCTCCTGCAGGCCGAGGCCGGAGCACCGGAGAAGGTCCACGGTCTCTACGACGTGGGCATGGTCGCCGCAGGGGTAGGACGGATCACCGACGCGGGAAAGTAATCATCCTTCACCTCCTCCGATAACCGCCCCGCTCCCTCACGGCAGCGGGGCTTCGGGGTGTCAGCATGAAAGATCCCGACATCTACCTCGAACAAGCCGGCCTGAAATCCCTCGGCTTCGATCCCGGGCCACTCGATGGCGTTCGCGGGCCGAAAACAAAGGCCGCGCGCTCGGCTTGGGAGGCATCGCATGCCCCGGCCGGGGGCTCCACCGTAGCCGCCCGCCTAGTCGCCCTGGCTGCCGAGGATCTTTGGATCCGGGAGATCGAAGGGAAGAACCGTGGTCCGGGTATCGAGAAGTACTGGGAGGCGACCAATTACGCGAATGGATACAAATACCGCGAACCGTATTGTGCCGCGGCCGTATGCTGGTGGGTGCGCGCCGCGGTCGCCGCCGCCGACACCAAGCCCCCCTTCCTTCTCCCCACCTCGGCCAAAGCTTTCGACTTCGAGAAGTGGGCCAAGAACAACGCAGGGAAGGGCGTCCAGATTCTCGCCATGGCCGCGGAGATCCTGCCCGGCGACATCATCGTCTGGGAGTTCTCCCACGTCTCCGTGGCCGATTCCCCCTCCCCCAGGGGCAGCGCGAAGGTCTCCACCATCGACGCGAACACGTCGCCAAGCAGTGGCGACAACGAAGGCGGCGGCGTTTTCCGCCGTTCCCGCTCCCGCAGCCAAATCCGTGCCGTCGTGCGCATCCTCCCATGATCGAGATCCCCGTCGCTTGGATGCTCTCCACCCTGATCGCCCTCGGCGGCGTCATCGCCACCTTGGCCGGCATCATCTATTCGAGCCTCTCCACCCGCCTCACCGCTCAGGAAAAGATCATCGAGCGCCTTCAGGACGACATCGACCGCCTCTCCAAGGGCTGCGGACAGCAGCTCTGCTTGTGGAAACACCGGTGATCCGGGAGCGGCGCCCCGGTAGTTGTTCCGGAAATGTTCCGTGTGGAACATGATTTATTGATGTTCCCCGATACTACCCGATTGAAAATTCAGTCACTTTAGGGTTCCGGAAATCCCGGGATTTTACTCAAACCCGATTCAAATCCGACCAGCGGCTCCATTCACTTGCTGAAAATCAAATAGTTAGGGGTTTTATCCCCGAATGTTCCCGGCAGAACACCGAAATACGAGGCCGCTTCCTCCTCGCTTCGCACTTCCAAATAGTGGGCCTTGATGATGGCCGGGGAGTTGTCCATCTCGATCGCCAAGGCGGCAATATCGGGCTTCTGAGCCAAACGATTGGATCCGAAGGAATGCCGGAGACAGTTGGACGGCCATCCTTCCTCCCGCTGGAAATGGGCGTCCAGCAACAACCCGAGCCTGGAAGTTTCCTCGTTGAAGGCCGGCTCCGGAATCACCTCCCCTGCCGCGGGAGGCCCGAGCTCCTTGAGCCACTCGGCGAGCGTGTCCGAGATCGGAATCAGCTTGCGCCGTCCGGTCTTGGAGAGGCTGGGCGGTAAATCGATCTTCCGCCGGTCGAGCTTGACCATCGACCAGTCGAGCGGAGCCTTGCCCCACATGCGGATTTCCCCGCTGCGGATCCCTGAAAATGCCGATAGTGCCAGCCAGGGCAGGAACTCCCGGCGGACATGCAGGAAGAGGAATCGCAATTCCTCGACGGACAGCACGCGGACGAAGTCTTTTTTCCTCACCTGCGGCACCGGCAGCTTCTCCGGCTCGGTTTTCGGCCCTGTCGAAACAATGAGGTCCTGGGACCATGCCCACCTCCAGAGTGCAACACACGCCGCCCGATAGTCCTTCTTGCGCTTCGGGCCGACCTCGAGGTCATCGAGCCATTCCGCCAGCGCGGAGGCCCGTACTCGTGCGAGGGGTGTCTCCGGGCCGACATTCTCGGCCATCAGCAGGAGATCGGACCTCGTGAGCTTGATGTGCTTCGTTTCCCCGTCGGCGGACTCGCTGAGTTTGTGCGCAATGAACCGCTCGATGGCGGCGGCGATGCTGATTTTGTGGCTCGCCCTCTCCGCTCCCCACCGCTCCAAATCCGCCCAGGTGGGCGAAAGGTCGAGGAAGGCCCGGATCATCCGGATTTTATCCTGCGGAAGGGTCGTGAGATCGACGATCCCGTTGTGAATCTCCCGGGCCTTGTCCCCTGCCGCCCGGATGGCATCCTCCCTATCGGCCCTGGTGATGTCCCGCTCGCGGCCGTCGCTGCCCTTGTAGGTGGCTCGCCAGTAGTTCCGGCCGGAGGGATGCTTCCACGGCCTGACACGCAACCTCACATTCCCGACCTGCACGATCACGGGGGCGAGCGGGTCCGTCTTTGGTCTTGCCATTGTTAACGTGCGGGATATTCCGGTGAGATACTCCGGGCAAGCCGGAATGCCGATGAAACGCTCCCTTCCAACCCACCTCCGCCGCGGCGCTTATGCCCCGCGTTTCGCGTGGCTCGAGTGGCCCCTGGCGATTGCGGTGGTCATTGCGGCCGTCGCTTGGGCCGTGAAGGGCATTCTTTGGATCAGCGAAAATCTGATGAAGTGATGACGAAGCAATACCTTACGCCAGCAGAACGAGCTCTTTGCGATGAATGGGACATCATCGAACAGAAGAGCCTGCTAGTTTCGTCAGCTTCTCGGAGGGTTAGGGACCTGCCCTCGCGCAATTTTTTTGATGGGCGTTGGCCGATGTTTTTCGCAGGTGCCGCGGCTTCTTTGCTTCCTCTTTGGCTGGGAAAGATGATGAATTTGAATTGGAAGTATCTGATAGGATACGGCGATATAGCATTTTTATTATTCGCTACTTTGGCAGGCTTCTCTTGGATGCTTTTCTCGCCAAGTGCACGTGAAGGATTTGGGTACCCCGATACGCCCAAGAATCTCATGAAATTTGCTATCGATCAAACCGCGAAGGCTGATGCACTTGCCGCTCTCGATAAATGGGAAGAATCGGAAATCAAGCTAGTTGGTCGGGTATCACAGATAGCATGGGAACTTGTTCGGGATAAATCAAAGTTCGATCGTGAGAGCTTTTATTTAGGCAAGCTCTACACCTACCTGAGCCAGGAGCGGAAAGTATCGCGCGACGGAGAGTGATCAGAATGCCGCCTTCTTCGCGGCCTTCTTTTCTGCGACCTCCTCCCGTTTTCTCAGAAAGGCCCGAAGATACTCGATAGTCTCCAATGCGATCTTGGCATAGTGCGGGTCTTGGAATTGGTCGTAGCGATGGGCGATGACAGAAATCTCGGCTCCAACTTTTATCAATTCCTTGGGGTGCAGGACAGGTATGTGTGATCTCCTCACTGCCTTGTTAAACCGCTGCTCCGCTAGTTTTAAAAGACCTTTGCCGATGTCGGCTACAATAGGATCTTTGTCCATAAGAGTAGCCATCTGGTGCGCTTGAAGAGAAAATTGCGAGGCTGCATCTTTCTCCACCGGATCAAGAAGCTCGATCTCCAGCAGCTCGCGAATCGCTTTTGCATGATCTTCGTGAAGCTCGTTCAGACCTCCGGAAAGAAATTTTGTTACCCAGGAGGATCCGAGTTTAACGGCTTTCGCAAGGTCCTTCTTTTTAAGGCCTTTTGCTTTCATCGCGTCTAGGACCCGCTCGATTAGTGGAGGCGTTACTGTCATCGCGGTGAATCTTTGGTGAAATTTCACTTGCCAGTCAAACCGAAAGGGTTTTTCACTTCGGCAGTGAAATTTCACTCTACCGATGAAATCCAATCCTAAAGGCAACCTCAACGTCCCCCTTGGTAACAACCTCCCTCGGGTGGAGAAGCAAGCGGAGAGGATCCAAGTCAGCAAAACCGAGCTTGGCCGGATGCTGATTGTTTACGGCATCCAGAAAATGGAGGCCGGAGCGCTCACCTTCTCCCCGCCCGCCATCGCCGACACGACATCCTCCAACGGCTAACCCTCTCCGCCTGCCGTCCGCCTTTGCGGTCATTCATCACCCGGGACACGGGCGGCAGGCACTCCAATCACCATGAGAATCATCATCGAAGACGCGGACGGCGACATCGACGAGATCCGGGAAGAGGTTGTGAAGGCGCTCATCAAGGAACTCTCCGCCCGGGTGGGGGTCTTCACCCCTTCTCAGGTTTGCGGGATTCTCGACCTCACGCCGAAGAGCCTTTCCGACCTCGATCTCGACAAGATCGACATCCTCGGGAACGGCCGGGTCATTCGCTACGCGGCGAAGGACATCGAGGCGGTTATCGCGAGGCGCAAAGTGAAGCACGTGAAGCGCCCGAGAGCCGCCTCCTAGCTTTCTAGTATTTTCCCCCGGCTCCCCGGGGCGCGTGGCACCCATCCCCCCGACCACAGCGCCCCGGGTACATTTTCCCGCTGATGAAACCGAACCCGCTCATTCACGGCCTTTCCGACGAAGCGCTCGCCGGAGCGATCGCCCAGCTCGGCCGCTGCTACCGGCAGGAGTGGGAGAACCGGCGACTCCGCGACCTTCAAGCAGAGCAGCAACGCCGTTCGGCCAAGCGCCGCGGCAAAGACCTGATTCCCTCCCGATGATCTTCCTCTCCCTAACCCTTCGCGTCCTCAAACCCATGAGCCCCACCACCTTTGCAATCGCCGGTGCAACGTTCTTCCTCGCGCTGACCATCTGGCTCGCCTGCCAGAAGGACCTCGGCGGCTGGGCGATCGCCTCCGGGTGCTGCTTCGCCTTCATGACCTTCCTCGCGGCGATCTTCGCCTTCGATGCGATGCGCGCGCCCGAGGACTACAACCCGCGCTCGGTGGATGCCGTGTGGCGGAAGGTTCATCCGAAAATCTAACTCTCCATGTCCGACTACTCCGCATATCCGCTCTGTTGGCCCCTTGGACAGCCGCGCACCCCATTCATGGCTCGCGAGCGCGGCACCTTCAAAGGCAGCCCCGCGATGGTCCGCGAAGAGATGATCGCGGAGATCGACCGGCTTCTCGGCGTGAGCCGCGGATGGACCCGTCGGGATTCCATCATCATCTCCTCCAACCTGCCGCTCCGGAACGACGGAATGCCCCGGGCCGGAGCTTCCGAACCTGCGGATCCGGGCATCGCGGTTTACTTCGACCGCAACGGCAAGCAGGTCTGTTTCGCCTGCGACAAGTACGACCGCACTTGGAAGAACATGCGGGCCATCGCGAAGACCATCGAGGCCATGCGCGGCATCGAGCGGTGGGGTTCCAAGGAGATGCTCGATCGCGCCTTCACCGGCTTTGAAGCGCTGCCCGCGCCCGGAGAGGGCACCGGAGCCGATGCGTGGAAGGTGCTGGGCATCGCCCCGCGCAGCAGCTCGGAAGCGATCGAGAAGGCTTTCCGCTCCCTGGCGAAGCAGTGCCACCCGGACGCCGGGGGCTCCGCCGAATCGTGGCACCTCCTGCAATCCGCCCGGGCGGATGCCCTGGCACAAATCACCTGAACCATGAGCGCCACCACCGCACTGATCATCGAGCAGCTCGACGACCTGCAGAACGGGCTGGCACCGGACGAGTTCGAGGACATCGCCCGCGACCTGATCATCGAACTGCAAGGCCGCATCGAGCGCCCGCGCGAGCGGGATCACGACAACTGACATGAGCACGACTCTTACGATTGAAGGCACGTCCGAGCGCGTGAAGGCCGAGATCCACGAGGGGGAGGTCTTCCTCTCGCTGGAGGACCGCGGAGGCCACCTGCAGCGCGTGCCGAGCATGGAGGCGGCTGTGGGCCGCGCGATGCCCGATGCCCCTCTTACCCGACGCATTTCCCTCGCCGGCCAGCTCCTCGCGATGCTGGCGGCAGACCTTCCCGAAACCACGAACCGCATCTGATATGAGCAACGAACTTGCGAAGAAAGAAGCGCCCAAGGGGACGCTTACCGCCGCCGAACTGGCATCACAGCCGGGCAATCTGAAGACGCTACTGGCGTCGCCCGCCGGGCAAGCGCAATTCGCCGCCGCACTTCCGCGGCACATGACCTCCGAGCGCTTCTGTCGGGTGGCGATTACCGCCCTGACCCGCACACCGAAGCTCCTTGACTGCACCCGCGAGAGCTTCTTCCGCTGCCTCCTGGACCTTTCGGCAATGGGCCTTGAGCCGGACGGGCGGCGCGCTCACCTGATCCCCTTTGGCAAGGAATGCACGTTGGTGGTGGACTACAAGGGCGTCGCCGAACTCGTGATGCGCTCCGGTCTGGTCTCCAGCATCCACGCCGACAAAGTGTGCGATGCGGACGAGTTCGAAGTCGCCCGCGGAAAAATCATCAAGCACCGGATCAACTACAAGGAGGACCGGGGTGAGGCGTACGCCTACTACGTGCTGATCACCTTCAAGGACGGGGCAGAGAAGAGCGAGGTGATGTCCCTCCACGAGGTGAAGGAGATCATGGAGCGGAGCCAGGGCTACAAGTCGGCGATCCAATACCGGAAATCTCACCCGTGGCTGACCGACTTCGACGAGATGGCGAAGAAGACCGTCTTCAAGCGGGCTTCGAAGTGGCTCTCCCTGTCACCCGAGATCCGAACGGCACTCGAGCACGACGATGACGACCGCCTTGCGGTGAACACAATGCGCCAAGCTGGCGGTGGGGGCTACTCCGCGGCATTCGCCGAGAAAAGCGAGCCGCCGGAGACGATCGAGCTTCAGCCGGAGCCGCAGGAGCCCGCTCCATCATCGGAACCTGAATTCATCGGAGAGGACGAATTCTAATGAAGATTTTCCCCCATATCGAGCAAGGCAGCGAGGAGTGGAAGCAGCTTCGCGTGAAGTATTTCACCGCCTCCACCTTGGGGGATTGGCTGATCGAGGAACCGAAGCTAACTCTCACCGTCGAGGAGATCCGCAGCCATCTCACCGCGCAAGGAATCGACTTCGACAAGAAGGCGCTTCGTCCCGCGCTGATCGAGTCGCTCCCGAATGAGATCTATCTTGCTCATCTCACCTACACCGGCCGCAGGAACGATGCGTGGGAGGGCGCTATCGAGACCCGCCTCGGGAACATCGCAGAGGATGAAGAGCCCGAATGGGATACCTGGGCGACCAAGCGAGGCAAGGCACTGGAGCAGGACGCTCGCATCTTCTACGAGAACCGGACGCGCCTGTCGGTCAAAACGGTCGGTTTCGTGGCCCATGACAGCAACGACTTCGGATGCTCCCCCGACGGATTGGCGCTCACGTTGCCAATCAAGGAACTACCGGAGGACGCGGATCCTGCGATGTTCGCTAACGGGCTGGAGCTGAAGAGCCACATCCCGCGGACGCACATCCGCTTTCTCCGCCGGGGAGGCTTCCGGGAAGAGCACGCGATGCAGGTTCACGCGAGCATGGCCTCCACCGGCATCCGCGAGTGGCACCTCTTTGGCTACTGCCCGGACCTTCCTGATATGCTGGAGGTCTTCAAGTGGGACGAGACCACGGATCGGGTGCTCGATGGTCTCCTGCGGCTGTCGGAGGACTACTGGACGGCGTTCAGCGAGCTGAAGAGCATGCACCTTGCTTCCATCCACCGGGAAGGGAGGGCGGCGTGAGCGAGAACTCCAAGATCCAGTGGACCGACCACACCTTCAACCCGTGGACCGGCTGCACGAAAGTGTCCCCAGGCTGCGCGAACTGCTACGCCGAGGGCTGGGCCAAGCGGTCCGGTATCGTGAAGTGGGGGGCGGGTCAGGCTCGCCGCCGCACCTCGGAAGCGAACTGGAAGCAGCCTCGAAGGTGGAACGATGCCTTCGCCCATGTGCACCAGCAATGGACATGGGAGCGCGACGATCTGCTTTCACGTGGAAGCGTGATCCAAACCCCGGAGCCGCAGAGGCCTCGAGTATTCTGCGCCTCTCTCGCGGACTGGCTGGATGACGAGGTGCCGATCGAGTGGCTGAAGGATCTGCTGGTGCTCATCAAGGAGACGCCGAATCTTGATTGGCTGCTTCTCACAAAGCGGCCGCAGAACTTCGCCGCACGGATCGAGGCTGTGGCAGAGGGCTGGCAATCGTCGTGCGAACTCGCGGAGTGGTGGGCGCGAGGTGTCTTTCCTCCAAACATCTGGATCGGCACCACCGTCGAGAATCAGGATCAAGCGGAGAGCCGGATCCCCGAACTCGACGCGATTCCTGCCGCGGTTCGCTTCCTCTCCTGTGAACCGCTGCTCGGGCCGCTGAACCTGTCGATGCTGCGCGACCGCATGGCGATGCCGGAGTGCATTGATTGGGTGATTTGCGGCGGCGAATCCGGCCCGAAGGCGCGACCAATGCAGCTTGAGTGGGCGCGGCGACTCTATGCCGCCTGCTTCCTCTCGGGCGTGCCCTTCTTCATGAAGCAACTCGGGGGGACCCGAAAGCACCTCGGTGACCTTGGAGACTTTCCCGAAGACCTCCGCGTGCGGGAGTTCCCGCGGTAGTGGCTTCCCTCCCATCTCCCCGGCCCCGCACCGAAAGCTGCGGGGCTTCGGGGTGAAAAGACCAACCATCATGGACCGCGACATCGAAACCGAACTCACCGAGCTCCAGCTCCGCCACAAGCTGCACCAGCAGAAGATGGAAGAGCAGCGCCTCCGCAAGATCCAAGCCCGCGAGGACCACCACCGCGGAATTCACCGCCTCCGCTTCTCCCCCCACTGCCTGAAGTAAGCCAACCACGAAACGAATACATATATGGAACTGAAATTTCTGAAGCGCGGCCGCAAAAGCATCATCTTTTCGCGGACGATCAATCCCGGCAGCGAGAATCCCTCCGCCCCGGAGGAAGAGGAGCGCCGCATCTGCCATGAGGCTCCTCTGCCCGAACTCGATTCGGCGCTGGCGGCGCTCCGACCGATGGTTTGCGAGATCAACAACCATCAGAAGAAGTTCTTCGCTGACATGGTGGTCCGGAAGATCGGCGTGACCTACACGAAAGAGGGGACGCGCACCGTCCAGCTTTGGTACGAGATGAGCCTCGACACCATCGGGGGACAACCGCATCCGCTCTTTACTCCGAAGTTCAAGATCGACCCTCCTCAGGGCGACGAGAGCGGAGAGGTCTACATCAAGCCCGAGCAAGCCGAGCTAGTGAAAGCCGCCATCCGCGAGTGCGAACGCTACGCCGATGGCGAGCGCAGCCAGACGCTTCTCGACTTCGACGAGGCCAAGGCGGCGCTGAACGCCACTGCGGCTGTGGGTGCGGGAGACATGTTCGCCAACGCCTGAAGCAATGTTCATCGGGATCGACAATGGCCTCAATGGCGGGATCGCGGTTCTCGACGAGAGCGGCGGTATCGTGGCGACCTACACCATGCCCAGGGCCACCGGGCCGCGGGGCAAGGGGGCGGCAGCCAACATTGTCGATGCCCGGGTTTTCTCCTCGATCATCGGGACCTACCCCGCGGCCCTGTTCATCGCGCTAGAGCGCCCGGCGGGATCTCAGGACGTGAACGCCGTGCAGTCGATGGCGGATAGCTTCGCCACATGCCGGACGGTAATTGAATGCCGCCGCCCGGGGACGCTGTGGCCCCTAACGGCATGGGACTGGCAGCGTACGTTCTGGCCGGCTCCGCCGCGGGCAAAGAAGGGCCAGCCGAAGCCTCCCAAGTTCGACACCAAGGCGGCGGCGATGAAGGCGGCACGGGAGCTATGGCCCGCCCGCGATTTCCTTGCGACGAGCCGCTCGAAGGTCGCTCACGACGGTATGGTCGACGCCTGCCTGATCGCCGAGCACTTGCGCCGCGCCGTTCTCAACATCCCCCCGGCAACCGAAACCCAAGCCGCGATGCCGCTGTGAACTACTACAACGAGCACGATCCCAAGGCCGCGGCCTGGCTCCGCGAGCTCATCGCGCAAGGCCACATTCCGCCCGGCGACGTGGACGAGCGCTCGATTGTGGACATCCGACCCCATGAAATCGCCCGATACACTCAGCAGCACTTCTTCGCCGGCATCGGCGGATGGTCCCTCGCTCTCCAGCTTGCAGGATGGCCGACAGACCGCCCCGTCCGCACCGGATCTTGCCCCTGCCAGCCCTTCAGCGCGGCGGGCAAGGGCCTCGGCACGAAAGACGCCCGCCACCTCTGGCCGGTCTTCCGCGACATCATCACGTTCGGCGACCTTACAGTCACGTTTGGAGAGCAGGTTGCGAGCAAGGCTGGCCGCCACTGGCTCGATGGAGTACGCGCTGACCTGGAAGGCTTGGGATATGCAGTCGGGGCCGCCGATTTGTGCGCTGCGGGCGTCAACGCCCCGCACATCCGCCAGCGCCTCTACTGGGTGGCCGACCCCAACGGTTGGAAACGCGACGGGTTCTCAGGCAGGAAAGGACGCGAGTCCCACCGGACGCCGACCGGATGGGAGCAAAGCGACGGTAAGCCTGAACTCGATCGCTCTTCTTGCGGGCTGGCCCACGCCAACAGCGACGGACGCACCCAATATGAGCGAGAATCGTGGGACAACTCACGGAGGCAGGCGGGCCCGCCAGACTCCACAGAGTGTGGCGGGGATTCTCGCGGGATGGGCGACTCCAACTTGCCAGGATGCTGCGAACAAAGCGGGGCCGTCGCAGTTCCGCAGGAACAGCCTACCACTGAATTGCGAGGCAACCTTGGCCATTGGTCAGCCTTCGACCTCATCCCCTGTCGGGACGGAAAAGCCCGGCGCGTTGAACCCGGCACATTCCCGCTGGCTCATGGGGTTCCCGCCCGCATGGGACGATTGCGCGGTTACGGCAATGCCATCGTCCCGCAGGTCGCCGCGGAATTCATCGCCGCCTACATGGACACCCTGACCGTCTGACGCTGCCCTATGACCCCGACTTGCACCATCCACGTGGGCGACTGCCTCGAGCTGATGCCTACTTTTGAGGCCGAATCTTTCGACAGCGTTATCACGGATCCGCCCTACGAGCTCGGCTTCATGGGGAAGAAATGGGACCGCTCCGGAGTCTCATTCAACGTCGGGACATGGGCGGAGTGCTTTCGCCTGCTCAAGCCCGGCGGACACCTTCTTGCCTTCAGCAGCACCAGGACGGCTCATCGGATTGCATGTGCGATCGAGGACGCAGGGTTTGAGATACGCGATACGATTGCATGGATCTACGGCAGCGGTTTCCCAAAATCGAAGAACCTGACCGGAAAGTGGAAGGGATGGGGAACGGCGCTCAAGCCTGCGATGGAACCGATCATTGTCGCTCGGAAGCCATTCCGGGGGACGACGGCGGAAAACGTGGCCCAGCATGGTGTCGGTGCTTTGAATATCGACGGGTGCCGTGTTCCTCTGCCGATCGATGATCCGCTGCAGGGCGGGGTAATCCATTCCGGCAAGGCTCTGGATACAGGCGCTACGGAAGGACAATGGGGGTTCAAGGCGGTGGATCGCGAGGCTGGGCTCGGTCGGTGGCCCGCCAACATCATCCACGACGGGAGCGAGGAAGTGGTTCAAATCTTCCCGGAAAAGGCTGGGGCGGCTGCTCCAGTTAAAGGGTCCGAGCCCATGGCTAACGGGTTTAGCGGACCAGTGAAATTTTCGGGAATGAAGAAGCGGGTGGATTCGACTGCCACCTACCGGGGAGACAAAGGCGGGGCGGCGCGCTTCTTCTATTGCGCGAAAGCTTCGAGGGCAGATCGGAACTTCGGCACGGAAGCGCTGCCTGAGCTCCCGATCCTCTGGAGCAACGGGACCAAAAACCCCGGATCATTTCAGGCTGCTGGTACCAACCGAGCCGCGACGAATTCCCATCCAACCGTGAAGCCCACGGAACTGATGCGGTACCTCTGCCGCTTGGTCACCCCGCCAGACGGACTGATCCTCGACCCGTTCGCTGGTTCCGGAAGCACCGGCAAAGCTGCCATCTTGGAAGGATTCCGCAGCGTGCTCCTCGAGCTGAACCCCTCTTACGCGGAGATCGCCCGCCGCCGCACCAACGTCACCCCCGGCCTAGCCCTTTCCTAGACGAGCAAAACACCAGCCTTGACCACAATAGCCTATTTGGTGCTACGCCAACCCTTTCATGAAAAGATTCACCGAAACCCAGAAGTGGGAAGATACGTGGTACCGCAAGCTGGGGCCCACACAGAAACTACTTTGGCAATGGATATGTGATAAGTGTGATGCCGCGGGAGTGATCGAACCCGATTGGGATCTGGCGTCATTTCAGATAGGCGAGAATGTGGATGAAGCTATGCTCTCCGATTTCGGCACAAGGGTGGTGGCGCTTCCCTCCGGGAAATTCCACGTGGTGAAGTTTGTGCAATTCCAATACGGCAAACTCTCGCGCGCCTGTAAGCCGCATGCTCCGGTTTTCGCGGCTCTGGCGAGACATGGCATGACAGGTGATGAGGTCGCTCAAAACGAAGCCTTCCGTGAACTCGCGGACGACAATATTCGCAGGAAGGTGATAGAGCGCGACGGTAAGCGTTGCATCTACTTCGACCGCGAACTTCAGGATGACGAAATAGCGATCGATCACGTCCACCCTAGATCCAAGGGAGGCACCGCGACCCTTGACAATCTGGTCGTCGCCTCGAAGGAGGCTAACATCAGGAAGTGGGATTTCTCAGCCGAAGAGTTTTGCCGTGCCGCAGGACTCGACTGGAAGGCAGTCGCTCAAAGGATTTCAAAGGCCACCGGGAAGCCTATCGAAGCCTTTCGGGCGGGTGATAAAGGCTACCTAGGTAGCCTTAAGGAAAAAGAAAAGGATAAGGACACGGATAAGGATAAGGATCTCTGTACCTTGGAACAGGCTAAGAGCTACGCACCGATGGTACGGCTGACGCCTGAGGAGGCGGAATTCTGGTGGCACACGAGGAAGAAGGCGGGATGGACGATCAGCTCGGCAGCAGGATCCGCGCGCAAGATCACCTCCTGGCAATCCGACATGGCCACCGCCGTGGATTGGGTAAAGGAGCGGGCGGCCAAGCGTAAGGCGGGCTCGCGCCCCGAAAGCAACCTCGGAGACAGCACCAGCCTTGAAGGACTATGAGCACGGAAGGACAAACAAAACTGGTCGATGACATGGCGGCGCTCGTGAAGGTAGCGCAGCAGCACATGCCGCCGCGGGACACGAACGCGCCGAAGACGGATGGCCTCGTTTTCTCGGTCCTGGATCAATTCATCGAAGCAATCCCCGACGAGCACGAGCAAGGTGAGCTCTCGATCGAGGAAGCTCCCCGCCCACCGAAGGCCGTGCATCCGCTCCACGTGAGCAAGGGATGGCCGGAGAAGTTCACCCAGGACCTCGGGGAGCCGACGGGCGGCGAGTGGCTGGCAAGCTTCGCCTTGGCGCTCCCGGTGATCGAGAGCGGCGGCATCATCCTGATGCACGGCAAGCGGGGCCCCGGGAAAACCCGGATGGCGGCAGAGATCGCCCGCGCCGGCCGTTTTCCCTGCGACCAGACCCGCGGGAAGAAGCTTGAGGGAAATGCCGAGCCGCGGAAGTCGGCCCTCTACCGCACGGCCATGCGCTTCTTCCTCGACATCCGGGCGACCTACAAGAAGGACAGCCCGGGGACCGAACGGGACGTGATCGACCAGCTCACGGAATGCGGGTTGTTGGTCCTCGACGAGCTGCAGGAGCGCGGGGACACGCCCTTCGAGGACCGCCTGCTCACCCATCTGATCGATGCGCGGTACGGCGCACTGCGGCCGACGATCATCATCGCGAACCTGGATGAAGCCCAACTCGGGGCATCGCTGGGGCCGTCGATCGTCGATCGGGTCCACGAAAACGGGAAGCGGATCGAATTCACCTGGGCCAGCTACCGGAGGGCGAAGCGATGACGCACCGCAAATGGGCAGGCAACTGCGCGAGGCTGCTAGGCGTTCCGAAGCCACCGAAGCGCATCGGCTACGCCACGAACAAGCGCCGCGACATGGACCTTGGCATCGCCATTTGCGGGGCCCTGACCGCTCCCGGCCAATGCCGGACCCTCGCCGAGATCGCCGCCTTCGCGGGCTGCACGAAGCAGGCCATCAGCCTCATCGAGCAAAGCGCCTTCCAGAAGATACGGAGGGCCTACCGGCACAGGCCGGAGAAGATCGCCGAGCTCATGAACCTACGAGCTCCGATCATCCACCCGACAGGCTTTTCCGGGTGGTGGAAGCACGAATAACAGAATCTAACCGACTATGAAAACCGAACACGAACCCCGCGCAGGAGGCGCACGAATGATGAACAGACCAATCGACCATGACCTCGATGACCGCCCGAGAGTGGCCGCCATGTCCCGTGAGCAACTGGAACGTGGCTTGGTAAGCATGAGCCGCACGTTTGCAGAGGAGCGCACGGAAAACCGCAGGCTCAAGCGGGAGAACGCCGCCCTGCTCGCGGCTCTGAGGGCCGCCAAGAATATGATTGGACCACACTTCATCCGATCCTGTGGGACGTGCGAGAAGTGTGGCGGCACCACGCCAAATGGAACGCTTACCATCTGCCGTAAATGCGGATTTGAACTCATAGATGCCGCGCTCGCCAAAGCCTGCGACACCCCGACCCCCGATGAACAATGACCCGATGAAAGACCAAGAAGAGGCCGCGAAGGTGCGGTATTTCGTTGCAGGCAATTCCGCGATGTGGCGCTGCCTCCCTAAATGGGAAACTCAGGCCAAGCAAGATGGCCGGTGGGTTCCAACCGGAATCCCGCTTACCTGGTTCACCGATCACCACTCTGACTTCATCGAGACCGACGAGCACGGCACCCCGCTTGAGCACGGCGGGGAGGTAGGGATGTGGAAGGCAATGGCCACCCTCGAACGCGAGACCGCCGCGCTCCGTGCCGAGGTCGAGAGGCTGAGGGGGCTGCTCCGAGAGCTTGGCGACGCGAACGGCTGCGACTCCAAATGCGTCTATGACGACGACGGCATGTGTCAGGCGCACTGGATGCACGAGCGCCCATGCCTCGCCGAACGGGTCAAAGCCGCGCTCGCGGACGGGGAGTCCTCGGTATTGCTTACTCCACCACCGAACGAACTCGCCAAATGCTGGTGGTTCGCGCGAGGCGATATGCCGGAGGAGCAATTCCCGGGAGACCACTACCGGATGAAATTCCCCGATCTGGTTGATCGGGAGACCGCCATTGCCGCCTTCACCAAAGCGAGGGGGTTCGCGCCTCCATCGTCAGTGTTCGCTATGTGAATCAAATCAAGAAGCTTGACACCAATGATTAAAATATCCGGAAGAGATAGGAGCACCCTGGCTTGTGAGGTTATCCAAAACGTGAGACCATAAAGCCGTGAGCCCCGCCCAGTTGTTGCGCAACAAGCGGAACGCCCTGCTCCGCGATGACGAAGCCATCTTGCTTTTGCTGATAGGCAAGGCGGAGCGTCGCCCTCACGAACTGCGGAAGGAGTCGGAGATCCCCGATCGCACGTTCTGGCGGGCCTACGATGCGATTCACAAGCAAGGCTGGATCCAACTCGTGAAGACGAGACCCGCCGGCGGAACCCGCGGGAAACGCTCGGTTTGCAAACTCACCGACGAGGGCGCTTTGAAAGTCGCGATACTCATGGGGGTGAAGCCGCCCCCGGCCCAAAACTTCACCCTCGAATCATGAAGAAGCAGAAAGCAACGCAAGGGCGGCCATCGACCTTTAGCCCGGCGACCGCCGACAAGATTTGCGAATCTCTCTCGGAAGGGATTCCCCTGGCCGAGATTTGTCGGCGGGAAGGGATGCCTGCCGTTCGCACCGTCAGTGATTGGAAAAGAGCAGTGCCGGAGTTTTCCGCCGCCTTCGCACGCGCGCGTGAGGAGGGATTCGATGCTCTTGCCGCGCAGTGCCTCACAATCGCCGATGACGAGCGCCACGATTGGGTAATGTCCAAGAAGGGAGTGATTACCAGTGAAGTGGCGATCGCGAGGGCACGACTTCAGGTCGAGACCCGCCTGAAGCTCCTTGCTAAGTGGGCCCCCAAGCAATACGGAGACAAGCTAGGAGTGGAGCACGGGGTAACCGAAGAGTTGGCTTTCGTGATGCAACGAATCCGGAGCCGTGGAAATGGAAACTGAGCTATCAGACCCGATTTGGAGGCTACGGAACCTCTATGAGTGCCGCCAGGAGGGGAAAGGCATCGGCATCCCCTTCACTCCGCGGCCCGAACAAGAGGTGATCTTCCGCCATCTTATCGATAAGCCGGCGGTGCCCGCCTACATCATCAAGTCCCGGCGGCTGGGGCTTTCCACCGGCATTTGCACTTTTCAGGCGGACCGGGCGATCTTCGAATCCGGCTGGCGCGGGGTTTTGATCGACCAGAAGCAGGAGGACGCGACAAAGAAGATGGTCGAGATCATCCGCTTCGCCGTGGATTCCGTGGATCCCGCCATTCATCGGCAAATCCGCTTCGACAAGCGGAACGATTCGGAGTTGAGAATCCGGGTCGGTAGCGAGGAAGAGCGGCTGGACAGCGTGATCTTCGCACTGACCGGCCACCGCGGCGGCGACTGCTCGATGCTGCACGTTTCCGAGTGGGGGCCTATCGCGGCCGAGGATGCCCGCCGGTCAAACGAGATCCGCTCCGGGGCCTTCCCGGCGGCACGGCTCGGGCGGCGCGTCGTGGAAACCACCTGGAAGGGCGGGAAGGGCGGCGACCTGTGGGACATGATCAAACCCATCCTCGAAAAAGACCCCAACGCGGAGGGGGTGATTTACTTCTTCCCCTGGCACGATGACCCCGAGGCGGTCCGGATCGATGGTCAGGTGACGCCGGAGGTGGAGGATTACTTCCTCGACCTGGCGGGGAGGCTTGGCGGAAAGAAGTTCAGCCCGGAGCAAAAGAAGTGGTGGGCGGCGAAGAAGATCGAGCAGGGCATTTTCATGTCCCGCGAGTTTCCGAGCACCCTCGATGAAGCCTTCGCGGCACCGGTAGAGGGCGCGATCTTCGCTCGCCGAATCGACGAGGCTCGCGCGGAGGGGCGGATTTACAGGTTCCCGTGGTCGCGGGAGCGGCTCGTTTACACGTTTTGGGACATCGGCAGCATGCGCAATACCCGCGTGAGCTACTGGCAATTCATCGGGCGCCGCCTCCTGTGTATCGACCACGACGACGGGAGTATCCAAATGACGCCAGCCGAGCGTGTGGCACACATGAGGGCGAAGGGCTACCCCTACGGCGGGCACTTCCTGCCCCACGATGCCGCCGCGGAGGAGTTCAGCGGTAAGAACGTCCAAGAGCAGCTAAAAGAGGCCGGGCTCGAAGGAATTCGCATCCTACCCCGGTGCCGCGGCATCTGGCCGGGTATCAACAAGCTCATGGAACTTCTGCCGAGCGTCGAGTTCCACGCGGAACGTTGCGCGCGGATGGTGGAGGCCCTGGAACAGTACCACACGAAGAAGAGCACCGTGGACGGGCACATCACCGATACCGTGGTTCAAGGATGGTTCTGCCACGACGTGGACACCGCCCGCATGATGGCGGAAGCCATGCTGAATGGAATGATCAAGGAAATGGATAGCATTCTGCGAGACCACCGGCCCCCCCAGCAGCGGCAGGCAAAAGCGCGAGCCGGGCGCTACAGACGACAATGACTCCGTTCGCCAGAGCGGCGGAATTGTGGCTCGCTTCCGGTACCCGGTGGCCGTTCTCCCGCTTCGTCGAAGCCCATGCCCAGAGTGGAATGGTGTTCATCACGCCGGACCTCTTCGCCCTGGTGCGGCCGGTGGGCACCGACTGGAGCACTGCGGAACTGAACGACCCGCTCCTTGTATCCACCGATCCCGATTGCTGGCACATCGGCCTTGCTGCGGGCGACGTCTCCTCGCTTCCCCGCCTCCTGCCGTTCCTTCCGTGGATCTCTTATCACCGGCGCGGGCGACTGAGGCGCATCCAGTGGACCGAGGCATGCCGACTCGCGGCTGGCAGTAGAACGGCCACCGCGAGCCGTGCGACTGTGGCCGCCGATGGACAGCCCGGATGCAGTAATGCCGACCAATCCCCCGCCGCCGCCCGCCCCGCGGGCTAACGATGCGGCGGAAGGGGCAGACCGACTTGAAGAGGATTTGAGAAAGCGCCGGCGCTCTACCGGCTCCTCCTACCTCGCCGGGGAAACCGGTGCCACTTCTGCTACTCCTGCACCCGGCAACCCCTACCTCGGCAACGCCGGATGACCGCAAGGGAAGTCATCAAGATCCGCGACCAGCTCAGGACTCTCCGCGCGCCGGTCGAGTCTCATCTCAATGAACTGGCGGAGATTTACACGCCCTTCCGCCAAATCACCAGCATGGCGGCGGACGTCATCAGTGCGGAGCAGATGTTCGACAGCACGCCCAGGCAGGCGGCCCAAATTTTCAACAACGGCCTATGCTCCCTCATTATCCCGCGGGAAGAGCAATGGTTCGAGTACGCGCCTCCGGACGAACTCAAGGCGGATGATGAAGCCATCAAATGGTTTCGTGAGTGCAGCGAAATCGCGCTCACCTCGTATATCGAGCCGTCCAATTTCTACGAAGAGGCCCAAGAGTCCCTCTTCGCCAGCGGGGTCTTCGGAACCTGCTCGCTTTACTGCGGGGAGCTCGACGACCAAGGGGAACTTTGCTTCCTGAACCAGCCGATCGGCTCCTATTACATCGCCGAGGATTCCAAGGGGCGCGTGAACACCCACGTCCGGGAAATCTGTCTCACCGCCGATCAAGCCGCCGAGGAATTTGGCCAGGATGTTCTTCCGGGTAAAATCGCCCGCAAGGTCGGCAAGCCCGAGGGGATGGCGGAAACCTTCGAGTTCGTCCACCTGGTGACCAAGCGGCGCGGAAAGCCGGATCCCGACGCTCCGGAGAGCGAGAAACTGCCCTGGCTCGACATCGTGGTTTGCGTCGATGGTCTGAAAGTCGTGCGGAACGGGGGAGCCCACGAGTTCCCTTTCGCTGTCCACCGCTACGCCAAGTATGGGAAGTGCCCCTACGGCTTCGGTCCCGGCTCCCTGGCGGTTGGGGACAGCATGCAGCTTTCCTTTCTCAACGAACTGGCCGATCTCGGCACCGAGAAGGAAGTGTTCCCGCCCCTGGTGGCAACTCCGGATCTGGAGGGCGAAGTCGCCCAAGGCGCGCTAGAGATTACCTATCTTACGGGGGAGACGGGTTCGGACGTGAAGCAACTCCACGACCGCGGCCGATACGACATCCTCAAGGACCGGATCTCCGACAAGAAGAAGGCGATCCAAGATGCGTTCCATGTCGATCTCTTCAAGCTGTTCTCGCTGCGCTCGCAGGAGCGAAGCCCGCTCACGGCCACCGAAGCCTCGCTGATTGCCCGGGAGAAGCTCACCCAGTTCTCGCCCGTCTATGGGCGGATCATGAACGAGATGGTCGATGTGATTCTGGCTCGCGTCTTCTCCATCCTTTTCCGGGCCGGGAAATTCCCTGAACCACCGCTGTCCGTGGTGAACTTGGGGAAAGGCGGCAGGGTTCGTTACGCGAACAAGGTCGCCCTGGCGATGCAAGCCAAGGAAAACGGCGCGTTGGTCGAATTCTTCTCCCTGATGCTGCCGGTCCTACAGGCTTTCCCTGAACTCAGCCGAACAATCTTCAACGCGTACCGCCCGGAGAAGCTGATTCGCGATTTGCTCCGCAATAGCGGGCAGCCGGAGAAGTGGATTGCCTCGGTGAAGGAGATGCAGGCCAAGGAGGCGGCTCAAGCTCAGGCGATGCAGGAGCGGGCGCAGCTCGAGAATGCCAAGACCGGCAGCGAGGTTGCTAAGAACGTCGCCGAGATGCCGCCGGGCGCGATCCAGCAATTCCAGCAAGCCGTATGAAGAGCGTGAGGAGCAAGCAGGCTGCCGCTGCAGCCGTCGCCCAGGAGAGGAAGGCGGAGACCGTCGCCGAGATGAATGCCATCGCGAAGCACTTCTCGTCCCCGGAGGGAAAGCACGTCCTGGAGTTGCTCATGCGCAAGGCGGGCGTGCTGGGATCCCGCTTCGGACCGGATAGCGACCCGATCAAGGCAGCGATCCGCGAGGGCGAAACCCGGATTCCGCTCTTCATCATCCAATGCCTGAAGCAAGGGGGTGAGACTCAAATCACTTTCCCCCTCTAATCCGAACCTGAGATCCAATGAACTACTCCCGCGCTAAGAATGACATCCTGTTTTCGTCCGATCCGGCGCTCATCGCCCCGCACAAAGTGGCGGTGATCGACAAGAACGGCGAACTCCGCATGGCGAAAGGGCAGGCCGAGCACAGGGAAGCCGTGGAGGCTTTCCTTCGATCGGAAGGCCATGAGTCCCCTCCCGAGCAGCCTCTACCCGACAGGGGACGCCAGACGGCTCAAGCACTTGCAGGTGCACATGCTCGTGTCGAGATGGCGAGGCAGCCGATCGGCAATCCTTCCTCCGGAGACATTCCCCCCTGTCCGCCGGAAGACCCGACAGCCGGTGACAAGACCCCCGAGGTCGTCGCCTGGTGGTTCAAATATCACCCGAAGAAGGCCGGCGAGAAATACGCTGGCCGCAAGGGAACCAATATCACCGGGAGGCAAGTTCCCGAGCCGTACGAAAGCAGCGATCGTGACGCCGACATCGCACGGGCCGCGGATTCCCGAGGAGAAGAGTGAAACCGATGCCCGCGCCTGAATCCACACCTTCCATTTTGACCCATGAGTGAAGCAGCAGTAGCAACCCCCGCGGCTCCCGCAGCCGCTCCCTCCACGCCGGCCCCAGCCGCTCCCGCAGTAGCCCCGGCGACTCCGGCACCGGCCCCGTCCGGCAACGGATTATTTGCCGATCCTGCCGGAGGAACCAATCCGGCGCCAGCGCAGACCGCCAAGTCCTCGGGATTCTTCCGCGATGACTACGCCACGGAGGGGAAATTCAAGGAGGGCTGGTCGAAAGCCCTTGAGGACGCCGGTTTCCAGCGGCTGGCTAGCCGCGCGATGACCGCGAAGGACGAAGCATCGCTCTTCAGGATGCTGGATGACGCGATCGGTCACGCCAGCGGCAAGAGGGTCACCCGGCCGACCGAGGGCGCGGCGGATCAGGATGTTCAGGACTTCCGCCGGCTTGTCGGAGCGCCGAACGCTCCCGAAGAGTACGGGTTCAAGCCCCCGAAGGTGCCGGACGGTCTGGAATGGGACGACGAATCAGCGGCCGCTTTCCAGCAACTCGCGCACAAGCATCATGTGCCCGCGGAGTTCATGAAGGAGGCGAGCGAGTTCTACCTCGGCGTTGCCCAAAAGCAGCAGCAGCAGGCCCAAACCCGCATGGCCGCGAAGATCGACGAACTGGCCGCGGCCTCCGAGAAGCGTTTCCGCAAGGAGAAGGGTGACGACTACGAGGGATTCCTTGGCGCGAACCGTGATTTCATCACCGCCCGGAAGCTCGACCTTGGGGACCCGATCCTCAAGGCCGCGCTGTCTCACCCCGACATCGTGGCGCTTGTGGACGAGGCCCGCCGTGCATCCCGGGAGGCTCCGATCCCGGGGATCGACAAGGAAGTCTTCAACGGAAGCGGGTCGGCCAAGCAACAAGCGCAGGCGATCATGCGCCAGGATCCGAATTGGAAGCGCGATCCCGTGAAGGCCGCCCGCGTGAAGGATCTCTACGCGCAGGATGCCGCGAGGGAAAAGCGCACGCGGAGATAGTATCCCCGACATTCATTTGCCAGAGCCCGGCCCCTGCGAGGGGGCCGGGCTTTTCCGTTTCATGGCTGGCAGTAGAACGCCGCCGCGGTGTCGGGCATGATGGCACCGCAGCTCAGAGGTTACCTCCGTCATCGGAGCCCTTGGTTTGAGCGCCCGGACCCCTGGTCCGAGGCGACCCCGGATTCCGGGTCACTCGCGAAGCCTGACCAGCCGCGCCCCCAACAGCCGGGCGCATTCGCATTTCAAACCAACCCCATATCATGTCCTTCTCTAATAACATCCCGGATGGATTTCCGGCTCTGTACGACGACGATTGGAAGATCCAGTTCCAGCAGCTTGCCAGCCGTTTGCAGGCATTCGTCAACGTCGATACCATCAATGGCGAGAGCATCCGCTTCCGGCGTCTTCCAAAGGTGAATTCCCGGGCGATCTCCGGTCGCTTCGGCGAGACCAACCCGGAAGACATCCCGGTCGAATACCGCTTGCTCTTCCCTCACTTCTCCGACTGCGCCCATATCCTCGACCGGCGGGAGCAAATCCAGCTTGGCGCGATCGGCGGCCCACAGGAGCAAATCATGCGCCTGCAGCTTGCCGCCGCGGAGCGCGACCGTGACAAGACCCTCATCGATGGCATCCGAGGTGATGTCCAGAGCGGACCCACCGGCGGAACGATCCTCACGTTCGCCAGCGAGAGCGATACGATCCCTGTCAACTTCGTCGATTCCGGGGCGCCGCAGAATAGCGGGATGACCTTCGCGAAGCTGCTGGAGGTCTCGACCCGATTCGGCCTCGCCAACGTGACCGGTCAGGATGTGGAGAACCAGCATCAAGGCTGCGTTGTCCTCACTCATCGCCAAATCAAGGATTTGCTCCTTGAGGAGAAGATGACGAGCTCCGACTACGGGCTGCAACGCCTTACGACCGGAGAGGTCGTGTCCGCCTTCGGTCTCGCGATCAAGGCGGTATCGCCAGAGCTCCTTCCGCTGAACGCGGCCACCGACGTCAGGTCTTGCTACGCCTTCGTGCGCGAAGCCGTGGGCTTCGGCGTGGCGGAGAATCCGTCCGCGTTCGTCGATGTGCTGCCGACCAAGCGGCACGACATCCAGCTCCGCACGGAATGGGGCTGGGGTGCTACCCGCGTCGATCCGGACGGCGTGATCGAGATCCTTTGCGACCAGAGCCCGGCGTAACCCGCAACCCTCGAACCTGAAAGGAATCATCATCATGGCTAAAACCACTCAATCCGTCCAATTCGCTGCCGCTCTCGCCGCGGCAGCGAATTACAACCTGGCAATCGACGACTCCCGGCAAGTCGATGGTCCGGTCCAAACCTCGTATCTCGACGTTGCCACCACCACGGACAACGCCCAGGGCGACGTGATCGACCTCATCGAGCTTCCGCCCGGTGCAATAGTAATCCCCGAGCAGTGCAAGGTGTTCGTTACCGACGACATGTCGTCCGGCGCGGTCACCTTCAATATCGGGGACATCCTCGATCCGGACCGGTACGCCGTGGGCATCAACTGCGCCGCGGTCGGCACCGTGGAGTTCATATCCGGCACCCTGCCGGACGGCTACACCAACCGCCACAAGGTGGTTGATACCGGCGATCCGACCACCTCCACGAACGTCATCAAGCTCACGCTGGCCACCCTCGCGGCGGTCGTCGAGGCCGGTGCGTTCCGGGTGCTGCTCGCCTGGAAGGCGCTGTAACGGCCCACCCTCAACCCCGGAGGGCGGCGGTGTGATTCCACGCCCCGCCCTCCTCTCTTTTTCAGGCGATGACCACGAACACCGATCTTGCGAACCGCGCCCTCGCCCATATCGGGGACATGCCGATCTCCGACATCAATGACGTGGAGAACAAGGCCGCCCGGACCTGCAATGCGTTCGTTCAGGCGGTGATTGACGAGACCCTCCGGGAACACCGGTGGAACTGCGCCATTTCCCGCGCCACGCTCTCGGAGTTGTCCACGCCCCCGAAGTTCGGCTTTTCGCATGCGTTCCAGCTTCCGGCCGATTTCCTCCGTCTCCTGGAAGTGAACGGCGAGCAGTTCGACGGGTCGGACGAGTATTTCGAAATCGAGGAAGGCAAGCGGCTGCTGACCTACGGGAGCACCGCTCAAATCCGATACATCAAACGGATCGGTGTCAGCGAGTTCGACCCGCTGCTTGCCAAAGCCGTGGCGGCCGCCCTCGCCGCGGAAATCTGCATCCCCTTGAGCCGCGATACCCAGATGCAGGCCCAACTGGAAGTGCTGAAGCGGCGGGCCATCATGCGGGCCCAGCAAATCGATGCCATCGAAGTCGGATCGCGGGAAGTTCGCCCGATGGCGCGGCTCCTCGCGAATTCCCCGCTCATCCAGTCGCGTTTCGGCGGCCGGCGCTACCGCGATCCCCTCCGCTATTACCTGCCGTGAGCATTCAGATTGAGCGCCGCATCAGCTTCAACGGCGGGGAGATCTCCCCGTTCACGGACCCGCGCATCGATCTGGCAAAGTACCGGAACAGCGCGAGCGAGATGAAGAACTTCCGCCCCGCCATCTACGGCGGGGCATTCTCGCGTCCCGGCACCATCTTTATCGACCACGTGGCCGATCAGGACGATCCGCCCGTGCTGGTGTCCTTCGAGTTCAGCCAGACCACCGTGTTCACGATGGTATTCACCGCGGGAGAATTCACCGTTTACACCACTGGCGACACCCCGGCCATCCCCACGATGACCAACGACAGCGTGGATTCCATCTGGAGCACCGCGAAGGAATACACCCGGGGGACGTGGATCCGCTCGGTAACGGTCGGCTACGAGGGAATCTACTACTGCAACGAGGACCACACCTCCGGTTCCTTCGACGCCGATCTGGCAGCGGGCAAATGGACGCTCACCACCGCCTTCAAGCGTGCCACGCCCTACCTCGCCTCGGAGCTGAGGGAATTGCAGTTCCAGCAGCTCAACGATCTAGTTTTCATCTCTCATCCGAACCATACGCCGAGGATCATCTCCCGGTTTGCCGACAACGAATGGACGATTGCCCCGCTGGTTCAGGAATTTCCGGCCCTCCGCGACGAGAATATCACCGCCAATTCGCTCACGGCGTCTGCGGTTACCGGCACCACCACGATCACGTCCAGCTTGGCCGTTTTCGATCCCGGTCACGTCGGGAGCCGCTGGCTGATGAAGCATCGCCGGGAGGAACCCTTCCTCGAACTCGCTCTTTCCGAAGTCGCCGGTACCGCCTCTGCGCCCCTCTTTGTCCTCGGTGAATGGTCGCTCACCGTGATGAGCGGCGCGGGCACCGGGGATTGGGATGCGATCGCAGTGGTGGAACGATCCTTCAATAAAATCAAGTGGGAGACCATCCGGACGCTGCCCGCCAGCCGCGCGGACCGGAGCGGGATCATCACCGGAACGGAAATCGACCCCTGTTGGCTGCGAATCAAACTCATCTCGAAGGAAGGCTCCACGCCGACCCACGGCAATTACACGCTGGAGGCGGTCGATCCCGACCATTACGGGATCTTCGAGGTGACCGGCTACAACAGCCCGACATCGGTTGGCGCCCAGGTCGTTTTCGAGCTCGGCGGACTCGGCGGCACGACGTACTGGGCGGAACCCGCGTGGAGCGACTTCCGCGGATGGCCGCGAACCGTTTGCATCCATGAATCGCGGCTGATGTTCGGCGGCAATGCCGCGCAGCCGCAAACCCTGTGGGGCTCGATCATCGATGATTTCTACAACTTCCGACTCGGAAGCGATGACGACATGGGGCTCGCTCTGACGCTGGCGGGACAGAAGGCGCACGCCTTCCAATGGATGGTTTCCCAGGAAGCACTGCTCGTCGGCACTGGCGGGGCGGAAGGCCCTATCGGCCCGCGTGACAATACCAAGGCAATCACTCCTTCCAGCGTGCGGGCAGGCAAATTCAGCAACACCGGCAGCTCCTTCATTCAGGCGCTCCCGGTGCAAGACACGGTGGTTTTCGTCCAGCGCAACGGCCGGAAGGTGTGGGAGTTTTCCTTCGTCTTCGAGTCGGACGGCTACAAGGCCACCGATCTGACCCTCCTCGCCGAGCACATCGTGGACGGGCAAATCGTTCAAGTCGCTCTCCAGCGGAACCCGGATTCCGTGCTCTGGTGCGTGGATTCGGGAGGCCAGCTTCTCGGGCTGGCCATCGAGCGGAATCAGGGTGTGGCCGGGTGGTTCCGGTATATCACGGACGGTGCGGTCGAATCGGTGGCTGTCATCAGCTCCACCGGGGAAGAGGATCAAGTCTGGATCACCGTCAACCGGGCCGGCGGGCGCTTCATCGAGCGCTTCCAGCCCGAGCACATGCGCTTGCTCAAGGATGCCGACTCCGAGGCCACCCAGGCGCTCCTCTGTTGCTCCGATTCGTCGGTCATCTACAACGGCGCTCCGACTACCACCATCAGCGGGCTCGACCACCTGGAAGGGCAATCGGTCTGCGTTCTCGCCGATGGCTCGCCGGTCGCCGACAAGACGGTTTCGGGCGGCGAGATCGAGCTGGATGACGCCGCGGCCATCGTGATTGCCGGGTTGCCCTACGAGTGCATTTTGACGCCCACGGCGCTGGAGACGAACGATCCCAATTCGCTCTCCAAGGTCGCCGTGAAGGGGGTGACGCGGCTGACGGTCGAGCTTTGGAAGTCGATGGGCGGCCAGGTGTCTGCCAGCAATGGGGAAATCTGGGAGAAGATGCCGTTCCTCAGCCAAGGCGATCTGATGGACGAGGCTCTCCCCCTTTTCAGCGGCTACAAGGAGCCGCGGGTTGACAGTAGAAGCGAACACCGGGCCTTCGTCATGATCCGCCAGAACCAGCCTTTGCCCCTGAACGTGCTCTCGCTGCACATCTGGTACGACATGAATTCAGTATGACCGAAATCATCGAGCCCGACGAATTCGACCGCCTGGAGGCCGCCATGCAGGGCGGGCCGCCCATGCAATGCGAGGTAGTTCACCATTTCCCCGATGGGTTCTACGTCCGGGAGTGCCGCTTCAAGGCGGGCACGCTCGGAACGTCGATGATCCACAACACGACCCACGCCTTCGTGATTACCCGCGGCAAGGTCAAGGTGGTCTCGAAGAAGGAGGGGGCGGTCATCTACGAGGGCCCTCACTTCGGATTCACCGTCCCGGGCACCCGGCGGATGCTGCTGGCGCTGGAGGATACGGTTTGGCTGACCTTCCATGCGAATCCCGACAACGGCCGCGACATCGAGGCCATCGCAGCCCGCATTCTCGCGCCGCACGTGAACCCGCTGCTCCCTGCCGGGGCGACGGAGGAATGGCGCAAATCCCTTCCGACCCCTACCCCTGCAATTCCATGAGCTGGTGGTCTTTCGGAATCACGATGACCCTGACGGCGATCTCGACGGACATGCAGGTCCGCGCGTCGAAGAAGCAAGCCAAGGTCGCGAACCAAACCGCAATCCTGGAGGCCAAGGAGAACCGGGCCCAGGCGCAACAGGCAATGGATGTTGCCGGCGAGAATGCACGCCGGAAACAGCGGGAGAATATGCGCCATCTGGCGGCAATCAGGTCGAGCAACGCCAAAAGCGGGTTCCAGATGGAAGGGACGCCCCTCGCGGTGTTCGGAGAGTCGGCCTTGCAATTGGAGCGGGAGATTCTCGACATGAGTTTTCAGGCGGAGAACCGGTACCGGGCGCTCATCGCCGGGGCCGACACCGCGATATGGGAAGGCGCTCAACAGGCGTCGGCGCTCCAGAGCCAAGCGATCACCGCGGCCATCTCCGGAGGCGCTTCGGCCGCCGACAGCGGGGCGCAAGTCACCGGATACCTCGGCTAAATCATGAACCTCCCTCCGATCAGCTACCTCATGCAGGGGCAAGTGCAGGCACCCACTCCGTCGAACAACGCCGCGATGGCTCCCGCCCGGGCGCAAGCCGCGCTCGGGGAGGCGCTCGGCGAGGTGGCCGATCTGGCCGCCGACGTCGGGACCCGCATCCGCCAGACCGAAGAGGCGGGCAAGCGCACCGAGTTCTTCGCGGGGATCGAGCAGGAGGCTGCCGCCTTCAACAATTCGCTCCTCACCCGTTCGGATTACACCGAATGGGGCGGGGAGTTCCAGACGCTGGCCACGGAATGGAGGAATCGCGCGTCTGAAATGGGACTCTCGCCGGAAGGGCGGCGCGTGCTCGATGCGCAACTCCTCGACTTCTCCGGGCGCCGCCAGATTCAGCTAGAGACCACGGCCGCCCTCAAGCGCGTGGAGGACGGCAAGGTGCGCGTGGCCGCATCTCTTCAGGCAAACGCCGCACGGGGTGATCTGGAGGGCGTGGAGCGCGATCTCGGAGAGCTCCCGAATCTCGGGTTTTCCCCGGCGGAGCGAGAGCAAATCGAAACCGAGACCATGCGGCAATTTACCGTGGGGGAGCTGGAGCGGCAGATTGAGGAGGATCCGACCCCATTCGTGAAGG
>Ga0196970_1000585_pt1 | contig 39448 bp, 39 predicted proteins | sample S1v_513CmetaG_FD_148672 | JGI IMG/M metagenome (GOLD analysis project Ga0196970, IMG submission 148672) | Soil microbial communities from Anza Borrego desert, Southern California, United States - S1+v_5-13C | ecosystem: Environmental > Terrestrial > Soil > Desert | place: USA: California... | reverse complement strand
CAAGGGCCACCCGGCCCTTGAACGGCCAACTACCTACGGTAGAGTAGGTTACGCAACCGTAGCCACCGAGAGGCTGTCACAGTGACCGCGACGTCCGCAGAGCCTCCTCGCTGGGGCGACCACCAGCTCCCGACCGTCATCCAGGGCGGCATGGGCGTGGGGGTGTCGTCGTGGCGCCTGGCCGGCGCCGTCGCCCGCGCCGGCCAGCTCGGAGTGGTCTCCGGCACCGCGCTCGACCTCGTCCTCGCCCGGCGCCTGCAGGACGGGGACCCGGACCGGTCCGTCCGGCGCGCGCTGCGCGCCTTCCCGGTGCCCGACGTCGTCGCACGCGTCATGGACCACTACTTCGTCCGGGGCGGGCGCCCGCCCGGCACGCCCTACGCCGCCGTTCCTCGGATGGCGGTGGTGCAGACCCGGATGGCGACCGAGCTCGCCGTCCTGGGCAACTTCGTCGAGGTCTGGCTCGCCAAGGAGGGCCACGACGGCCTGGTCGGCATCAACTTCCTCGAGAAGATCCAGATGGCGACCCCGGCCGCGGCGTACGGCGCCATGCTCGCCGGCGTCGACGTCGTGCTCATGGGGGCCGGCATCCCGCGGGACATCCCCGGCCTGCTCGACGGGCTGGCGCGGCACGAGGCCGTGCACCTGCCCGTGGACGTCGCAGGCGCGACCCCCGGCACCTACACCGCGGACCTGGACCCGGCCGACCTGCTCGGCCCTGGACTGGCGCCGCTGAAGCGGCCGGCATTCCTCGCCATCGTGTCCGCGGACGTCCTCGCCAGCCACCTCGCCCGCGACGAGGAGAGCCGCCCCGACGGCTTCGTCGTCGAGGGTCCCAAGGCGGGCGGTCACAACGCGCCCGCACGTGGCAAGGCGGTCCTCGACGACCTCGGCCAGCCGGTCTTCGGCCCGCGCGACGACGCCGACGTCGCCCGGGTGGCCGCCGTCGGGCTGCCGTTCTGGCTGGCCGGCGCCTACGGGACGCCGGAAGGCCTGGCCGCTGCGCTGGACGCCGGTGCGACGGGCGTCCAGGTCGGCACCCTCTTCGCGCTGGCCGACGAGACCGGGCTCACCGACGAGCTCCGCACCCAGCTGCTCGGCGCGCTCCGCGCCGGGACGCTCGAGGTGCGCACGGACCCCCTGGTCTCCCCCACAGGCTTCCCGTTCAAGGTCGCCCAGCTCGCCGGCACCCTGTCGGACCCGACGATCGCCGCGCAGCGTCCACGCCTCTGCGACCTCGGCTTCCTGCGCAAGCCGTTCGTCCGGCCGAACGGCAAGCTCGGCTACCGGTGCCCGGCGGAGCCCGTCGCCCCGCACCTGCGCAAGGGCGGCACGGAGGAGGACACCGTCGGGCGGGGCTGCCTGTGCAACTCCCTCACGGCCAACATCGGGCTGGGTCAGGTGAGGCCCGACGGCGCTGTCGAGGAGCCGATGATCACGCTCGGTTCCGACCTCGAAGGACCGCGCCGGATGGTGGAGCTGCACCCTGAGGGCTGGTCCGCGCTCCAGGCACTCGACTGGCTCGGGGTGCGCGCCCTGGACGCAGCTCGCTGAGCGCGGCCCCCACCGCCCCGGAGACAACCCCCGGTGGGGGTGCTGCGTTCTCTAGGGTGTGAGCACGATGGCCGAGCAGGCGCACGGACAGGGGCGGTCCGTCGCCGTGGACGGCGGCGAGACCTCGATCGTCATGATCGGCGCCGCGCGTCGGGATCGCGATGCGCAGTTCACCGCCTTCGTCGCCGATCACCAGGCGGAGCTCCTGCGCACCGCGTGGCTCCTCGTCGGCGACGCCCACCGCGCCGAGGAGCTCACGCAGGCCGCGCTCGTGCGGACCTACGCCGCCTGGCCCCGCGCGGCGTCGGGCGACCCGGTCGCCTACGCCCGGCGCGTCCTCGTGAACCTGCGCACCGACACCTGGCGCCGACGCCGCCGCGAGGTGCTCGTCGCCGACGTCCCCGAGGACGCGGTGCCCCCGGGCCGCACGGGCGGGGAAGGTACCGCCGACCACCAGGCCGACCGCGACAGCCTCGTCCGCGCGCTCGGCACGCTGACGCAGCGGCAGCGCCGCGTCGTCGTCCTGCGCCACCTCGTCGGGTTGTCGGAGGCCGAGGTCGCCGACGACCTCGGCGTCAGCGTCGGGACGGTGAAGTCCACCTCCTCGCGCGCGCTCGCGCAGCTGCGCGCGGTCCTCGCACGAACCGAGTACACCGGAGACCCCCGATGACCCTCACCGACGACGCACTCGTGAGCGACCTCGTCCACCGGGCCGCCCGCGCCCAGCCCGCCATGGCCCTCGACGTCGCCACCGTGCTGGCGGGTGGGCGCCGCTACCGCCGACGCCGGACGTCGCTGCGTGGGATCGGGGCGGTGGCCACCGCCGCGCTCGCGGTCGCCGTCGTCCAGGCACTTCCTGGCGGTGACGCCCCGCCCGCAGGTCCCGAGCAGCTCGTCGTCGACGGGCTCACCATCGCGTCCGCCGTCGACGCGGTCGAGGTGGCCACGAGCCGCGGCCCGATGTACGACCTCGACCTCCCGCGCGACGCCGCGGATCCCGACGGCGGGCGCTACGTCCTCGACGCGACGCCCGGCCGGTTGGGCCTGCGCCCCTTCGACCCGTCGACCGGCGCTGCGGGCGAGCTCGGCGCGAGCATGAGCTTCACCGAGCCGCCCACCGCCGCGTCGATGGCGGGGACGACCGCCGCCACGATCATGGGTGTCGCGGACGAGGGCGTGGCCCCGGAGCTCCTGGTGGACGGCGAGTCGCGCGGCACGCTGCCGACGTTCACGATCCCCGAGGTGGCGGGCTCGGTGTTCGTCGTGCGGATCTGGGCGGCGGTGCCGGGCGGCGACTGGCCGATGGTCGCGGTGCGCTTCGGCACCGACGCCGACGGCCGGCCACTCCAGGTGTCCCTCGGCACGCTGGCGGCGTCCGCGGTGTGGTCGCCAACGGTCGTCGAGGAGTTCGACACCGAGCACGGTCCGGCCCTCGAGCTGGGCGGCCCGGGCCTGCCGGGGGACGCGCGCTCTCTCGTGCTGGTGCCGGAACCGGCTGACCCGGGCGCCGGCTCGTCCCGACGCCCGCTGGCCACGCTACGGACGGACCGGGAGGCCACCGCGCCGCTCGCCACGCTCCGGTGGCCGGCCGGCACGCCCGGGGTCGAGGACACCCTGGAGGACGGCTCCGACGGCGTGATCGTGGACGACGTGGCCTACCTGGTCGGTGTGCTGCCGGCCGGCGCCGATCGCGCCGTCGTCACCGTCGGTGACACCCGCGTGCCACTCGGGACGTTCTCCATGCCGTCGCTGCCCGGGCGATGGACGTACGTCGCCGTCGTCGACCTGTCGGACGTCGCACCCGGCACGGAGATCGCCGTCGAGTACCACGACGACCACGGCCTCACGGGCGGATGGGTCCTGCTGCCCTGAGCGCCCGGGAGCCGGTCCAGGAGAGGCTCGGGCAAGACGGGCGGGCAAGACGGGCGGGCAAGACGGAGACGGCGGGGTGCCCCGCACACGGGGGCACCCCGCCGTCGTCGCCGGTTCAGCAGCCGATGAGGCGCTCCGCGAGGTACCCGCGCACCTGGGCGATCGAGACGCGCTCCTGCGCCATCGAGTCACGCTCCCGGATGGTCACGGCCTGGTCCTCGAGCGAGTCGAAGTCCACGGTGATGCAGTACGGGGTACCGACCTCGTCCTGGCGGCGGTAGCGGCGGCCGATGGCGCCGGCGTCGTCGAAGTCGACGTTCCACGCCTTGCGCAGCTCTGCGGCGAGGTCCCGCGCGACGGGCGAGAGGTTCTCGTGCCGCGAGAGCGGCAGGACGGCCGCCTTGGTCGGCGCCAGCCGCGGGTCGAGCCGGAGCACGGTGCGGGTGTCCACACCGCCCTTGGCGTTCGGCGCCTCGTCCTCCGCGTACGCCTCGACGAGGAACGCCATGAGCGACCGGGTGAGGCCCGCCGCGGGTTCGATCACGTAGGGCACCCAGCGCTCGTTCTTCGTCTGGTCGAAGTACGAGAGGTCCTGGCCGGAGTGCTCGCTGTGGGTCTTGAGGTCGAAGTCGGTCCGGTTCGCGATGCCCTCGAGCTCGCCCCACTCGCTGCCGACGAAGCCGAACCTGTACTCGATGTCTACGGTCCGCGTGGAGTAGTGCGAGAGCTTCTCCTGCGGGTGCTCGTAGTGGCGCAGGTTCTCGCGCGCGATGCCGAGGTCGACGTACCAGTCGGTGCGGGTGTCGATCCAGTACTGGTGCCACTCGGCGTCAGTGCCGGGCTCGACGAAGAACTCCATCTCCATCTGCTCGAACTCGCGCGTGCGGAAGATGAAGTTGCCGGGCGTGATCTCGTTCCGGAACGACTTGCCGATCTGCCCGATGCCGAACGGCGGCTTCTTGCGGGCGGACTGCTCGACGTTCTTGTAGTTCACGAAGATGCCCTGCGCGGTCTCGGGGCGCAGGTAGTGCAGTCCCGACTCGTCCTCGACCGGGCCGAGGTACGTCTTGAGCATCATGTTGAAGTCACGGGCCTCGGTCCAGCGACCGCGAGTGCCGCACGCGGGGCACGGCACGTCGGCCATGCCGTTCTCCGCAGCGCGACCCTTGCGGGCCTCGTACTCCTCGAGCAGCTGGTCCTCGCGGAACCGCTTGTGGCAGCTCAGGCACTCCGTGAGCGGGTCGGAGAAGACGGCGAGGTGGCCGGACGCGACCCAGACCTGCCGGGGCAGGATCACGGAGGAGTCGATGCCGACGATGTCGTCGCGGCTCGTCACCATGGCGCGCCACCACTGCCGCTTGATGTTCTCCTTGAGCTCGACGCCCAGCGGGCCGTAGTCCCACGCCGACCGCGTGCCGCCGTAGATCTCGCCGGCGGGGAACACGAAGCCGCGGCGCTTGGCGAGGCTGATGACTTTGTCGAGGCGGGACTCTGCCACGGATCACTCCACAGGTCGGTCGCCCGCGCGTGGCTCGCGCGGGGCGGATCGGGTTGTCCGGTGCGCGACACGCACCGACCGCCAAGGCTACCGGTGCGCCGCATCCGGACCGGCCCTCCGGCGCGCACGCCGCGCCCGACGCTGGTTGACATCTGCCCTCACTCTTATTGAGAATGATCCTCATGTTCATCCGACGGCTCGCCGCGTCAGTCACCAGTGCGGCCCTCCTTGCGCTCGGCCTGGCCGCGTGCGGCACGGCTGCGGAGGACGACGGGCGCCTGGACGTCGTCGTCTCGATCTACCCCCTGCAGTACGCGGTCGAGCAGATCGGCGGCGACGCCGTCGACATCACCACCGTGACGCCCGCCGGGGCGGACCCGCACTCCGTCGAGCTCTCGCCGCGCCAGCTGCGGTCCTTCTCCGACGCCGACGCCGTCATCTACCTCTCCGGCTTCCAGCCCGCCGTCGACGACGCCGTAGCCCAGCGGGAGCCCTCGGCCGTCCTCGACGTGGCGCCCGCCGCCCAGCTGCAGCCGTTGCCACCGGGCGCGGCCGACGAGCACGCGGACGAGGAGACCGGGGCAGAGGAGGAGGACCACGCCGCCGGTGAGGCGCTCGACCCGCACTTCTGGCTCGACCCCACCCGGCTCGCCGCCGTCGGCACCGAGATCGCGCGCACCCTCGGCGAGGCGGATCCGCAGAACGCGGCCGCGTACGCCGACGCTGCCGAGGCCTTCGCCGCCGACCTCACCGCCCTGGACGCCGAGCTCGCCGACGGCCTCACGGGCTGCGCGTCCGACGTCGTCGTGACCTCGCACGCGGCGTTCGGCTACCTGACCGAGCGCTACGGCCTGCGCCAGATGAGCGTCTCCGGCATCGACCCCGAGGGCGAGCCCTCTCCCGCCCGCCTGCGCGAGGTCCGCGAGAGCATCGCCGACCTGGGGGTGAGCGGCGTCTTCACCGAGCCGCTCGCCGACCCCGCGGTCGCCGACACGCTGGCGGCGGACCTCGGCGTCGAGGTCGGTGCGCTCGACCCGCTGGACAGCCACGCGGGTGACGCCGACTACCGTGAGGTCATGGCCGCGAACCTCGCCGCGCTGCGCTCGGGACTGGGCTGCGCATGACCACCGCGCACCGGACCGGCCGGCCCGGCGCCGGCCCCGCCGGCCCCGTCGCCGGCGTCCCGGCCATCGAGGCGACCGGGGTCACGGTGGCGCTCGGCGGCTCCCCGATCGTCCGCGGCGTCGACCTGGTGGTCCCCCGCGGACAGGTCGTCGCCCTCCTCGGCGCCAACGGCTCCGGCAAGTCCACGCTCGTGCGCGCCCTCGTCGGCGTGGTGCCCCACGGGGCGGGCGACGTGCGCCTGCTCGGGTCTCCGCTCGGACCCGCCGTGCCCTGGGACCGCGTCGGGTACGTCCCGCAGCGCGTCAGCGCGGCCACCGGCGTGCCCGCGACCGCGTGCGAGGTCGTCGTCTCCGGGACCCTGCACGGACGTCACCTGCGTCCGCCGCGGGACGCCCGGGCGCGTGCCTGCGCCGCACTCGAGGCCGTCGGTCTCGGTCCGGACGCGGACAAGGCGGTCCGGACCCTCTCCGGCGGGCAGCAGCAGCGGGTCCTCATCGCACGGGCGCTCGTGCGCAAGCCGGACCTGCTGCTCCTCGACGAGCCCGTGGCCGGAGTCGACCTGCCCTCCCAGCAGACGTTCGCGAGGGCTCTCGGCACGCTCGCGGCCGCGGGTACCACGATCCTCGTGGTGCTCCACGAGCTCGGTGCCCTCGCCCCGCTCATCCAGCGCGCCGTCGTCCTGCGGCACGGCGCGGTGGTGCACGACGGCGCGCCGCCCGCACCGAGCCCGGAGCACGCCGGACCGGAGCACGTGCACCTCCACCCGCACGACGGCGACCAGGACGCGACCGAGGTGAGCATGACCCCGACCGTGCGGTGGCGGGCATGAGCGGGCTCGTGGACATGGTCAGCGACCCGCTCATGCAGCGGGCGTTGCTCGTCGCGTGCCTCGTGGGCCTCGCGGCGCCCGTCATCGGCACCTACCTGGTGCAGCGACGCCTCTCGCTCCTCGGTGACGGCATCGGGCACGTGGCGCTCACCGGCGTCGCCCTCGGGTGGCTCGTCGGCAACGTCGCCGAGCTGACGCCCACCGACGCACTGGCCATCCCGGGAGCGGTCGTGGCCGCCGTCATCGGTGCCGTCGTCATCGAGATCGTGCGGTCGCACGGCCGCACGAGCGGCGACGTCGCCCTGGCCCTGCTCTTCTACGGAGGCATCGCAGGCGGCGTCCTCATCATGTCGCTGGCCGGGGGCACGAACACGAACCTGGTGGGCTACCTCTTCGGCTCCATCGCGACGGTGTCGACGCAGGACCTCGCGCTCACGGTCGCCCTCTCCGTGCTCGTGCTGGCCGTGGGCATGGGCCTGCGCGTGGCGCTGTTCGCGGTCTGCCACGACGAGGAGTTCGCGCGTGCCTCCGGCCTGCCGGTGCGTGCCCTGAACATCACGATCGCCGTCGTGGCGGCCCTGACCGTCACCGTGGCCATGCGCGTCGTGGGCGTGCTCCTCGTGAGTGCGCTGATGATCGTGCCGGTGGCCGTCGCCCAGCTCGTCGCCTCCTCCTTCCGGCGCACGATGCTCGTTGCCATGAGTGTCGGCGTGGTCGTGTGCGTCATGGGCCTGTCCATCACCTACTTCCACGACGCCGCGCCGGGGGCGACCATCGTGATGCTCACCATCGGCATCTACGCCGTCGCCGCCGCACTCCGTCCGCTCGTGGGCCGTGCCCGCCGGGCCGCAGGGCAGGACCCGCATCCCGACGTCGCCGACGACGTCGTCCTCGCCGAGGGGGTGCAGCGGTGATGCAGCGCATGACGCGGCAGCGCTCCGCCGTCGCGGGCCTCCTGGGGGACGTCGACGACTTCCGCAGCGCGCAACAGCTGCACGACCTGCTGCGCGAGCGTGGTGAGGAGATCGGGCTGGCGACCGTCTACCGCACGTTGCAGTCCCTGGCCGACGGCGGCGAGGTCGACGTGCTGCGCCGGGCGGACGGCGAGGCCGTGTACCGCAGGTGCGCGCGGCGCGAGCACCACCACCACCTGGTCTGCCGCTCGTGCGGCACGGCCGTCGAGCTCGACGGTCCCGGGATCGAGGCCTGGGCGGCCCGGATGGGCGCCGCCCACGGCTTCACGGACGTCGAGCACACGATGGAGCTCACCGGCACCTGCGCCGCGTGTGCGCGGGACGCCACGGAGCGATGATGCCCGAGGCGATCCAGGACTGGCCCGTCCTCGCCGTCTTCGGCTTCTTCCTCCTCGGGGCTCTCGCGCGGTCGCAGGCCATCTACTGGATCGGCCGGGGCGTGGCGGCGGGGGTGCTGCGCTCGCGCTGGCGCGAGCGGCTCGACTCCCAGCGGGTGCACCGGGCCACGCGGTCGGTGGAGCGCTGGGGCATGCCGATCGTGCCCGTGGCCTTCCTCACCATCGGATTCCAGTCCGCCGTGTTCGCGGCAGTGGGGCTCCTCCGGGTCCACTGGCTCCGGTACACCGTCTGGACCATCCCGGGTGCGCTGGTGTGGGCCGCCGTCTGGGGCGGTGGCGGCATCGCCGTCGTCGGCGCCCTGTGGGCACTGGCCAGGACCGCGCCGTGGGCGTTCGCCATCGCGGTGGCCCTCCTTGTCCTCACCGGCGTCGCGCTAGCCCTGCGCCTGCGACGTCGGCGGGAGCAGCGCGACGCCGTCGAGGCGCTCGGCGACCTGGCCGAGCACTGACCGCCGCCGAGCGCCGGTCAGCCCTCCACGACGTCGAAGAGGTTCCCCTCCGGGTCGGCCAGCGTGACCCAGGCGAAGCCGGCCTGCTCGTGCCGCGCCACCTCGAGTGCACCCTCGGCGAGCAGCCGGTCCACCTCGAGGTCCCGGCTCTCGGCCTGCACGTCCAGGTGGATCTTGTTCTTGCCGGGCGTGGGCTCGGACACCTGCTGGAAGCCGAGCAGGAAACCTCCCGGGAGGGCGACGACCCTGAACCCCTCCTCGAAGCCCGCCTCGACCTCCCCGCCCGTCTGCCGCGCCCACCAGTCCGCCAGGGCGTGCGCGTCCCGGCAGTCGAACGTCACCATCTCCACCTTGATCGTCATGCGCCCACGCTAGCGACAGGCACCGACACGGCACGGGACGGCGCGGATGCGGCGGCCCGCCGCAGCCGATCGGCCGACCCAGCGCTCAGGTGGCCGAGAGGTCCACCGCACCGCCGTACCGGCGGTCGCGGCTCGCGTACGTCTCGACCGCGCGCCACAGGTGGCGGCGGTCGACGTCCGGCCAGTACTCGTCGAGGAACACCAGCTCGGCGTACGCGGCCTGCCAGATCATGAAGTTGGACGTGCGCTGCTCCCCCGACGTGCGCAGGAACAGGTCGACGTCCGGCAGCTCGGGCTCGTCGAGGTGACGCGCGACGGTCCGCTCGTCGACCCTCTCCGGGTCGAGCCGGCCGGCGGCGACCTCCCGCGCGATGGCCCGGGCGGCGTCCGCCACCTCGGCGCGGCCGCCGTAGTTCACGCACATGGTCAGCGTGCAGACGGTGTTGCGCCGGGTGAGCTCCTCGGCCGTCTCGAGCTCGGCGATCACGGAACGCCACAGGCGTGGACGCCGCCCCGCCCAGCGCACCCGGACCCCCCAGTCGTGCATCGTGTCGCGGCGCCGGCGCAGCACGTCCCGGTTGAAGCCCATGAGGAAGCGCACCTCCTCGGGCGACCGCTTCCAGTTCTCCGTCGAGAACGCGTAGGCGGACACGTGGGTCACGCCGATCTCGATCGCGCCGGCGACGACGTCGAGCAGCGCCGCCTCCCCGGCCGCGTGGCCCGCGGTCCGCGGCAGGCCGCGCTGGTTCGCCCAGCGGCCGTTGCCGTCCATGACGATCGCGACGTGCCGGGGCACCAGGTCGCGTGGCACGGCGGGCGGCACGGCACCCGAGGGGTGCGGCGGCGGGGGCACCACCACGTGCTCCGCGCGACCGGCCGGCCGGCGCATCAGGCGCGCTCGACCATCGGCAACGAGCGCAGGCCGCGCTCCAGGTGGAACTGCAGGAAGGCCGCCACGAGCCCGTTCCCCTCTCTCCGGTGCCGCTCGCCGCTGGCGTCGGCCGTCACCCAGTCACCGCTCAGCAGGGCCGCGAGGAGCGCGAACGTCTCCGGCGCCGGGGACGCGGCACCGGGCGGTCGGCACGTCGAGCACACGGCGCCACCCGATGCCACGGCGAACGCCCGGTGGGGGCCGGGTGCACCGCACCGGGCGCACTCCGTGAACGACGGCGCCCAGCCCGCGACGGCGAGCGCGCGCAGCAGGTAGGCGTCCAGCACGAGACCCGGCGCGTGGGCACCCTCGGCGAGCGACCGCACGGCGCCCGTGAGCAGCAGGAACTGCTGGACGGCGGGCTCGTTCTCCGCGTCGACCAGGCGCTCCGCCGTCTCGAGCATCGCCGTCCCCGCGGTGTACATCGCGTAGTCGCCGCAGATCGGACGGGCGTACGCCCCCAGGGTCTCCACCTGGGTCACGATGTCCAGGCTTCGCCCGGTGTAGAGCTGGGCGTCGACGAGCATGAAGGGCTCGAGGCGGGAGCCGAAGCGTGACGACGTCTTGCGGACGCCCTTGCCGACGGCGCGGACCTTGCCGTGGGACCGCGTGAGCAACGTGATGATGCGGTCGGCCTCGCCCAGCTTCTGGGTGCGCAGGACGATCGCCTCGTCGCGGTACAGGCTCACGTGCCCATTCTCCCCCACGCCTCGGACGTGGACCGGGTCCGCGCCCGGTGCGGCGCCGCCCGTTGCGCGACCGACCGAAAAGACCGTGACGCGCGGCACCGCCGGCAATAGCCTGGTCGTGCCGCGCGGCCAGGCCGGGCGGACCAGACGTGAGGAGGTGACGGCCATGACGGTCCAGTGCTGCACCGTGCCGTCCACCATCCACGTCCGGGCTCGCTGACAGCGGGTGCCGGTCCCACCAAGGGATCCTCCGTTGACCACTCCTCTCGCCCTGCTGGGCTGGGACGCCGCCTGGGCGGCGACCCTGACGTCCCCCCTCCCCGACCACACCGTGGGCCGTGTGGCCCGCGCCGACCGCGACAGCTGCGACGTCCTCGTCGCCGAGGGCACCGGCCTCGTCCTGCGCGACGCCGTCCCGGGCGCCGCCATCCAGAGAGCCCGTCGCACCGACCCGACGACGGCCCCGGTCACGGGTGACTGGGTCCTGCTGACCGACACCGCCGGACGTGTCGCCGTCGAGCGCGTCCTGCCCCGGCGGAGCGCCGTGGTGCGCGCCCAGGTGGGCGGCACGTCGCACGGCCAGGTGCTGGCCGCCAACGCCGACGTCGTCGCCGTCGTCGAGGGTCTCGCCCCCGACCCCGACCCGGGCCGCCTGGAGCGGCTGCTCGCACTCGCCTGGGCCTCCGGGGCGCGACCCGTCGTCGTCCTGACCAAGTCCGACCTGGTGCCCGACCCGACGGTCCTCGCCGGCGAGGCGGCCCGGCTCGCACCGGGGGCCGACGTCCTGGTCACGTCCGCCGCCACCGGCGCGGGCCTGGCGCCCCTGCGCGACGTCCTGGCGGGCGGCGCCACGATCGCACTCCTCGGGGCCTCCGGCGTGGGGAAGTCCACGCTGCTCAACGCGCTCGTCGGAGACCCGACGATGCGGACCCGGGCGCTCCGCTCCGACGGCAAGGGCCGGCACACGACGGTCACCCGGGAGCTGCACCTCGTGCCCGGCGGCGGCGCCGTCCTGGACACTCCGGGGATGCGCAGCGTGGGCCTCGCCGGTGCGGACGCGATCGAGGACGTGTTCCCGGAGGTGGAGGAGCTCGCCGCGTCGTGCCGGTTCCACGACTGCGACCACCGGACGGAGCCCGGCTGTGCCGTGCGCGCGGCGGTCGAGGCCGGGACGCTGCCGGCTCGCCGGCTCGAGTCCTACCGCAAGCTCGCCCGCGAGGCCATGCACCAGGCCGCGCGGACGGACGCGCGGCTGCGGGCCGAGATGACGCAGGTATGGAAGGTCCGCACCCGCGAGTACCGCCGCAGGCCGGACAAGAGACGGTAGGGGCCGCAGCGCCGGGTGCCGGGCACCTTGCGGCGCCCCGCACCCGAGCCGCTCAGCGCTGCGCGCGGTTGACGGCGGAGATGATGGCCTTGAAGGACGCGGTCGTGATCGACGGATCGATGCCGACGCCCCACAGCACGTCGTCGCCGACGAGGCACTCCACGTACGCGGCCGCGACCGCGTCCTCACCGGTGGACAACGCGTGCTCCGCGTAGTCCAGCACCTCGACGTGCTGCGCGCGGGCGCCCAGCGCCGCCACGAACGCCGCGATGGGGCCGTTGCCCTCACCGGTGACGGTGACCTGCTGGCCGCCGTCCACGATCTCGGCCGTGAGCTGGACCGGCCCGCCCTCGACCGACACGACCTGGCTGCTGCGCAGGGAGAAGCGACCCCATGCCTCGAGCCCGGACTCAGGTGAGGCGGGGAGGTACTCGTCGGTGAAGAACCGCCACAGGTCCTCCGCCGTGACCTCGGCCCCGGTGGCGTCGGTCTGCTGCTGGACGACCCGGGAGAACTCGATCTGGAGCCGGCGCGGCAGGTCGAGGTGGTGCTCGGCCTTCATCAGGTAGGCCATCCCGCCCTTGCCCGACTGGGAGTTCACCCGGATCACGGCCTCGTACGTCCGGCCGACGTCGCGCGGGTCGATGGGCAGGTACGGCACCGCCCAGACGAGGTCGTCGACGCTCCGGCCGGCCTCCGCGGCCTTGGCGGCCATGGACTCGAAGCCCTTCTTGATGGCGTCCTGGTGCGAGCCGGAGAACGCCGTGAACACGAGGTCGCCCCCGTAGGGGTGGCGCTCGTGGACGGGCAGCTGCGTGCAGTACTCGACGGTGCGACGCACCCGGTCGATGTCGCGGAAGTCGATCTGCGGGTCCAGGCCCTGGCTCGCCAGGTTCATGCCCAGCGTCACGAGGCACACGTTGCCGGTGCGTTCGCCGTTGCCGAACAGGCAGCCCTCGATCCGGTCGGCACCCGCCAGGAAGCCGAGCTCCGCGGCCGCCACCGCGGTGCCCCGGTCGTTGTGCGGGTGCAGCGACAGGACCACGTTCTCCCGGTGGTTCAGGTGCCGGGACATCCACTCGATCGCGTCGGCGTACACGTTCGGCGTGGTCATCTCGACCGTGCCCGGGAGGTTGATGATGACCTTGCGGTCCGGTGTCGGCTCGAAGACGTCCAGCACCGCGTTGCACACCTGGGCCGCGAACTCGAGCTCCGTGCCCGTGAACGACTCCGGGGAGTACTCGTAGCGCACCTCGGTGCCCGGGATCATCTCCTCGTACTTGCGGCACAGGTACGCGCCGCTCACCGCGATGTCGACGATCCGGTCCTTGTCCGCGCGGAAGACCACCTCGCGCTGCAGCACCGAGGTGGAGTTGTACAGGTGCACGATCGCCTGCTTCGCGCCGGCGATCGCCTCGTACGTGCGCTCGATGAGGTGCTCACGCGACTGCGTGAGCACCTGGATCACCACGTCGTCGGGGATGCGGCCCGACTCGATCAGCAGCCGGACGAAGTCGAAGTCGGTCTGCGACGCGGACGGGAACCCGACCTCGATCTCCTTGTAGCCCATGTCGACGAGCAGCTCGAACATCCGGAGCTTGCGCTCGGCGTTCATCGGCTCGATCAGGGCCTGGTTGCCGTCGCGCAGGTCGACGGCGCACCAGCGCGGCGCCTGCGTCATGCGCCGGTCCGGCCAGGTGCGGTCGGGCAGCTCGACCGTGAGCTGCTCGTGGTACGGCACGTACTTGTGGACCGCCATCCGCGACGGGCGCTGTGCGGTGCGCACCTCGTACGGGACGTCGGAGCCGAGGGCCTCAGGCCCTGCGGCAGGCGCGGTGGAGGAGGTTCGTGCGTCGTTCATCGGGTTCCCTTCGTCGTCTCCGTCGGTTCGACCGGCGCACCGACCACCGCGACGAGAGACCGGTCTGTCAGACCTCGCCGCGGCGACGAAGAAGCAGGAACGTCACGCGCACGGGGCGATTCTAGCCCCCCGGACAGCAGTGAGGCCCGGAACCGTCGGTCCCGGGCCCCACTGGCGTCATCCGCGGCTCACTGCTCGCAGACCGCGCCGTCCGGCTCCCGGCCACCGCAGGTGTAGCCGAAGTCCTCGTACTCCGAGCCTGCCGGGGCCTCCCAGAACAGGTCGTCGCACGCCGCGCCGTCGCCGCCCTCGCAGGCTTCCCACAGGGCGTCGAGCGCCGGGTCGTCGCCGTACGTGAACGGCTCACCGCTGGTGTCCGTGTCGGTGTCCGCGTCGGTGTCCGTCTCCGTGCCGTCGCCGAAGGTCACGACGCAGAGCACGTCGGTGCCGGCCTCCTTGCGCTCGCCGCACGTGTCGCCGAACAGCTCGTACTCGGAGTCGAACGGGCTCGCCATGTACAGCTCGTCGCACGCGGCCATGTCGCCGTCCTCGCACGACGCCCACAGCGCGTCGAGCGCCGGGTCGTCGCCGTGGTTGCCACCCTCGATGGTCGGGTCGATCGTCTCGTCAGGGATGAGGTCGTCCTCGTCGGGGATGATCTCGCTGGCGTCGTCGATGATGTCGTCCGCCTTGTCGAAGACGGACTTCACCAGGAAGACGCCGAGGGCGCCCAGCAGCACGAGGACGCCCACGATGATGAGGACGATCCAGAGCGCCTTGTTCGACTTCTTGGCCGGCGGTGCGCCGTACTGCAGGCCCGGCGCCGGCATGCCCTGCGGGGGCATCCCCGCGGGCGGCATGCCCTGCGGAGGGAGCCCGGCGGGCGCCATGCCCTGGGGAGGCATCCCCGCCGGCGGCATCCCCGCGGGAGCGCCGCTGAACGCGGGCTGCCCCTGCTGCGCCCACTGCGGGGCGGGCGGGGTGACGGGCTGGGCAGGCATCTGCTGCGTGGGGGCCGGCGCCGCCTCGCGCGCGGCGATCGCCGCGTCGACGGCGGGCTCACCGAGGCTCTTCAGCCAGTCGATGAGGCCCGGGTACGCGCTCGGGTTGCTGGCGACCGCCGCCCGGAGGTCCGGGCGAAGGGCAGCGATGTCCGCGAGCACCTGACCTGGCGTCGCAGGATCCGACGCCTGGGCGGCAGTGAAGTTCTCCGGCTGTGTCATGGTGTCCCTCCTGTGCCCCGACCGACGGGCGGGGTCGTGTGCAAGGCGGCGTGAGGCTGCCGCGCAGCCGGACGCACAGCGGAACGGTAGCGCCGCGGCAAGCCCTGTGGGGCCACCGGCGCGGGTGAGATTTGCACCGTTTCGCCTGGTGGCCGTCCCGCGCGGGTCGGGCGCGGTCGCCGCCGCCTCCCGCGTGCGGCGTCGGCGGTCACCCCAGGGTCGGGAAGACCCCGAAGTACGCGAGCATCAGGAGCAGCACGACGGAGCCGCCCACGGCGGTGGCGAGGGTCCACGCGCCGGCCTGGCTGCGGGCCGCGGGCGCGACGCCGAGCCGACGCCCGTCGAGGATCCGGTAGACCAGGACCACGCCACCGACCACGCTCGAGCTCGCCACGACCCGCACCGCGAGCCAGCCGCCCTGCACGAGGGCCGGGTTCGTCCTGTAGTTCTGCGCGAGGTTGGCGACGACGAGGAGGTACGCGACCAGACCCACCAGTGCCACCGCCGCGCCTGCGGCCATCGTGACCAACGGCGCCCGGACGCCCGAGGCCAGCACGCGCTGCCGACGCCCGCGCAGCCAGCGCACGACCGCCACGAGCGGTCCGACCAGGAGAGCGCCGTACCCGGCGGCGAGCCCGGCGAACAGAAGGTCACCTTCGGCGAACCACCGTGGTCGGTCGACCGGTGCCGCCCGGAACCGCTGGTACGGCTGCGCACCCGCGATGCGCGGTTCCGCGTGCGCGCTGTCCGGGAGCGCGAGCACCCAGGCCGCCAGGTCGCGCGCGAAGTCCGGCAGCAGGACGTGGTCGATCTTGATGCCGTGGTCGGCGCCCTCGTAGTACCGGAGCGTCCAGTCGTGGTTGCCCGCGACCGCCAGGTCGTCGATGAGCTGCTGGGCGCCCTGGACCGTCGGCATCGCGGCATCCCCGGTGCCGTACACGATGAACATCGGCTGGCGCATGCGCCGCTGGAACGCCTGGGAGTCGAAGTCCAGGTAGTCGAAGCCGCCCCCGGGGAACTCCATCCCGACGAACCTCGGTATGGAGCGCAGCACCTCGAGCGGCACACCGGTGTTCCGCAGGTAGGAGTCGACCGCGAACGCGGCCTGCTGGCGCGGCGGCACGACGGGCGCGGCGACGAGCACGGTGAACGCCACGGCGGGGTTGTCCGCCGCCATGACGGGCACGATCCACGCGCCCTCGCTCTCGCCGTAGACGCCGACGCGCTCCGGGTCGACTCCCGGCAACCCGCGGAGCAGCTCCACGCTGCGCAGGTAGTCGTTGGCCATGTCCACGTAGCTGCGCTCGCTCGTGGTGTACGTGTCCAGGCGCTTGTTGGGCACCATCGTGACCACGCCGGCGCTCGCCAGGGCCTCGGCCTGCTCCTCGAAAGCGATCTCGAACCGGCCGGTGCCGGCGCCGTGGACGAACACCACGCCAGGCCGCGGACCGTCCGCACCGATCGGCTCCATGATCCGGGCCTCGACGGTGGTGCCCGTCAGCTGGACCTCGACGATCGACGACGCGACCTCGTACGTCCCGATGGGGTCGGTGCCGCGGGAGCCGCCGATGGAGGTGTCCGACTCGCGCACCGTGATCGTCTGGGCCAGCGGCACCGGGTCCCAGCCCGGGCCGGAGATCACGCCCACGACGCCCAGGCCCAGCACCGCGACGGCGCTGGTGACGGCGATCCGGTAACGCACGCCGGGAGTCTAGCCAGACGTGATCGTCAGAACCCGAGGCGGCGGAGCTGGTGAGGGTCGCGCTGCCAGTCCTTCGCAACCTTGACGTGCAGGTCCAGGTGCACCCGTGACCCGAGGAGGGCCTCGATCCCACGCCGCGCCTGGCTGCCGACGTCGCGCAGCCGGGCGCCCCCCTTGCCGATCACGATCGCCTTCTGCGAGTCCCGCTCGACGAAGAGGTTGACCCGGACGTCGAGCAGCTGGTTGTCCGGCCCCCTCCCCTCGCGGGCGACGATCTCGTCGACCACGACGGCGAGCGAGTGCGGGAGCTCGTCCCGCACGCCCTCCAGCGCTGCCTCCCGCACGAGCTCGGCGACCATGACGGCCTCCGGCTCGTCCGTGAGCTCGCCGTCGGGGTAGAGCGGCGGACCCTCGGGCAGGTGGCCCAGGAGCACGTCCACGAGCGTGTCGACCTGGTAGCCGTCGACGGCGCTGACCGGCACGATGTCCGCCCACTCGCCCAGCTGGTCGACCGCCATGAGGTGCTCGGCGAGCCGGCCCTTGCTGACCAGGTCCGCCTTGGTCGCCACCGCCACCACGGGCGTGGCCGTCCGGCCCTGGCCGAGGCGCGCGATCTGCTCGGCGATGTAGCGGTCCCCCGGGCCGACCCGCTGGTCGGCGGGCAGGCAGAAGGCGATGACGTCCACCTCGGCGAGCGTCTGCAGGACCAGGTCGTTGAGGCGTTCGCCCAGGAGCGTCCGCGGGCGGTGCAGGCCGGGCGTGTCGACGAGCACCAGCTGCGCGTCCGCACGGTGCACGATGCCGCGGATGACGTGCCTCGTCGTCTGCGGGCGCCCGGAGGTGATCGCCACCTTCTGCCCGACGATCGCGTTGGTCAGCGTCGACTTGCCCGCGTTGGGGCGTCCGACGACGCTGGCGAACCCAGACCTGAACACGCTCACTCCTCGCTCCCGTCCTCGGCCACGCGGCCGACGACGAGGGTCGCCACCTGCTTGCGCCGGCCCTCGACCCTATCGGCGGTCAGGCGCAGGCCGGCGACCTCGGCGCTCGACCCGGCCAACGGCACCTTGCCCAGGGCCTTGGCGAGGAGCCCGCCCGCCGTGTCGACGTCGTCGTCGTCGATCTCGAGCCCGAAGAGCTCGCCGAGCTCGTCGAGCGGCAGGCGGGACGGCACCCGGAACTCCCCGTCCCCGAGGCGCTCCACGTCGGGCGCCGCACGGTCGTGCTCGTCCGTGAGCTCGCCGACGATCTCCTCGAGCGCGTCCTCGATGGTCACCAGCCCGGCGATCCCGCCGAACTCGTCGACCACCATCGCCATGTGCGACGCGCCCGCCTGCATCTCGCGCAGCAGGTCGTCGACCGGCTTGGACTCGGGGACGAACACCGGCGGGCGCAGCAGCGCGTCGACGGGGCGGTCCTGGTCACCCACCGTGTGCGCGTGGCGCACCACGTCCTTGAGGTAGAGCACACCGACGACGTCGTCGACGGACTCCCCCACGACCGGGACCCGCGAGTAGCCGGACTTGAGGAACAGCCCGAGCGCCTTCCGCACCGGGGTCCCCCGCGTGAGCGTGATCATCTCGGTGCGGGGCACCATGACGGCGCGCGTGATGGTGTCGCCGAGCTCGAGCACGGAGCGGAACATCTCCCGCTCCTCGTCCTCGATCAGCTCCGACTCGCTCGCGCGGTCCATCACGGCACGGAGCTCCGCGTCGCTCAGGGGCCGCCGCCCGGAACCGAGCAGGCGCCCGAGGGGACGGCCGACCGCACGCGCCGCCGCGAGCAGGCCCCCGGTCGCCGCCAGCGTCGGGGCCGGGTGGCGCACCCCGACGGTGCGCGGCACGGACCCGACCACGACGAGGGCCAGGACGCCGACGACGACGAGTGCCAGCAGGAGGACGAGCCACCACGGCATGCCGGTCCCCACGAGCGCCATCGTGACCGAGACCGCCGCCACCGCCTGCAGCACGACGGCGACGGCAGCGGCCGACGCGGCCGTCGCCGCGGCGTCGTCGAGCAGCCGGTGCGCGCGTCCTGTCCGCGGCGCCTCGGGCGCGCGTCCGAGCGCAGCCTCGCCCGCGCTGAGCAGTGCTGCGACGACGACCGCGAGGAGGGCGATGCTCACCAACCAGCCGGTCGGCACGCCGTTCATCGGTCTGCGAGGAAGGTGAGCAGGAGCCGCCGTTGCAGCTCGAACATCTCCTTCTCCTCCTCCGGTTCCGCGTGGTCGAAGCCGAGCAGGTGCAGGATGCCGTGCGTGGTCAGGAGCAGGAGCTCCTCGGCCGTGGAGTGCCCGGCGCGCACGGCCTGCGCCGCCGCGACCTCCGGGCACAGGACGACGTCGCCGAGGAGCCCCGGCGGCGTCGGCTCGGACTCGGAGCCGGGACGCAGCTCGTCCATCGGGAACGACAGCACGTCCGTCGGGCCCGGCTCGTCCATCCACTGCACGTGGAGCTCGCTCATGACGTCGCTCGTGACGAGCAGGATCGACAGCTCGGTCTGCGGGTGCACGCGCATGGCGTCGAGCACGTGCCGGGCGAGGGCGGCGAACTCGGCCTCGTCGACGGCGTAGCCGGACTCGTTGTTGACCTCGACGCTCATCGACGCCCACCGCCCCCCTCGGGGCGGGCGTCCCACACGGCGTACGCGTCGATGATGTCGCCGACCAGCCGGTGCCGGACGACGTCCTCCGAGGTCAGCCTGCAGAACGCGACGTCCTCGACCGAGCTGAGGATCTCCTCGACGACCCGCAGGCCGGAGGTGGTGCCACCGGGGAGGTCCACCTGCGTGACGTCCCCCGTGACCACCATCTTCGCGCCGAAGCCCAGGCGGGTGAGGAACATCTTCATCTGCTCGGTGGAGGTGTTCTGGGCCTCGTCGAGGACGATGAACGCGTCGTTGAGCGTGCGACCACGCATGTACGCGAGCGGGGCAACCTCGACGGTGCCGGCCTCGATGAGCCGCGGGATCGAGTCGGGGTCGACCATGTCGTGCAGCGCGTCGTACAGGGGACGCAGGTAGGGGTCGATCTTCTCGCTGAGAGTCCCCGGGAGGAACCCGAGCCGCTCCCCCGCCTCCACCGCCGGGCGGGTCAGGACGATGCGGTTCACCTGCTTGGCCTGCAGGGCCTGCACCGCCTTCGCCATGGCCAGGTAGGTCTTCCCCGTGCCCGCGGGACCGATGCCGAACGTGATCGTGTTCCGGTCGATCGCGTCGACGTAGGTCTTCTGCCCGACGGTCTTGGGCCGGATCGTGCGACCGCGCGTGGAGAGGATGTTGTGGGTGAGCACCTCGGCCGGCCGGCTGGTCACGGCACCCGTCAGCATGCGCACGGCGCGCCCGACGACGTCGGCCGTCAGCGGCGTGTCCGTGGCGGCGACCTCCAGGAGCTCGTCCAGGAGCCGCGTGGCGAGGCCGACGTCGGAGGGCGGGCCCTGCAGGGTGATCTGGTCACCGCGCGCGTGCACCCGCACGCGGGGGAACCCGGCCTCGATGGCGCGCAGCACCTCGTCGGCGGGGCCCAGCACGGCGACAGCGGGCAGGTGCGCGGGCAGGACGATGCGGTGCTCGACGTCGCCGGCACCGGCGCCGCGGGATGGTGTGGTTGCCATGGGATCGGCCGCTACGACCGGGCCTCCTCGTCGCTCGTGGATGGCGCCATGCTAACCGGGCGCCCCGCGGGGCGACCGTCGGCGCACGTCACGCGGGCGACCAGCCGAGGCGCTGACCGCCGATCACATGGCCGTGCGTGTGGAAGACCGACTGGCCGGCGTCGGCGCCCGTGTTGAAGACGAGGCGGAACTGCCCACCGGCCTCGAGCGTGGCGACCTCCTCCGCGAGACGCACCACGGCGGCGAGCAGCGCGGGGTCCGCGGCCGCGAGCCGGGCGACATCGGCGTGGTGGTCGCGTGGCACGACGAGCACGTGGACCGGCGCCTGGGGGTTGAGGTCGCGGAACGCGACCGCGTGCTCGTTCTCGGCGACCATCGTGGCCGGCACCTCACCGGCGACGATGCGGCAGAAGAGGCAGTCCGGTGCGGTGACGGGCGACATGTCGTCAGGGTAGTGCGGACCGGCCTGGCCGGCCGGTCGGCGCCTGGTGTGCCAGGCCCGCCCCCGGGCGGGCGCGCCGTCAGGTCCAGCGGCCCAGCCGCGCGCACAGCAGGGCGAGGGCCACCGGGCCGGCGGTCGAGGTCCGCAGCACGTGCGGCCCGAGCCGCACGGCGAAGGCACCGGCGCCCGTCAGCGCGGCCAGCTCCTCGTCCGCGATGCCGCCCTCCGGACCGACGACGATCAGCACGCGCGCGTCCTGACCGGCGTCGTCGGGCAACCGCACGTCCGCCAGCGGCGTCGCCGCAGCCTCGTGGAGGACCAGCGTGACGCCACCGGCCGCCCCGACCTCCGCCACGAGCCGGACGAGGCCGGGCGTGTCGACCGCGGCCGCGACACCGGGCAGGTGGGCGCGGCGTGACTGCTTCGTGGCCTCCCGCACCGTGGCGACCCAGCGGGCGCGGCTCTTCGCCGCACGCTCCCCGCGCCACACGACGACGGACCGGGCCGCCTGCCACGGGACCACCTCGTCGACGCCCACCTCCGTCGCCGCCTCGACCGCCATCTCGTCCCGGTCGCCCTTCGCCAGCGCCTGCACGAGGACCAGCCGGACGGCGCGGGGCGGCTCGTCCTGCCGGCCCTCCACCAGCAACGTCAGGCGGCCCGGGTCGACCGCGGTGATCCGGCACTCGAGCCGGACGCCCCGACCGTCCACGACGTCGACGCGCTCACCCGGGCGCCGACGCTGCACGACGCCCGCGTGCCGGGCCTCCGCACCCTCCAGCACGTACTCGGCGCCCACGGCGTACCCGTCCAGCGCACACGGCTCGGCCAGGAACACAGGGGCGGTCACGCCTCACCGTCCGGCGAGCTTGTCGCGCAGCCTCGCGAACACGCCGGACTGCGCCGCCGCGAGCCGCGCCTCCGGCCGCTCCTCGCCCCGCAGCGCCGCCAGCTCGCGCAGCAGCCGTTCCTGCTCCGCGTCCAGCGCCGTGGGCACCTGGACCTCGACGTGCACGTGCAGGTCGCCCCGCCCCACCCCGTGCAGGTGGCTGATGCCGAGGCCCCGCTCCGTCAGGACCGCCCCGGGCTGGGTGCCCGGCCGCACGTCGATGTCACGGATGCCGTCGAGGGTCTCGAGCTGCACGACGGTGCCGAGCGCAGCCGCGGTCATCGGGATCTCCAGGCTGCAGTGCAGGTCGTCGCCCTGGCGGATGAGCGTCGGGTGTTGCCGCTCCCGCACGTCGAGGTACACGTCACCCGGCGGCCCCCCGGCCGGCCCGACCTCGCCCTGGCCGGGCAGCTTGATGCGCGTCCCGGTCTCGACGCCCGCCGGGACGTCGACGCTGAGCGTCCGGCGGCTGCGCACCCTGCCCTCGCCCGAGCACTCCGGGCAGGGCTCCGGGATGACCGTGCCGAACCCGTGGCACGCCGCGCACGGGCTGGAGGTCATCACCTGGCCGAGGAAGGAGCGGGCGACGCGCTGCACGACGCCCGCGCCGCCGCAGACGTCGCACGTCCGTGGCGACGTACCGGGCCGGCAGCAGGAGCCCTGGCAGGTCGGGCAGAGGACCGCAGTGTCGACGGGGATGTCGCGGTGCGTGCCGAACGCGGCCTCGGCCAGGTCGATCTCGAGACGGACGAGGGCGTCCTGACCCCGCCGGGCGCGCGGTACAGGTCCCCGCCGCGCCGACGGACCGGCCCCGAAGAAGGTCTCGAAGATGTCCTGGAAGCCGAAGCCGGCGCCGAAGCCACCCCCGTTCGGGCCGGCCGGGTCCACACCGCTGTCGTACATCCGGCGCTTCTCGGCGTTCGACAGCACCTCGTAGGCGCGGGAGACCTCCTTGAAGCGCTCCTCGGCCCCGTCACCCTGGGCGACGTCCGGGTGCAGCTGGCGCGCCAGCTTGCGGTACGCCCGCTTGATCTCCTCGGGGCTGGCGTCGCGGCCGACGCCGAGGATGTCGTAGTAGTCAGTGCTCACAGGGGCTCACAACGCTCACGGGGCTCACATTGCTCACAGGGCTCATCAGGCTCACAAGGCTCACAAGGGTCACAGGGGCTCTCAAGGCTCGTGGAGTCGGCGGCGTCAGCCGGCGAGGATCCGGGACAGGTAGCGGGCGACGGCGCGCACGGAGGCGATGGTGCCGGCGTAGTCCATGCGGGTGGGGCCGAGGGAGCCGATCCGGGCGAGCGGCCGACCCTCCTCGCCGTAGCTGGCTGCGACGATCGACGTCTCGGCCAGGCCCGCGTGCTCGTTCTCGCGGCCGATGCGCACCGCCACACCGGCAGAGTCCTCCGCCATCTCCGTGAGGAGGCGCAGCAGGACGACCTGCTCCTCGAGCGCCTCGAGGACGGGCCGGATGCTGTGCACGAAGTCGGTGCCGCTGCGCGCGAGGTTCGCGGCCCCCGCCATCACGATGCGCTCCTCCGTGGTCTCGGCGAGCGTCTCCTCCACCACGCGGACGACCTGCGAGACGAAGGGCTGCTCGGCCACCGCGAAGCCGGCGGCCACCTGGTCGAGCGGCTCCGTGAGCTCCGCCAGCCGGCGCCCGGCGACGGTGGCGTTCAGACGTGCCCGCAGCGAGTCGAGAACCTGCACGGGCACGCCGTCCGGCACCTCGACGACACGCTGCTCGACCCGGCCCGCCTCGGTGATGATCACGACCAGGAGTCGCGTCGGGCCCACCGGGACCAGCTCGAGGTGCCGCAGGGCGGACCGACGCAGCGACGGGTACTGCACGACGGCGACCTGGTGCGTGAGCTGTGCGAGCAGCCGCACCGAGCGGTCGACGACGTCGTCCAGGTCCACGGCGTCCTCGAGGAACACCTGGATGGCCCGTCGCTCGGCCGGCGAGAGGGGCTTGATGTCGGACAACCGGTCGACGAACAGCCGGTAGCCCTTGTCCGTCGGGACCCGGCCCGCCGACGTGTGCGGCTGGGTGATGTACCCGGCCTCCTCGAGGGCCGCCATGTCGTTGCGGATGGTCGCCGGCGACACCTTGAGGTTGTGGCGCTCCACGAGGATGCGCGACCCGACGGGCTCCCGGGTGTGCACGTAGTCCTCGACGATGGCTCGCAGCACCTCGAGCCTGCGGTCCTCGCTCATCGCACCTCCTCCCGGTCGCCGGCGGGTCCCCCGGTTCGCCCTGCTGATGGCACTCAGATGGTCCGAGTGCTAATCCTACGACGGTCCGGCCCGGCGTCATCCGGGCACGCCACCATCGACCTAGAGTGCCCTGGTGCTCGACCGATACGGACCTGACGCGCTCTCCGCTCCCGCGCGCCGCCCGGCGTCCCGCGCAGTACCGGCCGACGTCGGGCTCGTGGTCGAGGAGGTCACCACCGGCTGGGTGGGGGCGGTCGTCGGCGTCGAGGCATCCGGCGGCATGCGCGTCGTCGTGCTCGAGGACCGCAACGGCCGGACGCGCACGTTCCCGCTCGGGCCCGGCTTCTGGATCGACGGCCAGCCCGTCGAGCTCACGCAGCCGGTGTCCACCACGCCGCCCGTCCGGCGCACCCGCACGGCCTCCGGCTCCGTCGCCGTCACCGGTCAGCGCGCCCGCGTGGCCAGGTCCAGCCGCATCTGGGTGGAAGGCAGGCACGACGCCGAGCTCGTCGAGAAGGTGTGGGGCGACGACCTGCGCGTCGAGGGCGTCGTCGTGGAGATGCTGGACGGCGTGGATCGCCTCGCCGCGGCCGTCCGCGACTTCGACCCGACGCCCGAGCGTCGGATCGGCGTCCTCCTCGACCACCTCGTGACGGGGGCCAAGGAGAGTCGCATCGCCGCGGAGGTCGCCCGCGCCGTGCCGGCCGGGTCGTTGCTGGTGGTCGGCCATCCCTACGTCGACGTGTGGCAGGCGGTCCGGCCGGAGCGTGTGGGGCTGGACGAGTGGCCGCAGATCGACCGGTCCGTGGAGTGGAAGGCCGGCGTCCTGGACCACCTCGGCTGGCCGTCGGCGACGCAGACCGACGTGGCGGCCGGATGGCGCCGCATCCTGGGCGCCGTCCGCGACTTCCGTGACCTCGAGCCCGCGTTCCTCGGCCGGGTCGAGGAGCTCATCGACTTCGTCACGGGGTGACGGTCCGCGCGGCGGTCCGGCTGTACCGGACCGCTGTACCGGACCGCTGTACCGGACCGCTGTACCGGACCGCTGTACCGGACCGCTGTACCGGACCGCTGTACCGGACCGCTGTACCGGACCGCTGTACCGAGCAACACCCCGTGCGCGGTGCTCCCCAGCGGGGTGCGGCTTTCGCTACATTCGGAGGGCCGTGGTCCAGCCGTCGGCGCGCAGTACCGGGTGTGCCCCGCCGGTGCACACCTGACCTCAGCGAAAGGCAGCAACATGTCGACTCCCTCCGACCCGATGCCCGGCCAGGGCGGCCCTGAGGGCGCCGTCCCGCCGCCGCCGGCCGGTGCCGTCCCGCCGCCCGCGTACAACGCGCCGCCGCCCGGCTACCAGGCGCCGCCGCCCGGGTACGCCGCCGCTCCCCCGCCCGCCTACGCCGCGGCCGCCCCGATGAGCGACTCGGACCAGCGCATGTGGGCGATGCTCTCCCACCTGGGCGGGATCGTGCTCGGCTTCATCGCCCCGCTCGTCGTCTGGCTGATGTACAAGGAGAAGAGCCGCTTCGTCGAGGAGCAGTCGAAGGAGTCCCTGAACTTCCAGATCACCATGATCATCGCTTGGGTGGTCTGCGGGATCCTGACGCTCGTCACCTTCGGGCTCCTGTTCTTCCTGTACTTCATCCCGGGGATCCTCACGCTGGTGTTCTGCATCATCGCCGGCATCGCCGCCAACAAGGGCGAGGCGTACCGCTACCCGTTCGCGATCCGCCTGGTCAAGTGACCTGAGGTCCGCCTCCCGGAGGGCCGGTGCCGCAAGGCACCGGCCCTCCGCGCGTCTCAGTCCGTGAGGGCGCGCACCACCGTGTCGGCCAGCAGGCGGCCGCGGAGGGTGAGCACCGCTCTGCCGCGCACCGCCGCGACGCCGTCGAGCAGTCCGTCCGCCACCAGGCCGGCGACCGCCCGCCGCCCGACCGGCGCGACCGTGCCCAGGTCGAGCCCCTCACGGAGCCGCACGCCGAGCAGTGCCCGTTCGAGCGCGACGTCGTCGGCGTCCAGCAGCTCACGACCCGCAGACGGGCTGCGGCGGGCCCCCACGCGGTCCGCGTACGCGCGCGGGTGCTTGACGTTCCACCAGCGCACCGCGCGGTCCCCCGCCCCCACGTGGGAGTGCGCGCCGGGGCCGAGGCCCCACCAGTCGGCGCCACGCCAGTAGCCCTCGTTGTGGCGGCACTCGTGGCCGGGGCGTGCCCAGTTGCTCACCTCGTACCAGTCGAGACCCGCCTCGGTCAGCGCGGCGTCGGCGACCTCGTACTTCGTGGCCTCGTCGTCGGGGTCCACGGGCGGCAGAAGCCCGCGCCGCACCTGGCCCGCCATCCGCGTGCCGTCCTCGATCACCAGCGCGTAGGCGGAGACGTGGTCGACGCCGCAGGCCAGCGCAGCGTCCAGCGACCGGCGCCAGTCGTCGACCGACTCCCCCGGCGTGCCGTAGATGAGGTCGAGCGACACGTCCAGGCCCGCGTCCCGTGCCCAGCCGACGACGTCGGGCACCCGCGCGGGGTCGTGGGTCCGGTCGAGCGCTGCGAGGACGTGCGGCACCGCCGACTGCATGCCGAAGGACACGCGGGTGAAGCCGCCGGCCGCGAGCGCCCGGAGGGCCTCGGGGGTGACGGAGTCCGGGTTGGCCTCGGTCGTCACCTCGGCGCCGGGCGCCAGCCCCCACGCCGCGCGGACGCCGTCGAGCATGCGCACCAGGTCCGCGGCCGCCAGCACCGTCGGCGTGCCGCCGCCGACGAACACCGTGTCCACCGGGCGGCCCGGGCGGCCGGCGTCCGCGAGGACCTGCCGCGCCATGTCGAGCTCGCCGAGCACCGTGCCGGCGTACGACACCTGGTCCGCCCCGCCGCCCAGCTCGCTCGCCGTGTACGTGTTGAAGTCGCAGTAGCCGCACCGGACCGTGCAGAACGGCACGTGCAGGTAGACACCGAAGGCGCGGCCCGCACGCGGCGCCTCGCCCACCCAGGCCGGCAGCGCGCCGTCGTCGGGAACGGGCTCACCCTCGGGGAGTGCGGGGGGCACGGCGTCAGCCTGCCGGGCGGGTCGTCGGGCACATGGGACCCATGGTCGCACCGAGGAGTTCCGCGATCGCTGTTGACTTGGAGTGCGCTCGAACTTCTACGGTCGCTCCATGACCACGACGACCGAGGGCTGCACCATCGAAGAGGCCGCCGAACGCACGGGCGTGTCCGCCCACACCCTGCGCTACTACGAGCGGATCGGGCTCCTCGCACCCGTCCCCCGTGGGTCCGGCGGGCACCGCCGCTACACGGATGCCGACCTCGGCGCCGTCGTCTTCCTCACGCTCCTGCGGCAGACCGGCATGCCCATCCGGGACATGCAGCGGTTCGTCGAGCTCACCCGCCTCGGCGACCACACCATCCCCGACAGGGTGGCTGTGCTGACCGACCACCGCACCGAGCTCGTGGCGCACATCGCGCTGCTCCGCCGCCACCTGGCGGCACTGGACACCAAGATCGGGATCTACACCGAGATGCTGCGGGCGCAGTCCGCCGGCATCGACAACTGAGCAACTGAGAGGGCACCGCCATGCAGACCATCGAGCTGGGCACCACCGGCCAGCACGTGAGCCGGGTCGCGCTCGGCGCCATGGGCCTGGGCACCGTCGCCGACGACGAGGCCTCCTTCGCGCTGCTGGACCGCTTCCTCGCCGACGGCGGCACCTTCGTCGACACCGCCGACTGCTACTCGTGGTGGGACGCGAAGGGCACCGACGGCGGACAGTCGGAGGAGCTGCTCGGGCGCTGGTTCGCGCGCACCGGGCGGCGGGACGACGTCTTCCTGGCAACGAAGGGCACCGCCCGCGTGGGCAACCTGGACACGGTGTGGCCGGCCGGCGCGGCCGCACCCAGCTGGGACCTCGCCCGGCAGAACTTCGTCGGGGCGGGCGCGGAGGTCCTCCGCGAGTCCCTGGAGGGCAGCCTCAAGCGCCTCGGCACCGATCACGTCGACCTGTACTACGTGCACGTGGACGACCGTGCGACGCCCCTGGAGGAGACGCTCGAGGCGCTCGCCGCCTTCGTGGCCGAGGGCAAGGTCCGCTACCTGGGCTGGTCGAACGTGCGCACGTGGCGCCTCGAGCGGATCCGCCAGCTCTGCCTCGCGAACGGCTGGCCGACGCCGGTCGCCGTGCAGCAGGAGCACTCCTACCTCGACCGCCGCGGCGGACTGAGCTCGGCGTCCGTCGTCGACGACGAGCAGCTGGACTACCTGGCGGAGCACCCGGACCTGACCCTCGTCGCGTACTCCCCCGTGCTCAAGGGCATCTACGACCTGAGCGACGACGCGCGCGAGGCGCACTACCTGTGGCAGGCCAACTACGCCGGTGACCACCAGCGGGCGCAGATCGCGGCCGTGCGGGAGGTCGCCGCCGACCTCGGCACCCGGCCGAGCCAGGTCGTCATCGCCTGGCTCCTCGCGCAGCGGTCACCACGGGTCGTCCCGCTGCTCGGCACCACGAAGGTCGCCCGCTACGCGGAGGCCGCCGAGGCCCTGACGCTCGAGCTGCGGCCCGAGCACCTGTCGCGCCTGCGGGACGCCTGACACGGCCGCCGCGGCCCGTCCGAGACGTCAGCGCTTCGGGCGGGCCGTCGCGTCCTTGTTCGACGCCGCCTCCGAGGACAGCGCGGCGATGAAGGCCTCCTGGGGGACGTCGACGCGGCCGATGGTCTTCATCCGCTTCTTGCCCTCCTTCTGCTTCTCCAGGAGCTTGCGCTTGCGGGTGATGTCACCGCCGTAGCACTTGGCGAGGACGTCCTTACGGAGCGCGCGAACCGTCTCGCGCGCGATCACCCGCGCGCCGACGGCGGCCTGGATGGGCACCTCGAACTGCTGCCGCGGGATGAGCTTCCGCAGCTTGCCGACCATCATCACGCCGTAGTCGTAGGCCTTGTCCTTGTGCACGATGGAGCTGAAGGCGTCCACCTGCTCGCCCTGCAGCAGGATGTCCACCTTCACCAGGTCCGCTGCCACGTCGCCCTCGCGCTCGTAGTCGAGCGACGCATACCCCCGGGTCCGCGACTTCAGCTGGTCGAAGAAGTCGAACACGATCTCCGCGAGCGGCAGCGTGTACCGCATCTCCACCCGCTCCGGTGACAGGTAGTCCATGCCCAGCAGGTCCCCCCGCCGCTGCTGGCAGAGCTCCATGATCGAGCCGATGAACTCGCTCGGGGCGAGGATCGTGGCGCGCACGACGGGCTCCCGCACCTCGGCGACCCGCCCGGCGGGGAACTCGCTCGGGTTCGTCACGACGACCTTCGAGCGGTCCTCCATCGTGACCTCGTACACCACGTTGGGCGCGGTCGAGATGAGGTCGAGGTCGAACTCGCGCTCGAGCCGCTCCCGCACGATCTCCAGGTGGAGCAGGCCCAGGAACCCGACACGGAACCCGAACCCCAGGGCGACCGACGTCTCCGGCTCGTAGACCAGCGCCGCGTCGTTGAGCTTGAGCTTGTCGAGGGCGTCGCGGAGCTCCGGGTAGTCCGACCCGTCGATCGGGTAGAGCCCCGAGTAGACCATCGGCTTCGGGTCCGCATACCCCGCCAGCGACTGGGTGGCCGGCTTGAGGGCGTCGGTCACCGTGTCGCCGACCTTCGACTGCCGGACGTCCTTCACGCCGGTGATGAGGTACCCGACCTCGCCGACGCCCAGTCCGGACGTGGGCACCGGCTCAGGGGAGATGACGCCGATCTCCAACAGCTCGTGCGTGGCCTTCGTCGACATCATGGCGATGCGCTCGCGGTGCGTGAGCCTGCCGTCGATGACCCGGACGTACGTGACGACGCCGCGGTAGGTGTCGTACACGGAGTCGAAGATCATGGCGCGGGCCGAGGCCTCCGGATCACCCACCGGTGGTGGCACCTCGTGCACGATGCGGTCGAGGAGCACGCCCACGCCCTCGCCCGTCTTGCCGGAGACGCGCAGGACGTCCGCCGGATCGCCACCGACCAGGCCCGCGATCTCCTCCGCGTACCTCTCCGGCTGGGCAGCGGGAAGGTCGATCTTGTTCAGCACGGGGATGATCGTGAGGTCGTTCTCCATGGCCAGGTACAGGTTGGCCAGGGTCTGCGCCTCGATGCCCTGTGCCGCGTCGACCAGCAGCACCGCGCCCTCGCAGGCCGCCAGCGAACGCGAGACCTCGTAGGTGAAGTCGACGTGCCCGGGCGTGTCGATCATGTTCAGCGCATACGGGACCAGCAGGCCGTCGTCACCCGGGACGGCCCACGTCATCCGGACCGCCTGCGACTTGATGGTGATCCCGCGCTCGCGCTCGATGTCCATCCGGTCGAGGTACTGCTCGCGCATCGCCCGGGCGTCGACGACGCCGGTCAGCTGCAGCATGCGGTCCGCCAGCGTCGACTTGCCGTGGTCGATGTGGGCGATGATGCAGAAGTTGCGCAGCAGGTGCGGCGGGGTGGCGGCGGGCCGGACCTGTGCGCTCAGCGCGGCGTCAGGGATCGGGGTCAACGGGGTGGCGCTCCGGGGAGGGGCGGACGGTGTGCGGTCCATCGTCCCACGACGAGGCGCACGGTCCGGGACGGGACCTGTTGCACGCCTCCGGTGATCGACGGAGGCTGGAGGCACAGTACCGGCACGCAGCAGCGTGTCGCGGCCAACCGGACAAGGAGTGGGTACATGTCGTCGGTCGCGAAGATCACCGAGCTCAGCGTTCGGTCCGAGACGAGCTTCGAGGACGCCATCCAGGCCGGAATCGAGCGCGCCTGCCAGACGCTCCGGAACGTGCAGGGCGCCTGGGTGAAGGACCAGAAGGTCGAGATCGTCGACGGCAAGATCGTCGCCTACCAGGTGATGCTCGAGGTCACCTTCGTCCTGGACTGACCCGTCCGGCGTACGGGCCCCTGCGTCGTTCACGCGGGGGCCCGTTCGTGCGCCACTACCCTGACCGCATGGCGAACGCCCGCAGCCTGGTCCGGCTCCTCGGCCGCGCGGTGCGTGGCGCCTCGTCCCGGCGAGCCGGCCGGTCGGCCCCCCGCGGCACGCGCGGTCCGACGACGCGCGGCGGCTACCCGGGCGACTTCACCGGCGCCCTCGATCCCACGTACTCGCCCGACCTGGACGGCGAGCCGGACCCCGGCGAGATCGTCTGGACGTGGGTGCCGTACGAGGAGGACCACACGCGCGGGAAGGACCGCCCGGTGCTCGTCGTCGGCCGCGACGGCGCCTGGCTGCTGGGGCTCATGCTCAGCACGCGTGACCACGACACCGATCCCGGCCCGCGTGACGAGCTCTGGGTAGACATCGGGTCCGGGCCGTGGGATGGCGCGCGTCGACCCAGCGAGGTCCGCGTGGACCGGGTGATCCGGGTCGACGCCGCGGCCGTCCGCCGCGAGGGCGCCGTGCTCGACCGCGCCCGGTTCGAGCAGGTGGCCGGCTCGCTGCGGGCTGCGCACGGCTGATAGCATCGGTCCCCGCGTGTCCGCCCAGGTCGGCGGCCACAGGTCCTGTCCTGATCGCGGGTGACCCCACCACCCAAGTCCCGGGACGTGACGACGCCCTCATCGACCTGTCAGCTCGCTTCGGCGAACACACCAGAGAGTCCACACGTGGCGAACATCAAGTCTCAGATCAAGCGCATCCGCACCAACGAGGTGGCCCGCCTGCGCAACAAGGCGGTCAAGTCGGAGCTCAAGACGCACGTGCGTCGCGTCCGCGACGCGGTCGCGACCGGTGACAAGGAGGCGGCCGACGCCGCCCTGCGCACCGCGTCCACGAAGCTCGACAAGGCCGTCAGCAAGGGCGTCATCCACGCCAACCAGGCGGCGAACCGCAAGTCGGCGCTCGCCAAGCAGGTCGCGGCGCTCTGAGCCGCAGGGCGGGTGGTACACCCGCCCATCAGAACGACGAGTTTTTCACCCGGTCGAAGGCCTCATCCCGCGTCATAGGGTGAGGCCTTCGCCGTCTCATCCCCCGTGGTGACAGCGCTGGCCGTCGATGACGCCCTTGTCGACGCCCCGCCGGCCTTCACCCATCCTCGCGCGCAGGTCGGCGCCCACCTCTTCGTCGGGCGGCAGGGCATCTTCAGCCGCAACGGCGATGTGCACGGGTACGAGTTCCTCTACCGCGCGGGACGCCAGCACTCCCTGCGCGTCGACCAGTGGCCGGCCGAGGCGCAGGACCGCGCCACCCTCCGCGTGCTCCAGGCGACGTTCAGCCCCACGGGAATCCGGTCGGTTGCGGCGGACGCCCTCGTCTTCGTGAACTTCACCCGGTCGTTCCTCGTCGGGGACCTGCCTCTCCCGGCTGAGCCGGAGCGGCTCGTCATCGAGGTCGTCGAGTCGGTGCGCGCCGACGACGAGGTGATCGCCGGCATCATCCGCCTCCGCGACCAGGGCTTCCGCATCGCCATCGACGACTTCCTCGGGCTGACCCACCAGGTGGCCATGCTGCCCTGGGCCGACTACGTGAAGGTCGACCGCCGCGACCTCTACCAGCGCGGACCGGAGCTGGTGGACCTCGCGGCGTCGTTCGGCGCCCGACTCGTCGCCGAGCGGATCGAGACGGCGGCGGAGCTCGCGTGGTGTCGAGAGCTCGGCTTCGACCTGTTCCAGGGCTTCCACCTCGAGCACCCGCAGGTGCTCAACCGCACGCCCGTGCACAGCCGCCACGGCGACCGCCCGCAGCTACGGGTGCTCGACGGCGCACGACCGCGCGTGCCGGCTCCCACCCACTTCGGGCACTGAGAGCCGGGACGCCGACCGGGCGGGCCCGGACGCCGACCGGGCGGGCCCCGGCGGCTGCTGCCGCCGGAGACCCGCCCGGACGCTCGGTGACGACATCGAGGCACCGGCTCCCCCTGCGGGCCGGTGCCCGTGCGTCAGCTGCGGTCGACCCCCTGCTCGAACCTGGATGCCTCGACGAGGGAGCTCACCATCGGCAGCACGGTCGGCCGGATGCCGGCCTCCCGTAGAGCGGCCTCGTAGGCCTTCGCTGCGCCTTCGGCATCACCGTGCTGGAGCATGCGGTCGCCCAGCGACCGCCACACCGTCGCCGACTCCCGACCGGCGGCCATCATGCCGAACATGTCCGCCGCCCAGCGGTACGACCGCTGCGCCTCGTCCATCCGCCCCTGTACGGCGAGTGCGTCGCCCATGAGCATGCGGCCGTTGCAGATGTCGAGCGGCGAGTTCTGGTCGAGCCGGGCGAGACCGGCGTGTGCGAGGTCTTCGGCACGCCGGGAGTCCCCGAGGAGCAGGTGGGCGCGGCCCATCTCGAACTCGCAGCGCGCCAGGTCGGCCTCCGATCCGATCAGCCGGAGGTCCTCGATCGCGCGGTCGAGGTGCTCGAGGGCCGTCATCGGGTCCGGCGGGTCGGAACGCAGCAGCAGCCACGCGTAGTGGGAGCGCAGGCGCGGGACGTCCCGGCTCGCGGCACCCTCGCTGAGGTAGGCCAGGGCGCGCTCGGCCAGGCGCCTGGCCTCGCCCAGGTCCCCGCGGCCTTCCGCGACGAGCGAGGCGTTCCAGTAGATGCTGCCGCGGCCGCGCATCGTGCCCTTGTCGTCCGCGAGGGCGATGAGCTCGGCGGCGCGGTGCGTGGCGAAGAGCAGGTCACCTCGCTCGTAGTACGACCAGAGGATCGTCGAGGCCAGCCTGAGGTGCTCGTCCGTGCCGGCGATGCCCTGGCGCTCCACCTCGTCCAGGACGCGCTCGCCGAGCTCGACGCTCCGGCTCAGGTCGCCGGAGTCGTGGTACGAGGCGACCAGGTCGGTGGCGATCCGCGCGGCTTCGAGCGAACGGCGGTTCGTGAGCGCGTCGTCGAGGAGCGGTTCGAGGACGGCGACCGAGGAGTCGAGGTCCCCCAGCATCTCGAAGGCACGCGCGAGCGCGTGCTTCGCCGCTGCCTGGTAGCGCGGCGAGATGGTCGAGAGGTCCAGAGCCTCGAGCCTGGACTTCGCCTCCTGCGCCTCCCCGTTGGACAGCGCAAGCCTGGCGTAGTCGATCTCCAGGCGGGCGCGCTCCTCGCTAGGGGCCTTGTCGCCGAAGCGCAGGAACTCAGCCGTGGTGCCGAGCCGCGCCGCGAGGATGCGTAGCGCAGACTCCGTCGGCGTCCGACGCCCGGACTCGATGAGCGAGATGTAGCTGGGCGAGAAGTCGTCCCCGGCGAGGGCCGTCTGCGAGAGGCCAGCCCGAACGCGCTCGTCGCGGATACGTTCAGCGAGTTCTGTCACAGAAGTCACTCTAGCGGTTGACAGCCTCGACGCGTACCCCCTGGGGTTGTCGCGACCGGGTGATTCCGTCGGAATCCTCCGGTTCGGGCAGCGCCCTCCCCCGGGTCAGCCGCCCCCGTGGCCGGAGGCCACGGATTCCGCGGCAGCTCGCATCTCCGGGCCGCCGTCGTCGGGCACGCACCCGGATGCCGTGCCCGGACATACAAGGAGGCCGCCCGCAGGAGCGGGCGGCCTCGACTTCCGGCGCGGGGGGCTGTCAGCGAGAACCACCACCCCGGGCGACGGGAGCTACTGACGGCAGCAGCCGATGCTGCCGACGTTGGTCGACGCGCCACCGCCGCTGCCCAGCGGCAGACCGACAACAGCCAGTCCGAGGGTCAGCAGAGCGGCGGTCAGGGCCTTGACGGTGCGGTTCATGATCTGTCTCCTCCGGGGGGTACCGCGATCGCTGTCATGACCACTATGACAGCCTGGGCGGCAGTAGCGGTAGGCAGAACGAGTGAAATTCCGTGCCTGGTCAGGGGCTGTTTTTCACACATAGGTCACTTTACCGTCAGCACGAACGGACCGCCCGCTCACGCCCTGGCGGCCTGTGTCATCGGTGGCATGACTGTCGATCTTGACCATACTCCGCCAAACGGTCAGGCGCGCCCAGCAGCCTCCGCCACTCGCAGGACTGCACGCTCCACGGCGAAGACCGGATCCCTGCCCGCACCCTTCACCTCGGCGTCCGCCTGCGCCACCGCAGCGATGGCGGAGGCGAGCGACTCGGGCGTCCACCCCCGGAGCTCACGCCGCGCCCGGTCCACCTGCCAGGAAGCCAGACCCATGTCGCGGACCGGGTCGAGACCCTGGCCACGCGCGGCGCCCACCTTGGCGAGGATGCGCAGCTTCGCTGCCAGAGCGGCGACGAGCGGCACGGGGTCCGAGCCCGTCGCAAGCGCGTGACGGAGCAGCGCGACGGCCTCGCCCGCGTTGCCGGCCGCCGCCGCATCGGCGACCCGGAACCCCGTCGCCTCGACCCGACCTCCGTGGTAGCGCCCCACGACCTCGGCGGTGATCGCCCCAGTGGTGTCGGCGACCACCTGGCTGCACGCCGCCGCGAGCTCCCGCAGGTCCGACCCGCACGCCTCGACCAGCGCCCGGACGGCAGCCGGCTCCGCCCGGCGGTGGGCACGTCGGAGCTCGTCCTGGACGAAGGCCGTCTTGTCGGCGTCCCGCTTGACCGCGTCGCACGCCACGACGACGGCGCCCGCCGCGCGCACGGCATCGAGGGCCTTGCGGCCCCGGACCACTCCCGAGTGCCGCACGACCAGGGCGACGTCCGGGGCCGGGTCCGCGAGGTACTCGACGAGGTCGGCCATCGCCTCGTCGGTACCCGCGTGGAGGTCCTCGACGACGACGACGCGCGCCTCGCCGAACAGCGAAGGGCTGGCCACGACCCGCAGCCGTCCCGCCTGGTACGCGGACGCCTCGAGACGCGTCACCTCCAGCTCCGGGTCCACCGCCCGCGCCTGGTCCACGAGGCGGTCGACGGCACGCTCGGCCAGGAGGTCCTCCGGACCGAGCACGAGGACGAGCGGTGCCGGCTCGACGGCGTCCCATGTGGTCGTGCGGGCGGGGGCGGGTCGGGCTGCCATGGGCGCAAGCCTGCCACGGCGGACCGTCAGCGCCGGTCCCCGAGGCACCCGGCCCACACGGCGAGGCCTGTGTCCTCAATCCCCACGGCGACCGGTCCGCACGTGCTCGTGGCCAGCACGAGGGCACCGGCAGCGGCCAGCGCCGCAAGTGTGGCCTCATCGGGGTGTCCGTAGTCGTTGTCGACACCCACGCTGACCAGCGCGACCCGCGCGGCGAGGAGGGCCGTGAGGTCCGGCGACTGGTGCGCCGACCCGTGATGAGCCACCTTGAGCACGTCGACCCCGTGCGGGATCAGGCCCGGCTGCCGGAGGAGCCGGGCCGCCAGGGCGTCCTGCGACCGGGGCTCCGCGTCGCCGAGCGCCACCACGGTGAGCTCCCCCACGTCGATGAGGAGGACGAGGCTGGCGTCGTTCACGTCGGAGTCACCTGACCCCGCCACCCGCCGGGTGGGCGAGAGGACCGTCCACAGCACCTCCCCCGCGGCGCCTGAGGCGTCCGACGAGCCGGCGGTGACCGCACGCACCGGCACCCCGGCGGCGGCCAGGGCCTCGGTGGCCGCCCGCGCCCCCGCCGCCGGTTCCGCCAGGGGGCTGACGATCGCCGAGCGGACCTCCCGGCCCTCCAGCACCGCTGGGAGGCCGCCGACGTGGTCGTCGTGGAAGTGGGTGAGGACGAGCAGGTCGATGCGCGCCACGCCCAGCCGGTCGAGGCACTGCCCGGCGGCGTCCCCGGGCGGACCGGTGTCGACGACGACGGCAGCGGACGGCCCGGACCGCACGACGAGCGCATCGCCCTGGCCGACGTCGCACGCGACCACCCGCCACTCCCCCGGCGGCCAGGGCCGGACGAGCTGTCGCCCGACAGGCAGCAGAGCGATGAGGCCCGCGACCCCGAACCCCACGACGGCTCGCCGGCCGTAGCGCCGTGCTGCCGGCACCACGAGGAGGAGCGCGACGGTCAGGAGAGCAAGCGTGAGGGCACCCTCGACGCCCGACCGCCACGCGTACCGCGCGCCCGGCAACGCCGCCACGGCGCGGGCCACACCCGCGATCCACCAGGCGGCGGCGCCGGAGAGCTGCGCGAGCACCTCCCCCACGGGGACCGACACCGGGGCGATCACCGCCGCTCCCACGCCGAGGACGGTCGCGGGAAGCAGGGCCGGGGCCGCGAGCAGGTTGGCCGGCACCGCGTACGGGCTCACCGCGGGGTCGACCAGCACGAGCACCGGACCGCACACGGCCTGGGCCGCCGTCGGCACGGCGATGGCGACCGCGAGCCACCGCGGCAGCGCGGAGAGCCATCCGGCGATGACCGGGGCGAGAGTCGCGATCCCCGCCGTCGCCAGCACCGACAGGACGAACCCGAGGCTGCGGGCCAGCCAGGGGTCGACCACGACCAGGCCGAGGACGCCGGCGGCGAGGGCCGGGAGCGTCCGGGACGGGCGCCCGAGGAGCATCCCCAGCGCGGAGACCCCGCCCATCACGGCGGCTCGGACGACGCTCGGGTCGGGGTGCACGAGCAGCACGAACGCGCCCATCGCCACGGCGGTGACCAGCGCGCGCGGCCGTCGCGGCACCCGCAGCGCCGCGGCTGCGGCGAGGACGGTGGTCGCCAGGACGGCGAAGTGTCCGCCGGACACCGCGGTGATGTGGGTGAGCCCGACGTCCCGCATCGCCGTGTCGAGATCTGCCGGGAGACGGGACGTGTCGCCGACGGCGACGCCGGGTACCAACCCGCGCTGATCCGGGGGAAGGCGGTCCGTCACGTCCAGGAGGGCCGCGCGGATGACGCCGACGATGCGGTCCGCCCTGCCGGGCGGCGCCACGAGGACGGGATCCCCCGTGGCCCGGAGCACCCCGACCGCCTCGTCGCCGGCGGCCGCCGGCGCCAGACGGCCGGTCACGCGGACCCGGGCTCCGTACGGCAGGCCCTCGTCGGCGATCACCACGACCGCGGCCGCGGCGGTACCGGCGGAGCCGCGGCCCACGACCTCGTGGACGCCGAAGGACTGCCGCACCCGCGGGTGGTCCCATCGACCCGCGACGACCACCGGCTCGCTGCGCACGATGCCCGTCACGGTGACCGTGGCGCGTTGGGCGACGAGCTCTGCCAGGAGGCCCGCGTCCCGTGCGTGGAGCTGCGCCGCGCAGGACCCGAGGGCGACCGCGGCCGCGACGACGGCGAGCCACCCGGTAGCCCAGAGTTCCGCCGCACCACGGACGGCACCGACGCCGACGGCCAGGCCGACCACGGCCGCGACGACCGCGACGGCGAGGAGGCCCACCGCCCAGCCACGCGCGGCCTCGGGCGTGAGGCCGACGCCGACGGCGCACGCGAGCCAGGCGGCCGCCGCCGCGGGCACCAGTCGGAGGTCCATCACCCGACGCGCACCAGGTCGCGCACGCCCGTGAGCACCGCGGGCCCGATGCCGGTCACCTCCGCCAGCTCGTCGACGACCGTGAAGGCACCGTGCTCCGTCCGCCAGTCGACGATCCGTTGCGCCAGCACAGGCCCGACCCCGGGAAGGGCGTCGAGCGCCGCGGCGTCGGCGGTGTTCAGGTCGAGCAGGGCGGAGCCCGACGCCGTCCCCTCGGACGACGCGTCACCGGGCCGCGGGACGACGACCTGCTCGCCGTCGACGAGCACGCGGGCAAGGTTCACGGCACCGAGGTCCGCCTCGGCGCTCGCGCCGCCCGCGGAGTCTATGGCGTCGGCCACGCGGGAGCCCTCGGGAAGCCGGACGAGGCCCGGCTCCGCGACCTCCCCCACGACGTGCACGACCACCTCCGGCCGCACGACGGCGGCAGGGTCGGCGCCGGGGCCGGCACCCGGCCCGGCGTCGGGCACCACCACCGACGGCGCCTGGTTCATCGACCGCGCGACCACTACGCCGCCCAGCGCCAGCAGCATGGCCGCCGCGACCAGCGCGGCCCGCGACCGGAGCCCCCACCGCCGGCGGCCGTCCGTCGCGAACACGTCTGAGGCCGCGTGACCGTGTGCCGCCGTGTAGGCCGCCATCGCCGACGTCAGGGCGCGGTGCTGCAGGTCCGCGACGTCCTCCGGTAGGGCGTCGGTGGACGGCCCGTCGCCTCCGCCGACCGCGCCGGGACCTGCGCCCGCCAGGTCGGTGGACGACGTCGGCCTCGCAGGCACCCACCCCCCGCCTCGCTCCCGAGCCGGGGGCTCCTCGATCGCGGGCAGCCACCTCTCGGGTCCGCCGCCGCGTTCCCGAGCCGGCGGGGCGACGAGGGCGGCGATCCGCGCCGGTACCGGGTCGCCTCCCACGCCGCGACCGTAGGGTCGCGGACCTCGAGCCCGCGGACGGGCACGTGCACGCTGTGGATGACCGCCCCTGCACACACGCGGCGCACCATGGGCGTCAGGCGCCGGCGACCACCACCGCCAGGAGGCCCGGCCCGACGTGCGCACCGACGACGGCGCTGATCTCCGCGACGTGCACCGCCTGCAGCCCGTGGCCGCACGCCGCAGTCAGCCGCTCCGCCACAGCCGTCGCAGGCCCGGGATCACCGAGGTGGTGCACGGTGAGCTCGAAGCGGTCCCGGCGGGCGACGTCCGCGAGGGTGAGCTCGATCACCCGTTCGCGCGACCGGGCGGAGGTGCGCACCTTCTCGACG
>Ga0196970_1000584_pt1 | contig 39492 bp, 44 predicted proteins | sample S1v_513CmetaG_FD_148672 | JGI IMG/M metagenome (GOLD analysis project Ga0196970, IMG submission 148672) | Soil microbial communities from Anza Borrego desert, Southern California, United States - S1+v_5-13C | ecosystem: Environmental > Terrestrial > Soil > Desert | place: USA: California... | reverse complement strand
CTCGGCGGCAGAACCCCGGCCGAGGTCCACCAGGGCATCCCGGCCGGGATCGGATTGGCGGCATGACACGGACCTGAGCCAAGCTTATCCCAGCCGCAAAACTGTCCGGGGAACGGGGACCAGCTCATGAAGCTCGACGATGCCAGGTGCCGTCAGGCGCGGGCGAACTTCTACGATTTCTACATCGCAGGTGATTTGAGTTTCCGGTTGCTGGAAAAACTCTCCCCCTTCGTCGCCTTCGAGGTCATGCGCCAAGGGCTGAAACGCCCGGAGTGATGCCCCCTCAGCACCGGCTGTACACCCCCGCCCAGAATTCGCGGTCGCGCAGGGGGTCGCGGACGCCGCTTTCCTTGAGGAAGAGGCCGCCCAGGCGGTAGGCCTCGCGCTCGCCCTGCGCCGGGCAGCGGTAGCGGCGGTTCATGCCGTTCATGGTCTGCACGTGGTGCACCAGCTCGTGCAGCAGGCGCTCCTGGAACAGCACGTCGTGCGGCGGCAGGTCGTCGCGCAGGAAGATGATGCCGTTGGGCGCGTGGGTGGGGTCGTAGAGCGCCAGCACGCGGTCGTCCACCACCGGGCGGGTGTAGGTGGAGGGCGCGTCCTCGTAGTACTCGCGCGTCAACTCGCGCGCGGACAGCACCCGCACCTCGGGCAGGGGGATACCCGCGACACGGTAGTCCGTGTGGGCGCCGATCCACAGCAGCAAGGCGGCCACCAGCTCGCCCATCGCGCACCTCCCTCAGGCCACACGCCGTTGGAAGGTAAATGGGTGTTGGACGGCCGGTGTTCCCTTACTCGGGCAGGTAATCCCGGATCAGCAGTTCGGCGATCTGCACGGCGTTGAGCGCCGCACCCTTGCGCAGGTTGTCCGCCACGCACCAGAAGGACAGGCCGTTCTCCACGGTGGCGTCCTCGCGGATGCGGCTGACGTAGACGGGGTCGTCGCCCGCCACCTCGGCCGGGGTGATGTAGCCGCCGGGCTCGCGCTTGTCCATCACCACCACGCCCGGCGCGCGGGCCAGCGCCTTGCGCGCGTCCTCGGCCGAGATCGGGTCGGCGCACTCGATGGTGACGGACTCCGAATGGCCGATGAACACCGGCACGCGCACGCAGGTGGCGTGCACGCGGATCTTGGGGTCGAGGATCTTCTTGGTCTCGACCACCATCTTCCACTCTTCCCGGGTGGAGCCGTCGTCCATGAAGACGTCGATCTGTGGGATGACGTTGAAGGCGATCTGCTTGGGGAACTCGCGCGGCTCGACGGGATCGTGCACGTAGATGGCGCGGGTCTGGTTGAACAGCTCGTCCATCGCCTCCTTTCCGGCACCCGACACCGACTGGTAGGTCGAGACGACGACGCGCGTGATGGTCGCCAGATCGTGCAACGGCTTCAGCGCCATCACCAACTGGATGGTCGAGCAGTTGGGGTTGGCGATGATGCCCTTCTTGCGATAGCCGATGAGGGCCTGCGGGTTCACCTCCGGCACCACCAGGGGCACGTCGGGGTCCATGCGCCAGTGGGAGGTGTTGTCGATCACCACCGCCCCGGCGTCCGCCGCCTTCGGCGCGTACACCGCCGACACCTTGGCGCCGGGCGAGGACAGCACGATGTCCGTGCCGTCAAAGTCGAACTTGGCGAGATCCTGCACCTTCAGGACCTTGTCGTCGCCGTACGACACCTCGCGCCCCGCCGACTTGTCGGAGGCCAGCGCGATCACCTCGTCGGCCGGGAAGTCCCGCGCCGCCAGGGTGGCCAGCATCTCGCGTCCGACGTTGCCGGTGGCGCCGATGACCGCAACTCTGTAGCCCATCGCGGAATTCCCTCTGCTTGACTCGGAAAAAGGCGGTACGGACTAGTCCGATTCCCGTGGAAATGCAATGATTGCCGCCGTACGTAGATGGGGTGTCCATCGGGGACGGACCATGCCGGACATGCCGCGCACCTACGCCGAATTCTGGCCCTATTACCTGGCCCAGCACAGCCGGCCGGGCACGCGGCGGCTGCACGTCTTCGGCACCGCGCTGGCGCTTGTCCTGCTGGTGCTGGCCGCCGCGGTGTCGGCGTGGTTGTTGCCGGCGGCCGTGGTGGCGGGCTACCTGTTCGCCTGGATCGGGCACTTCGCGGTGGAGCGCAACCGCCCGGCCACCTTCACCTATCCGCTGTGGTCGCTGGTCAGCGACTTCCGCATGTTCTTCCTGTGGTGCGCCGGCCGGCTGGAGTCCGAACTGAAGCGCGCCGGAGTGACGTGAGCCGCATGCCGACCCCGCTCGAAGACATCATCGCCAAGGCCATCAAGGACGCCGACAAGTCCTTCTTCAACGAGGACTACACCAAGCAGGCCCGCTCGGTGATGAGCGCCCTGAAGAAGGCCGGCTACGAGGTGGCGCCGGTCAAGCCGCCGGAAGGGCTGGTGGAATGGGCCAAGGACAACATCCCCTTCGGCCGCCTGCGTCCGGGTGAACTGATCACCCAGATGTACTCGATGATGGTCGAGAACGTGCGGCGGTTCGACAAGTAGGGCCTCCGCCACGTCGATGCGCCCGTCGCCGCGACTCGCGCGCCGCCAAGAACGGCGACAATCGCGGCCGAGTAACCGCGCCGGCCGGCATGATTGGTAATGCCAACGATGTGCGGGCCGGCAAATCGCCGCCGTGTCGGGCAACAGCACGCACCGATTGCAGAATTCCGCCAGCCTGCCCGAACGGGGGATCTTGTCAATCCCACTTTCGTGCGGGCGCGTTGACTCGGCCTGTCTATGGGCGTAAACGAGGGCGCCAAAATTTCTTCGCATCTGCGAGCTTGTCTCCCCGCCGCTGCGGCAGCTCCCTCCCCGCCGCGCCCGGCAGCCGAAAAGAGGACGCAAACCATGGCAAACGGCAGCAGTCGGCCGCTCTCCCCACACCTTCAAGTCTACCGGTTCCAATGGACCATGGCCGGGTCGATCACGCACCGCATCACCGGCGTGGGGCTCACCATCGGCACGCTGCTGCTCACCTGGTGGCTGGTCGCCGCCGCCATCGGCCCGGCCGCCTTCGCGCGGGCGCAGGCGTTCATCGGCTCGGGCCTTGGCCTGCTGCTGATGTTCGGCTGGACCTGGGCGCTGTTCTACCACCTCGCCAACGGCATCCGCCATCTGGTGTGGGACGCCGGCTACGGCTTCGAGCTGCCGAGTGCCGAGCGTGGCGCCTACATCGCGGCGGGCGCCTCGCTGGCGCTGACCGTGCTGGTCTGGATCATCGGCCTCGTGGCGTGGTGAGGGATACAATGAGCAACGACACCGCAAAGCTTCGCTCGCCGCTGTCCAAGGCCCGCGGCCTGGGCTCCGCCAAGTACGGCACCGAGCACTGGTGGCACCAGCGCCTGACCGCCATCGCGCTGGTCCCGCTGACCCTGTGGTTCGTCATCGGCGTCATCGGCCACCTGGGTGCCGACCACGCCGCCATGGTGGCCTGGATGAAATCGCCGTTCTCGGCGACCATGATGGTGCTGTTCGTCGCCGTCGGCATCTATCACGCCGCCGAGGGCATGCAGGTGGTCATCGAGGACTACGTGCACGTCGAGTGGCAGAAGCTGGCCGGCATCATCGTGATGAAGCTCGTGCTGTACGGGCTGGCCACCGCCTCCATCATTTCCGTCCTCAAGCTGACGTTCGGAGCCTGATCCGCCATGGCGAGCGCTTACCAGATCATCGATCACACCTATGACGTCGTCGTCGTCGGCGCCGGCGGCGCGGGTCTGCGCGCCACCTTCGGCATGGCCGAGAAGGGCCTGAAGACGGCGTGCGTGACCAAGGTCTTCCCGACCCGCTCCCACACCGTGGCGGCGCAGGGCGGCATCTCGGCGGCTCTCGGCAACATGGGCGAGGACGACTGGCGCTACCACATGTACGACACCGTGAAGGGGTCGGACTGGCTGGGCGACCAGGACGCCATCGAGTACATGTGCCGCGAGGCCATCCCGGCCATCATCGAGCTGGAACACTACGGCATGCCGTTCTCGCGCACGCCGGAGGGCAAGATCTACCAGCGCGCCTTCGGCGGCATGACCGCGCAGTACGGCAAGACGCAGGCCTACCGCACCTGCGCCGCCGCCGACCGCACCGGCCACGCCATGCTGCACACCCTCTACCAGCAGGCCCTGAAGCACGAGGCGGAGTTCTTCGTCGAGTACTTCGCCCTGGACCTGATCATGGACCAGGACGGCACCTGCCGCGGCGTCATCGCCTGGAACCTGGACGACGGCACCATCCACCGCTTCAACGCCCAGCTCGTCGTGCTGGCGACCGGCGGTTATGGCCGCGCCTACTTCTCGTGCACCTCGGCGCACACCTGCACCGGCGACGGCGGCGGCATGGTGCTGCGCGCCGGCCTGCCGATGCAGGACATGGAGTTCGTGCAGTTCCACCCGACCGGCATCTACGGCTCGGGCTGCCTGATCACCGAGGGCGTGCGCGGCGAGGGCGGCTACCTCACCAACTCGCAGGGCGAGCGCTTCATGGAGCGCTACGCGCCGTCGGCCAAGGACCTCGCCTCGCGCGACGTCGTCTCCCGCTCGATGACCATCGAGATCCGCGAGGGCCGCGGCGTGGGTGAGCACAAGGACCACATCCACCTGCACCTGGAGCACCTGCCGCCCGAGGTCATCCACCAGCGCCTGCCGGGCATCGCCGAGACCGCGAAGATCTTCGCCGGCGTCGACGTGACCAAGGAGCCGATCCCGGTGCTGCCGACCGTGCACTACAACATGGGCGGCATCCCGACCAACTTCCGCTGTGAGGTGGTGCGTCCGACCAAGGACAACCCCGACGCCGTGGTGCCGGGCCTGATGGCCATCGGCGAGGCGGCCTGCGTGTCGGTGCACGGCGCCAACCGCCTGGGCTCCAACTCGCTGCTCGACCTCGTGGTGTTCGGCCGCTCGGCCGCCATCCGCGCCGCCGAGATCGTCGAGAAGGGCAAGGTGCGCGACCTGCCGGCCAACAGCGCCGACTTCGCGCTGGAGCGTCTGGACCGCCTGCGCAACGCCAAGGGCCCGATCCGTTCGGCCGACCTGCGCATGGACATGCAGCGGACCATGCAGAACAACTGCGCGGTCTTCCGCACGGGCGAGGTGCTGGAGGAGGGCTGCAAGCTCATCGACGCCACCTTCGCCAAGAAGCCGGACGTCGGCATCACCGACCGCTCGCTGGTGTGGAACTCCGACCTTGTCGAGGCGATCGAGCTGGACAACCTGTTGTACCAGGCCGTCGCCACGCTGCACTCCGCGCGCAACCGCCAGGAGAGCCGCGGCGCCCACGCCCGCGAGGACTTCCCGGATCGCGACGACGTGAACTGGATGAAGCACACGACGTCCTGGGTGTCGGAGAAGGGCGAGGTCACGCTGGGCGACCGTCCGGTGCACCTCTACACCCTGACCAACGACGTCCAGGTGTTCCCGCCCAAGGCGCGCGTGTACTGAGCCGCCGGCTTTAGAAGGCAAGGAAGACAATCATGGTGGAATTCAACCTTCCCGCCAATTCGAAGGTCGGCGTCGGCAAGACGATCAACGTTGCCAACGGCGCCAAGCGGGCGAAGACCTTCAAGATCTACCGCTGGAACCCGGACGACGGGCAGAACCCGCGGGTCGACACCTATGTGGTCGACCTCGACAAGTTCGGCCCGATGGTCCTGGACGCGATCATCTACATCAAGAACAACGTCGATTCGACGCTCACCTTCCGCCGCTCCTGCCGTGAAGGCATCTGCGGGTCGTGCGCGATGAACATCGACGGCACGAACACGCTGGCCTGCCTGAAGGCCATCGAGGACGTGAAGGGCGACGTGGCCATCTACCCGCTGCCGCACATGCCGGTGGTGAAGGACCTCGTCCCCGACCTGAAGCACATCTACGCCCAGCTCGCCTCGATCAAGCCGTGGCTGCAGACGCAGTCCCCGGCCCCGTCGCGCGAGCGGCTGCAGTCGCCGGAGGACCGCGCCAAGCTGGACGGCCTCTACGAGTGCATCCTGTGCTTCTGCTGCTCGACCTCGTGCCCCAGCTACTGGTGGAACGGCGACCGCTACCTCGGCCCGTCGATCCTGCTCCAGGCCTACCGCTGGATCGCCGATTCGCGCGACGAGATGACGGGCGAGCGCCTCGACAACCTCGAGGACCCGTTCCGCCTGTACCGTTGCCACACCATCATGAACTGCACCAAGGCCTGCCCGAAGGGCCTGAACCCGGCGAAGGCCATCGCCGAGATCAAGAAGCTCATGGTGGTCCGCCGCTAAGAGCAGATGCGTAGGTTGGGTTGAGCGCCAGCGAAGCCCAACACCCTCCGCACCGCGAACACGTTGGGCTTCGCCTGCGGCTCAACCCAACCTACACTTTCTCCGGAAGGCGATGTAGGTTGGGTTGAGCGCAGCGAAGCCCAACGCACGTTCCGGAGCAGGCGCATGCGGTACCGGCGAGATCGCACCCCCGGCGGTATCTACTTCTTCACCGTCGTCACCGAAGGACGCGCACCCCTGTTCTCCGACGCAGGGCTCGTCGATCTGCTGCGCGACAGCTTCCGCACGGTTCGCAACCGGCATCCGTTCGCCATCGACGCCATCGTCGTGCTGCCGGACCATCTCCACACGATCTGGACCCTTCCGCCGCACGACGATGACTACGTCACACGCTGGGGCCTGATCAAAGCGGAGTTTTCGCGCCGATGCCCGGCTGCGCTGAAACGGGTCACGCGTCCTGACCGCGCGCGACGGCGCGAGGTGGCGATCTGGCAACGCCGTTATTGGGAGCACCGGATCCGCGACGAAGGCGATCTGGCGGCGCACATCGAGTACATACACTGGAATCCGGTGAAGCATGGCCACGCGGCGGCCGTCGCCGAATGGCCGTACTCGTCCTTTCACAGCTTCGTGCGACGCGGTATCTATCCGGCAGACTGGGATACCGCCGATAAAGCTCTGGTGGTCTCGGGACCAGACGAATAGCCGGCGCGCGTTGGGCTTCGCTGCGCTTAACCCAACCTACGATCCGCGATCCGGTTACCTCATGCCGCCACTCGCCGCGCTTCCCGTCGAACCGTCCACGCTGGTGCTGTGGATGGACCTCGTGGGCATCTTCGTCTTCGGGCTGACCGGCGGCACGGTGGCGGTGCGGCACCGGCTGGACGTGTTCGGCGTGCTGGTGCTGGCGATGGCCTGCGCGCTGGCCGGCGGCGTGGTGCGCGACCTGCTGCTGGGCGCGGTGCCGCCCGCCACCTTCCGCGACGACCGCTATCTGTGGTCGGCGCTGGCGGCCGGCGCCGTGGCCTTCGTGGCGCACCCGCTGATCGAGCGGCTGAACCGCCCGGTGGTGGTGCTGGACGCCGTCGGCCTGGGCATCTTCGCGGTTGCCGGCTGCCAGAAGGCGCTGAGCTACGGCCTCGCCCCGCTGCCGGCGGCGCTGCTGGCGGTGGTCACGGCGATCGGCGGCGGCATGCTGCGCGACCTGCTGGTCAGCGAGGTGCCGCGCGTCCTGCGCGAGGAGATCTACGCCGTGGCCGCCCTGCTGGCCGCCGTGGTGGTGATCGCCGGCCGCCAGATGGGCCTGCCCGAGGTGCCGGTGGCCGTCGCCGGCGCCTTCGCCGCCGCCGCACTGCGCATCGTCAGCGTGTGGCGCAAGTGGAGCGCGCCGCGCGCGCCGTGGTCGTGACGGCCACCCCTTCGGCGCGCGGGCCTTCCGTCAGTCAGGGTTCGGGACGGTCGGCTGGATGTCCGGGCCGGGGACCGGGGTGTCGCCCAAGCCGGGGCGGGGGGTGGCGAGGTCGGGGTTGTCGGTCGGTTGGGCGGGCGCCGGCGCGTCGGTCTCACGCGGCGGGGCAGGGCGCAACGGGCGCGGAGTGGGAGACATCGACATCCAGGGCATCGGCGGGCTCCTTTTGCTTTGCCAGGAAAGCCTCAACAGGACAGATGGCCCTTCGGTGACCATTGACCGACTGCGATGAGGGGGTATGCTCTCCTGTCAACGTCCGATGATACGAACGAGGGGGAGGAAACCATGGCCGGTCACGGCGACGGCAGCGCGCGCGCCATCACCTATGTCGACGGTGCCTGGCTGGAGGGCAACCCCGGCATCATCGGGCCGATGACGCACGCGATCTGGCTGTCGTCGGTCGTCTTCGACGGCGCCCGCGCCTTCGAGGGCGTGGCGCCCGACCTCGACCTCCATTGCGCGCGGGCCGTCCGCTCGGCGCTGGCGCTGGGGCTGGAGCCGATGCTGACGGCCGGCGAGATCGAGGAGTTGTGCCGGGAGGGCATCCGCCGCTTCCCCAAGGAGGCCGAACTGTACGTCCGGCCGATGTTCTTCGCTGAGTCCGGCTTCGTGGCGCCGGAGCCGGAGAGCACGCGCTTCACGCTGACCATCCATGAAGCGCCGATGCCGAGCGCCGCCGGCTTCACCGCCTGCCTGTCGACCCGCCGCCGCCCCACGCCCGACAGCGCGCCGACCGCCGCCAAGGCCGCCTGCCTGTATCCCAACGCCGGGCTGGCGCTGAAGGAGGCGCGCGAGCGCGGCTTCGACAACGCGGTCATGCTCGACCCCATCGGCAACGTCGCCGAGTTCGCCACCGCCAACCTGTTCATCGCCAAGGACGGTGCCGTGCACACGCCGGCCCCCAACGGCACCTTCCTGAACGGCATCACCCGGCAGCGCGTCATCGGGCTGTTGCGCGACGCGGGTGTCGCGGTGCACGAGCGCACGCTGACGTTCGCCGAGGTCATGGCGGCGGACGAGGTGTTCTCCACCGGCAACTACGCCAAGGTGGTGCCGGTGACGCGCGTCGAGGACCGCGACCTCCAGCCCGGCCCGCTGGCCGCCCGAGCCCGCGCGCTGTATTGGGAGTTCGCCCACTCCGGCCGCTGACGTGGCCGCCGTTGGGCCGACCGTTTCCGCAAGACAAGGTTTTTCCGTCCGCATGTCCGAACGCCGCGCCCACCTCGACGCGACCGCCGTGGTCGCCATGCTCGTGCTGTGCTCCTTGTGGGGCCTGCAGCAGGTGGCGATCAAGGTCGCCAACGCCGGGATCTCGCCCGTTCTGCAGGCCGGTCTGCGCTCCGCCGGGGCGGTGGCGCTGCTGTGGGGGTGGTCGGCGTGGCGCGGCCAGCGGCTGTTCGGCCGCAGCCCCGCCGAACTGGGCCTGGGCGCCGTCGCCGGACTGCTCTTCGCGTTGGAGTTCGTGCTGATCTACGGGGCGCTGGTGCACACCACCGCGTCGCGGGCCGTGCTGTTCCTCTACACCGCACCCTTCTGGACAGCCATCGGCCTGCATCTGCTGGTGCCGGGCGAGCGGTTGAGCCGCATCCAGGCGGCGGGGCTGGCGTGCGCCTTCGCCGGGGTGGCCGTGGCCTTCTTCGACGCGCTGCGCCTGCCATCGGAGACGGAGCTGATGGGCGACCTGATGGTCCTGGCGGCGGCGGTGCTGTGGGCGGCGACCACGGTGGTGATCCGCGCCAGCCGGCTGGTCACCGTGCCGGCGGTGCGCACGCTGTTCTACCAGCTCTTCGTCTCGGCGATCGTGCTGGTGCCGGCGTCGCTGGCGTTGGGCGAGCCGGGCATCGTGAACGTGACGCCGCTGGTGGCCGGCAGCCTCGCCTTCCAGATCGTCGTCGTGGCCTTCGCCAGTTACCTGACGTGGTTCTGGCTGATCACCCGCTATCCGGCCTCAAGGCTGGCCGCCTTCTCGTTCCTGACGCCGCTGTTCGGCATCATCGCCGGGGGCGTGCTGCTGTCCGAGCCGATCACCCCGGCGCTGGTCGCGGCACTGGCGCTGGTGGGGATGGGTATCCAGCTCGTCAACCGCCGCGCACCGGCCCTGCCGGCCCCGAAGCCCGCCACCTGACCGGCGGCGTGGGCGTCCCTTGATGTGCGGCCCAGGGTCGGTCAGGATAGTCCGTCCGTCGTGGGGAGGGCCCAGGCCATGCAGTTCCGCGAACGCCGCCGCGTCATCCAGGTGATCCGAACCGTCTACGATCCCGGCCTGAAGCGCGGCCGGTCCGAGGTGGTCGGCACGCTCGACAAGGCCGCGCCGGCGGTGACCGAGGCGTTGCGCGCGGCCTGCACGGCGGAGGAGCTGGAGGAGGTCGGCGCCTACCTCCGCGCCCGGCTGAACACGCAGCGCGGCGCGGCCGTGCGCGCCGGGGCCGAGACGCTGCCCGAGCAGATGCGCAAGGCCGCCGAATACTTCCGCACCCACCAGGACGAGGAGGCGCTGGCCTTCGCCGCCGAGATCCGCGCGGCGTGGGAACCGCTCAAGGAAGCCATGCGCGACGCCGGCTTCTCGAAATCCAAGGTGAAGCAGGGCAAGCCGAAGGGAAAGAAAGCCGCCGAGGCCCCGGCCACGCCACCGCCCGGAGCCGCGTCGGGAACGGCCGGTCTGGTCTACAAGCCGGACGCGGTCACGACCGAAGCGGCGCCGCGCAAGGCCGTGAAGGGCCTGAAGCTGGCGAAAGCGGCGAAGAACCCATCGGCGGTGTCATGACGGACGGTGTCATGACGGCGGCGTGGCGGTGGTGCGCCAGCGCCGCCGCGAGCCGGTTCAGCCACGCATCCCCGGGCGCCTGATCGGCCGGAACACGCGCGCGACGCCGCGCCGCGCCCAGGCGCGCGTCGGCCGCCAGCCGCGTGTGATGGCGCAGGGTTGCGGCGTGCGCCAGCACCTCCGCTTGGCCACGGCCGCCCAGCAGCGCCATGCGCACGGCGCCGGCCGGCGGCGTGCCATCGTGGCGGTGCTCCAGGTCTTCCAGGAGGACGGGGCGGGGCGGGGCGGCGCGCGTCATGCGGGCAATCCTGCCCGAGAACAGGACCGTCATCAAGAATAATATCCTAGGACGGCGTTACTGGCTTGCCCAGATGATCCGCGCCATCCAGGCGATGTCGGTGCGCGGAATGACGCGATCGGGGTGGGCGCGGTTGATCGACATCAGCTCGATCCGCGTCGCCGTCTCGCGCGTCAACTGCTTGGCCATCACCTCGCCGCCCTTGGTGCGCACGACGACGCGGTCGCCGCGGCGGATCTGTGCGGCGGGGGAGACGATGATGGTGTCGCCGTCGCGGTACACCGGCTCCATGCTCTCGCCCGCCACCTCCAGCGCGTAGGCGTGCGGGTCGCCCAGGCTGGGGAACAGCAGCTCATCCCAGCCGCTGCCGACGGGGTAGCCGGCATCGTCGAAGAAACCGGCGTTGCCGGCCTGGGCATAGCCGATGACCGGCACGCGCTGCATCGAACCGCCGGCCACGCCGTCGCCCACGAGGCTGACGAACTCCGGCAGCGAGGCGCCGGTGGCGTCCAGCACCTTCGAGATGCTCTCCGTCGACGGCCAGCGCAGCTTGCCGTCGCCGGTGGTGCGCTTGCTCTTGTTGAAGGTGGTCGGGTCGAGCCCGGCGCGGCGCGCCAGCCCGGAAGCCGACAACCCGTGCTGGGCCGCCAGGCGGTCGATCGCCCGCCATATGTCCGCATGTTTCAGCATGGGACCATAGTCTCAAAAATGCGGCGCCCTGTCCCTAGGAACGTTTTCATAAAGCGCTTGACATAGGAATATAAACGGAACATAAGAAGAACACTTGTTCCACCATGCCGCGTACCCGCGGGGGTGATGCCCGCACAGGACGATCGGGCCACCACCGCAGGCCGCCGGCAGACGCACGGGAGCCGTTTTCCGATGATCGCCAACCACTCCCCTTTCCATTCCAGACCGGCCCTGCCCGAAGGAGGCCCCGGCGGCGTGCCGTTTGGCAGCGCCGAGGAGGCGTGGTTCTGGTCCGTCCAGGCGCACGAGGCCAAGGCGGAAGGGGCGCGCGTGACGGCCGGCAAGGGGCTGGTCGCCCGCCCGTGCGAGCCCGGCGACGTGATTCGCGCCGTGGACCGCCTGTACCGCCAGCGCCGGCTGGTGCGTGACCACCTGCACGTGCTGGTCCACTACGGCCGCCGCCTGATGCCGCCCGATCCCGACCGTTTCCGTGAACAGCGCGCCTGCACCCTGTGGCGCGAGGCGTTCGACCACATCGGCCCGCTGCTGCGCGACAAGGGAATCGTCCAGTGAGCCGCGCCGCTCCGGCGCCCGCGCCGCCGGTTCCGCGCGCCTGGGTGGTGTTCAGCGGGGTGTCCGAGCTGTGGTGGCTGCGGCTGCTGCGGCCGGGGTTCCGGCACTGTTTCGTGGCGCTCGACGACGGGCGGCACTGGGTGGTGGTGGACCCGCTGGCGCCGTTCACCGACGTCGCCGTGCTCGGCGTGCCGCCTGGCTGGGACGTGCCGGGCTGGTTCCGCGATCTCGGCATGACGGTGGTCGCCGCCCCGGTGCGCCGCGGCCTGACGCGCCCCGCGCCCTGGGGCCCCTTCACCTGCGTGGAGGCGGTCAAGCGCGTGCTGGGCCTGCACGCCCCGTTCGTGCTGACGCCCTGGCAGTTGTACCGCCGGCTGGCCGGCGCCTGACCCGCATCCCGTTCCCCCGGAGGTCCGTCCATGGCCAACCTCTTCTCCGCCCCGAAACCGCCGACGCCCGCTCCCGTGGCGCCGGCCCCCGCGCCCGCGCCGCCACCGGCGCCGGTGGTGGTCGAAACGCCGGCCCCGCCTCCGGCACCCACACCGCCCCCTCCGCCGCCCGCGCCGGTGGTCGAGCCGGCGCCGGTGGTGGCGCCATCCCCACCGCAATGGGACCCGCCGTGGTGGGTGACCAACCCGCCGCCCCCGCCCTCCGCTCCGGCCCCCGCTCCGGCCCCCGTCGCCCCGACCCCCGCGCCCGTCCCGGTGCAGCAGGTCCCGGCCGAGCCGGACCCGGACCCGGAGGCGGTGGCCGAGAAGGCCATGCAGCGCCGGGCGCGCAGCCGCGCCGGCACGGTGCGCACCTCCTGGCGCGGCGTGCTCGACACCAACGCGCTGGCGCCCGCGCGCAAGCGCCTGCTCGGGGAGTGACGCCGTGACCGCACCCAGGAAAACCCAGCCGGAGCCGGCGCTGCTCCTCGACCGCTACAACGCCGCGCGGCAGCGCCGCGCCGTGTGGGAAAGCCACTGGCAGGACTGCTACGATTACGCCCTGCCGAACGGCCGGCCGTTCCTGCACGCGGCAAAGCCCGGCGAACGCCGTGTCGACCGACTGTTCGACGGCACCGCGCCCGACGCGGTCGAACAGCTCGCTTCCAGCCTGCTGGCGCAACTCACCCCGCCGTGGTCGAGCTGGTTCGCGCTGGTGCCCGGCCCCGACCTGTCGGACGCCGAGCGCGACCGCGTCGCGCCCATGCTCGACCGCGCCACGGCCATCGCCCAGTCGCACTTCGACCGCTCGAATTTCGCGGTGGAGGCGCACCAGGCCTTCCTCGACCTTGCCACCGTCGGCACCGCCTGCCTTTTGATGGAGGAGTCCGCCCCCGGCGAGGCGTCGAGCTTCCGCTTCACCGCCGTGCCGTTGGCCGAGGCGGTTCTGGAGGAGGGGCCGGAAGGCCGCCTGGACGGCACCTACCGCCGCAGCGAGCGCACGCTGGCGCAGATCATCAGGCGCTTCCCCGCCGCCGGCCTGCCCGCGGAGGTGCGCGGGCGCGCCCAGGAGGACCCCGACACCCGCTTCGCCGTGGTCGAGGCGGTGTTGCCGGAGGGCCCCGCCTACCGCTGGACCGTGGTGCTGGACAGCGGCGTCGCCGAGCCGGTGCTGCTCGCCGAGGGGCGTTTCGCCCAGTCGCCGTTCATCAGTTTCCGCTGGTTGAAGGCGCCGGGGGAGGTGTACGGCCGCTCCCCCGTCATGAAGGCGCTGCCGGACATCAAGACCGCCAACAAGGTGGTCGAGCTGGTGCTGAAGAACGCCTCCATCGCCGTCACCGGCATCTGGCAGGCGGACGACGACGGGGTGCTGAACCCGGCCAGCATCCGCCTCGTCCCCGGCACGATCATCCCGAAGGCCGTGGGCTCGGCCGGGTTGACGCCGCTGGCGGCGCCGGGGCGGTTCGACGTGTCGCAGCTCGTGCTCGACGACCTGCGGGCGCGCATCCGCCACGCGCTGATGGCCGACCGCCTCGCCCCGCTCAGCGAAGGGCGCATGACCGCCACCGAGGTGCTGGAGCGCTCGGCCGAGATGGCGCGCCTGCTCGGCGCCACCTACGGCCGGCTGCAGGCGGAGATGCTGACGCCGCTGGTGCTGCGCGGCGTCGCCATCCTGCGCCGGCGCGGCGAGATCCCCGACGTCATGGTCGACGGCCGGCTGGTGCAGCTCCAGCACCGCTCGCCGCTGGCCCAGGCGCAGGCGCAGCGCGACGCCCAGGCGACGCTGCGCTGGCTGGAGGCGGCGCAGGCGCTCGGCCCTTCGGCACTCGCCACGGTGGACGCCGCCGCGACGGCCCGCTGGCTGGCCGAGGCCTTCGGCGTGCCGGCCAAGCTGGTGCGCGGTGCGACTCCGCCGGCCGCGGAGGTGCCTCATGGCTGACGCCACCGGCTGGTCGTGGTTCGCCGATCCGGCAAACGCCAATCCGCCAAACGCCGATCCGGCAGGCCCCGGCGGTTCCGACGACCCGGCGCCCAGCTTCGCCCGCTGCTTCGCCGGGCCGGACGGCGAGCGCGTGCTGGCCGTGCTGCGCGCCATGACGCTGGGCCGCAGCCTGGGCCCCGACGCGCCGGACGCGGCGCTGCGTCACCTGGAGGGCCAGCGCGCCCTCGTCGCCACCATCCTCGCCCTGGCCGCGCGCGGCCGGGGGACCCCCTCCTCACCCTGACCCCTGCTTGGGAGAACCGACATGGCCGAAAACCTGCTGACCGCCACCATGCCCGACACGCCGCCCGCGCCGCCGTCCGCGCCCGCCCCCGCCGTGGACGGGCGCCCGCCGCTGCTGCCGGAGAAGTTCTGGGACCCGCAGGCCGGCGCCGTGCGCGTCGATGCGCTGCTCAAGTCCTACCTGGAACTGGAGCGCCGGCTGGCGGCGGGCGTCGATCCGGCGCGGATCAACAGCCTGCTCGGCGTGCCGGACCATCCCGACGGCTACTGCATCGCCTGCGACCACGGCATGTTCACGCCGGATCCGGAGATCAACACGCGCCTGCACGGCGCCGGCTTCTCGCCGCAGCAGGCGCAGCTCGTCTACGATCTGGCGGCGGAGCGGCTGATCCCGCTGATCCAGCAGCTCGCCGCCGAGTTCCAGGCCGAGCGCGAGGTGGAGCGGCTGGTCGAGCATTTCGGCGGCGAGGCCAAATGGCGGGAGGTGTCGCGCCAGCTCCTCGCCTGGGCCGGCAAGAACCTGCCGGCGGCGGCGGTCGAGGGCCTGTCGACCACCTATGAGGGGGTGATGGCGCTCCACAAGATGATGACCGGCGGCGAACCCTCGGCCCTGGGACGCGGCGAGCCCGCCGGTGCCGTGGGCGAGTCCGACCTGCACGCCCTGATGCGCGACCCCCGCTATTGGCGCGAACGCGATCCGGCCACCATCGCCAAGGTGACCGAGGGCTTCCAGCGGCTGTATCCGGGCGCGTGACGGCTTCATCGCCCCTCCCCCGGCTTGGCCCGGGGAGGGGGCGGAAGGCGTTGGGTTTTCGGCTGCGCCTCAACCCAACCTACCCCAACGTTTTCGGTAGGTTGGGTTGAGCGCCAGCGAAAACCCAACGTCACGCCGTGCCGGCGGTGCGTTCCTCCCATTGATAATGATCGCGACCCGCAACGAAAGGACGTAAGAATCGTTGGTACGGCGCCGAAAAGGATGTTGCATCGCTGTAATGGAACCGGCAGTTTAGTTACGGAACAATAACCGGCGCGCACCATCCTCGCGCGGCCGGAAGGGGCGTGCGGCGGGGAATGACACTGCGTCGGAAAATCCGCTGGCTGACCATCGTCGGCCTGCTCGGCTGCCTCCTGGCGGCCATTCCGGCGTTGTACCTGCTGCGCCAGGGCATGATCGGCGAGCGCGAGCGGCTGGCCGCCGGGCTCGTCGAGTCCGCGCAATCCATGCTGGCCAGCCTGAACGGCGCGGTGCAGCGCGGCGAGCTGTCGATCAGCGACGCCCGCGCCCGCGCCAGCCTCGCCGTGCAGGGGCTGGGCGGCGACGTCTTCCGCCTGACCGTCTTCGCCGAGGGGCAGGTGCCCGCCGGCTGGCCCGAAGGCGGCCGGGCGATCGTCGCCACCGGCCATTTCGAGCCGTGGGGCTGGACCATCGGCGCCGCCTTCGGCACCGCCGACCTCGACCGCGAATTCACCCGCAACGTGCTGGCCTTCGGCGGCTTCCTGGCGCTGCTGCTGGTGCTGTCGTGGCCGCTGTCGGCCTTTTTGTCGGAACACGTGCTGGGGCCGCTGGAGGCGCTGTCGGCGCGCATGGCGCGCCTCACCCAGGGGCGCACGGACATCGACATCCCCGGCCAGGACCGCACCGACGAGTTCGGCGCCATGGCGCGGGCGCTGGAATACTTCCGCCGCGCCGCCGGCGCCATCATCGAGCGCGACGAGCGCCTGTCCGGCATCATGCGCAACGTCGGCGAGGCGATCGTCCTGGTCGGCGAGGACGGCGCCATCGCCGAGCACAACCCGGCCGCCGAGTCGCTGTTCGGGCGCATGGGGGTGGAACTGGTCGGCCACGACTTCGCCGCGCTGTTCGCCGAGGAGGACCGCGGCCGCGTCGAGGCCATGTTCGAGACGCGCCGGGCGGCCGGCGGCAAGGCCAGGGCGGTGCGCGCCGAGGGCTTGGGAATCGAGCGCCCCGGCCAAATCCGGGCCGAGGTCTCGCTGTCGCTGTCCGGCCTGCCGCTGAGCGGGCGGCACCACTTCATCGCCGTGCTGGCCGACATCACCGAGCGCGTGGAGCATGAACGCGAACTGCTGCGCCTCGCCACGCGCGACCGGCTGACCGGGCTGCCCAACCGCGCGCTCATCGAGTCGCTGGTCGAGAGCGCCGTGGAGCGGGCGCGCCGCCACGGCCGGCGGTTCGCCGTGCTGTGCATGGACCTGTCGCGCTTCAAGCTGATCACCGACACGCTGGGCCACCATGCGGGCGACGCCCTGTTGCTGGAGGTCGCCAAACGCGTCCAGGCCACCGTGCGCACCGCCGACACGGTGGGTCGCATCGGCTCCGACGACTTCGCCATCGTGCTGGAGGAGGTGGCCGACGCCGAGGAGGCCGCCGCCGTGGCGCAGCGCATCCTGATGGCCTTCGACACGCCGGTGGAACTGCTGGGCACCGAGCATTACGTCCGCCCGTCCATCGGCATCGCGCTGTTCCCCGAGCACGCCGACGACGTGCACGAGCTGATCCGCGCCGCCGACACCGCGCTGTACGCCGCCAAGCGGATGGGTGGCCGGCGCCACGCCTTCTTTCAGAAGGAGATGGCCGACCAGGCGCGCCGCCATCTGGCGCTCGACCGCGACCTGCGCGCGGCGCTGGTGGCCGGCGAGTACCGGCTACACTACCAGCCCAAGGTGTCGCTGGTCGACTTCGCGCTGGAGGGGTTCGAGGCGCTGCTGCGCTGGGAACGGCCGGGGCACGGCATGGTGCCGCCCGGCGAGTTCATCCCGGTGGCCGAGGAGACCGGCTTCATCGTGCCGCTCGGCGACTGGGTGCTGGACGAGGCGTGCCGGCAGATGCGCGAATGGATCGACCAGGGCATGGACCCGGTGCCGGTGGCGGTCAACATCTCCCCCCGCCAGTTGCGCCAGCGCTCCAGCGAGGACTTCCTGCGCGTCATCGCCAAGCACGGGCTCACCCCCGATCTGGTCGAGCTGGAGATCACCGAGGGCGCGGTGATGCAGGACCTGGAGCACGCGCTGACCATTCTGGAGGAGCTGAAGACGGCCGGCGTGCGCGTGGCGGTGGACGATTTCGGGACCGGCCATTCCAGCTTGAGCTACCTGAAGCGGCTGCCGATCACGACGCTGAAGATCGACCGCTCCTTCGTCGGCGGAGTCCCGCGCGAACGCGAGGACGCCGGCATCGTCTCCACCATCATCTCCATGGCCGACCTGCTGGGCCTGACCGTGGTGGCCGAGGGGGTGGAGCGGCCGGAGCAGGCGCATTTCCTGCGCCACCACAACTGCCTCGTCGTCCAGGGTTGGCTGACCGGCCGCCCGGTCCCCGCCGCCGAGGCCGCCGGCCTGCTGGCGCAACGCCTGAAGCAGCGGGCGTAGTGCAAGGATCCGACGTTGGACCGTAGGTTGGGTTGAGCGCGGCGAAAACCCGACGCCACGCGGCACCGCAAACAATCCGCCCACCAATCAACCCCATCGCCATCGGGGTTTATGTCTGCTACATTCCGTATGTCTGATAAAGAACCCGCTCATACGAAGCGGGTGCGGCACGCTGCCGGCCGGTGGCCTGGAGCCACGGACGCACGCCGGAACAGGGCAGCGGCAAGACGCCGGATCGTGGGAGAGACGCCGATGCTCGGGTTCATCCGCATCGAGCTGCGCCTCGGGCTGCTCCAGGCCCTGGTCGGCGCGGCGATGCTCGGGATACTGTTCGCCTATCTCGCCTCCGCCGACGCGACGCGCGACGGGCTGCACCGATACGAATCGGCGGTCGGCTTCGCTCGGGCCGCGAAGGAGGGGCAGGCGGCGCTGCTGGTGCACCGCCAAGCCTTCACCCGCTTCCTGGGCCAGCGCGACGACGCCACCCTGGCGGCGCTCCGGCGCAGCGAGGAGGCCATGGCCGAGGCGGTCGCCGACGGCGGCTTCGCCGGCCTGCGTGCGGCGCTGGACGCCCACCGCGAGGCCGTCGCCACGTCCGTGCGGCTGACCGAGGCGCTGGGCTTCACCGAGGAGCAGGGGCAGAAGAACGAACTGCGCGAGGCGGTGGAGGCGGTGGAACATCGCCTCGACGCGGTGCTCGGCCGCGCGTCCGGCGCCGAACTCGACGTGGCCAACCAGTTGCTCGTCAAGATGCTGATGATGCGCCGGTTCGAGAAGGACTTCATGCTCTACGGCGACCTCACCCGCTACATCCGCCTCATCGAACGGCGCAAGAAGGAGTTCATGTCGGTCCTCAAAGGCGCGCCGTTCGACCTGACGCTGAAGGAGGAGCTGTCCGGCCTGATCGACCACTACGTCGACCGCGTCTCGGCCTACGCCGACACCTCCGACGCGCAGGAGGCCGCGGTGGCCGGCGCCGAGGCGCGCTTCCAGACCGCCGCCGACGCCTTCGGCGCGCTGGAGGCGGAGGCCCAGGACCGCGCCCGCGCCGCCCAGGCGGAGATCGAGGCGCTGCAGGAGCGCATGCACACGCTGATGCTGGCCGCCGTGCTGGGCATCCTGGCCGTGGTGGGGGCGGGCGGCTTCGCCATCGCACGCTCCATCGCCGTGCCGACGCGCACTCTGACCGCCGCCATGCGCCGGCTGGCCGAGGGCGACCACGACAGCGCCGTGCCCGGCCGCACCCGCCGGGACGAGCTGGGCGACATGGCCCGCGCGGTCGAGGTGTTCCGCCAGAACGCGCTGGACAACGCCCGCCTGCGCGCCGACCAGGAACGCCAGCGCGCGGAGGCCGAAGCGGGCAAGCGCCACGCCATGCGCGCCATGGCCGAAACGGTGGAGGCCGAGGCCGGCCGCGCGGTGGAACAGGTGAGCGACCGCACCGGCGCCATGGACCGCTCCGCCCAGGCGATGGCGGCGGCGTCCGAACACGTCAGCGAGAACGCGCGGACAGTGGCCTCCGCCGCCGCGCTCGCCTTGGACAACGCGCAGGCGCTGGCCTCGGCCGCCGAACAGCTCAACACCTCCATCGGCGCCATCGCCGGGCGGATCGGCCACACCAGCGGGATCGCGCGCCGGGCCAGCGAGAAGGGCGAGCGCACGCGCGCCGCCGTCCGCTCCCTGGCCGACACGGTGGCCCGCATCGGCAGCGCCGCCGACCTGATCCAGGGCATCGCCGCGCAGACCAACCTGCTGGCCCTCAACGCTACCATCGAGGCCGCCCGCGCGGGCGAGGCCGGGCGGGGCTTCGCCGTGGTGGCGGGCGAGGTGAAGACGCTGGCCGGGCAGACCGCCGGCGCGACCGAGGAGATCACCCGCCTGATCGCCGAGATCCAGGCGGTGACCCAGGCCACCGGCGACGCCGTCGCCGACATCGCGCAGACCATCGGCGAGATGGACGAGGTCGCCGCCGCCGTCGCCGCCGGCATGGAGGAGCAGTCGGCCGCCACCCGCGCGATCGCCCGCAACGTCCAGGAGACCGCCACGGCGGTGGAGGAGGTGGCGTCGCGCATCGCCGAGGTCTCCGCCGAGGCCGCCACCACCGGCGGGCACGCCGCCGCCGTGCGCCAGGACGCGGGCGCGGTGGCCGACAGCGTCGCGGGCCTGCGCGACAGCCTCGTGCGGGTGGTGCGCGAAACGACGGGATGATCAAGAGGATTTTATTCTTGACTCGACGGGGATAAATGTCCTAAAACTCTCCTCGTCAACGCCCGACGTGCGTCTCCCCTCCACGGCGGGCTCTGACGCTTCCACTCCTGAACGCCTAGCCTGGAAAGGGCTGGCCGGACAACCGAAAGGCCCGGCCAGCCCTTTCCTTTTGTGCGCACGCCCGCGGCCGGACGCGCCGGATCCATCGCGCCCGACAACCGGATGGCGGATCGCGCTCCCCGATCCCTTTTCGGCATCTTCAAAAGGAGCACAATCCTATGTCCACCACCGTGGCCAACGCCTTCGTCAAGCAATTTGAACGTGAGGTGCACGAGGCCTTCCAGCGCATGGGCTCCAAGCTGCGCAACACCGTGCGCGCCAAGAGCAACGTCCAGGGCGCGTCCACCGTTTTCCAGAAGGTCGGCAAGGGCACCGCGTCCACCAAGGCGCGGCACGGCCAGGTGCCGGTGATGAACGTCGAGCACGAGCCGATCGAGTGCCTGCTGGCCGACTATTACGCCGGCGACTGGGTCGACAAGCTCGACGAGTTGAAGACCAACATCGACGAGCGGCAGGTCATCGCCAACGCCGGCGCCTACGCGCTGGGCCGCAAGACGGACGAGCTGATCATCCTGGAACTCGACAAGTCCGCCAATTTTGCCGGTGCCGCCACCGACGGCCTGACCAAGGCCAAGGTGCTGGAGGCGTTCGAGACGATGGGCAACGCCGACGTGCCCGACGACGGCCAGCGCTACGCGGTGGTCGGCTGGAAGCAGTGGAGCCAGCTTCTGGGCATCGACGAGTTCGCCAACTCCGACTACGTCGGCGCCGACGAGCTGCCGTGGCGCGGCACCCAGGCCAAGCGCTGGCTGGGCACGCTGTGGGTCCCGCACTCCGGCCTGTCGCTGAAGGATGGTGCCCGGCTCTGCCACTGGTACCACAAGACGGCGGTCGGCCACGCCTCGGGTGCGGATGTGAAGACCGACGTGACGTGGCACGGCGACCGCGCCTCGCACTTCGTGAACAACATGATGAGCCAGGGCGCGTGCCTCATCGACCCCACCGGGGTCGTCACCCTGCGCTGCCTGGAATAGGCGCGCGTCGGCTTCCTGATCCCGTTTCCTGATGGAGTTTCCCATGGCCTTCGCCTCGAAGGACCTGAGCGTGCTGGCTTATGCCAACGGTTTCACGCTCTGGCACTACACCACCGCCGACGCGCACGGCGACGTCGACACCACCGGCTACTTCAACGGTGCCGCCGACATGCTGCGCGCCGGCGACATGATCCTCGCCAACACCGGCGGCGGGGTGGGCGGCATCTTCCTGGTCGCCGGCAACGCCTCCGGCGTCGTGGACGTCGCCAACCTGACGCAGGTCGGCGCGACGGACAGCGACTAAGCGCTTGCCCCCTCTCCCCCAACCCCTCTCCCGCGAGGGGAGAAGGGGGCAAAGCGACGGTCCAAAGCCCCTCTCCCCCTGCGGGAGAGGGGTTGGGGAGAGGGGGAAAAGGAACCTCCCATGGCACTCACCGCGATCGGATTGTGCAGCCGGGCGCTGCTGAAGATCGGCGCGGCGCCGATCGCCGCCTTCGACGAGGGCACGGCGGAAGCCGAAGTGGCGGACGCGCTGTACGCCCCCACCCGCGACGCGCTGCTCTCGGCCCGCGCCTGGAGCTTCGCCACCGCGCAGGCCGCCTTGCCGCGCCTCGCCACCGCGCCGCTGGCCGACTACGCGCACGCCTTCCAGCTTCCCGCGGACTTCCTGCGGGCGCTGTCCGCCGGGGCCGGGCGGGGCCGCGGGCTGGACTACCGGATCGCCGGGAAGGCGCTGCACACGGCCAGCAACGCCGTCGTGCTGACCTACGTCTGCCGCCCGGAGCCCGAGGATTTTCCGGCCTTCTTCGATCAGGCGCTCATCGCCCGCCTCGCGGCCGAGTTCTGCCTGCCGCTGACCGAGAACTCCAGCCGGGCCGAGGTGCTCCAGCGGCTGGCCGAGCAGGAGTTCCGCCGCGCCCGGCTGATCGACGCGCAGCAGGACGTGCAGCCCGGCTTCGAGGACTTCTCGCTGATCGAGGCGCGCGGCTGATGCCCCGGATCCGGCAGGTCAAGACCAACTTCACGGCGGGCGAGATCTCGCGCCGCCTGCTCGGGCGCGGCGACCTGCGCGCCTACGACAACGGGGCGCTGTCCTTGCGCAACCTGTTCATCCACCCCACCGGCGGCGTCACGCGGCGTTCCGGCCTCGCCTTCGTCGACACGGCGCGCGGCCCCGGCCGGCTGGTGGCGTTCGAGTTCAACACGGAGCAGGTCTACCTTCTGGCCTTCTCGGCCGGCGTCATCGACGTCTACCAGGACGACGTGCGCATCGCCTCGGTCGACGCGCCGTGGACCGCCGCGCAGCTCGGCCAGATCACCTGGACGCAGAGCGCCGACACGCTGCTGGTCTGCCACCCCGACGTGCCGCCGCGCAAACTGACGCGCGGCGCCGCCACGGACTGGACGCTGGCGGAGTGGAGCTATGTGGAGGAGGACGGCGCCTTGCGCACGCCCTTCTACCGCTTCGCCGATGGCGCCGTCACGCTGACGCCCTCCGGCACCACCGGCGCCATCACGGTGACGGCGTCCGCCCCCGTCTTCGACCCGCTGCACGAGGACACGCGCCTGCGCATCCAGGGCAAGCAGGTGCTGGTCACCGGCGTCGTCTCGGCCACGCAGGTCAACGCCACGGTGCAGCAGGCCCTGCCCAACACCAGCGCCACGGTGAACTGGGACGAGCAGGCGTTCAGCCCGCGCCGCGGCTGGCCGGTCGCGGCGGCGTTCCATCAGGACCGGCTGGTCATCGGCGGCGCGCGCGACCTGCCCAACCGGCTGTGGCTGTCGCGCTCGGCCGACATCTGGAACTTCGACCTGGGAACCGGGCAGGACGACGAGGCGATCGAGTTCGGCATCCTGTCCGATCAGGTCAACGCCATCCGCGCGGTGTTCTCCGGCCGGCACCTGCAGCTCTTCACCTCGGGGGCCGAGTACATGGTGTCGGGCGACCCGCTGACGCCGCAGAACATCCAGTTGAACCGGCAGACGCGTATCGGCTCCCCCGTCGACCGCACGCTGGCGCCGCGCGACGTGGATGGTGCCACGCTCTTCGTGTCGCGCAACGGCAAGGAGGTGCGGGAGTTCCTCTACACCGACACCGAGGCGGCCTATCAGGCGAACGACCTGGCGCTGCTCGCCCGCCACATCGTCGGCAAGCCGCGCGACCAGGACTTCGACAAGAGCCGCCGCCTGCTGTTCGTGGTGATGGAGGACGGCGCCATCGGCGCGCTGACCGTCTACCGCGCCGAACAGGTCACGGCGTGGACGCGGCTGACCACCGACGGGGCCGCGCGCTCCGTCGCCGTGGTGGGCGACGACGTCTACCTGCTGGCCGAACGCGGCGCCGGATGGACCATCGAGCGGTTCGACGACACGCTCAACCTCGACTCCGCGCTGGTCGGCGAGAGCGACACGCCGGTCGCCGTGTGGTCCGGGCTGGATCATCTGGAGGGCCGCAACGTCGCGGTGGTGGCGGATGGCGCGCAGCGCGGTTCCCTGCCCGTCACCGCCGGGCGCATCACGCTCGACCCGCCGGCGCTGCGCGTCGAGGCGGGACTGCCCTATGCCCACGTCATCGAACCGCTGCCTGCCAACCTGATCGGGCAGGTCGCCGACGGCGCCATGGTCCGCCTCGTCGCCGTCGGCTTCCGGCTGGAGGACACGGCGGCGCTGCGCGTCGACGTCGGGCGCGGGCTCTACGACCTGCCGCTGCACCGCTTCGGGCCGCAACCGGCCGACGGCACGCCGCCGCGCGTGTCGGGCGACCGGCGCCTGCGCGCCCTGGGCTGGCGGCGCGACATCGACACGCCCTTGTGGCGCATCGAGCAGGACGCGCCGCTGCCCTTCACGCTCCTCTCCGTCACCATGGAATTGAAGGTGAGCGACTGATGGCCGGAATCACCCCCTTCGTCACCGCCGTGGCGCCCGTCGTCTCCACGGTGTCCAGCGCCCTGTCGCGCGGCGGCTCCACCGGCACGAGCGCCGGCAACAGCGCGCAGCAGTACGAGTACGAACGCCAGTTGCTGGAGTTGAAGGCCCAGCAGGAGCAGCGCCAGCGCGAGGAGACGGCCCGCCGCGCGCAGGAGGAACAGCGCCTGGAATGGCAGCGCCAGGACGAGCTGCGCCGCCAGGACTGGGAGCGCGAGCAACAGCAGCGCGATTGGGACCAGCGGCAGGCGGCATTCCAGCGCGAGCGCGACATGGGCTGGCTCGCCCGCACCCAGGACCAGGAGGCGGCGCAGGTCCGCGCCCGGCAGGAGACCGAGGCCGCCGGGCAGGATGCCGACGCGCGGACGCGCCTCACGGCGCTGACCACCCAGGCCGAGGCCGACGAACGCCGCCGCCGGGACGCCCTGCGCCGCGCCATGGCCCGCAGCCGCGCCAGCCTGGGCGGCCAGGGCGTCAGCGCCGCCGACGGCTCGGGCGAGGCGATCCTGCTCGGCCTCGTCAACGAGACCGACACGGAGGGCAAGGAGGCCGCGCGGGTCGACCAGCTCAAGCGGCAGGCGATCCAGCAGGAGATCGACAACCGCCGCCGCCGCAACCTGCTGGAACAGGCCCAGCTCGCCGAACGCCAGCGCCTGGAATTCCTGAGCAAGTACTTCTGATTTTTGCCCCTCCCTTCCCCGGCGGGGCCGGGGGAGGGGTCTTTTGGGAGCCACCATGACCGCGACCATCCAGATCCCGCGCGGCACGCCGCGCGCGCAGTACGTCGCCGACGGCGCGCAGTCCGCATTCACCTTCCCGTTCCCGGTCTTCGCGTCGGAGGACGTGCAGGTCTTCCTGGGCGCCGCCGCGCAGTCCGCCGGCTATACCGTGTCCGGGGCGGGGGACAGCGCCGGCGGCACCGTCGCCTTCGCCACCGCCCCCGCCGCCGGCACCACGGTGACGCTGCGCCGCCGGGTGCCGGTGGAGCGCATGACCGACTTCCTGGAAAGCGGCCCGCTGACCGCATCCGCCCTGAACCACGAGCTGGACGTGCTCACCGCCTGCCTTCAGCAGGTGGCCGGCGACCAGGAGCAGATGCTGCGCTACGCCGACACCGACCTGCCGGCCTCGCCCGTCCTGCCCGGCCGTGCGGCGCGCGCGGGTGCCTTGCTGGCTTTCGACGGTGCCGGCAACCCCACCGTCCACCCCCCGGTGAACGAGGAGGCGCTGTCCACCTACCTGCCCTCCGGCCCCGGCGCGGTGGCCCGGCCGATCCGCGACAAGCTGGCCGACGCCGTATCGGTGAAGGACTACGGCGCCGTCGGCGACGGGATCGTCGACGACACGCTCGCCATCCAGGCGGCATTGACGGCGGCGCAGGCCGTGCACCTGCCGCCCGGCACCTACCGCGTCTCCAACACCATCACGGTCGGCTACGGCAAGACGCTGTCCGGCGCCGGCCAGTCGTCGATCCTTCGGGCAAGCGGCACCGGCTTCGACCTGCTGCACCTGCCCGACGGCTACGCCACCGTGCGCGCCCTGCGGCTGGAGAAGGGGCTGGCCGGCGTGCGGCTGTTCGGGCGCGACGGCCCGTGCGTGCAGAACACGCTGGCCGACCTGACGGTGTGGGAGGCATCCTACGGGCTGGTCCTCGACGGTTACGCCGACCCCGGCCGGCCGTGCTATTGGAACCAGATCGCGCGCGTGCTGGTCGCCAAGCCGGCGGTGCACGGCGTGTGGCTGACGAAGAGCGGCGCCGGCGACACGCCGAACGCCAACCGCTTTCACATGGTGCGCGTCTATTCGCTGTCGGCGGCCATCTCCGGCGACGGCTTCTGCGTCGAACATGGCCGGTTCAACAACGCCTTCGTGGATTGCGAGGCCAACCTGTCCACCGGGGCCGGCGCCTGCTTCCGCGTCGGCGCCGACACCGACAAGACGCTCATCCTCAACCTGTACTGCGAGACACTGGGCGGCGTGCCCAACGTGGTGCTGGAGGCGGGATCGGTCGAGACCTCCATCGCGAACCTGCTGTCGGCCAGCGCCGGTCCGGCGATCCTCGACCTGTCGGGCGGGCGGTATACCGCCTACAACGCGGGCTACCCGGAAAAGAACCGCCTGGGCGCCACCCGCGTCAGCGAGCTGGTGGTGGAGGCGCTGCGCTACGACACCGAATACGTGGAGCCACCGGCCGGCGGCGTGGTGACGCTGGACCGCACCAGCTCCATGGTGCTGCTCAGCGCCTACGGCGGTGCCGTGGAGGCGCGGCTGCCGGCGGCGTCGGCCGCCAACGGCCACACGCTCACCATCAAGAAGACCGACGCCTCGGCCAACGCCGTCACCGTCACCGAGGCCGGCGGGCCGGGGCCGGACGGGCGCGGCGTCAGCCTGGGCAACCGCTTCGACTACGTGACGGTGGTGTCGAACGGTGCGAACTGGTGGATCGTCGGCGGCAACGCGCATCCGCTCAACGCCGCCTACCACGACCAGCCCGGCCTGTTCGAGCCGACGCTGGACCAGTCGCTCTATCTGGTCAGCGCCTTCGCCGGCGCGGTGGAGGTGCGATTGCCGGCGCCGGGCGCCGCGCACGCCGTGGGCCGCATGCTCACCGTCAAGAAGTCCGACACATCGGGCTTTGCCGTGACCGTCACCAAACCGGGCGGCGGCGGGCCGGACAACGAGGCCATTGCCCTGGCCGCATACGGACACGCCGTCACGGTCATGTCGAACGGCGCAAACTGGTTCATCCTGGGACGCAACCCGTGACGCAAGACGACCATTCGGACGTGGCGTTCCACGCCTTCGTGAAGGCGTGGAACGAACAACAGGCGCAGGACACCCCCATCCACCACCGCCGCATGCTCGCCTGGCTGCACATGCACCTCGACCGCGGCCAGCGGCACCTGCTGCTGATGGCGTTCCGCGGGGCGGGGAAGTCGACGCTGGTCGGGCTGTTCGCCGCGTGGCTGCTGTGCCGCGACCCCAACCGGCGCCTGCTGGTGCTGGCCGCCGACGTGCGGCTGGCCAAGAAGATGGTGCGCAACGTCAAGCGCATCGTCGAGCGCCACCCCATGACCCGCGGCCTGAAGCCGAAGGAGCGCGACCAGTGGGCGGCCGACCAGTTCACCGTGGTGCGCCGGCTGGAACTGCGCGACCCTTCCATGCTCGCCGCCGGGGTGGACGGCAACGTCACCGGCAACCGCGCCGACATCGTGATCTGTGACGACGTGGAGGTGCCGCGCACCGCCGACACCGTGCTGAAGCGCGAATCCCTGCGCGAGGTGCTGAGGGAGATCGACTTCCTGCTGGTGCCGGGCGGGGTGCAGCTCTACGTCGGCACGCCGCACAGCTACTACACCATCTACGCCGACGAGGCGCGCGCCGAGGCCGGCGAGAGCCAGGCCTTCCTGGAGGGCTTCCGCCGCCTGACCCTGCCGATCGTCGAGAAGGGGCGCAGCGCCTGGCCGGACCGCTTCCCGCTGGACCATGTCGAGCGCATCCGCCGCCGCTCCGGCCCCAACAAGTTCGCCAGCCAGATGCTGCTCCAGCCGGTGCCGGCGACCGCCAGCCGCCTCAACCCCGACGACCTGCGTCCGTACGAGCACGAACTGGTCTACCACGAGGGGCAGGGGCAGGCGGTGCTGACGCTGAACGGCGTGCGGATGCTGTCGGCCACCGCGTGGTGGGACCCGTCCTGCGCGGCGCCCGACGAGGACGGCCGGGCGAGGGGCGACGACAGCGTGGTTGCCGCCGTGTTCACCGACGCGGCGGGAAACCACTACCTGCACCGCTTGCTGTACCTGCGCGTCGACCGCGACGATCCGACGCAGCGCGCGATCCAGCAGTGCCGGGCCGTCGCCGGCTTCCTGCGCGACATGAACCTGTTGGGCATCTACGTGGAGCAGAACGGGCTGGGCCGCTTCCTGCCCGAACAGTTGCGGTCCGAACTGCGGCGGGTCCGGGTGGCGGCGTCGGTGGTCGGCGTGACGTCCACCAAGCCGAAGGCGAAGCGCATCCTGGAGGCGTTCGACGCCCGCCTGGCGGCGGGGCGCCTGCACGCGCACGTGTCGCTCTGGAACACGCCGTTCATCCGCGACATGCGCGAATGGCGCCCGCAGGGCCGCAGCGGCACCCGCGACGACGCGCTGGACGCGGTGGCCGGTTGCCTGCTGGCCGAACCCATCCGCTTCGACCATCCGCCGCCGCCGGACCGCCGCCTCGACTGGCGCCCCGGGGCCGTGGTGGCCGCGGCGGAATGGGACGTGTGAGCGCCCGCCGCCGGTGCCCCCGGCGGCGGGGAACGCCGTCCGCTTACTTCTTCTTCCAGACCTCGGTGCCCTTGTTGCCCGGGTCCGTGCGCCGCCACCACGGGCCCGACAGGGTGCCGTCGGGGTTCACGTTCATCAGCATGATGGTGTTCTTGCCGTCGGCCACCGCCGCGACCGCCAGGATGCTGCCGGTCATCTGGCCGACGCCGACGTAGTCGCCGCCATCCCACTTCACGCTCAGCGCGCCCGACTTCTCGTTCGTCACCACGACGGTGCCGGCCTCCTTGTAGGCGGAGCCGTCGGTGTCGGTGCCCGTGTAGGTGTAGGTGCCGACGACGTTGGCCGACTGCGCCAGGGCCGCCCCCGCGAGGCCGACGACGATCAGCGACGACAGAGCAAGCGTACGAAGCATTATTTCCCCCAGTCTTCGTGTCTCAAGACGTTGTCGCGCCGATAGGCCTGACAACATCGCGAAACTACCGCATTCGAGGTAGTGCGCAAGAATAATCGTCGATCCCGGCGCCTGCCTTGGACGGCCGTCAACAATGTTTTATTCCTGTAACGGAGATATCGATGCCTGAAACCATGAATGTGGTCTGGTGGATCACGGCCGTCGAGCTGCCCGCTTTTGGCGGGCTGTTCTGGCTGATCGCGCGGCTGCGCAAGGATTCCGAGGACGCGCTGTCGGCGTTGCGCACGCGCGCCGAGGCGGCGCAGGCACAGGTGCGCGAGAGCCTCGCCGCCTACAAGTTGGAGGTCGCCAAGACCTACGTCTCGTTCGGCACGCTGAAGGACGTCGAGACGCGCCTGACCGATCATCTGCTGCGCATCGAACGCAAGCTGGACTGCGGCGTCGCCGACGGGGGCGCGCGATGAGCCCCGCCCGCCTGATCCCCGTCCCGGCGCCGGCCGGCGCCGCGCCCGGTGCCACTCCCACCACGGCGCCGCCGGCCGCGGGTGCCCCCACCGACGAGGCCGTCGACACGCTTGCCCGCACCCTGTGGGGCGAGGCGCGCGGCGAGCCGGTGCGGGGAATCGAAGCGGTGGCCGCGGTCGTCGTCAACCGCGTGCGGCGCGCCGAGCGGCACGGCGGCCACTGGTGGGGCGGCAGCATCGTCGCCGTGTGCCGGAAGCCCTTCCAGTTCTCGTGCTGGAACACCGGCGATCCGAACCGCGCCAAGCTGCTGGCGGTGACGGCCGCCGACCCGGTGTTCGCCACCTGCCTGCGCGTGGCGCGCCGCGCCGCGGCGGGGCTGCTGCCCGACCCGACCGGCGGCGCCACGCACTACCACCGCTTTGGCGTTCATCCGTCGTGGGCCACCGGCCATTCGCCGTGCGCGGAGATCGGCCGGCACCTGTTCTACGACAGCGTGGAGTGATGCGGACGGCGGGAACGGCCGCCGGGCGGCGTGGTCACGCCTCGCGGATCATCGCCAGGTAGATCTTCCAGGCCACCTCGACCGACACGCCGCCGGCGCGCGAGCCGTTCGCCAGCATCGCCGCCGTCGGCTTCAGCGGAACCTGGGTGTGCGTCACGTCGTCCGCCGTCGCGGCCGTCGCCGTGGCGCCCGCCAGGTCCACCGCGTCACGGGTCTTCAGCATCGTCGTCGCCAGCGCGTTCATGGCAGTCCTCCATACGTTGCCAATGTTACAGCAAGCCCGGTGCCAACCGGCGCCTCTGCCGCCGCCACAAAAAAACCCTTGGATATGTTGGGGTTGACCGAGGGGGTCCGGTTGCTTCCCGACGCCGCCCAAGAATAATTTCTGCAAAATGCCGCATCGCGTTTGTTGCGCGGTTTGCAATTTGCAAATCGCGATTCCTGCATCGCCCTTTCCCGCATCCCGCCACGCCGCTCCCGGCACTGGTCCGCGGGGGCGCTTTCGGGTAGTGTCCCGCCCGCCATGACCGAGCGAATCATCCATCACATGTGCCGCGCCGAGGAATGGGAGCGAGCCGCCCCCGCCGGCGCTTATCCGGGTTCGTCGCAGGACGCGGCGGACGGCTTCATCCATTTCTCGACCTCCGCCCAGGTGGTGGAGAGTGCGGCCAAGCACCGCGCCGGGCAGAGCGGCCTCGTGCTGCTCACCGTCGACGCCGACCGGCTCGGCCCGGCCCTGAGGTGGGAGCCGTCGCGCGGCGGACAGCTCTTCCCGCACCTGTACGGGCCGCTTCCCGTGGCGGCGGTGGTCCGCGTCGCCCCGCTGCCGCTGGGGCCGGATGGCCGCCATGTGTTTCCCCCGCTGGACCCTCCACTGCCCGCTGCGCCGGATGAGGTGACCCCGTGATCGACCTGTTCCCCGTCGTGGGGCCGCTGCTGCGCTCGTTCGATCCGGAGACGGCGCACATCCTCACCGTCCGTGCCCTCGCCCTCGGTCTCGCCCCGGCGGTGCGGGAGGTGGACGACCCGGTGCTGCGCACGCGCGTCTGGGGCCTGGACTTCGCCAACCCCGTCGGTCTCGCCGCCGGCTTTGACAAGAATGCCGAGGTGATGGACGCCATGCTGCGCCTGGGCTTCGGCTTCGTCGAGGCGGGCAGCGTCACGCCGCGCCCGCAGCCCGGCAACCCGCGCCCGCGCCTGTTCCGCCTGCCCGAGCTGGGGGCGGTGATCAACCGCATGGGCTTCAACAACGGCGGCCTGGAGCAGTTCGCCCGCCGCTTCGAGGACCGGCTCGGCAATCCGAGGCGGGCACCCGGCATCGTCGGCGCCAACGTCGGCAAGAACAAGGACACGGTGGAGGCTGCCGACGACTACGCCATCGGCGTGCGCCGCCTCGCCCCGTTCTCCGACTATCTGGTGGTCAACGTCTCCTCGCCGAACACGCCGGGCCTGCGCGCGCTGCAGGGGCGCGAGCCGCTGCAGGCCCTGCTCGGCCGCGTGCTGGAGGCCCGCGCCGCCTGCAAGCTGGAGCGCAACCCGCCGGTCCTGCTGAAGATCGCCCCTGACCTCACGGACGAGGACAAGGCGGACATCGCCGCCGTGGCGCTGGAGTCCGGCATCGACGGGCTGATCGTCTCCAACACCACCATCGCCCGCCCGCCCGAGGTGCCCGAGCGCTTCCGCAACGAGGCCGGCGGCCTGTCCGGCAAGCCGCTGTTCGCCCCCTCCACGCAGGTGCTGAAGGAGATGTACGCGCTGACCGGCGGCAAGCTGCCCCTGGTCGGGGCCGGCGGTATCGCGTCGGGCGACGACGCCTACGCCAAGATCCGCGCCGGCGCCTCGCTGGTGCAGCTCTATTCGGCCCTGGTCTACGGCGGCCCGGCCCTGGTCGGCGCCATCAAGCGCGATCTGGCAAGACGCCTGAAGGCGGACGGCTTCGCGTGCGTGGCGGATGCGGTGGGGGCGGACCACCATTAACCGCCCCTAAACCATGCTCGGCCACTCTCGGCGGTGTCGCAGCTTTCGGCGGCGCCTGCCATGACCGTGCTCATCCATCTCGTCTACGCGCTTGCCTACACCGTCGCCGGGCTGTCGGTCGGCGTGACGCTGCCCTATGTGCGACCGGAGATGGACCCGCTGTTGGGCTGGCTGGTGGGCGCCTTCATCGTGCTGGCCGGCGGCCTCGTGCACGAGGTGGTCACCCGGCTTGACCGCGAACGCGTGGCCGCCAAGCGCGTCACCCGCCTGCACGAGGTGGTGGAAGGGCTGCACGGCGAGGTCGCCCGCTTGACCGCCGACGTGGAGCGCGCCAACGCCGCGCTGGAGGAGGCGCGCCGCTCCGGCACCGTGGTCGGCTACGACACCGTGGTGCAGGAGGTGAAGCTGCTGCAGTCGCTCGTCGCCCGGCTGCAGGACAAGCGCACGACGCGCCCGGCGCCGGACGGGGGGCCGCGTCCGCCGCAGTCGCGCCCCCGCCCGCCGGAAAGCGGCGGGCCGCTGGTCGCCGCGCAGGCCCCACAGATCGCTTCGCCGCAGACCGCGACGCCCGCCGCCGGTCCGCTCAACGACGCGGCGGTGCTGGAGACGGTGCGCGAGGCGCTCAAGGCCGACCGCATCGACATCTACCTCCAGCCCATCGTCAGCCTGCCGCAGCGCAAGCACCGTTTCTACGAGGTGTTCTCGCGCGTGCGCGGGGCCGACGGCACGCAGATCAAGCCCGACCGCTATCTCGCCATCGCCGAACGCGAAGGGCTGATCGCCACCGTGGACAACCTGCTGCTGATGCGCTGTATCCAGCTCATCCGCGAGACGGAGCGGCGCCAGCACCACATCGGCTTCTTCTCCAACATCTCGCCGGCCACGCTGGGCGACGCGGAGTTCATGAAGCAGTTCCTGCACCTGATGGCGCAGAACCAGACGCTGGTGCCCAAGCTGGTGTTCGAACTGGGCCAGGAGGACCTGCGCGCCGGCGAGGCGGTGACCATGGCGATCCTCTCCCAGCTCGCCAAGCTCGGCTTCCGCTTCTCCATGGACCAGGTGACGGACCTCGATGCCATCAACGTCGACGCGCTGCTGCTGCACGACTTCCGCTACCTGAAGATCGACTGCCACCTGCTGGTCGACCCCGGCATGAAGGACAAGGTCGCCGCCCTGCGCAAACGCATCGAGGGCGAGCCCATCGACCTCATCGTCGAGAAGATCGAAACGGAGAACCAGCTCATCGAGATCCTCGACATGGGTCTGGACTTCGGCCAGGGCTATCTGTTCGGCGAACCGCGACTCAGCAAGAAGCCGGTCTGATGCCCTTTGCGTCGCACCACCATCCCATGCTTTAAAGGCGCGCCCTTTCACCGGACCCGCGCGCCCGCACCATGCACCTCGTTCCCCAGCTCACCGGCCTGTCCACCGTCATCGACCGTTACGACGGGCTCATCCTCGATCTGTGGGGCGTGATCCACGACGGGGAGAAGGCCTACCCGGGCGTGCCCGAGGCGCTGGAGCGCCTGAACGGCGCCGGCAAGGTGCTGTGCCTGCTGTCCAACGCGCCGCGCCGGCCGGACGGCGTCATCCGCAAGCTGGAGGGCAGCATGGGCATCGGGCGCGACCGCTACGCCCACGTCATGACGTCCGGCGAGGCGACGTACGAGGCGCTGCGCGACCGCGACGATCCCTGGCACGCGTCCCTCGGGCGCCGGCTGTTCCACATCGGGCCGGACCGCGACACCGACGTGTTCGACGGGCTCGGCTACACCGTGGCGGCGACGCCGGAGGAGGCAGACTTCGTCGTCAACACCGGCATCGTCGATTTTTCCGAGACGCTGGAGGACTACGCGCCGGTGCTGGCGGCCTGCGCGGCGCGCAAGCTTCCCATGGTGTGCGCCAACCCCGACCTCGTCGTCATGGTGGGCGACGGCATGGTGGTGTGCGCCGGCTCGCTCGCCGCGCGCTACGAGGAACTCGGCGGCGACGTGTTCCACCACGGCAAGCCGCACGCCCCGGTCTACGAACGCTGCCTGCGCCTGATGGGCATATCCGACCATCGCCGCATCCTGGCCGTGGGCGACAGCTTGCGCACCGACGTGGCCGGCGCCAACGCCGCCGGGGTCGACGTGGCGCTGGTCACCGGCGGCATCCACCGCGAGGAGCTGGGCGGCGCCTGGGGCGAGCATCCCGACCCCGACCTGCTGGCCGCCGCCATCGAGGCGTCCGGCCACGTTCCCACGTGGGCGATCCCGCGCCTCGTCTGGTAGGTCCGGCGGCCGCGCCTACTTGTCCAGCGGCACGGCGTCCTGGAGCGCGCGGCGCAGCGCCTGGCTCATGCTGCCTTCCTCGCCGAAGCTGTTTTGTGGCGTGTTGGCCACCGCCTGACGGTAATAGCTGACGATGAAGACGCGGATGGAGGCCGTCAGGTTGGCCGTGCCACGCCGCGAGTCGATCATCGTGCACAGCTCGTTGAGCGTGCAGCCTTCCCGTTCGCAGATATCCTTCAGCGAATCCCACAACAGCGGCTCCATGCGCAGGCTCGTGCGCCGGCCGCTGACCGTCACGTTGCGGCAGATCAGGGCCAACCGTTCGTCCGAAGCGCCTTTCGCCGCCATATCGTCCCGCATGTTCCCGTTGTTGCCGTTTGGGCCGCCGATGCCGCCGCCGACCCGGCCGCATTGCACTCCTATGTATGATGATAGACAAGCGGCGTGTGCCCGTCACGCCAATTTCGACCGGCGGTCGCGATGGGGCGCCGATCACGGCCGCGGGAACGAAACCGCGGCCGGATACAACCCGCGCTCGTTCCGCCCGGCCGGGCAAAACCCGCTTCCCTTCCGCGGCCGTTGGCTTTACCAACTCTTCGGGCGGCGCGGAGCCTTTCGGCGGCGGAGGATGGGGTTTGGCGATGGCGCAGGCGGCGTGGCGGGGATTGGCGGCGCTGGGTTTCGGGCTGGTTCTGGCCGGCCCGCTGCAAGCGGCTGACGGCACGCCGGCCGACGCGGTGCGCCAGCATGTCGCGCGTGCGCTGCCCGCCATCTGGGCGGTCGAGGAGGTGGCGGTCGATCCGGCCGAGTCGGGGTCCGCCCTGCGCGTCGCCGCCCGCGTCAAGCTGGCCAAGCCGACCTTCGTCGTCGACGGCCGCGACGGCCCCTACACCTTCCTGCGCCCGGTCGCCGAGCCGGGCGTGGAAAAGACGCTGACCGGCACCGCCACCACCACGCGCGGGCGCGACGGCACCTGGGCCGTCAAGCTGGAATGGAGCAACGCCGACGTGCTGGACAGCCTCGGCAAGCCGGCCGGCGAGCTGCCCGGCCAGACGGTGGTAACCGGCACGGAGGAGGCGAAGGCGCTGCGAGCGCGGCTGGACGCCGAATCCAAACAGCGCCTCGCCGACGAGCAGGCGCGCCGCCAGCGCGAGGAGGAGGAACTGGCCGAGGCCAACGCCGCCGACCACGCGGTGCAGATGCGCGCCGACCTCATCAACGACATCCGCGCCCGGCTGCTGGGCGGCGAGCGCGCGGCGCGCATCGCCACCTACGAGGCGGTGCTGGGCGGCAACGACACGGCGCTGCGCCAGATCGCCATCGAGGCGGCGCTGCAAAGCCGCGACCCGGTGCTCGCCAACCTCGCGCTGCGCGACTGGTTCGGCCGCAAGAAGGTGATCCCCGTGGTGCTCTACGCCACCAAGGAGGACCCGAACAGCGAGACCGTGCTGCGCAACCTCGGCCCCCTGACGCTGGAGGTGCAGAGCTTCAACCCCGCGCACGGCAACATCGCCGGCAAGATGGGCGCACCCGGCTACAGCATCTCCATGCCCTCGGCCGCCAGCGGCTATCTGGCGCAGACGGAACTGACGGTGCACTCCTTCGGCTGCGCGCTGACGGTGCGGCTGACCGAGGCGCAGACCCTCGACGGGCTGTTCCGCTGCCAGACGCTGCCGACGCTCATCGCCCGCATCACCCTGGATTGACGGGAGGGGCGATGCGGCGCCTGCCAGCCCTCCTCGCGCTTCTCCTCACGGCCGCCGCGCCGGCGGCGCTGGCGCAGAATGGTCAAGCCCCGGCGGCGGAGGAGCGGCTGACGCCACGCGCGCTGCCCACGCCGGTGGCGCCGAAACTCACCCCGGTCCTGCCGCCCGGCACCAAGGGGCGCGACGTCCCGAATCCCGCCGCCGCCATGCTCCCGCTGCCCATGGTGGCGCCGCCGCTGTCGCCGGTGACGGTGCCCGGAGCACCGCCGCCGCCACCCGCCCTGCGGCCGGAGCCCCCGGTCGTCGCCGCGCCGCCCGCCGCCCCGCTCCCGGCCGGGCAAGCGGCTCCGTTGCCGCCGCGCAAGCCGGAAGCCGCGGCGCCCCCGCCGGCCTTCATCGTACCCGTCCCGCCGCCGGTGGTCGCCCCGGCGCCGCCGCCCGCACCCTCCACCGTGACCGCGGTGCGCCCGCCGCCCGAGGCGCCTGCCGCCCCGCCGCCGCCTCCCCCAGCGGCGGCCAAGCCGTCGGACGCGAACGCCGTCAAAGGCGCTGGTAAGGCCTCCGGCAAGGAAAAGGGCGGGGGCCGCCCGGCCTGGGCGAAGGACGACGTCTATGTGCGCGCCACCCCCGACCGCAACGGCAAGGTGCTCACCGCGCTGCTGCCCGGCGAGAAGGTCGAGGTGCTGCCCGACGGCGTCGACCGCTGGTCCCGCGTCGCCCGCAACGGCAAGGTGCTGGGCTACGTCGCCAGCAGCTTCCTGATGGACAAGCCGCCCGCCGGCCGCTCCGCGTCCTCGGGCGGTGGTGGTGGCGCGTCGGACGACGACGGCTGCGCGCTGCCGCCGGACATTCCCTCGGGCCGCCGCGTGTCCCTGGCGGACGGCAGCCGGGCGCGCATCCTGGCCGACGCCAACCTGCGCGACGCCCCGGGGTGCCGGGGCCGCGTCCTCGACGTGCTGGAGGAAGGCGAGACGGTCACCGTATCGGCCGAGCAGAACGGCTGGTACCGCGTTTCCCGCAACGGCCGCACGCTCGGCTATATCAGCGGCGCGCTGCTGGACAAGGCGCGGTAGAGCGCCCCCGCCGTTGGGCTTCGCTGCGCCCAGGACGGACGGCAAACCGCACCATCACCGGCCGCCCCGGCCGCCACCCCCACCGGGCCCCCCTCCGCCGCCCCCGCCGCGGCCTCCTCCCCGACCCCCGCCGCCCGGCCCGCCACCGCCGGGACCGCCACCGGAACCGGCGCCCGCGCCGCCACCTCCACCCGATCCACCACCTCCACCGCCAGAGCCTCCTCCACCGCCAGAGCCTCCTCCACCGCCAGAGCCTCCTCCACCGCCGGAACCACTTCCGCCGCCGCTGGAACCACCTCCGCCGGAGCCGCCCCCTCCACCGCCAGAACCACCACCTCCGCCACTCCCGCCGGAGCCTCCTCCGCCACCGGAGCCGCCCCCGCCGGAGCCGCCGCCTCCACCACCGGAGCCTCCACCGGCCCCACCGCCACCCGATCCGCCTCCAGCGCCGCCACCGCCGTCACCGCCCCCACTTCCTCCACCTCCGCCGCCCGCCCCGCCGCCGCCCGAACGGCCGGGTCCTCCGCCGGACCCGCTGCCACCCAGGCCCGCGCCGCCCAGACCCGTGCCACCGGACATGCTGCTTCCGGTGGCCGTTCCCGTGGTGCCGCCGTCATCGCCGGTTCCCGCCGTTCCCGGCATTCCCGGCGCCGCGCCGGCCGTCATGCGGCCGCGCTCGGGGCCGGCGCCGCTGCCGCCCTGGGCGCGCCGCCACGCCGGCAGTTGCGGGGGTGGGGGAGGGATGAACAGGGTGTTGAGGGCGAAGGCGTCCTCGCACAGGCCCTGCGCGCGGGCGCGGGCCAGGGACGTGTCGTCGAGTTGCCAGCAGTCGACCGTCACCGCCCGATCGAAGGCGGTACAGCCGGACACGGCGGCGGCGGCCATGCCGATCCTCAGCCAAACACGCACCGTCCGCCGTTCCACGACCATGGCCGTGCCCCCGTCACGATCCCCGTGCCGAGGCAAACGGGAGCGGTGGCGGGTCGTTCCAGCGGCTCGGCGGAAGGGGTAAGCGGGTCAGCCCGCCGTCTTCAGTTTGGCGGCTTCGGTCATGAAGCCGCGCCAGATCTCGGCGGGGATTGAGCCGCCGGTGACGCCCTTCATGGGCGTGTTGTCGTCATTGCCGACCCACACGCCCACCGTCATGCCGTTGGCGAAGCCGACGAACAGCGCGTCGCGGTAATCGTTGGTGGTGCCGGTCTTGCCGCCCGCTGCCTTCCCGCCCGCCATGGCGCGGATCGCGGCGGCGCGGCCGGTGCCCTCCTTGCCCAGCACGCCGCGCAGCATGGACTGCATGGCGGCGGCGGTCTGCGGCGCCAGCACGCGTTCGGGCGGCGGCGGGGATGCGGCGTAGACTTCCCGCCCGCGCGGGTCGAGGATGCGCTGGAAGGCGCGCGCCTCCACGCGCAACCCGCCGTTGGCCACGGCGGCGTAGGCCTGCGTCAGTTCCAGAAGCGTCGTCTCGCTGCTGCCCAGCGCCAGGCCCAGCGTGCGGTCCAGCGGCGTGCCGATGCCCAGGCGCCGGGCCATCTCCACCACCTCGCCCACGTGCCCCTGGGTGAGGCGGGCCGACGCGGTGTTGCTGGAGCGCGCCAGCGCCTGCGCCAGCGTCAGCCCTGCCGGGTAGCGGTCGTCGAAGTTGCGGATCGCGCGCTCGCCCGGCAGTTCGAAGCGCGAGCCGTCCACCACGCTGTCCGGCGTCAGTCCGCGCTCCAGCGCCGCCAGATAGACGAACAGCTTGAAGGCGGAGCCCGGCTGCCGCTTCGCCAGCATGGCGCGGTTGAAGTGGTCGCGCCGCGCCGCCGCGTCGCGCCCGCCGACCATCGCCAGCACCTCGCCCGTGTCGCTCAGCGCGATCAGCGCGCATTCGGCGTCGCCAATGCGGGCGGCGTTGCGCTTCAGCACGGCTTCCAGCGTGCGCACGGCGGCCACCTGCAGGTCGCGGTCCAGCGTGGTGCGGACGGTGAAGGTCGGCCGCGGTTCAGCGTCCTTGCCGTAGAAATCCGCGTGGAAGCGGTCGAAGCGCACCTTGGCCATCGCGCGGAATCCGCCGGACGTGGCGACGGCCGTCCGGTTGGCCTCGGCCAGGACGAGGCGTTGGCGCTTGGCGCGGTCGGCCTGGGCCTGCGTGATGAAGCCGGCGTCGGCCATGGTGTCCAGCACGATGGCCGCCTTCTCCTCGGCGCGCCGGACGTCGGCGAAGGGGTTGAGGCGCGACGGGGCGGGCAGCATGCCGACCAGCACGGCGGACTCCTTCAAGGTCAGCGCGGTCGCCGGCTTGTTGAAATAGACCTTGGCCGCCGCCTCCACGCCGTAGGCGCCGGTGCCGAAATAGGCGCGGTTCAGGTAGAGGTAGAGGATGTTGCGCTTGCCGACCTTCTCCTCGAACTCCTGCGCGGTGACCAGTTCCTGCACCTTGCGGGTCCAGCGGTCCTCGTCCTTCAGGAAGATGTTCTTCATGGTCTGCTGGGTCAGCGTGCTGCCGCCCTGGCTGAT
>Ga0196970_1000583_pt1 | contig 39498 bp, 51 predicted proteins | sample S1v_513CmetaG_FD_148672 | JGI IMG/M metagenome (GOLD analysis project Ga0196970, IMG submission 148672) | Soil microbial communities from Anza Borrego desert, Southern California, United States - S1+v_5-13C | ecosystem: Environmental > Terrestrial > Soil > Desert | place: USA: California... | reverse complement strand
GTACTCGGTTCGACGAAATCACGAGGCAATGTCTCCAAGCCGCTCGGTCGCGCTCGTGCATCGAATACATGATTTCGCAACCGAGGAGACAGCCATGGACGAAAACCTGATGGAAGTTTATGAGACCATGTTGCATCAGCAGCGACTTTTGCTGGACGTGAAGATACAGGTCGAGGCACTGAAGGCCATGATGTTCGAGCACCGACCAGCGTTCACTGAGGCTTTCGCCCAGCAGGTCAACAGTATTCTGCAGAAGCCTGAGATCCAGCAGATGCAGGCCCAAATCGCCGATTTGGACGCCAATTTCAAGCGCACGCGCTGATTCCATTCGAATACTCGCCCCGGTCGCTCGCGTTCGTTACAATAGACTTGCCCATGAACGTGAACGATATCCAGACCGCCCTCCGCCAGAGTGACATCGACGCGTGGTTGTTCTACGACCACCACCATCGCGATCCGATCGCCTACCGCGTGCTTGGCCTTCGTGAAGATCTCTTGGTAACGCGACGATGGTTCTACCTGATACCGGCACAGGGAGAACCCGTCAAACTCGTGCATCGCATCGAACTCGGGCATCTGGATTCTCTGCCCGGCAGCAGGCGGGAATACTCGGCCTGGCAGGAACTTCAGCAGAATCTGAAGGAGATAGTCTCGCCTTTCACGCGAGTGGCGATGCAATACTCGCCCAACAACATCATCCCTTACATCGGTCTGGTCGATGCCGGCACAGTCGAACTGGTTCGCAGTTTCGGCGTGACGCCGGTAACCTCGGCCGACCTTGTTGCCCAGTTCGAGGCTACCTGGACTGAAGACCAGATTCGATCACACTTCGAGGCGCGAGACGCGATCGATTCAATCACTGCGGAGGCTTTCCGGGAGATCGGGCGCCGCGTCCGCAATGGCGGCACGAACGAATTCGAAATGATGCAGTGGATTTTGGAGGCCTTCAGCCGAGAGGGACTAACCAGCGATGGGGAAGTTCCAATCGTTGGGGTGAATGCCCACAGCGGCGATCCGCACTACGAGCCTACCGCCGCCAAGTCGCTTCCTATCAAGGAAGGCGACTTCGTCCTGCTCGATATCTGGGCACGTAAGCAACGCCCCGACGCCGTCTATTACGACATCACCTGGACAGGATTTGTAGGACCCTCGCCGTCCGACAGGCATCGTGAGATCTTCAATATCGTCACCGGTGCGCGTGACGCCGCAGTCGCTACCGTAAAGGACGCCGTCGCCGCCGGTCGCAAAATCGCCGGCTGGGAAGTTGACGATGCGGCTCGCGGTTATATCCAGAAAACTGGTTACGGACGTCAGTTCGTACACCGGACTGGTCACTCCATCGGCACCCACGTCCACGCAAACGGCACAAACATGGACAACCTCGAAACGAAGGACGAGAGGCAGATCCTTCCGAACTCGTGCTTCTCAGTCGAACCCGGCATTTATCTTCCGGAGTTCGGTGTCCGCAGTGAGGTCGATGTGCTCGTGCGGCCCGGTTCAGCAGAAGTAACCGGCAAAATCCAGCGGGAGATCGTGATCATATAAATGCCCCAGACTGAAAAGACAAATGTCGCCACGCCCGAAGGAACAAAAGTGGCGCCTGCCCCACAGCCCTTCACGGCAATGTTCGTGATTGCGCCTGCTGTGGGCTGGCTGGTGCCAGGCCTAGGGCACGTCATCCAGAAACGGTGGATCCGGGGCCTTCTGATCGCAGCCTCCGTGTGCACGCTTTTTTTCCTCGGCCTCGCGATGCAAGGCAAGGTCTATTCGGCGAATACGGGCGATATTCTCGACATGCTCGGTTTCATCGGTGACATCGGCGCGGGTGGCCTCTACATTGTCACCAAGGCAGTGGACGCCGGGCAGGGAGCGATTCATCGCGCAGTTGCCGATTATGGAACCAAGTACATTATTGCCGCCGGACTGCTGAACATTATCAGCGCGATCGATGCTTATCACATCGCCAGCGGAAAGAAACAGTAGCGGGATAGGACATGACAACACCCTTAGAACTCTCGCACTTCAGCGCCGCGGTTATATTTGCACTTTGCGCATCGGTGGTCTTCGGCATCACGCAAAAGGACTCCCCGAAGGAGATGCTCAGCTACGGGGCGTACTGTTTCGTACTCTTCGTCGTGGGTGTGATCGCCGCCGGTTGGGTGATGTGGTTGATTAAGCACTAATCTATGGCTGACAAAAGTGAAAAGCGCGGCCACTCGCCGCGCTTTTGCTTTACACCGCCCTTTTGGGCACTACCCTTCCCAGACGAATGCATCGAAGATATGTTCCGCGTTGTATCCTAGCCGCCGATATAGTCGAACTGCCCCGGTATTGGCCTCCGTAACGGTGAGGCTAAGCAGGGAAAAGCCGCGTGACTGCAACTCAGAAGCAGTCGCATGCAACAGCGCTTCTCCAATGCCACATCCACGGTGCTCGGGCATGAGGCACACTTGCGTAACGTGGCCGACATCGTCTTTGACCCGTGAACATAGGATGACGCCTATCAGCGCCCTCGTGGACCTCTGGATGGCTACGAACGAGGCTTTCGGATCGAAAACGCCACAACCGGGGAAACGTACGATGTTGTTCAGGAATCGGAGCGCACCGGTGAGCGATCGGTACTGGTCGTTAATATCCGAATCCACATGCCCGCGGTAGGCAGCGGTGATGAGGCTAGCCACGGGGTGGTAATCCTGTTCCGACCAGCGCCGCACTTCGAGATCGGCGGGGACATGCACCTCTGAACTCAAATAGGTCGTGGCCGGTTGCAGCGGCAGCGTCATGAAGATTCGAGGGTAGCGCCGGAATCCCGCATTCAGAAACGGGGCTGCCAAGCTTCCGGCATTATGTATCAGCAACTGTGCTTCAAGGCGGTGCACACCAGGCGATTGCTGCAGTGTCTCAATGACATGCTTCAGTAAGCCCTTTTCTGTCTCATGCGCCGGGTCTGAGAAACGCGGCGACACAAACAGGTCCCCAATCACGCCCTTGCTCCCCTCGTATACGAAAAACGAATACCCAACGGGGACGCCGTTGCAAACTGCCGCATACCCGGGCAGTATCTTGGCGTCGATGTAGCGCAGGATCATTTCTGCTGAACTGCGGTAGTCCCACGCCAGGAACCGGCTCCACTCCCGGGTTTCCTGTTCGAGCAGAGTACGAAGGTCGGCGGAAGTAAAGTGGCGGAGATCCAGAATTTCCATCTGGGGCTGCATCGGCTCGGGCTGTCGCCGCCACATGGCCATAGGATTCAAGCTTACCCCGAATACCGGGTGCGAAGTCCAGAAACTATCAGGCGGTGGTCACGAAGAAGTACACAGTTGGGTGACGATGCAGGGACCGCGTCGGAAAACCTACTTCCGGCCCTCCACCGCGTAAATCCCAATACGCTGGTCGGACGACCCGAGTAGCACGGCACGGCGTCCGCCGAGTACGCTCGCCAGATCGGCTTCGCGCCCCTTCCGCACCACCAGCGTATGTTCATCAGTGGGAATTTCGCCTCGGTCATACATCGATACCGGTTGGTTCAGGTAGTACGCAAGACCGTATTCCAGCTCGCGGCGGATGCCCAGACCTGCAACCTTTCCTGTTGCCCTTAGTTGCCTCAGTTCATTAGCAACCGGGCGAGCGGATTCCGATCTCTCGAGTGCCGGACCACCGACCCGGATGAGGAAGATCAATCCTGCCACGACTGGCAGCAGAGTAGCCAGGCGGATCACGCGCAATCCCCTCATTAGCAGCATGATTGAAGCACCAACGAACACGGCCCCTGAGACCAGTCCAGCAACGAGGTACGCCTCTGCACTCGGGGTTAAGCGGTAAATCACATACTGCGACAACAGTGCCGTCGCCAACAGTGTGCAAGCCACTAGCGAATGCCCCACGAGGAGCACCGGATTTGCGCGTTGACGAGACGAAAGTTTCTCGTACAGCCAATCTGTCGCCAGCAACGCCCAGGCTGGGATGGTTGGCAATATGTATCCAGGAAGCTTGGAACCCGACAAGGAGAAGAAGACGACAGGAAACACAGCCCAAATGATTAGGATAACCCTGAAATCAGCCTGCGCCGGGCGTGCCGCCGCCTGTCGCTGTGTTCTTGAAGACCACCTCCCACGCAGACCTCGAACCAAACCCGCAATCGCGATTACTGTCCAGGGCATCAGCCCAAGCAACAACACCGGAATGTAATACCAGAACGGCTGGGTGTGGCGGTAAAGATCGGATCCGTATCTTGCGAGGTTGTGCTCCAGGATGAAGATTCGGAAGAACTCGGGCACGCGAATCTGAACGGCAACGTACCACGGAAGCGCGACGGCGAGAAACAGCAGTAGTCCCGGAATCCAAAGCGTCCGGACGACAAGACGCCAGTCACGGCGAATCAGCGAAAAAATACAGATGACAGCGGCAGCAAGGAATGGCGCGACAGGCCCTTTTGCAAGCGTGCCCAGCGCCATCATCACATAAAAAGCGGCCAGCCATCGCGCGGCACCGGTCTGATACCAGGTGATCCATGCCAGCATTCCTATGCTGAAAGTTGCGGCAAGAGGCATGTCCGTCGAAGCAGCACGTCCGAATCCAACGACGGCCGCCATTGTTGCCAAAATCAGAGCGGCGTCTAGTTGGGCACCGCGACGAAAACGCCGCGCGAAGAAATAGACCGCCAAAATCATGGCCGTGGCGTCGCACGCAACCGGAAGCCGCGCGGCCCAGTCGCTGACGCCGAAAACGCTGTAAGAGAGCATCGCCTCCCAGTAGTAAAGGATCGGCTTCTCCAGCCACGGCTTGCCGTAGAGTACCGGGACCACCCAGTCGTGGCGCTCCAGCATCTCGCGGGCGATCTGCGCGTACCGTGGCTCATCCGCACCGACCAAGCCGAATCGCGATAGTCCGTAAAATAGAGCTAGCCAGCAGAATGCCGCAAGTACCGCGAGCTCGCGCCAAACGGGCGCAAGTCGAGCCACTGCACCCGAAGATCGAGCTTCCTTGTGATCGACAGTCGGAAACATGTGCGTTCAGTTTAGCAGGTAGGTACAGTCATGGCCGACTCCGGGGGTGTGATTCCCTGCTCGGCTTCGAGATAAGGTGGAGTTCGCCTGACAATGTCAATGAGCACAGCAGACGAAACCGATTGATATCGTGCTTATCCGCAACTATTCAGTCGTTGCGTTTGCCCGTTGAGGATTTGCCGCCCTAACGGCGCGTGCGATCGCATAAATGCTTATGGCCACCCAGGTGACCTCAAGCACTACGAACCCGGCCTGAAAGCGCGGCCATACCGCATAGAAACCCAATATGGCGGAGCCGACGGCATTCAACACGTTATAAAGTGGCTTTCCAGCATTCATCCATTTCAACTGGTGGCCGGCGTAGGCGAAAAGAATAAGCAGAGCTCCACAAAGTTGAAAGAGCTGGTGACCCAATGAAAGTTGCATAAGGTCCTATTGTAAGTGGATTAACTCACGGATGACATTGCCGGTGTCGAAGAAGCCATCTCGATACGCAACTTCGCGATAATGCGCTCTGACGCGACAGACAGCGGACCCTCGACGGCGCAACCGCTCGCGCAAGCATGGCCCCCTCCGCCAAAGTGCTCGGCAACGTTCGCCACGTTGACCGCACCTTTGCTTCGAAGGCTCACACGCCAGTGCTTACGATCTGCCATTTCGCGGAAGAAGGCGGTCACTTCGACACCTTCAATGCCGAGCGCCCAGTTTGCTAGGCCCTCGCTGTCTTCGTCTATGGCCCCGCAGCGCTCCATGTCGCGACGACTCACGTACATCCAAGTCAAATTCCCGTCGCGGTGGAGCGTCGAAAGTGCCGCGCCCAGCAAGCGCATCTTTGAGGTCGGATTCGAGAAGTACACCTGTTGTGCAATGCGAACGGGATCGGCGCCAGCGCGAACCAACTCCCCTGCAAGAGCAAACGTGCGCTCAGTGGTTCCCGAGTAACCGAATGAACCAGTGTCAGTGACAACTGCGGTGTACAGGCAGGTAGCGATGTCTGGCGAGATGCGCACACCGGCTTCACGTGCAAGCCGGAAGATCATTTCAGCGGTGGCACACGCCGTGGGATCGATCCAGTTGACATTCGCAAACGGCTGGCCGCTGAGGTGGTGATCGATGTTGATGAGAAACCGCCCGTCCAAGCCCGCTAGTGCGGTCCGCTGGATACTGTCGCACTCCAGGATGATCGCCGTGTCACATTCCCTCGGAATCCAGGGCGACTGCAGCACCGACTCGGCGAAAGGCAACCGACGGTAGATGTGAGGCACTCCGTCACGCAACACAATATCAGCCTGCTTGCCCATACTTCGCAAAATCTGGGAGCAAGCAAGAACTGAACCAATAGCATCGCCATCTGGCCGAGCATGAGATGTGAGCACCAGCCGGTCAGCGCGTTCTATGCGGTGCAAAATCTCCTGGATCATCGTGACGGTTGCGACGGAGCACCAATCCCTCTCCGTGCCTCACTTTCTCCTTTGTTCAATACGTTTCAGGAGCTCATCGATCCGAGCTCCGTACTGATCACTGCGATCAAGTTGGAAAAATAACTCCGGAGCTTGCCGCAAACGAAGCCGTTCTGTCAACTCGCGTCTTATAAAATTCTTCGCTGCATCAAGGCCCTTCAGTGTTTGTGCGGCTTCATCATCGTCGCCTTCCACCGTGACGAAGACACGAGCCGACCTGCCGTCCGGGGATAAGTGGACCTCCGACACACCCGCAAGGCCGATTCGCGGATCGCCCAACTCCCCTTCGATGATCGTCGCTATCTCGTCTTTGAGCGCCTCGCCAATGCGCTCCCTGTGATGTTTTGCTCCGCCGTGTTCCATAGACCTATTCTTCGAGAGAGTTCCGCTCCGTCGGTCGAATTGGGCGCTACAAAAATTCGAGGTATGTGTCGATGACTTCCGCGCCGTTGTTGTTGGCTACCTTCGCTGCCTCTCGTTCCACGCTCTGCATTAACCCCTGCAGATAATCGTGCGACTCCGATATGCTCACGACCCCTATCGTTGCGCGCTGCCACAGGTCGTTGTGGTCCAACTCCGCCACACTCACGTTGAACGTGGTTCGCAGCCGGTCTTTCAAGCTGCGGGTAACCTGACGCTTATCCTTGAGCGAATGTGCCGCTTCGATTCGCAGCTCGATTGTTAAGCAAGCGATCATTGCATTGTGAGCCTGAGCAGCCGCGAGCCAGACTTATCGTCATATGAACGAATGGCCAGCGGCTCTCTTCGAGCAAGCCACTGGCCATAGGAAAACGAGGTGTTTTTAAACCGTCATCTCAGCCGCGACCCTTTCGGTCACGAACGCCTCGATAACGTCACCTACCTTCAAGTCGCCATAACCGGCAATACCGATGCCGCACTCCATTCCGTTACGAACTTCAGAGGCATCGTCCTTGAACCGGCGCAGTGATCCAACCTTACCCTTGTAAATCACTATGTTGTCACGCAGCAGCCGCACATCGGAATCGCGCTTGATTGAGCCGTCCTGGACGTAGCAGCCAGCAATGGTCCCGATCTTCGGGATGCGGAACGTCTCGCGCACTTCCGCGCGTCCGAGGTACGTCTCGCGGAACACAGGCTCCAGCAGTCCGGTCATGGCTCGCTTGATCTCGTCCTGTAACTCGTAAATGATCGAGTGCAGGCGAATATCGACTTTTTCCTGCTCCGCCAGTTCCTGCGCTTTGCGCTCCGGCCTGACGTTGAACCCGATGATGATCGCGTTCGAAGCCGAGGCCAGCAGCACGTCAGTTTCTGTAATGGCGCCAACGCCCGTGTGAATGACGTTGATACGGACCTTTTCGTTCGACAGCTTGGTGAGGAGATCGGTCAGCACTTCCACCGAACCCTGCACGTCGCCCTTCAGAATGATCGGCAGTTCTTTCACGCCGGCAGTCTTCATCTGTTCCGCCAGTTTTTCCAGCGAAACACGCGAACTCTTGGCCAACTGCGCTTCACGCGCCTTCTGTTCACGGTACTCTGAGATGCCGCGTGCCTTGTCTCGGTCTGCAACCACCACGAACTGATCACCCGCCTGCGGCAAACCTTCCAGACCGATGATCTCAACCGGCGTTGACGGCCGCGCTTCCTCAAGCTGATTGCCGCGATCGTCGAACATCGCGCGAACCTTACCGAAAACATTTCCAACCACGAAGTTGTCGCCGGTCTTCAGCGTTCCATTCTGCACGAGCACGGTCGCGACAGGACCGCGTCCGCGATCAAGCTTCGCTTCCAGCACAACACCGGTCGCAGGACGATCCGCATTCGCCTTGAGTTCCTGCAGGTCGGCCACCAGGCAGATCATTTCCATCAGCAGGTTCAGGTTCGTGCCCTGCTTCGCGGAAACATCCACGAACACCGTATTGCCGCCCCAGTCCTCCGGCATAAGACCGCGGTCCGCTAACTGTTTCTTCACGCGATCGGGAAGGGCGTCCGCCTTGTCAATCTTATTGACCGCCACGATGAGCGGCACTTTTGCCGCGTGCGCGTGGTCGATAGCTTCCAGCGTCTGCGGCATCACGCCGTCGTCAGCCGCCACCACGAGCACAACGATATCGGTGGACTTGGCTCCGCGTGCACGCATGCGTGTGAACGCTTCGTGACCCGGCGTATCAAGAAACACGATCTCGCGTCCGTACGCCGGCGAATTCGTATCCGAAATCGCCACCTTGTACGCGCCGATGTGCTGCGTGATTCCGCCTGCTTCGCCTTCGGCAACGTTCGCGTGCCGAATCGAATCGAGCAGCGTCGTCTTTCCGTGATCGACGTGGCCCATGATGGTGACCACTGGCGGCCGCACCTGGAGGTATTCGCCCTCCGTTGCGCCCGTCGCGGCCTCTCCGACAGCATCTTTGGCAGCCTGCTCCTCAAACGTGATCACGTTTGTCGCTGCGCCGAACTGCCGTGCCATCTCGCTCGCCAGATCTGCGTCGAGCGTCTGGTTGATCGTTGCGAATACACCCCGTGCCAGCAATCGAGCGATCACGTCCTTTGCGCGAACTCCAAGCATCTCTGCCAGATCCTTCACGCTAATGCCTTCCGTGATCGTGATCTCACGAGTAATCGGCAGAGGCTCGTTCGACATAGCCAGCCGAGGCGGCGGAACAAAGCCCTTCATCGGGCCTTCCTTCACGCCCCGCGGAACATACCGCTGACCGGGTCGCCTTGCAGGCGCTCCAGGACGAGCTCCTGGACGAGGAGGTGCTCCCGGAGGTGGCGCTCCCGGCCCGACGCCCATCGGGCGCCCCGGAAGGCTAGGCTGCTGGCGGGTCGGGTGCATCGGACGACGTTCGCCCGGACGTAGCGGAGGCCTCGACCCTGGAGGTCCACCCGGACCCCCTGGACGCTGTCTCTGGAAAATCGGCTGACCGGGAACAGGACGGCCAGGTGCCGGCCTTCCTCCTGGGCCTGACGCACTCATCCCTTGCGATGGTGGTGCAGGCCTTGGCGGAGGCGGCGCGGGCGCTTTGTAAACCGGACGTGGCCCCGTCTGGGGCATGATCATGCGGCGACCTGGAGGTACGATGGGCTGGCCTTTCTGCGGCGTGCCCGGGGTTACCACGCGGGGCGCTGCTGGAGCTGTACTTGTTGGCTGCTGCGGAGCAGCGGCTGCGGGTTGCTGCGGTGCTGGAGCCTGCGGACGAGCTGGCGGCGCAGCGGGGCGTACCGGAGCTGCCGGCACGCGCGTTTCCACGGCAGGCGCAGGAGCTTCAGGCGTCGCTACGGTCGGGGGTGGAGCAGGCGCAGCCGGTACCTCGGCGGGCTTTGGTTCAGCATCTGTTACCGGCTCCGCCTTCACTGCAGGCTTTACTGCCTCGCTCTCGGGTGCGTCAGGCGTAATAGGCTCGGCGGGAGCCTCTGTCGGCTTCGGACCTGCCTGCTCCGCCGGACTCTCAGGCGCGGCGGCTTCAACCGGAGCTGTCGGCACGATCTCAGGTGCTACCGGTTTTTCGGCAACAGGGGCAACAATCGGAGGCGCCTGGCGTGGCTGAGGCATGATCACACGCGGCGGCCTGGGCGGCTCCGATTCCGGAGCTTGCGGCTTCGCGGTCGGAGGCACCGCAACCGGCTTGCTGGGCGGAACGGCCACCGGTTTGCTAACCGGGGGAGCCGAAGCGAGCGGAGACGTGGGCTTGGTCGCGGCAGGCGTCCCCACCGTCGTGGCTGGACGCGCGGGGGCAGCAGGAGCTGCAGGCTGCTGCTTCTTCTCCAAGATTGCCTTGACCACATCTCCGGGCTTGGAAATGTGTGACAGGTCTACCTTCGTCTGAATGTCGTCTGGACGCGCGTGATTAGTCTTGGGCCGTTCCGCGTGATGGGAGCCATCACCTGAACTGCCCTTGAAATGGGCGCGTACCCTCTCCGCCTCGTCCCATTCAATGGAACTGGAGTGGGTCTTTTTCTCGGTGACGCCGACCGTAGGAAGTACATCCAGGATAGCCTTACTCTTTACTTCGAGCTCCCTGGCTAAATCGTTGATTCGAATCTTCTGCTGCATCCGCCCCTTGTTTCCTCCGAATTGCCGCTAAGCTCTCATATCAACCTCACGGTTTCGGTCTCGCTTTTCTCTGAAAAATCTCTGCTTTGAAGCCTGACAATCGCCATTGAAGTGACGCCAGTTACGAGCAAGCTCGAATCATAACGAGCCTGCGTGCAACTCGTTACCGGTTCTATCTCTTTTCCGGCGGGATATCCTTCTCGTCCGGGTGCTCCTGGTGCGTGTGTACTTCAGCCGTGTCGGCGTTATCCGCACCGTAGCTGTCTTCAACTGCCCGTTCCGTAATGCCTTCCATCGTCTGCTGTGTCTCAAACAGCTCTTCAGCCTCGGTCGGAGCGGGCTCGCCGCTCACATCATCAGTGAACGGGTCGCCGGTAGTACGGTGCTCGGATCTCTCGGCCGACCCGACAACCTGATTCTCATCGAAATCGGGCTGCCCCAAAGGCAGCATTTCTGGCGCTACAGGCGAGTCCTCGGTTTGTCCGAGGTCTTGCTCGGGACGCTCGACCGTATCGCTCGGGCTCTCTCCCGGGGCACCCGGAGCCGGTTCCTCGCTGGGCTCGGTCGGACCGCTCCCTGTTTCTAAGCTGGAAAAGTAATTATTGACTGCAATACTGATTTTTTCCACTGTCTTCGGACCGATGCCAGGGATTTCCTCAAGTTGTTCGGGCGTCATGTCTGCCAGTGACTCGACAGTTGTAATACCCGCTTCCCGTAATCTCTCGACGACTCCCTCGCCCAGATCCGGTACGTTTTCCAGCGGCGTGTTCTGTCCACCGGTGAGCGCCGACATCTGCTGCTCCACTTCCTGCCGTTTCTCTTCTTCGCTCTTGATATCGATCTTCCAGCCAAGTAACTTGGCCGCCAGCCGTACGTTCTGGCCTTTCTTGCCAATGGCCAGCGAGAGCTGCGTGTCATCGACGATCACTTCCAAGTGACGCTCGGACGCATCAAGCACCGATACGCGGCTGACCTTCGCAGGCTGCAATGCTTTTTCGGCAAACGTAACCGAATCTTCGTGCCACTCGATAATATCGATCTTTTCTCCACGTAACTCGCGGATGATCGACTGCACTCGCATGCCCTTCATACCGACGCAGGCTCCGACGGCGTCAACGTCTTTGTCTTTCGAAAAAACCGCGATCTTCGTGCGTTCACCAGCTTCGCGTGCAATGGCCTTGATCTGCACGGTTCCGTCGTAGATTTCAGGCACTTCTGTCTGAAACAGGTGCTGAACCAGGTCAGGCACAGCCCGGGACACGATAACTTGCGGGCCCTTCGCACCTTTCTCCACCCGGACGATGACGACGCGGACGCGCTCGCCGGAGGAGAACGATTCCAGCCTCGACTGCTCCTTCTTCGGCATGCGGGCTTCCGCCTTGCCGATGTCGAAGATCAAGTCCGGCCCCTCAACGCGCTTCAACGTAGCGTTGACGACCTCGCCGACACGGTCGATGTACTCGTTGTAAACCGTGTCACGCTCGGCCTCTCGAACCTTCTGGAATAAAACCTGTTTCGCGAGCTGTGCTGAGATGCGCCCCAGGGGCTCGGTGCTGATCTGCCGACGTATCTGGCCTCCGACCTCGGCGTTCGGATCCATCTCACGCGCTTCATCTACCGTGATCTGCGCGTTGGAATCCTCAACTTCTTCCGGAGTGGCCACAATATCTTTCACTGCAAACACTTTGATCTCGCCGGTCTCGCGATCAAGTTCCGCCTTCAACTGTTCTTGAGTCTTGTATGACTTACGCGTGGCGACAACGATGGCATCCTCTACCGCGCCCACTACAATTTTCGGATCAATGCCTTTCTCGCGGCTCAATGCGTCAATAACGTTGTACAGGTCGCTTGGCATGTGCTCTTTCCTTGCGCTTACGCGGCGCCACGGCCACGGTTGATTGTGACGGTGATTTAACAACCGGTCATACAGAGATCAAAGTTCAGGTACCAGATTCGCCTTTTCCACGTTGGCCAGGTCGATTTCGACTTTCCGCGGTGGATCCTTCTTCTTTGCAGGGACCTCCAGAGTTATCCGTCCGTTGTTCAAGGATTCCAGCCTGCCCTCAAAGTGCTTCTGCTCTTCAACAGGTTCTCGCACCAGCACTTTCACCAGACTACCTGCGAACCTCTCGTAGTCAGTTGGTTTCAGCAGTTTGCGATCCAAACCAGGCGACGAAACCTCAAGCGTATAGCTGCCGCCCGGAACCGTGTCTTCCACGTCCAGAATGGTTCCGACTTCACGGCTTACGTTCGCGCAATCTTCGTGCGTCACACCTTCGGGCTTGTCGATGGTGATGCGAAGCATGCGAGCCTTTCCCGCACCTCGCAACTCTACCTCTACGACTTCCAAGCCGCTATCGTCGGCCACACGTTCGACGATTTCTCGAATTCTGTCGATTTGCTGCGCCATGAGTTCCCGGGCGTTCTATGTGGCGGTTCCGCCAACACAGGAATATTGTTCCGCAAACAAAAAGTGGGCTCGCGCCCACCGGTGTACCGCGCCGATATGACACAAAACTCAGTAGTTCATTCTATGCTCCGGCTCGGTAAAACACAACCGGGGGACTCCCTCAGACCCGACCATGCCACTCTGCAACCCGGCAGACGTAACTTGATCGCGATTCCCCGCTGTTACTTGGATGTTGCCGACCCACAGTGGGATGCAGGCAAGCTGCAGCTCAATCTTAGTCACATGACGGAAGCGGTGGAATCACTTCCAAAGACGAGTTCCTTGGCTCGCTGAGTCGCTTTCACGACCGCCTTGATCAAAGTCACCCGCAGCTTTCCTTCCTCCAGTTCCATGATGCCGTCAATCGTGCACCCGGCGGGCGTGGTCACAGCGTCCTTCAGCAACGCTGGATGGTGGCCTGTTTCCAACGCGACCTTGGCGGAGCCAAGCATGGTTTGTGCGGCGAGGAGTGTTGCCAGCTCTCTTGGCAAGCCTACCTTCACGCCCGCCTCGGCCAACGACTCGAGAATTATGTAGAGAAAAGCCGGACCGCTCGCAGACAAGCCCGTCACCGCATCCATGTGGCGCTCATCCACGACCACTGTTTTTCCGACCGCGCCGAACAGGCTGTGAGCCGTCTGGACGTGTTTTTCGTTCGCGAACAGGCCCTTACATATGGCCGTCATACCACAACCAATCACGGCCGGCGTGTTCGGCATCGCTCGCAACACCGGGACGCTTGCTCCCAGTCTTCGCTCCATGTAGGTAGTCGGCACGGAGGCTGCAACAGATATGAAGAGCTGCTCGGGTCGGCTCACAGCCCGCACCTCGTCCAGCACTTGGCCAACGGTCTGCGGCTTAACGCAGATCAGGATGATGTCAGATCCGGTGACCGCCTCAACATTATTGGTTCCAACAGATACCTTCAATTCCTTGCTCAACGCCGCGGCCCGATCCTTATGCTGGACCGTCGCCATGACGTGCTCACGCGAGATGAGATTCCCTCTCAGCAACGCCTGCAGGAGAATAGTGCCTATCTTTCCCGCACCTAAAACCGCCAGACGCTTGCCAGAAAATTCCTGGCGCAACTCTTTGCCGGTCGTCATCCTCAGTCGCCTCTTCGACGGCACAGCTTACCCCAAGCTTGGCACGGTGCCAAAGAGCTCTGCGCGAAGAGCCGCCACTGTTTCCACCAATTACTCATGTTTGCCGTAAGCCAAGCGCACGCCACCCGTCACATAATTGGCAAAATACTGCCGGTTCAGCCCTCGCGAAAATCCGATCTCGGGCGCGATGCTTAATCTCCCCCCAAGCGGTATGACGGTTGATATGGTCACCGCGGCGTCGCTGAATGTATTCTCCGCAATGAACAATCTGCGGTTGTACCCAAGACTCGCGGCAGCCTCGATCGGAAGTCTCTTACCGTTTCGAAAACCATGTGAGAGTTCCAAGCTCAAGTACGACCCCGTCGAGGCTCCGACGTTCTGGAATGCAAGCATGCGAACGCTCGTAGCACCTTCGAAACTCAAGCCGGTAAAAAACTCGTGAGCAAAACGCTCCTTCTCCACCGCAGGAAATGCGTAGTTGATGTACCCAGCCGTCAGGGAAAGCCGCTCGTAAAGTGGCCTTGTGTAACTCAACTGGAGATCATGTTCTTTCCAGCAGTACCGTCCATCGAACTCGAGCACCGAGGTGGAGTTGATTTCGAAGGCTCCGAGAGTAAGCGTAATCGATGGTTGTAGCGCGGCAGTGCGATTGGAGAGAAAACCTCGCCAAACAACGTTGTTGGTTGCGGCGACTTCAACATTCCACTCAGCATGAAAACCGCTGTCACTTGTACCTTCCTCCTCCGCGTGCAACGAAACCGATGCAAGCACCACGACCAGTACGAACACCACGGAGCGCGTCATCACATTCTGGGTGCAACAGACGCATTGTGGGAACTATCACACATGAAATTGCGGGACCGTGCAGCAGCCCCGTTGATACTGCAGGAAACGAATTCCACGCGATCACGTCCTCCGTTCTTGGCCCGATAGAGCGCCGCGTCCGCGGCGGAAACGACGTCGCGCCAATCGACAGATCCATCAGTAAGGGTCACCCCGATGCTCACCGTCGCCGAGCCTCCGGACTGATCTCTATCCGCCATTGCGCCTACTGCCGATCGTATTCGCTCGGCGAGCCCAATTGCGTTCTCTCTACTCACATTCGGAGCGAGGATGATGAATTCCTCACCGCCGAAACGGCCGACCCTGTCATATGCTCGCACCGAGCTGCGGATCACGTGGCTGACACGGCGGAGCGCCTCGTCTCCTGCTGCATGACCAAAAGCATCGTTGATACGTTTGAAGTGATCCAAGTCAGCCATCATGACGGCTGTCGTCGATCCTTCGCGACCTGATCGTGCCGACTCCGCCATAAGTTCCTGAATGATGGCATCACGGTTCAACAGACTGGTTAAACCATCATGGCGCACCCTGTATTCCAGCGCCTCCTGAACCAGCAGAAGCTCCTTGCGAGAGGATTCCAGCTCTTCGAGCATCGCATTGAATGTCGAGCCAAGCCGACCAAATTCGTCGTCACCCCCAATTTCAGTGCGCGCCGACAAGTCCCCGGACCCGGTGATTTTGTCTGCGGTGGCACTCAAAGCGCTTATCGGACGCAAGATCGCTTTTTGCAGCACGAGAAACGCGACACCCGCAATCAGAAGCACAATGGCAAACAGTTCAGCAAAAAGGACCCTCTGCACCACAATGCCCTCCTGGTGCAGGTCGCGACTGAGCTCGGTGCGAAACACTATTGCCGGCGCACCGTTTACATCATCCACGCGAATGAAGCCGGCAACTGCCCGGTTGTCAACCGCTTCAACGAGCTGACTTTCGGTTCCGGAAACGGAAGCAAGCTGCGGGGAATACCGTCTCGAAACATCCTGGGTATTTGGCCGAAAAGCCTGTAACGGGAATCCCAGCAGGCGCCCCATACTCAGCACGGTTCGGTCATCGATGGGCCTGGCCATCACCAGTGCGCCTCGGGACGGGCCGCCTCCGTCGGTTCTCAGCACTGGGCGGACAGCGATCAGCATTGGGCCGCTATCGTTCAGGAACACTCCGGATCCGTCCAACTCCCAGCTCGGGCCAGCAAGTCTCCGTGCCGTATCTAGCAGTCTGTCCGACTCGTGCCGATGTCTACAAAGAGAATCGCGCGAGCCGTAATCACGACACAGCACAACCTCGCCTGCCGTATCAATCAAGAGATACGCCCGGAGGTGATATGTGGTAAAAGTCTCGTCCGACAACTCCGCCCTTGTATACGCGGGATAGCGGTCGCGCATATACCGATACGTGCTGTCCCAAGTCGCGTAATCCGCTGCAAGTGCTTCCAGATGGTCCGTTTCGTGGCGAAACGCACTCTGAATCCGCTCCAGATTCAGACGTACACGGCGATCTTCCAATCGGTCAAACTTCTCACGTATCAGGCGGTATGACACGAGATACACGCCGATGGAAGTGAAGACAGCAATGGCGCCGATCAACAGCACGGCCTTTTTCCGCAAACTCATCTCAGCGACCGCCCTCGCTGCATTTATCGGCAGAAGGTCCAAATGAATTAAGAGGAGCAGTTCAGGCGGGCCGGTGTCTTCAGGTTTACTGACGTCCGATTGCTCTCTAGAATAGAATCACGACCAGAGAAAGCTCTTATGATTCAGTTTCCTGTCCCTGAAGCCCTTACTTTCGACGACGTGCTTTTGCAGCCCGCGCACTCTGATGTAGTGCCCGCGAGTGTCAGCACGCGCACGCAACTCACGCGCAACATAACTTTGAACATCCCCATCATCAGCTCGGCCATGGACACTGTGACCGAGTCCCGGATGGCGATTGCCATCGCGCAACAGGGCGGAATGGGCATCGTTCACCGCAACCTCTCCATCGAGCAGCAGGCCGGTGAGGTTGACAAGGTAAAGCGCTCCGAAAGCGGCATGATCGTGGACCCAATCACCATGGCTCCGGAGCAGAAGATCTCTGATGCTCTTGAAGTGATGCGCCGCTATCGCATATCAGGCGTGCCAATCACGAAAGGCAAGAAGCTGGTCGGCATCCTGACCAATCGTGACCTGCGCTTTGAAACGCGCACTGACATTCCAATTTCCGATGTGATGACCAAGAAGAACCTGATCACGGTTCCCGTGGGCACTACCCTCGAAGAAGCGGAAGCCATTCTGCATCAGCACCGCGTCGAGAAACTTTTGGTCGTGGACGACAAGTACGAACTCAAGGGCCTGATCACCGTCAAAGATATCCAGAAGAAACTGAAATATCCGAACGCTGCCAAGGATACGCAGGGACGTTTGCGGGTCGGCGCCGCCATCGGCGCTACCGGCGACTTCCTTGAGCGCGCCCAGGAACTGGTCAAGAACAAAGTTGACGCTCTCGCCATCGACAGCGCGCACGGCCATTCGTCTCGTGTTCTCGAGGCCATTCGGACGATCAAGTCGAAGCTGCCGGAAATAGACCTCCTTGCCGGCAATGTCGGGACATTCGATGGCGCTTGCGCGGTAGCCAAGGCAGGTGCTGACGCGGTGAAAGTTGGGATCGGACCGGGCTCCATCTGCACGACTCGCATCGTCACCGGCGTGGGCGTGCCTCAGATCACGGCCATTGCTGAAGCCGCCCGCGCGTTGAAAGACTCAGACGTGCCTGTAATTGCTGATGGTGGAATCAAGTACTCCGGAGACGTCACTAAGGCCCTTGCGGCCGGGGCAAGCGTGGTTATGATCGGTTCCCTGTTCGCCGGCACCGACGAGAGCCCGGGAGAGACCATTCTTTACCAGGGCCGCACCTTCAAGGCATATCGCGGAATGGGGTCGCTTGCCGCGATGGCGCAAGGATCGAGCGAACGCTACTTTCAAGGCAATGGAAGCGATGGCGTGACTGCTGGAGCTGCCGAAGAGGAAGGTAACCGCCTCGCCAAGCTCGTTCCAGAGGGTATTGAAGGACGCGTTCCTTATCGTGGACCACTCGCGATGATCGTCCACCAGATGGTTGGAGGCGTCCGCAGCGGCATGGGGTATTGTGGCTGTGCCACCATCGACGAACTTCGCTGTAACGCGAGGTTCGTGCGCATCAGCGGCGCCGGACTGCGCGAGAGCCATGTCCACGACGTGGTGATAACGCGCGAAGCGCCCAACTACCATGTCGAATAATGCAAGGGACTCGGCTGGTGAGAAACAACTCCTTCTATCAGGCGAACTCGAACTGATACGCCGGGGCCGCACGTCTTGGCTGCTCCGGTCATGGCTGCCGGTTTTAGTATGGCTGCTCCTCATTGGGCTTGAGTCCAGCAGCGTAATGTCATCCACAAATACCAACGGACTGCTGGGACGGCTTATCTCATTGTTGTTCGGTGCTATTGACCGACATACGCTCGAAGTGCTGAATTTCGTTCTTCGAAAGCTCGGTCACTTCGTCGGCTACGCGACTCTCAGCTTGCTCGTCTTGCGGGCGATGGTACTGAGCGCCGCCGCACCAGGCATCGCGAAAACGCGTCAACTCTGGCGGCCGCGGTTAGCGGCATTTGCGGTGCTGTTCACCGCGTGTATAGCCGTACTCGACGAATTGCACCAGCGCTCGCTCGCTTCTCGACAGGGAACCTACTATGACGTCCTTCTGGACGTAGCTGGCGCTGTATTCGTGCAGATCCTAGTTTTTGCGATAGTTCGGCAACGTAAGTTGAAAACGCGGGCCTCGAGCATGTCTGCGAGTGTGTAGGCTAGAGTGCCGGACAATCTCAGTCGTGTTCACTTCGCCTAACCGCGAGCAACATCATCGCCGAGATACCCGCCAATCCAGCAGAAACTAAGAATGGAACGGCCGGGCCAAACTGCTTCCATAAAGCGCCTGTGATCACGCTGGCCAGCAGAGTCGTTACGCTGGTCACAAACGCAAAAACGCCGAATGCCCGCCCTCGAATTTCTCGAGGAACAGCTTCCGCCACAATAGCCTTCAGCACTGGCGCGGTCAGAGCGTAGTAGAGGCCGTACAAAGCCATCATCACCCAGATCGCCCACCTCGACGGCGCTAACCCAAACACCACGTACGTCGCCGCAAAAACCAGGTAGCCGGCAGCAGCGATTGCGTGCCTTGGCATCCTCCGTCGGCGATCAGGTCGGCCTTCGTTCGTGTCGGAACGCGCGTTAACGGCAGCCAAAGCGTCGCTCAGTTTACCGGCCGGCCATGAGAAAAGAGTGTAGGTGACGTTGAAGACCAGCCCCAGCAACGGCGCATGTGCGGCCGGAATACCAATGCTCTGCGCGCGAAGGACCAGGAACATATCACTCGAGTTGCCGATGGAAAACAGCGCTACCGCGAATAGAACGTAGTAGAACTGAGCCGGAAATTTGCTCCGACGAGTGCTACCTGTCAGAGTCGTAGCCGGTACCGCATCGAATCTCGCGTCAGCCGATACGTTGGCGTAGATCTCGCTCTCGACCTCCTGTTTCGCAGCAACAATCTTGGAAGCGTTATCGTCAGAAACGGCACTCCGCCGCTCGCGCACGAACACCGTCACTGCCACAACAGCCAGAGCCCCTGGAATCGCCGCCGCAACGAACACACCACGGAAGCCGAACGCTGGCAGGATGGCCAGCGCCAGCAACGGCCCGGCGATCGCTCCTGCCGAATCCATCGACTGAAGAAGTCCGAACGCCGAACCGGTGCGCCCCGGAGCGGCGGATTCCGTAACCATCACATCGCGTGGCGCTCCGCGTATACCTTTCGATAGCCTGTCGGCGAAGCGGATCAGCAGGACGTGCCACCATGCACCGGCGATCGCAAGCAAAGGCTTGACCGCGTTCGCCACTGCGTATCCGGCCACCACGATCGGCTTCTTTCGGGGCACTTTGTCGCTCAAGTAACCAGAAGCAAGCTTCGCTAACGACGTTACGCTTTCCGCGATTCCCTCGATGATTCCTAGCGCGGCAGGGCCCGCCCCGATGGAAGTCAGAAACGCCGGTAGGATCCAGTACGCCATCTCGCTGGCGGTGTCATTGCAGAAAGATGTGGCGCCAAACGCGACGACATTCTTCGGTTCGCCCTGTCTTGCTGACAGAACTTCTCCGACTTTCGACTCCGTGTTCTTATTGGTGTTCAAGGTAGTTGACCGCTGACCAGCCCTCTTTCGATGCGTTCAGCGAAAAGCTGGCTTCGCTTGCCCGGAAGTGTGAATGGGACACGGGCCTGGTGTAAACTCCTTTTCAACTCACGACCGCCCCGGAGACGCAAATGTCAATCAATGGTTCCGCCCGGCCCAACATGAATGAATACTTAATGGGGATCGCCATGGCAGTTCGCGCCCGCGCCAACTGCGCTGGTAACCGGGTTGGTGCAGTGATCGCCAAGGACGCTCGAATCATCTCCACCGGCTACAACGGCACACCGCGAGGCATGACGAACTGCATGGAGGGCGGCTGCCTGCGATGCGCCAACAGGACAGCGTATCCCTCAGGAACCGGATACGACCTTTGCATTTGCGTGCATGCCGAGCAGAATGCCCTGCTCGCGGCCGCGCGTTTCGGTATCGCAGTTGAAGGCAGCACGATGTACACGACAATGCAACCGTGCTTCGGGTGTATCAAGGAGGCGCTCCAGGCGGGTGTGACGCGGATCTACTTTGTTCACGAGTGGAAGCACCCGGATCCCAATTACCGCGCGGAATATGACAAGTTTCTGACGTATTTCCCCGGCGGCGTTCACCGTCTGGAGATGGATGATCCCGATGCTGCCTGGGCTATCTCTTCGCTGCGCAGCAAAGCCGAGACGTCAGCGTCCCAGACCTAGAAGGTCCGCTCCCTCACCAAGGTCCTCATTTCTGGAGCGGAGTACCGCGTCGGTTTCCCGCGCCCCTGACTTTGGGCGTGCGCGTCACGAAGTGGAAGGACCTGCTTTCATCCGCATGCACGAGACGGTTGTCTTGCCTCGTGCGAACGAACCTGTCAACCCTCTCGACGCTGCCGTTTTTCTGCAAATCACGCAGAACACAGAACATAGAGGTTAGTCAGATCTGGCGGGATTCACCGGTTGCGTGTGAAACAATGAGAGTAGCTGAAGAGTAATCGGCAGCTCTGTGCAACTCTGCATGATGTCCGTCTACTCGGCACAATTCTCCGGATCAGATTTTCGGATTTAAGTTATTTGAAAACCGAGATTTGACTGATTAGAGCGGGAGGGGTGGAATACTAGTGCGCAAGTATCCCATAAGTAGATCAGCGCCAGCACCACCTACTCTCGTTTCACTTGCGGAAGCGGCACTCATTTCGCCAGTTTCAGCCAGTGCTGCATGCCGTGCAACTGGTCAATGTGATCGGGCGCACTGTTGCCGGCAAACCCTAAGACGTGGAACCCTCCCGATCGAACCTCGCTCAGTTGTTGCATGCCGCCCGGTCCCCACTTCATTACCGGCGTCCGCTTCAGGCCGAGAGCGCTGATCAGGTAATCGTTCGTTTCGGTCGTGCTGGCAAAGGTTCCCGGGAAAATCTCGGAGTGCGTGATCACCATACGCTTTCGTCCGGCCACAGCTTCGCGAGCGAATTCCAGGAAGGGCTCTAATGACTCGGTTTCGAGTGGCCCAGGCGTGCTGCCCGTTTGATAGCTCGTATGTAAACCGTCGATCAGAATGACCGCGCGAATTTGCTGCCAGTTCAATTTCGATTTGAGAATCTCGCGGATAGCTCCGTAACCTGCGCTGAAGCCCGATAAGATCACCGGGTCGAGAGTCGGAGCGTTACTGGCGCGTATCGCAAGTGCGGCCTCGTCCAGGAGTTTTTCAAATGTCTTTGGATCGGCAAAGGCCCGTGAGTACACCCCAGAGCCAGCGCCAAGGTTGACGCTGAGCACCGCGGCTTTGGGGTATGCGCGGGATGCACTCCATTCGGCCAACCACGAACTACCGTGAAAATGGACGACGAGAGGAATCGTGCGTGCTCGTTCAGCCCCTGGCGGGATGAACAAGGTCCCCAAAGAGAGGGTCACGCGGCGGCCCGGCCGTTCGGTTTTCTGGACTCGCGTGTGTGCGCGCGTGAACTCAACCATTGGCGAAGGGTTCTGCGAAGCGGCACCTCCGGTCGGGGAAACGGAAGGCTGCTGGGCAGTCGTTGAAATACAACAGAGCGCGACCAGTACGGCACAGGAGATTCGCGACATCATGGCAGCAACAGTGTAAGTTGCTGAAGCAAGCCGGTCACGAAATTCGTAACAAGGTATGCAGCGGGATTGAAGAAGATTGCACGTCGGACGAGCTTGGCGGTGGACCGAATTCCCCCAATTCGGTCCACCCGCCGGCTTGCTTGACTCAGCCGAAAGGCATACGGACCTCCACGCAAGGCCGATTGTTTCGGAGAGTCGACCCTTGTTTAATTCCCCGACAGCTACGGGACAAGCGAAGGGAAGCGATTTTCGCGTGACTTCGTTCCGGAAAACCGGTTTTCTGCTATCTCGGTCTTTGCTATTGTGGTGTCGCCTATGGAACGCCTCACATCATGGAAGGAAATAGCCGACTATCTCGGCGTCACCGTCAGGACCGCGCAAAACTGGGAGCGCGAACGGGGCCTTCCGATCCAGCGGGCGCCGGGTGGCCGCAGCCAGGTCAGCGCACTCATCTCCGAGATCGATGCTTGGCGACAATGTCCTGTACTAGAGAACCACGTCGCGAGCGTTGAACATGTTGAATCTGACGCGACCTCACCAGCGGAATTGGTGGCAATAGAACTAGTGCAGCCGCCAGCGCCCGCCTCAAGTCGCCGCCAGTGGGTGACGGGCACTGGCATCCTAGCTCTAGTTCTTGTGATTGCCGCCGTTACCTACGTGGCCCGGACTCAGGCCCGACGCAATCCCGCGCTCTTTCGAATTGAGCAGAACGTCCTGGTAGTTTTGGACGTGCAGGGGCGGGAGATCTGGCGTCACGCTTTTCCGGCAGATATCAACGGGGCCGTAGAGACCTCGCCATCAAGGTACTTCTGGACGGGTGATCTTGACGGTGACGGCGATACTGAAGTCCTCTTCGTTCATCAACCCGCGGCACGTGGCATTGGGGACGCAGTCGTGTACTGCTTCTCGCGCGATGGCCGGGTTAGATGGACGTTCACTCCAGGCAGAACGGTAAGGACACAGACAGAAGAGTTCGCTCCGCCATATCACGTTCACCAGATCGCAGTCGTGCCGCACAGAGGCAAAAGTTACATCGCGGTTTCTGCCTACCACCATCTTTATCATCCGAACCAGATTGCGGTGCTTACGCCTGCAGGGAAGATGGTTCGCGAATATTGGCATTCCGGCACTCTGCGCCATATGGCCGCAGGCGACCTTAATCGAGACGGTGCTCCAGAGCTATACGTTGGCGGCGTGAACAACGGATCCAAAGCGGCAACACTCATAGTGCTAGACCTTGAAGGGCCGAGCGGCGTGAGCAAAGAACCGAATCCTGCCTACCAGTTGCTTGATCTGCCGGTTGTTCATGAGCGGGCCCGGGCGGTGCTCCCGCGCACCTGCATCAATCGCACGCTGGAACCCTATAACCAAGTCTCCGATCTTTACGTAAATGGGTCATCGGTGACGGTCCACGTTAAAGAAGCTATGGCCCAAGACGTTCCGTTCGAAACGATTTACGAATTCGGGCCCTCCGGTCAGGTGCTGACAGCCACTCCCAACGATGCATTCTGGGCTTTTCACAAGCAAATGGAACTCGAAAAACAACTCAACCATTCGATAACACGTGCTGAGCTATCGGAATTCCGCAACATACATTGGCTTACCCCGCCTCCCAGGACCACCGCCCAAATTGCGTCTCGTACGGATGGTCGATAGTACATATCCGAGGAGTTGCCCAGAATTCATTTGCGATTACACAGACACTGGCCCGTTCGCTTCCTGCGTCTGAAGTCACAAAAAAGGCGTCCGCTTGCGCGGACGCCTTGAGATCTATCGCAATGCCAGAATGACCGGCACTGGAGCGGCGAGCTACTTCTTCTCTTCGCCGCCTTCGGCTTGCTGTTGGGCTTGAGCTTCTTCCATCGCCTTCCGGGTTTCTTCGGCGCGCTTCGCACGAGCTTCTGCTCGCTTCTGACGCTTTTCGTCCACCAGCTTTTCGCTGCCAAGCAGTTCAATGAAAGCGATTTCGCCGCCATCCCCTTTGCGGAAGCCGCCTTTGATGATGCGGAGATAGCCGCCGTTACGATCGCCGAACCGAGGGCCGATCGTCGCGAACAGCTTATCGACAGCGTCGGGGGTCATAAGATACGCAGCGGCTAGACGTCGCGCATGCACGTCACCGCGCTTGCCGAGCGTGATCATCTTTTCAACGTGCGGGCGCATGGCTTTCGCCTTGGGCAGCGTCGTCTCAATGCGCTCTTCAACGATGAGCGACGTGACCAGGTTGCGCAGCAGCGCACGCCGGTGCTGGGTATTTCGTCCGAGTTTCCAACCTGCTACACGATGACGCATGATTTCATTCCTTGGAAGGTTTCGGATGTTTCGGAGGTTTCGGATGTTTCGAGAATCGATCCGCTCCGGGCGGGACGATCCTGACGAAACCTCACGTGACTCACAAAACCCGGAAAACCTGAATTTCTGCCGCCTTCGCGGCCAAATCTTTGTCCGGCGTTTCGGAGGTCCGGTCCTCTGGAACCTATTCAAGCTCCAGACGTCCGAAGCCTCCGATACGTCCGAGAGCCTTTAGTAACTCTGTCCGTCCCCGCCCATCGGCGAGCCGACAATCTGCGGGGTGGGCTGATTCGACGTGGGTCCGGGCACAGCGTTGCCGTGCTCGTCAATCCGCATACCCAGGCTCAGCCCCATGCTCGTCAAAATTTCCTTGATCTCGTTCAGTGACTTTCGGCCGAAATTCTTAGTTTTGAGCATTTCGGCTTCGGTCTTCTGAACCAGTTCGCCAATAGTCTGGATATTCGCGTTCTTCAGGCAGTTGTAGCTGCGAACTGAAAGCTCCAGTTCCTCGACCGAGCGGTTCAGATTCTCGTTCCTGATTTCTGGCTTGCGCTCGTCGCCGCCGCCGACCGGCGTCTCCATTTCTTCCTCGAAGTTCACGAAGATGCTCATGTGATCCTTTAGCAGCTTCGCAGCGAGGCCGATAGCGTCTGCGGGAACCACCGAGCCGTTCGTCCAAACCTCAAGGGTCAACTTGTCGTAGTCGGTGATCTGGCCGAGGCGGGCAGCTTCCACCATGTAGTTGACCTTGCGCACCGGCGAGTGCACGGAGTCGATCGGAATAAAGCCGAGTCCGAGATCTTCGTCGAAATTCTTGTCAGCAGAAACGTAACCACGACCGCGCTTCAGGCGCATTTCCATGTCGAGTTTGCCGCCTTCGCTGACGGTTGCGACGTAAACGTTCTTGTCCAGCACTTCGACGTCACCGTCGGCCTCGATCATGCCCGATGTGACCACACCCGGTTGATCCGCTCGCAGGTAGATCGCTTTTGGACCTTCGCCGTTCAACTTGAACGGGATCTGCTTCAGGTTGAGGATGATGTCGGTCGCATCCTCGACCACGCCAGGAATCGACTGGAATTCGTGCAGCACGCCTTCGATCTTGACAGCAGTGACAGCGGCGCCCTCGATCGAACTCAGCAGGACGCGACGAAGAGCGTTGCCGATGGTAGTGCCGAATCCACGCTCGAACGGCTGTGCCCAAAAGCGGCCGTACTGCTCGGTGAGCGTGTCAGTGTCAACTGCAAGACGTTTCGGTTTTTGAAAACCTTTCCAAAGCATTTGTTTCTCCTCAGGCCCTGTGGCTCAAGGCAACAACCTGTCGGCCCGAAGTGACAGGTTGAAGTCGCCAAGGCTGATCGGGCGCTAGAAGCGGGCCGTGAAAACTGTCGTTGGTCGTCAGTCGTTTGTCGGCACTTCGAAAGTTGACCACCCTGAGGACCAACGACCAGCGACTGATTACTTCGAGTACAGTTCGACGATCAACTGTTCGTTGACCGGGATGTTGATGTCAGCGCGCGTTGGCAGTGCAATGACGCGGCCGGTGTATGCATCGCGGTCGACCTGGAGCCAAGCCGGCGCCGGCTGATGGCTCATGAATTCCTTCGCGGTTTCCAGGATAGGAAGCTTGCGGCTGCCCTCGCGAATGACCACTTCGTCCCCAACCTTCACCTGATAAGAGGGAATGTTGACCTTGCGGCCATTGACGGCGACATGGCCGTGGCGAACGACCTGACGCGCCTGGCGGCGGCTGATACCGAACCCGAGGCGGTAAACAACGTTGTCGAGCCGGCGTTCAAGCTGCTGCAACAGCACTTCGCCGGTCACGCCTGGCGAACTGGAGGCAACTTCGTAGTAGTTCCGGAACTGACCTTCCAATGTGAAGTACATGCGCTTCGCTTTCTGCTTTTCGCGAAGCTGCAGGCCATATCCCACCACTTTGGCGCGACGGTCCTTACCGTGCTGTCCAGGAGCGTAGTTGCGCTTTTCTACCGGACACTTATCCGTGAAACACTTTGGGCCTTTGAGGAAGAGCTTCATCCCTTCCCGGCGGCAAAGGCGGCATACTGCATCTTTGTAACGTGCCAAGTTTGCTTCTCCTTGCGCTCACAGGCTGGCTAGCCTGCTCACGGCTGCGATCGGTTTACGGGAGTGGCATCCCCTGTCATCCCGATCAAATTTCGACTTAGACTCTGCGGCGCTTCGGCGGACGGCAACCGTTGTGCGGAACCGGGGTAACGTCCTTAATCGAGCGGACATCCATGCCGGCGGCCGACAACGCGCGAATGGCCGACTCACGTCCGGAACCGGGGCCGCTGACGCGAACCTCGACCGTACGCATGCCGTGATCGCGCGCCTGATTGGCGGCATTCATCGCGGCCTGCTGAGCGGCGAACGGAGTGCCCTTACGCGACCCGCGGAATCCGAGAGAGCCGGAGCTCTTCCACGACACAACCTTGCCTTCCTGGTCAGAAATGGTGACCAGAGTGTTATTGAACGAGGCCTGGATGTGCACGATCCCGAACGGTACGTTTTTCCGCTCTTTGCGCTTAAAAGTCTTTTTCTTACCACCCTTGGCCGACGCTCCAGCGCCGGCTGCTCCTGCTTTAGCCATCTTTGAGTTCTCAGTTCTCAGATATCAGTTCTCAGCGCGGCCGCTGCCGGCCACATCCCGTTCACGAAGAACGGTGACTGAGAGCTGGTTTAGGTCTTGGCCGAAGCCTTCTTCTTGTTAGCTACCGTGCCTTTACGCGGACCTTTGCGGGTACGCGCATTGGTGTGTGTACGCTGACCGCGAACCGGCAGGTTGCGACGGTGACGGTATCCACGGTAAGAACCGATTTCGATCAACCGCTTGATGTGCATCGAGACATCTTTGCGGAGGTCGCCTTCGACCAAGCCTTCCGTCTCGATGACCTGGCGGATACGATTGACTTCGTCTTCGCTCAGGTCCTGCACCTTCTTTTCGCCGTCCACGTTGGCCGAAGCCAAAATGGTGGCGGCGCGCGGGTGGCCGATACCGTAGATGTACGTCAGCGCAATCCTCGTGTGCTTGTTGCGCGGCAGATCTACGCCTGCAATACGTGCCATTGATTACCCCTTAAACAGATCCTTCGCTGCGCTCAGGATTCGCCAGCGGACTCAGACGCCCGCTAAACGGCTCAACCTTGACGCTGCTTATGTTTCGAATTCTCGCAAATCACACGCACCACCCCGCGGCGGCGGATGACCTTGCACTTATCACAAATCTTCTTAACGGATGCCCGTACCTTCATTTCGGCTCTCGGTTCTCAGTATTCGCCGGGCCCAGTTTCGCCCGGACACACTAAAATCGCGGTCGCCCGCGAAAGTTGTGTAGTGCCGATTCAGCGTTCCGGCGAAGACGGGTCAGAAACCCGTCGCTACACGATCACTTGTACCTGTACACGATCCGGCCGCGGTTCAGATCGTAGGGAGACAACTCCACTGCGACCCGATCGCCGGGAAGGATACGAATGAAGTTCTTCCGCATCTTACCAGAGACGTGCGCCAGCACCTCGTGGCCGTTCTCCAGTTTGACCCTGAACATCGCGTTCGGCAGCGGTTCTTCCACCACCGCCATTACTTCAATCGCGTCTTCCTTGCTCATGCACTCCTTGCGTCAGTAAGGCTGTCGGCTTGTCATTGTCGCTTGAACTGCCCGACATACCAGACCTGAAACTCGGCTACCTGTCTAATCAGCCCAGGGCTGAAAAGTAACCGAGAACTTGTTTTCTACTTCGTCAAGATCACAGGGCCATCACTGGTTACAGCGACACAGTGCTCAAAATGCGCACTGTAGCTACCGTCTTCGGTCACGGCCGTCCACTTGTCTTCCAACAAACGCGCGCCAGGTTTCCCGGCGTTTACCATCGGCTCAATAGCAAGAACCATTCCCTCGCGCAACCGCGGTCCGTGCCCGTGTGAACCGTAATTTGGCACTTGCGGATCTTCATGCAGCCGCGTACCGATGCCGTGTCCAACGAACTCACGTACGACGCTAAAGCCGGCAGCTTCAACCCATTGCTGCACCGCAGCCCCAACGTCTCCGACGGTGTTCCCGATTCTCGCTGCCTCGATTCCCTTGTACAGTGATTCTTCGGTCACCTTCAACAAGTTTGCCAACTCGGGAGCTAGCTCTTCGCCAACCGGCACCGTGATGGCAGCATCGCCGTAATAGCCGTCCAGCACGACGCCGCAGTCAATCGAAACGATATCGCCTGGGTTGAGTACACGGGTATTCGACGGTATACCGTGAACGATTTCGTGATTCACCGACGTACAGAGCACACAAGGGTAGTCGTAATAGCCCTTGAAGGCTGACTTGGCGCCCGCCTCGCGAATCATCTTTTCCGCGGCGCGCTCGAGATCCATCGTTGACACGCCTGGCCGCACCATCTCGCGAAGGGCGTCCAAAACCTCACGAACAATATGCCCGGACCGGCGCATCTTGTCGATCTCGGCCGGGGACTTACAAACGATTGCCATGCTCTAACGTTTCTAGCGTCTCCGCTGTGACCGCGTCCATCTCCCGGTCTCCATCGATCACTCTCAAGCGTCCCTTGCCGCGATAGTATTCAGTCAATGGGAGCGTCTGGCGTTCATACGCCTTGAGGCGCTCAGATATCACCTGCTCGTCATCATCTTTGCGGGTTACGAGCTTGGTGCCGTCAACATCGCAAGTGTCGGCGACGCGGGGTGCCTGATAGTAGACGTTGTAAATCCGCCCGCAGGTAGGACAAGAACGCCGTCCGGTAAGCCGTCGCAACAAGCTATTATAGTCGACCGCGAACTCGATAACAATCGGCGGCACCTTCGCACACGGCTGATTCTCGAACAGTTTGCTCTGCAAGAAGCCGTCAAGCCATTCCGCCTGGGTGACCGTTCGCGGGAAGCCGTCCAGAATGAAACCCCGCGCACAATCAGGTTCGACCAAGCGAGCGGCCACCATATCGCACACCAGGCTGTCGGGAACCAGTTCGCCGCTTTCCATAATGGCTTTGGCCTTCTTTCCTAGTTCCGTTCCAGCAGAAACATTGGCCCGAAGAATATCGCCCGTCGAGATCTGAGGGATCGAATACACTTCTGCAATCTTCTTCGCCTGGGTACCCTTCCCCGCACCCGGCGGTCCCAGGAGAATAAGGGGGCCAATGTCACATCGCTTGATATCTGCCACTGCCTGTCCGTCCACTTGCTTCCCTCAGGTGCTCTGCGCTGACCAGTTGAACTGCTTGCATTTCAAAATTGCGAGTCTCCAGCCCAAAAGCCTGAGACTCGCAGAGAATTTCGTTACCAGGTGCGGCGCCCGCGAATGCGTCCGCTACGAGGCGTGAATCCTTCGTAGTGACGCATGATCAACTGCGCCTCGATCTGGCTAACCGTATCCATCGCCACACCCACGACGATCAGGAGCGATGTGCCACCAAAGTAGAAGTTCACGCCCAAGCCATTCGTCACCCATGCCGGCAATCGCTCGAAGAAAGCTCCAAGAGCGCCAGGCAAGTGGTTGAGGTGAATACCCGTGATCATCCATTCAGGGATGAAGCTGATGATGATCAGGTACATGGCACCGACTAGCGTAATCCTTGTAAGGATCTCGTTAATGTGCGTTGCGGTACGCTGGCCCGGACGGATGCCGGGAATGAACCCACCGTACTTCCGCATGTTGTCCGCAACCTCATTCGGGTTGAAGACAATAGAAACGTAGAAATAGGCGAAAAAGATGATGCCGAGAGCGTAGAGCAGCGTGTACAGCGGCTCGCCCCACTTTAGGGGATCGAGAATGTACCTGCCCACCCAGCTGTTCGGCCCTACAGCGAATCCAACCGTCTGCGGCAGTGTAAGAATCGATGACGCGAATATGACCGGCATGACGCCGCCCGAGTTCACGCGAAGCGGCAGATGCGTGCTCTGACCGCCCATAATCTTCCGCCCGACCACTCGTTTTGCATACTGGACGGGTATTCGCCGTTCGCTCCGTTCAACGAAGACGATGAACGCGACGACGAGAACCATCATGACAACAAGGATCACCATGGCCGGCACGGTGAATGCTCCCCATGCCGCTGTTCGCGCCTTCTCAACCATGTCGATGACGGCTCGCGGCAAGCCGACGACAATACCGGCGAAGATCAGCAGCGACATGCCGTTCCCGACGCCTCGCTCCGTGATCTGCTCGCCGAGCCACATGATGAACGCAGAACCAGTTGTGAGCGTTAGCATCGTCATCAAGATGAAACCGACGCCTGGATCCGTGACGAACGGTACACCGCCTGAGACGGTTGATCGCTGGAGCGTGATCGCGATGCCAAAAGACTGAATAGCGCTAAGGAGAACGGTAAGATAACGAGTCCACTGGGTGATCTTCTTGCGCCCCAGTTCGCCTTCTTTCTGCAGCTTGGCTAGCGGTTCGTAGACCACCGTCAAGAGTTGCAGAATGATCGATGCCGTGATGTACGGCATGATGCCGAGGGCGAAAATGGTCAGCCGGCGCAGCTGGCCACCGCTGAACAGATCGACGAACCCAAGGAACGAGCCTTGGTTCTGCTCGAAGAACTGCTGCAAAAGGTCGGCATTGATGCCCGGCGTCGGAATGTGACCACCGAGGCGATACACGGCCAGCAGCCCAAGCGTGAAGAGAATGCGCTTGCGCAGGTCCGGGATGCGGAAGATGTTGGCCAGCTTTTCAACCATATAAGGGCTCGTACCTCTGATTTACCGCTATGTACTACGTTTCGAACGAGAAAGGCAGGGCCATTGTAACCTTGAGGTATTAAGCAGGCACGGCTATGCGCGCCTGCTAACCCTGCTCTAGTGCACCCTGACCTATTTACTACTCTTCTTTTTGGTCTGGGTGTGTTCTTCGTGATGATGAAGGCGAATTACTTCTGCCTTGCCACCAGCTTTTTCGATCTTTTCCTGAGCCGACTTGGAAAACTTGTGCGCCTGAACCGTCAAAGGCTTGCTAAGTTCGCCGTCGCCAAGGATCTTTACGAGCGCGCGCTTGTCGCTGACCAGACCACGTTGCCGCAGCACTTCAGGTGTGATCGTGGTTTCATCCAGGGTAGCGAGGCTGTTGAGGTTCACGACCGTGTACTCAACGCGGAAGATATTGACGAAGCCACGCTTCGGCATACGCCGGTGCAGCGGCATCTGACCGCCTTCGAATCCGCGCATCAAGCGCGAACCGCTGCGGGATCCCTGCCCCTTGTGACCGCGGGTCGAGGTCTTGCCCATGCCGGACCCCATACCGCGACCGATGCGCTTCTTTTTCTCGTTGGCTTTCTTCGGAGCTCGAATGCTTGAAAGATTCATTTCTCTGTCCGTCCTACGGCAGCTCACGAGCTACCGTTTGGTCGCCGGCGACATGCGCCGACTCGGTTCTGCGTAGCTGAGGTTTCTAGAACCTCACAGGCTCAAACCCGCGCTACAGCGTTATTCGACGATCTTGACCAGGTGCGGCACCTTCTTAACCATGCCGCGAATCGAGGGCGAATCTTCGCGCTCGATCACCTGATTGAGGCGGGTGAAGCCCAAGCCCTTGATAACCAGCTTGTGCTTTTCCGGCGCGGCAATGGCCGAGCGCACCCACTTCAGACGAATCATTCCTTTGGAAGTGTTCTCTGCCATTGTATTACAGTTCCTCCACAGCTTTGCCGCGAGTTGCAGCAACTTCGTTCTTGTCGCGAAGTTTTTTCAAGGCATCGAACGTCGCCTTAACCACGTTGTGGGGATTGGTCGTGCCAATCGATTTGGTCAGTACGTTCTGGATGCCGGCCGAGGTCATGACCGCACGCACCGCGCCGCCCGCGATAACGCCTGTACCTTCAGGGGCTGGCTTCAGGAGCACCATGCCGGAGCCGAAACGGCCAAGCACTGTGTGCGGAATGGTCGTCTGGGTCAGGTTCACCTGAACCAGATTCTTCTTGGCTGCTTCGATGCCCTTTCGGATCGCTTGCGGGACTTCCTTGGCCTTGCCGGAGCCATAACCAACCACGGCAGAGGCCGGATCACCGACCACGACCAGGGCGGCGAATGACAGGTTCTTGCCTCCCTTTACAACCTTCGTGACGCGGTTGATCGCGACCACCTGATCCTTCAGCTGGAATTGCCCCGCATCGAGCTTTCTTTTCGTCGTCGCCATTGCACTCTCGATTCGTAAAATCTCGAAAACTTGTCAATCGTGCAGGGTCGGGCTGGATGGCCCGTGCCCATCGCCGGGACTGTGCCCGGCGCACACAACCTTAAAACTGGAGGCCCGCTTCCCGGGCAGACTCCGCCAACGCCTTCACACGGCCGTGATAAAGGTATCCGCCACGATCAAAGACCACCCTGGTGATCCCCTTTTCCTTGGCGCGCTCTGCGATCAGCTTACCCAATTCCTTAGCAGCTGCCACGTTGCCGCCTTGTTTCTTGCCTTCGTTGCGGCCTTCGACGGTGCTTGCGGCTACCAGAGTCACACCCTTCGTGTCGTCGATCACCTGCACGGAAATGTTGTTCAGCGAGCGGTAAACGCTGAGGCGCGGTCGCTCCGCTGTGCCGTGAAGCTTTTTGCGGATGCGGGTGTGTACCCGCTGCCTGATGATGTCCTTTGATTCGTAGCTATACATGTTCTATTGTCCTCTCCCGGGTTTCTGAGCCGGGTAGCGCCGCGACTTCACGCCGTCGCGCCTGTGTTGATCCTTCGTTCGTCGCTCAGGATAGTCGCAGCGGACTCAGACGCCCGCTGCACTCGCCTACTTCGCGCCGGTCTTGCCGACCTTCTTCTTCAGCTTCTCTCCGAAGTACCGAACACCTTTGTTCTTGTACGGGTCAGGCGGACGCAGCGCGCGCATCTCAGCAGCAACCTGGCCCACCTTCTGGCGGTCAATGCCGGTGAGCGACAAGCGGGTCTGTTTCGGGTCGATCGCGCAATCAACGCCTGTCGGAAGCGGGTATTCGATCGGGTGCGAGTATCCGAGGCTAAATACGACGACTCCCTTGCCCTTCATCTCGGCGCGGTAACCGATACCGACGATCTCCAGTTCACGCGTCCAACCGGTCGTGACGCCCTGAACTGCGTTGTTGACCAGAGCGCGAGTCAGGCCGTGCAACGCAGCCTGCTGATCGTTCTGGCGCAGAATGACGAGGTTCCCGTCCTGCTGCTCCACGGATATGCCGCCGGGGACCGTGGTTTCCAGCTTTCCTTTAGGACCCTGGACCGTTACGACACTGCCAGCGACGTTGATCTTGACCCCGTTCGGCACGGGAATGGGCTTTTTACCGATTCTCGACATGTTCTCTACTCTCGGCCGTCTGCTCCGAACAACGTCCGGCTTCCGGCCTGTCTAATATCTGTTCGCCTTTGTGGAGGTTCGAATCTATCCCTTCACAAAGTTAGCTGATCTCGCAAAGGATCTCGCCCCCAACGCCTTCCTTGCGCGCCTGGCGTCCCGTCATAACGCCCTTCGGCGTCGTCAGGATGTTCACGCCAAGACCACCCATCACGCGTGGAATCTCGTTGCGTCCCACGTAGACGCGGCAACCGGGCCGCGAGATACGATGAAGGCTGGAGATCGCCGCCTCGTTGTTGGCGTTGTACTTCAAGTAGAGGCGCAGAACCTTATGGCCTTCTTCCTCGGTCAGCTTGAAGTTGGAGATGTAGCCTTCTTCCTTCAGAATGCGGGCGATCTCCGCCTTCAGCTTCGAGGCCGGCACATCCACCTTCTGGTGCCGGGCAGCGATAGCGTTACGTACGCGGGTCAGGAAATCCGAGACCGGGTCGGTCAAACTCATTCTTCCACTCTCCTTGTTGCCCGTTCGCTTCTCCTCCTGGGAGAAGAACCAGCAGCAACGTTAAATCGGGTAATTGGAGGATTGTGTAATCGGGTAATTGCGAGTCGATGGCACTGCCTTCAATACCCAATTTCCCGATTACTCAATTTCAATTTCTACCAGGACGACTTGCTGACGCCCGGAACTTCGCCACGCAGCGCTAGTCCGCGGAAACAAAGACGGCAGATGCCGAACTTCCGCAGGTAAGCGCGGGAACGGCCGCACATCTTGCAGCGGTTGTGCTGGCGCGTCGAAAACTTGGGCTTCTTGTTCGCCTTGGCAATACTTGATGTTCTCGCCATTCTTGTTTAACTCTCTGCCTTCTGCTTTTCGCTTTCAGCTCTGATACTTCGAACTTTGCCGAGCTACTGGCCAGTCGCCATTAGCCAATTGCGAGGGTCTCGCTACGGACGGAACGGCATGCCCAAGTGCTTCAGCAGCGCTCGCGCCTGATCGTCGGTGGCAGCGGTCGTCACGATGGTGACGTTCATGCCCTTCAGTTTCTCAACTTTCGAATAGTCAATCTCAGGGAAGATCAACTGATCGCGCAAGCCAAGTGTGTAGTTACCGCGGCCGTCAAATGACTTCGTGCTCACACCGCGGAAGTCGCGCACGCGGGGCAGGGCGACGTTCATCAGGCGGTCGAGGAATTCGAACATGCGATCGCCACGGAGCGTAACCATGCAGCCGATCGGCATGCCTTCGCGCACCTTAAATGCGGCGATGGATTTCTTTGCCTTGGTAACGACGGGCTTCTGACCGGTGATCTGTCCGAGTTCGACAACGGCTGGGTCAAGAACCTTCGCGTTCTGTGTCGCCTCGCCCACGCCCATGTTGACCACGACCTTATGAAGTCTGGGGACGGCGTTGGCGTTCGTGAGTTCCAGTTCTTTCATCAGCGCCGGAGCGATTTCCTTCAGAAAACGCTGTCTCAGGCGCGATCCGCCCTTGATGTTTGTCTGAGGGGCAGCCTGGGATTTTTCGACGGCCGCTTCAGCTTTCTTATCCGGCTTGCCTTCGCCCTTCGCGCCCTTGGCCTTCTTCTGCTGTTTCTCGTCTGCCATTCTTCTCTGCTACCTTTCTCACGGCTTCGGGTTGGTTACCGGTTCGTGAGGTCGTCAATTGACGCCGAAGCGTCTCCTGAGCGCGGTTACCCCCACGCAGGAACTGTTTACTTGTCCAAGATCGTTCCGCACTTTTTGCAAACGCGCACCTTGCGGTCGCCACGGAGTTCGTGACCTACGCGCACCGGTCCGCAGGTGCCGCACACCAGCATCACGTTGGAGATAGCAATCCGGCTCTCCTGCTCCGCAATGCCGCCCTTCACATTCTTCTGCGGGTTCGGGCGGACGTGCTTCTTCACCATATTGACGTGCTCGACCAGGACCTTGCCGTCGCCGGGGAACACTCGTAGGACGCGCCCTTCCTTGCCTGCATCACGGCCCGCGATTACCTTCACGGTGTCGTTGCGGCGGATATCGACGTGTTTCTGTCTGACTTCTACTTGTTTTTGCATATCAGTTCTCAGCCTTGCATCGGCTATCAGTCGCCTGGTCACCGACCAAGCGCTACATCATCTGCCAGCGCGCCCTTAGATAACTTCCGGAGCGAGCGAAACGATTTTCAAGAACTTCTTATCGCGAAGTTCGCGTGCTACAGGGCCGAACACGCGAGTTCCAACCGGTTCGCCGTCAGCGTTGATCACCACCGCCGCGTTCTGATCGAAGCGGATGTAGGTGCCGTCTTTCCGGCGGGTCTCCTTGTGCGTGCGCACGATCACGGCCTTTACCACGGTGCCCTTTTTCACCTGCCCATCAGGCGAGGCTTCCTTCACAGCCGCGGTAATCACGTCGCCCAGCCCGGCGACGAGTCCCGTTGAACCGCCAAGCGGCAGAATCATCTGCAGCTTGCGGGCACCGGAGTTATCGGCCACCTCGAGCATGGTTCTCATCATCACTGCCATAATTCTGTCTCCTCAATCGAGCGTCGGGTCGCCCCGGCACGCTCCTGCGGCGTAGTAGCGTACCGTTTTAGGCCTGTGTTTCGGGAGCCTGTTCGGCCGAAAGGTCCGCGCCCGGCACCAGGGCCGCGCGGCGGAGAATCTCTTTCAACTGCCACCGCTTCAACTTGGACAGGGGCCGCGTCTCCTCGATTCGAACCACATCGCCGACATGAGCAGTGTTGTTCTCGTCGTGGGCATAAAACTTCTTCGACTTCTTCACCACACGGCGATACATCGGGTGCGCTTTCTGGCGCGTAACTTCGACCACGATCGTTTTCTGCATCTTGGTCGAAACGACGTAACCGATCTGTTCCTTGCGGCGCCCGCCGGTCGTTTGCGTTGTCGTTGTCGTGTCGGGCATTACTTCGTCTCCGTTGCTTTCTGGGCTTCGAGTTCGCGCTGGCGAAGCATCGTCTTAACGCGCGCGATGTCCTTCTTCAGCCCGCGGATCTTCTTAAGGCTCTCCGTCTGTCCCATATTCAGCTGGAACTTCAGGCGGAAGAGCTGGTCGGCCAACTCGCGCTCGTGATGGCGGAGTTCGGTTTCGGTCTGATTGCGTATCTTCTCGGCCTTCATCGCTCTCCCTCTTATGCGTGCACCGACTCGCGGTGAACAAAGCGCGTCTTAAGCGGCAGTTTGTTCGAGGCCAGCCGCATTGCTTCCTGTGCATCGGCCACGGAAACGCCTTCCATCTCAAACAGGATCTTTCCAGGACGAACAACTGCGACCCAATGATCAGGAGCTCCCTTGCCCTTACCCATACGGGTTTCTGCGGGCTTCTTGGTCACGGGCTTGTCCGGGAACAGGCGAATCCAGATCTTGCCGCCGCGCTTGATGAAGCGGGTCATGGCAACACGGCTCGCTTCGATCTGGCGGTCGGTGATGTAGCCACACTCCATCACCTTCAGGCCGTAATCGCCGAAAGAGAGCTCGGACCCGCGCCAGGCTTTGCCCTTCATGCGTCCGCGCTGCTGCTTGCGGTACTTAACTTTCTTCGGCATCAACATAACGAGTTCTCAGTTCTCGGTTCTTCGTTCTCAGTGGACGCGCGCGAACCGATGCTTTTGCGCGCCCGAACCTTGCGATGCGGTGTTGCGGTGCACCGCGAATTTCATCAGGCCCTCGCGCCTAAAACGCGGCGGCTGCTGGCTGACCCTCACGGCGCTTGGCCGGCAGGATCTCGCCCCGATAAGTCCAGCACTTCACGCCGATGACACCGTACGTGGTCTTCGCCTCGGCGAAGCCGTAATCGATGTCAGCGCGCAGCGTGTGCAGCGGCAGGCGTCCCTGCAGGTACCATTCGGAGCGCGCGATTTCGTGACCGTTCAAACGGCCGCTCACGCGAACCTTGATGCCTTTGCAGCCGAAGCGCAGCGCAGAGTCTACCGACTTGCGCATGGCGCGGCGGAAGCCTACGCGCTTTTCCAACTGCAGCGCGATCGACTCGGCCACCAGTTGGGCATCCAGCTCAGGCTTGTGCACTTCCTGGATGTCGACGTAAACGTCGCGGTTCGTGCGCTTGGCGATGTCCTGCTTCAGTTTGTCGATCTCGGCGCCCTTGCGTCCGATGATGATGCCCGGGCGGGCTGTACGAATAATGATCCGCAGCTTGTTGCCCGGACGCTCGATTTCGATCGAACTGACGCCGGCCGACTTCAGCTTGTCCTTGAGCTCATCTTTCAGCTTCTGATCTTCAAGGAGCAGCTTGTCGTAGTCGCGGTCGACGAACCACCGCGACTTCCACGGCTTAGTGACCCCAATTCGAAATCCGTAAGGATGGACTTTCTGTCCCATCGTTCCTCTCAGGGAGAGCTGATACCTTTGTTCGCCAGCCCTCGGAAAACGTTACTTTTTCTTCGCGGCCGTTTTCTTGGCCGCAGTTTTCTTTGCCGGGACCTTGCGGACCGCCTTCTTGGCTGTCGGCTTCGCCACAGTCGTTCCGGCTGCCGCACCGTTGGCGCGCGGCTTTTCTGCGAGTGCGATCTCGATGTGCGACATGCGCCGCTGATACCGGTACGCACGACCCTGAGGCGCCGGACGGATGCGCTTCATACGCGGGCCTTCGTTCGCCACAGCGCGCTTCACGTAGAGGTTGTCAACGTCAACGTCGGCACCCTTCTCCGTGTTCAGATAGTTGGCGTTCTGAATGGCGGACCGGAGTGTCTTAAGCACCTTCTCCGCGATACGCTTCTTCGTGAACGTCAACGTATTTACCGCATCTTCCACGCGGCGGCCCCGGATGAGATCAAGCACCAGGCGCGCCTTCTGCGGAGAAACGCGGACGTACCGCAATTCCGCTCTATATTCGGCTGTCGTCTCTGCCATTGCTCTCACTCCTCGTTACGGCCGCGGCGCCGCTTTGGCCGCCGATTCCGTCGCCGCTTTCACCGAGTGCCCCTTGAAGGTGCGGGTGAAGCTGAACTCGCCAAGCTTGTGGCCCACCATGTTTTCCGTGACGTACACCGGGATGAACTTCTTCCCGTTGTGCACCGCGATGGTGTGGCCCACCATTTCAGGAATGATGGTCGACCGACGGGACCATGTGCGCAGGACCTTCTTGTCGTTGCGCGCATTCATGTCCTCGATCTTCACCACCAGGTGCTGATCAACAAAGGGACCTTTTTTCGTTGAGCGTGCCATATCTACTTATTCCTGCGGTTGACAATGAACTTGTCGGTCCGCTTGTTGTTACGGGTCTTGTAACCGCGGGTGGGCTGTCCCCACGGAGTGACAGGGTGACGGCCACCGCTCGTCTTGCCTTCGCCGCCGCCGTGCGGATGGTCGACCGGGTTCATAACGACGCCGCGGTTATGCGGACGGCGTCCCAGCCAGCGGGTACGCCCGGCCTTGCCGATCGAGATGTTCTCGTGATCGAGATTGCCAACCTGACCGATGGTCGCGGCACAATCGACGAGCACGCGGCGCGTTTCTCCGGAAGGCAGCTTGAGCAGAGCATAGTCGCCTTCTTTTGCCACCAGCTGCGCCTGCGCGCCTGCGGAGCGCGCCATCTGCGCACCCTTGCCGGGCTTCAACTCGATGGCGTGTACCACCGTGCCGGAGGGGATATTGCGGAGCGGCAGCGAGTTGCCCACGATGATGTCTGCATCCGCGCCGCTCAGGACGGTCGCACCCACATTCAGTCCGTTTGGGTGCAGGATGTAGCGCTTCTCGCCATCGGCATAGCTCAGCAACGCGATGCGCGCCGAACGGTTCGGATCATACTCGATC
>Ga0196970_1000582_pt1 | contig 39690 bp, 62 predicted proteins | sample S1v_513CmetaG_FD_148672 | JGI IMG/M metagenome (GOLD analysis project Ga0196970, IMG submission 148672) | Soil microbial communities from Anza Borrego desert, Southern California, United States - S1+v_5-13C | ecosystem: Environmental > Terrestrial > Soil > Desert | place: USA: California... | reverse complement strand
GAACGGCGCATAAATGCCGTTCCAGTCCACAACACCGCCGGACTTGGAAAGAATGTTCATGCCGGCGTTGAAAGACGGCCGCCGCTCTTTGCGATACCACGAGGAAACCGTGCGCGGTTCTTCTTCGAGCAGAGTGGCAACGGCGGTGATAGCGCCTAGGCTCAACTTGCCCGGCACCGACACACCACCGACGCTTTCAATCCACTGATTTAGTTCCACGAATAGAAACCCCTTTACACGAATAGTGTAAGTCTATTTCGACTGGATCCCAATCCTCAAGCTTTTTTTCGCAGTATCTACACTTAAAGTGTATATTTATTCTGGTTACGGATAATATCCATCTATTGCCAAGGCGTGAAAACTCACGGCGCCGAATGAGAGATTGCGCATGTCTGAATTAATGGAAATTGTGGCCAAACGGATTAGGCAGTGTCGCGCGGAAAAGGGTTGGACGCTGGAAGAGACGGCCGATCGCCTGTCTCAAGCATCCGGCCAGCCCTTCGGTTATTCCCGCTTTTCCAACTGGGAACAGGCCTCGCGCATGCCGCCGAGCGACATGGTTTTGCTGCTTGCCAAAGTCTTCGGGAAAACTCCGGCTTGGATCAATGGCTACACCGATAACGACAGTCTGAATGCGGTTACGTCCGACTATGTGACGGCTAACCCAACCAGCATTCAAACCAAAGCCGGGGCTGTGCCATTGACCCAGGCCACAGACAGCACAGCGTTCAGCGTCAGCTATATCGAAGCGCGCGGCATGAACCGCAATAAACTGCTTTGCATCAAACAGATCGATGCCAGCATGGCCCCGATGATCGTTGAGGGTGACGAATTGTTGCTTGATGGCGAGCAAACCACTGTGCGCGGCGCTGACCTTTTCGGGATTATTGTTGCCGGCAACATCTGGATTCGCTGGATCTGCCCCGAACTGGACGGTACTTTCACCTTGAAAGCCGGTGACAGTTCCCAGTACGCTGATAGCACTTTGACACCTGAAGCCCTTGAAAAGCTGGATATCGTCGGCCGCGTAGTACGCATATCGCACGATAGATAGAAAAACCGCCCTTAATCTAAGGGCTTTTTTATTGCTCAGATTTACACTTTGCGTGTAACATGCCACGCAACTTAGGAAAGGCAGGTTCCCCCATGCAGCAAGGTAGCGACGTTTCCCACATCACCCCGCACTCCATCAGCCAAATCGGCGGCGCAGTGGCCATTCAGCGCCGCCGCGTGGTCGCGATTAAAGAAGTCCACTCGCTGGCAGGCTCGATGCAAACCACAGCCCTGTATTGCATTGACCAGGGACACGTCACCGTTGAACACATGGAACAGATGGCCGACTTGCTTGGCATGCTGCGCCGGCAACTGGACGCTATCCGCCTCGACCTTTCCAACTAACACCCCCTCCCCGTTATTTCGCAAGGAAGCGCACCCCATGAATGCCCGCGTTCAGATCCACGGCGAGGAAGTTATCGGCTACCCAGGACAGAACCTGTCCAACAGCGAACTATTCGTTCTGGTCAAGACCGCCGAAGGCTTCCCCGCTCCGGTCATCGCGAGCGAGCTGCAACTGGATGAGGCCGGCATGCGCATGGTCGAGCGCAACATCCTCAGCAAGCTCGGCGCAAAGAACAAAGCGCACATGATCACTCGCGGCTTCACGCTGGGCGTACTGGCCCCGCAAGCGCTGTGTTTCATGCTGTGCCTGATCGCAGTCATGGAAGTAGACACAGATTTCAACCGCCCCCGCTCCCAGCGCCGCAGCCGCACCCTCACCGAGTTTTCGCGCACCGTGCGCACCTCCCCGGCCTCGGCCGGCGGCCCGCCTTCGCGCTGCCTCCTTTCGGTTTGACCGATTCGTTATTTCGTTAATTCGTTATTTTCTTGATAGTCGTTTCACGCCGACCTATACTCGCCCTGCGTTAACGAATTGACGAAATGACGAATTAACGAAAAGGAATCACACCGTGGCACTGATCGTAGGCTTTGCAAATCAAAAGGGTGGCCCTGGCAAATCCACCGACTCACGCGGAACCGCCGTCGGCTTCGCGCAAAACGAGTGGTCGGTAAAGATCGCCGACTTCGACCTAAACCAATCCACAACGACCATCTGGCAGCAGCGCCGATTACAGCGCGGGCATCTGCCGCGAATCGACGTCGAGCAATTCGGCTCCGTCGCGCATGCCATGAGCCAAGCCGACAACTATGACGTGATGATCTTCGACGGCGCCGCGTTCGCCAGCAAGATGACCGCCGAAATGGCCGAAGTGTGCGATCTACTGGTGATCCCGACCGGGCTTTCTCTTGACGACCTAGACCCCGCCGTAAAGCTCGCCGATGCACTGCACCATAAAAACGGCATCCCCGTTGAGCGCATTGCTTTCGCGCTAAACCATGTCGGTGACAGCGTGGCCGAACTTGAAGACGCGCAGGCGTATCTAAGTCACAAGCCCTACCACGTCCTAGACGGCCATCTGCCGCAGAAGGTGTCCTACAGTCGCGCCATGGATATTGGCCTTTCAGTGATCGAGGTGTCACACAAGGGGTTGCGAGCACAGGCAGAGCGCCTAATTTCTTCGATCATCACCCGCGCCATTGCGCTACAATCAAAATAACGAATTGACGAATTAACGAATTGAGGAAGTCGAGCGATGACTGTTACCGCCCCGAAACCACCAGCTAAAAAAACCGCTTCCACCAAAGGCGCGCCACCTCCAGCACAGCCCCCCGAGGTCGCTGCCGCCAAGTCTGGCCACACGCATCAGGCGGCACCGAATGACCTCGTTACCGCGAACTTCAAGGTTGACGCGCAATTCAAGCAAGACCTGAAGATGTTCGCGACCATGCACAAAATGAGCATGGTTGAGGCGCTGCGCCAAGGCTTCGCCCTGCTCAAGGCGTCCAAGCAAGCGAAGTGACTGCCAACCACAAACGCAAAGCCCCGCACCCGGCGGGGCTTTTTTATTGGCCAAAAAAAACCGCCCTATCCGAAGATAGAGCGGCCTTCCTGGTCAGCCGCTATTCAAGCCAGCTTTCCCAGTTGTCGCGGATGAATTCGTAGATGATGTTACTCATCAACCGGATCATCAACCCCTTCAGTGCATTCGGCTTGCGCTTCATACTTTAGGTCTCTGAAGTCCGACCTAACCCCAGGCGCTTTTCCGGAACACATGACGCCCTCGGAACATGTCAATGCTTCCTGTGAGGTTCAGCCGGGTTAAAGGGCCTCAGGTTTCATCCGCGCGGGTTAGTAGTCCGCGCCCTTGGTCCAGAATTCGTTAAGCAACCCGACCCACATCACGATTCACATTCAACGGCTTCATCTTACGTCAAAAATCTGGAATGTGGTGCGGCGAATCGGCTCATAAAGCGGAGCTTAGTGTTAGTCCAAATGTGGATAGATTGCGCAAAGCCGCGCCGATACTGGCGGCGCGCCATGTTGTACAAGGTTGCAATAACTTGCGCGCAGTGTTGCGCAATAGTATTCTTCTTTACGTCAATGCTTCCTGTGAGACAGGTAGAACGCTTAGTAACCGGTCTACCAAAGAAAAAGCCGCCCTATTGAGGCGGCTTTTTTGTGCCCTGTGTTTCTGCTACTGCTCAACTGCAAACACGCGAACCCCCGCCTTATCCGCGAACTCCGCGAGCGTGTCCAGCTTCGCCCAAGTGCGCACCGGCTCGCGCTTGGAGCGAATGGCGTGCCAATCGGACGCCGGCCCGCCCAGTCGGAAATAGAAGGCCCACTGCTCACCCTTGCGGGTCGTCACGCGCGCAGCCTTGCTCTCGCGAACAGCGCCGGCGCGCACTAAATCCAGAAAGTTGCCTTCCTCGTAACCCTTGCGCTTCATGCTTGCCCCGCGCTAATGAACCGCAGCACGGCCGGCCCCACGTACAAAAATGCCACCGCTACCCCCTCTTACCTGCACGGCCCGCCAATGGCGGCAGACTACCAGATCAACGGCGCGTTACAGTAACGCCGCATCGCCGCCGAGGCGCCGCACCTCGTCCTTGAAGCCCTCCACCTCGGCGGCCGTCAGCGCACCCAACACGCGCAGATCCCCCAGCCACGAACAGGTCACGCGCACGCTGTTCGGCCAGTCCTGGGCCAGAGCGTCCATCAGTTCGAACAGCGCCCAGGTCAACACCAAGGCGCCGGACTCGGTCGCCTCCGGCCGCACGGCCTGGGCGATTCGCTCGGCCAGCTCCGCGACTTCGGGCGACAGCGTGCGCAACTCGCGCAGATCCTGCTCAAACTCCGGGCCGATCAGTAACGCCATGGGCCACCTCCTTCGCTTGTAATTCCTGCTCACGCTGCCGCGCCAGATCATGCGCATACGCATAGAGTCGCCCGGCGTTCGCCGCGTTCAGGCGCTGCAAGCACTCCAGCATGCGAACCGCACCATACACCTCACCCGCCTTGGCCCAGACAAACCGTGCGTCAGGCTCCTTGCGCAGCCCTTCCAGCATCAGCCACAGCGGGCCGACCACACTGGCAGGCAATACGACCCCGGCAATCATGTTGCTCATAACGCACCGCCTTGCAGATCCGCCCATGCCCACGGCTGCACCCGGTAGATGCGAAAGGCCCATTCCTCACTGCCGGCGACAAAGGCGATCGACGCCACCCGGCACCAATGGCCACGCAACAGCCGGCGCTCAACCAGCACCGTCAGCAGCCGGCGCGCTCGATGCAGACCGATACCGAACCGCCGCCGGACGGCCCCAGGACCGGTAAAGGGCCGCGCCGCGACCCAGCGCGCGACCGCCGACAACAGCGGGTCAGCCTCGCCGAGCGTGACCGGCGACAGCCGGCCGGACAGCTCGATCACGCCGGTATACATCGACGCATAACCGATCGGCGCCGAACCGATAGCCACCGGCGGCAACTTGACCCCGTCGACGTACAAAGTCACGTTCGACGGGGCGCTCATTGATCGTCGCCCTCGTCTTCGTGCAGCTCGATCGACTCGCCACTCTGCTCGAGCACTTCCAAGGCCATGTCGTCAAACAGGCGCAGCAACGGCGTGGCGCCCTGTTCGTCTTCGCGCAGCAACTCGCGGGTCAGCTCCTGGGCGAACAAACCGCGGTCGACGATGGTGGCGGCCGACGTGCCGTCACCATGGGTTGGCCAGTTGTCGCCCATGGTCACGGAGTGACAGAGCATGTCGAGGGTGATGCGAATCACCAGCTCGTCGCCCTCAACGGCCACGCGCGGCAGGGTCAAATCAGGGGTGTTCATGCGGTGAATCTCCTTTTCTATCGTAGGTTGTGACGCGTCACGCGCCGCGTTTATTTCGGTGGCTCCTTGAAGGGCACCACATTTTCAAGCACCTGACGCACGCCGCCGGCATCGCGGAACGCCTGCCACTCGGCGGCATGCGGGCCGCAGTAGTGCAGATCCGGCGCGACCAGCTTGGCGTGGTAGTCGCACAGCGGCCGGTCGCAGGTCTTGCCATGGCCGACCGGGTAATCGCACAAGTTGCTGCCCAGGTCGGCACATTCGCCGCAGTGGTCGCCCAGGTCGCCGCAGATATGGCCTCGGGGCTTGCGGTCTTGGTCATAGATCACATAGCACGCCATCGGCTGGAATCTTCCTTTTTCAGTAGGTTGTGACGCGTCACGCGCCGGACTTTTCCAGAAGCACCGCACGCACCCGCTCGGCCTCCAGCAGATCCTCGCCCTGCTGCGACAGCTCCCACAGCGCCGGGCTGCGCTGTACGCGGATCAGCAGGCCCAACTGCGTCAGCAGGTCGAACCAGTGACGGCCGATATCGGCGCCCTGCCCGTCCTCAGCGCACGCCCAAAAGCGCTGCAACTTGCTGACGACCTTGCCGGCAAACGGCGCCGGCTCGCCGACAAACTCGGCCTCATGCAGCACCGCCGGATCGGCGACCTTGGCCATGCGGGCGCACTCGCGCGCCCATTCGGCGCGGGTGTAGCTCGACGCCCCGTTGAGCATGCGTTCCATCTTGCGGCTGAAGTAATCGACGTCGAGGCCGTGGCTGTTTTTCATCGCGGTGAATCTCCTTCTCTTTTCTAAGTCGTGACGCGTCACGCGCCGTTCAGTCGGGCCAGACGGCGCCGCGTTACATGGCGACCGTCATACCGTCACAGCGCTAACCTCGGCGCTCCAGAATGATTTCGCTCATGTTGTTGGCCAGCGGCACTACGCGGAACTGTTCGGTGCCCCGCGTCTGCGCGGCCAGTCCTTCCAGTACGTCGGCCACATAGCGGCGCCGCATCGTTACTGGCTGACCCTTTTCGAGCATCTGGCGGATTTCGGTGATGGTCGCCATGCGGTCGTTCTCCTTTGCGAGTAAGTGGCGGTGTGTGCGTAAAACCACATGATAGCAAAGTGGGCACCCACTTATGCATAAAGTGGGAGCCACGGAGACAAAAAAAGACCCCCGGCAGTCGCTTAACTGACGGGGGTCATTTGACATAAACGGCGTTATTGGTAACGCGGCCTCACTGCATTTCTTTCCACCCACCCTTGGATGCGTCAGGCGCGGCGGCGGGCTTGGCGTAGCGGCCCAGCACGTAGCACGCCACCGGCCCATCCGCACTAGCCGGCTCTGTCGCACTGGTCACGGCCACGATGCGCCATCCCTGTGTCAGCGCCTCGTTGACGTCGCGAACGCTGAACAGCTCTTGAATCACATCCACTTCATGTAACTGCATCGGTCTTGCTCCTTGATTGGCCCGGTCGCGGATCGGCCGGGCGGGGGTTTCTTTCTCGCTGGGTTCGTTACGGGTAACGCGGCCTCACACCGGGTCTTCCCAGGCGTAGGCCACCTTGTCCAGCTCGGCGTCCAGCACCTCGTACAGCTCTTTGCTCAACAGGCCTTCGACGTGCAAGGCGCCGATCCAGCCCTGGGCGAGCGCCTTCTCTTCGCGCATCAATTCGAAGAGTTCGGCCTTGGCCACCGCCGCGATGCGCTGGCGGGCACGCTCGACGGTGGCGGGGCTGTCGACAGGACGACGGCGCAAGGGTGCGTTATTGCTCATGGGTCGGGGTTCCTTTCTCGTTGGGCGAAGTGGGATTTTCTCACTTCGGTTCGGGCGCGCCACACTTGACGCAGTAACTGCCCGGGGTGAATTCGTTGTAGTCGTGCGGGCACGCGGCCCGCGCCTGCTGCTCGGTCAACACCTGCTTGCGCAGCTCGCGCACCTGATCGAGCAAGGCAAAGATCGGCGCGTCCGGATCCGCCTCGCAGGCCGCCGCCGCATCCAGCCGGGTTTTCAGCTCGGTCAGTTGATCGAGGGTCAGCGGCAGCGGGTAACGCGGCTCGGTCGGCATGGCGGGGATTCCTTCTGTTCGTGATTAAAAGTGCCAGCGGCCCAGCTCGCCGGGTTGCCATTGAATCGGCTGGCCGTCGAGGCCTTCGCTTTCATCGATCGGGCCGGCGTTGGTGTAATCAGCGCCCGGGTGATCGTCGACCGGTACCGGTGGACAGGCCCAGTTGGCCGCCTCCAGGCGGCGCCGCGCTTGCTCCCAGCTTTCACCGGGACGGGCGCCGGCCTGCACCTGGGCCTCGGTCAGCGGCGGCAACTTGCCGGGTTCTAAGGTCGGCATGAGGGGGATTCCTTTCAGTTCGAAGCCGGCGCCTTGCGGCGGCGGTATTCGTCGTAAATCTCATCACGCTCATTGAGCGCATCAGCAAAGTCACCTTCGGCGGAGAATGCCGGCAAGGCTTTCAACAGATCCTCGACGATGGTCTGCGCCAAGGTCACCCGGGCCAGTTCCAGCGCGCCATAGCGGGCTGGCTCGCCAGAGGCGGACAAGGCCACCGCCTCGCGCATCGACTCACCATCAGTGCGGACATAGTCGGCCAGCAGGTCGACCAAGGCGGCGGGCAGCTCCAGGGACAGCGGTTCATTGCGGGGCATGGCGGGGATTCCTTATTCATCATCGGCGGTCAACGCGGCGTCATCGTCCGCGTCATCGAGCAGGGTTTTCAGACGCAAGGCGCGGCCGTGCATCTGCACCGCGTCCAGCTCCATCTGGGCCAAGGCGTCGCGCACGTCGATCGGCTGACCCTTGAGCAGGTCGCCATAACCTTCGACGTCCAACGCTTCGCTGACCTCGGCATAGACGGCCGCCTGCGCCTCGGTCATGGCTGGCATGGCGACACCCGCCGCAGTCGGGTCGCCTCGCGGATACGCGCACTGCCGGCGTCGTAGCACAGCGGGCACCAGCGGCAGCCGTAGACATGACAGGGTTGACCGCAGTCCTCACAGGTGCCGTTGGCATGGTTGGGGTTATCGGGAAACTTCGGGGTGTCGGTCATCGGCTCAGTCCTTGTCGTGCGTTACGGTAACGCCGGATCACCCGGCACACTTGGCCACCAACGCCCGACCGGCTTCGGTCGGCTCGTCATTATGGTTCAACAGGCCACGCTCGCGCAGCGCGATCAGGGTTTGCGAGCGCGCGCCAAACTCCGAACGGCCGGCGCAACCATGGTCGGCCGGCTTGCCGGCACAGATCCCTTCCAGCACCCAGCGCATGTTTGGCGTCAGCCGCGCCGGCTTGACGGTAACGTGGCCCGCCTCGCCCGGCAACGGACGGCAGTCGGTCGACTGGCCGGCCGCGCGCAGGCGGTTTTCCCATAACTTGATCGCGCCGTACGCCTCGTTGCGCTCGCCTTCGAGCAGGGCGTTTTCTTTTTTCAGCGCATAGATTTCGGCACCCATGCGCTTTTGATCCGCCTCCAACTCTTCGACGGCGCTGCGCAAGCGCTCCAGCTCGGCACTCAGACGATCCGACGTAAGCCGTGGCACCACCACCCCGTCTTGACGATCCGGCCCGATCACGCACCGTTGCTCGCGCCACTGATAGATCAACTGGCGCTCGCTTTCATCCAGCAGCACGGCCTGCATGCCCTGCTCTTCCTTGAGTTTGCGTTGCCGCTCACGAAAGGCCCGCTGCCGATCGGCGTTACTCATCGGCGCCTTGGCATGCGGGTCTTTCGGCGCGTCGCCGAACATCGCCAGTTGCCCGTCCGGACGCACGCCGGCCAGCGCGTCGGCCAGCCAAGGCCAGACCGGCCGATTCTTCGGGTTAAATTCAGCGGTGATCGGTATGCGCCCGCCACGACTGGCCAGCACCTCCAGCACCTCGGCGCGCACCGCTTGATCGACGGTGCGCCCAAGGTGCGCCGCCGGGCGCAGGTACTGATGGGTAAACCCGGTTTCGCTGACAAACGGCTGGTCATAGTCAACCGGCGTCAGCTCAGCGCCGCAATGATTGGATAGGCCGTCAGGGCACATCTTGACCACCATGCGCAGCCCGTCGACCTCCAGCAGGAACGCACCGGCCTGACCCCACTCCGGGATCTGCCCGGCCGGTGATGCGAGTTTCGCCTCTAACGCATCCTGCACGGCCGCCGAGCCGAAGTTGGCACCACCATTGAGCTTGACCACGCAAGCGCGGTAGACCAGATCGGCGTCGTCCAGTGCCTGCACGTCACCAGCCAACAAGGCGTCGTGGTAGAGCTGCCGTACGCGAGCGGCGCGCACCTCCAGCTCGGCCGGGTCATCTGGCAAAGCCGCCAGCGCCGCGATGAACTCGGGACGCTCTTCCAGTGGTACATAGGCAATGGGGGCTTTTTTGCGGGACATTACGGGCGCTCCTTGACAGACCCCGGCGCGTGCCGGGGCAGGCTTCCTTAAAGGTGGGTATCCAGACCGGTCAGGCGGGTGAAAGCGCGTTGCAGATCCTCGCCATATACCCCGTCCTCGCGGGCTTTTTGCTTGAAGTCCAGGCGCGCCCAGCGGCCGGCAATCACGTCGTAGGTGTCCATGGCATTCAGCTCAACGCGAATCATGTTTACGCCGCCTCGGGCGAAGTGTGCCGGCAGCTTGAATTGCAGACCTTGGGCGGTGGCCACCAGCTCGCGGGCGCCGGTCATCATCATGAAGCGACGGGCGCCGAGTTGATCAAGAATGGTCGCGGCGACTTGCTGGGCATTGGTCAGGGGTTTTGCTTGGGTCATCGGGTCTGCTCCGGTGGGCGGCCTTGGCGGGAAATTGCCCGGCCTTGGAGCAGACTTTAAAGCGGATTCGTTAATTCGTCAATTCGTTATTTCGTTAATTCGTTATTACGGATAGACGGCTTGGCCAGTCCGGCATAAATGCTCAGAAGGCGCCAGACTGCGTAAGGCACGTCCCCCTCGCCACCGGCCCACTTGCGAATTTTTTTCTGCGAGACACCGACCAGCAGCCCGGCCGCACTTCCCGACAACCCGGTCACCCGCAACAGCTCGCGAAATTCCTCTACCGTAGGAGGCACCCACCCAGGCGCATATTCATCAAACAACCCGGGACGATCCAGGGCCAGCTCCTGGCGCACTTGGTCAGCCGTCATCAAGCGCGGCGGCTCGCCGGGCACTTCTAGTTGAGCGGCGTCCAGACGCAGCGCTGTGCGCATCGCCTCCCACATATCCGGCGCGGCGAATTCCTCGCGTGACCCGTCACGGCGCAACAATGCAAACATCCATCAGCCTCCAATGCTAAACCGCCGGCGGTGCCGGCGGTTGTCGTTATTTCGTTAAATCGTTATTTCGTTAATCGATCAGGGCAGTACCTGACCTTGACCGAGGCACCGCCGTGCCAGCACGTCCAGCCAGACGGTGACGCCAGCAATCCAACGCGGCCGTAATCCTCGCACGAATAGTAGCCTTGAGCCTCCAGCCAGATACCGATATCCACCAACTGCACACGGTCGACCTCGGGCAGCTTGCGAAATTCCGGTACCGCCAGCACTAGGCAATCGCGCTGCGATCCCCCAGCCATACGAACATTGAGTTGAATTGCGTAACGATCGAAGAACGCTTTTTTCAAAGCGACCACATGCGGTGCTTGTTTAGTCATCGGTTTTATCCCGGAGTGCGGCCTTGACGTAATGCCCGGCCTTGGGGCGCACCTTATTATCGATTCGTTAATTCGTCAATTCGTTATTTCGTTATTATTGCGGGCCGCCGGCCATTCGCCAAACGCTCTACAAGGCCGCTACGGCGTCGACACGCGCCGAGCGCGGCCACGGCCTTCGCTCTCGCCTGTTATCGCTAGTACAGGCAACGCGGAGACAACAGGAAGGAAACCTAACGAAGCTCACCCCTCGACCTGACTACTGGAGCGCTTGCGCGACCGACTGGCCGCAGGCGGCGCGTGAAGGAGCGAAGGGACGTCGGCGCGGGCTTGAGTCGAGGACGGACCTTGAACGTCCCACAGCGACTGGAAGGCGCCTTACTGAAGGAACGGCGGCAGTGGCTACGCAGAGCTGTTTCCTTGCCCCGCGCCTCCAGGCGCGAAGTGGGCAGGCATATCTATTTCGTCAGCTCGTCATGCACACATGGCACGGTTATTGAGCTTTAAAGCGGATCTTTAAAAGCCCTTCGGTACCAGTGAGCAACTAATCTTGCAGATATTCAAAAGCACCTAACCGCTCGATCGGCGCGCCGATTTTTTCGGGGGTGATTCCGTCGGAAATTTAGGAGGGTATGAGGAAGAATCGAGGGGAATGAGGGTGCCGAGGGCGCCGGAGAAGGCGCTGGCAGGACGCAGGCGCGCGAAGGCACCGCCGGTGGCGGTATTGGGAAAAGGTTCGCTAGGGCAGCGAGTCGGGGTGTATCGCGAAGTGAGGGTGCGCCCGGGCGAATGCCTGAGATAGCTGTAGCCGGCCAAGGTCTGCATTGGCTTGGGCAAATGCCACCCAGGCCGCCGTCCAGGCTCTTTTATACTCGACCTTGTCGAGCTGCTTCTGCTGGTGTTGCTTTTGCCGGACGGCGCGCTGGGCGGCGTCGTGCGAGTCCTTGCGCACCTTGGCCTCAGCCGCTTCCTTTTCCAAGGATTGCCGAGTGCGCGTCTGCGCCACACCCAAGACGGTGCGACGCTCTACGCGCTTGCGGGTTTGAGCCTCGGCCAGCTCATGGCCCAGCCCCAAATCGATAAAGAAACGCCGGCGAACGTGAATCGTGACGCGGGTGATCCACTTTTTACCCTTGTAGAAGATCCGGCGGAACTTGCGGCGCACATAACCGGCGCGCTCAAGGTCGCTGAGCAGCCGCGACAGCGTCCACTCGCGAACGCCCGAGTCCTCGCACAACTTACGCTGACGGTTGACGTGCATTTTTCCGTGCTTATCCATCCAGCCAACCACCATCTGAGCCAGATCGAGGCGCGCGCACAACGGCCCAATCAGCTCGGCGAGCGCGTCCCAGCGCTGCTGATACGTGCGCGAGTCGTTGATATCGTCGAAGCGGCGCAGGAATTTACCCTCGCGCTTGTCGGCTTCTTCGTGAACTCGGGCGATCGCCTTCTTGAACAGACCACCGAACATCCGGCCTTGATCTTCAGTGACGCCGGTAAGGCGTCGCTTTTGACCCGTGCGGTCACGCGGTGGGAGTTTTGGGCGCTTGGTCAGGATATCCGGGATGGCATCAAGGCCGGCGTAGGCGGCGGCCTCAACAGAGCTTGGCAAAAACTGGTTGACCCGCTTCATAGCGCGCCACCAACCGCCAAGGCTCGGCGCTGGACGCGAGCCGGGGGCTGCAAATCTATACGCCCCCGCATAATGCCGGGGCGGCCTTCTGCTGAGGCTTCGCCGATCATCCAAACATCCCTAATGGCTAGGGCTTGCTTATGCGGTGATCAGCTAATAGACTTCTACCTGCCCGGTTTGAAGCCAATTTGTGCTGATTACCAGAAACCCCCGTCCCGCCAAGGTCGGGGGTTTTCTTTTTTAAGCCTGCCGAAATTCTCTAATTCTTCTAACTGCTTAGCCCCCAAGGGGCTGACGGCGCTCAGAATAACGCGCCCGCCTTTGCTCGTCCACATTTTGTGTAAATTTACACATTCTTGAGCGAAGCAACGGCCAACCGCACCGTTTCCAGGTGCAGCCACTCGCCCGGATGCGCTTCCGGGTCATTGCCTTTCTGAAGACACATCCACGCAAGGTACTGATATATCGCGTCGATAGTAGACGCTTGGTCACTTTTGATCAAAGGATTTACAGAGGGTGTATCCGACATAGGGGGGTTCCTTCCTACAACAGTCGTTCGAGTGCGGCGATTCTATCTAGAATCGCCCAATACTGGATATATAAACAGTAGTGGCGTTTTGATTATCGATCGGGCGCATGCTACCGGACATGCGACAAAGGGCAGCTATCCCTCTGTCGGATATACCTATTCAGTTAATCGCGATCGACAGACAACGCCCTGACGTAGCCCTGACAAGCTTGCAAGGCGATCAATCCGCGATCGCCGGCGTCGGTGATGCCGATAATTCGCCGAGCATGCGCTGGGTCAAGTTCGGCTCTTGCGGGACCATGAACCACGCCGCCGGTGCTGGCAGGGGCTGACACCCCGTCACAACGGCCGGCAGCGCTGCCGGCGTTGAGTAGGACTGACAGCCTGACATCAGCAGTGGCAAGGCGATCAGACAAGCGTTGCTGAGCTGTTTGCGCATCGGATAGATCCTTGTAATGGGTTTGGTCGTTGTCTTTGAGGCGCTGCTCCAGCGCCAAGCGTTTGTCCTGCTCGATCACCAGCGCGCCCACCGCCGCCTCGGCGGCCGCCCGGGCCACGTCGGCGGACTTCCGGGCCTGCTCGGCCAGCGCGTTACCGTAACGCCAGTCCTGTATTGCCCAACTACCGGCAGCGCCGGCGCCGGCGATCGACAGCAATACCAGGGCGATCGCCCAAGGCCGCACCGCTGCCGGGATCAGATCGAGGATTGACATAGCACCGCCTTGGCCTTGGCCCACAGCTCGCGGCGATCGGCCAGACCGACGTCGCCCCCGTTGATTTTCCGGCTGATGCCGTCGAACAGCACGGCGTCGGCCAGATCGTTAAGACCTCGATCCCACCAGTACCAGGCCGCCGACAGCGCGGCATATTCCGGCTGCTCCAGCAGCTCCGGCCGATCGAGCAGCGGCAGGCCGAGCGCTTGACCGCACAGGCGGTAGGTGTCGCGGCCGGTGATCTGGATCAGGCCCCGCCCTCGATAGCGGTAGCCATCGCCCGAGGCCTCGGGACCATTGCCCATGCGATTTGCATAGACGCGGTTGGCAAGCTTTTCCGAGTTGCACAGATACGCCTTTGCGGCCTCGATCTCGGCCGGATCTACTCGGCCGTTACGGTTGTCATCGAAACCCGACTTGAACAAGCGCGCGACGCGCTCGGCGTCCCGGTAGTAGAGGCTTTCCGACAACTTGGTCAGGTGCTGCGACTCGTGCCCGCACTGGGCGATAAACGCCGCTTCGCGCACCGGCGAGGTGATGCGAAACCGCGCCATGGCCGTGACCAGTGCAGACACAAAAACGCCCGCGACTGGGCGGGCGTTGGGGAGGATTTGCAGCAATTGCTGCTGAGTGATCGGCATACAAACTCCAGGCACAAAAAAACCGCTCAAGGCGGCGGTGGGGTGCGCTCTCGCGCTATTTGAGGCTCACGACCTTGACCGGCTTGGCGGGCTTTTTGCCCTTCTTGCCTTTGGCTTTGGCCTTACCATTCTTGCCGCCGTTGCACTCGACAACAGTGGTCCACCCGGCTTGGGTGTAGGTGTGCTGCACCGACTCGGCCAGATACTCGCCATCGAGTCCGACCTTGAAGCCCTGGGCGATGATCGATCGTTCGGCAAACAGATCGGTACGCCCGGCCATTTCCAGCCGCACGCCGGCCGTGGAGCGGTTGAACGCTGCAAGACGGGCCTTCGCCGCCGCCTCGGCCGCCGTCTTGTTCGGGTGAATATGGCGATCGGTATGCACCGCCGGCAGGCCGGCCGGGGCGTCGTCGTTCTCCAGCGATACCACAGCAAGCTTGCCGGTCTTCTTGTCTTGATGTTTGGCCCCGACCGCCTTATGGCTGCTGCGATCGCCAAGGTGGAACTGCCAGCGGCTGACGTCTTCGCGCGTGATCACGATCGGCGCAAAGGCTTTGCCGCTTGCACTCTGCCCCCCCTGACGTGGCATCACCAGCAGCTTGCCGTCGGCGACCTTGGCCGTGCAGTCGTACTGCTTGGCCAACCGCGTGATGAAATTAAAATCGGACTCGCTCAACTGATCGGCGCGCACTACTTTCGTGTTGACCGGACACACCGGCGCCCAGCCGTTGCGGGCAGCGACGTCGGCGACGATCTTGGACAACGGCACGTTCTCCCAGCTACCGCTGCGAATGGTTTTACCGCTGCCGCGCATGTCGCTGGCCTTGCCCTTGATCACGATCGTATCCGGCGGACCGGATACCGTGACCTCGTCGACGACGTAACGGCCCAGTCGGGCCAGCGACGTCTCCAGATAGCCCAGGTAGACCTCGATCCCGGCGCCCCGAGCTGGCAGCACCACCAGCCCGTCTCGGTCATCAATGCGCAGTTCGAACTCGTCGGACTCCATCCCGACTTTGTCGGTGACACTCAACTGAGTCAGGCGATCGTTCAACAGCGCCGTGATGTCGTTGCCATCGGCAACAATGCGGAATCGGGGGGTCATGGATTTTTTCCAAAAGAATGCCCGCACAGGGCGGGCCAAGGATTGAAGCGTTACGCGTAACGCGAGCGGACGGCGGCGGCGTGTCCCGACGGGATCAGTCCCACAAGGTGACGGCCTCGGTGACCGGGTGCGGCAGATCCGGCAGCACGATCACCACGCCGGCGCGGTAGGGCTGTTCCTCGTCGGCCAGCCCCTGATTGGCGCCCAGCACCGCCTCGACGCTGCCATTCAAGTGCCCGTAAAAGTTGTGACAGATGGTATCGAGCAGATCCCCGTCAGACGTTCTGCATGTCGTCGCCATAGCGGACAAACTCCAAGGTAAAGGCCTGTTTGCGCGGGATGCCGCCGGCCATCAGCGAGCTTTGTTCCTCGTCGACGCTCTTGAGGCACCACGTTCCCAGTACGTCGCCATAGCCGGTGGTCAAGGTCAGCGGTTGAAGCTGGGCGCCCAGCGTGCGCAGCGTGTCGAGCTGCTTTAAGCCGCCCTTGAAGCCCGGGAAGATCACCCCCTTGAGCGTGATTTTCTCGTCGCCCATGCCTACGCCCTGCTGCGCCGGCCGGCGCCCCAAGCGCTCTTGCGAGGCCCAACGGAATTCCGTGGAACGGCGCAGCTCGTCAAACGCAGCGGTGTCGAGGTTGAACGTGTACTGCGGCGCCTTCGGATCCTGCGGCTGAATGATCAGCAAGTGCGGGAACGGCTTCACCGCTTCGGGCGCCGGCGTCTGATCCGTGGCAAAGGCACCGGTGGGCACGATGTTGGCCAACGCCGGACTGGCCTTACCGGCGATCTTGTTGATGGCCGTGGCGGCGCGGCCGGCCTGTTCCTTCAGCACCCCCAGCCGCTCGTCGATCTGCGCCACCGCACGCGTGGCCGTGCCGTACATCGACACCACCCGCCCGACTTGCGCCTGGGCGGCATTGATCCCACGCATGGCGCGCTGAAGCTTGGCCCCGATCGCCGGACCGACAAAGGGCAAGCCCTCCAGCTCGGACGCGGCGCCAGTGATTTCGCCGATCGCGCCGTTAACCGGCGCCATCATCCCGTCAAGGCTGCGCCGGCCCGTCTCCCCGGCCGAGGCCAAGTATTTAATCCCCGACTGCAATTGCCCCAATGCTTCCATAAATCCCCCTGATCACACGTGCGCGGCATCGAACAGATTGCGGCTTTCCTGCTGCTTGGCCATTTCGCGGTAATACTGATCGAGCTGCGGTTTGATCTGCGCGAACAGTTGGTTGCCGTCCTTGACGTCACCGTTGACCGTCAGCGAGAACGGCGCACTGATCGCCACGTTAGACTCGACCTTTGGCGCCGGCGCTGCCTTGGCCAACGGCCCCAGCTTGGCGTCGGCACTGGCTTCGGGCAGCATCATCGAGCGGCCCACATCGCCGGGCTTTGCCGATTCGCTGGCCACTGGCGCAGCGCCCGGCGCGGCCATCATCAATGGCGTAGCAGGCTTGGCGAATGACTTGGCGATATCGCCCATCACCGGCGCAATGTCCTTGCCGGCGTTGGCCATCATCAACGGCCCGGCGTCCGGCATTTTCTTCGCCGCGTCGTCAGAACCGAACAGCGATTTGCCGACAAAGCCGCCGAGGGCATCCCCGCCCTGACTGCCCAGATAACCGCCGACGATCGTGCCGACGATCGTACCAATCACCGGCACCGCCGACCCAATCGCCGCGCCCGCCGCCGCGCCGGCTAGCGTGCCCGCCAAGCCACCAGCGGCCGCCCCGTAACCCTCGGCCTTTTCGTCCTGCGTCTCGGCGTTCTGATAGGTGTCGTAGGCCTTGAATCCCGCCTCAGCCACGGCGAGCACGGCCGTACCCTTCATGGCCGTACCAGCACCTTTTCCACCGCCGCCACGCCGCCCGCCTCTGTGCTTCTTCTTGCCCTTGTCTTTACCGTCGCCGGCATCGACGTCGGCACCGTCCAGACCACCACCCGCACCACCGGCCGGCAGGTTGGTCACGATCACCTTTTGCGGGATGTTCGGGTTACCCATCAGCGAGCCACGGCCGATATTCATCAACCCCTTGGCCATCTTGAGGCCGCTCATGGCCGTCGACAGACCGAGGATGCCGGCAGTGGCCAGCCCGATCGCAGACACCAGTCGCGGCGACTCGTCGGACAGCTTGGCCAGCCCACGCGCGACAGAACCGATCCCGTCTACCACGGCGTCCGTTACCGGGCGCATGGCGTCGCCGATCGCGCGCATCGAGTCGTCAAGGCTCTGCACCATTTCCGACTGTTTCTGCGCCGAGGACTGCCGGCGTTCTTCCAGGTTCTTATCCAGAATCCCGGTCGCGCTGGCTGACTCTTTTTTCAGCTTGTCGTACAGGTCTTTATTCTGCATGTACGCGGTCAGGGCGCCCTTCACCTGCATATCTGCGAACAGGTCGCCGGTACGCAACGCCGATTCCAGCGAGGCGATCATGGCCTTGGCTTTCTCGGGGTCCGATTCCTTGCTGATTGCGGCCGTCGCCTTGGCCATTTCGGCGGCCTTCTTGGGGTCGGTCGCCTCAATGTATTTCTGGGCCAGCGCAAAGCTGGATTCCAAGGTGGACTTGCCGTTTTGCAGCCCGGTATTCATCGAGCCTTGATAATCGATGCCGGCCTTTTCGTAGGCCTTCACCGTGTCACCGGAACCGATTTTCTCCATCCAGTTCTTGAGGTTGTTCGCCGCCTCGTCGGAACCGCCGGCCGTCTTCATCTGCACCTGAAGCATCGAACCCAGTTGCGTCACCGAGTCCATACCGGTAATGCCCAGCTTGCCCATACCCGCGAGCAATTCAGGGAACCAGCGCGCCATGTCGGCCGCTTCAAAGCTGCCCGCCTGCCCTTGGTAGGCGATCGCCTCAAGTGCCTTTTGCATCATTGCGGGGTCGGTGATCTTGGCGTTCTGCCCCAGGGCATTGATCATCCGGGCGGTTTCCGTGCCGTCCGAACCCTGCCCCACAGCAAACTTGGCCGCCGTCGGTGCGTAGGCCAGCGCCTTGTCCAGCTCCATGCCGGCACCTACCAGGGCGTTGACCACCTCGGCCACCTGATTGCGCGCCATGCCGGTATCGCGCGACGTGTCGATCACTGTCTTGGAAAGCGTCGCCTCTTCGGGCGTGTTGGCAATGTTGGACTTGATCGCAATGTCACGAATGATCGCGCCGTAGTCCGCGCTGATCTTCGTCGGGACGGCCATCAGCGCCGTGGCGGCCGTCGCCCGCCCGATACTGCTGCGCATCTGCTGCTTGCCTTCGTCGAGCTGCATGTGCCCTTTGGCCTTCAGCTCGGCACCCTGCGCAATCTTGCCCATTTGGGTGTAAGCCTTGCCGAGGTTGCGAACCTCAACACCCTGCTTTTTCAGCGCGGCCAAGTTGGCTTCCAGCTTCTTGCGCAGATCCTCGGCGCCCTTCTCGCCGGCCATGTGCGCCTTTCGAAACTCGGCTTGCAGGCGCATGGTTTCGCCAATGGTCTTTTCGAGGACCCGTGCCTTTTTGCCAGTTTCTTCCAGCTTCTTGATACGGCCGGTGGCGTCCTTGAACGCCGCTCCCAGCGTCGAACTGACAGCCCCGCCAATCACCAGACCGAGCGCTAGTTTCTTGCTCATGTGCGTGCCCTATGTTCGCCGAGTTAAAAGCGGCTCAATCCCTGAGCCACCACAGCATCCGGTCAAAGGGCATGGCCTCAATCTCGGCAGCAGAGAAACCCGTCTCTCTCGCCAAGGTCTTGGCCGCTACCCGTTGGGTTTCGGTGTTAAAGCTCGTCCTCTTCGACCAGGCGAAAATAGCCAGCCTGCAAGCGGTTGTAGTTCCGCTGAGTCAGGGCAGCAATTTCCTTTTCGGTCGCACCGAGCAGACTGCACAGAATGTTGATTTCGATCTGCTCGTAATCACCCTTTGCCGTGGCAGTTGCCGCACGCGTGTCACGCACCGTCGGCGCTCGCATGGTCAGCTTGTCGACCTTGATGCCGCCGAAGTCGGCGGCCCCCTTCAAGGTGATGATTGCGCTGTCGTCGCTGATTTCCAGCCAGGACGGGACTTTCTGTTCTGCGTTTTCTTGGGTCATGTTCTATTCCTTACAGGCCGAGGGCCGAGCGTTCGGCGGCCAACTGGTCTACACCGTCGACAACCATGATCATTGCGAGCGGGTCGATCTCGTACATCAGGCGACCGTCGATTTCGAGCTTGTAGTAAGTGAGCTTTACGGCGTGCTTGATTTCGCCCACGGTGGACGGCTTCCAGTCGCCCATGTCCACCTCTTTTACGCCGCCGCGCATGGTGACGATCACCGGTGTAATGCGGCCTTTCAGATCCGCGAAGGCGCCGCGAAACGTCAGGCTCGTGGCCGTCTGGTCAGCCAGACCAAAGAACTTCAGCGACTCGCGACGCACGCCGTTGGTGGTAAAGGCCGACTCGATCTTTTCCATCCCCACGGCAAACTCGATCGGGGCGAACATGCCGCCGCCCTGATAGTCCTCGGTTTTCAGGGTCAGTTTCGGCAGCGTCAGAGTGGACACGTCGCCGGAAAAGCTGACGCCGTCCACAAACAGGTTCATGTTCTTCAGAACTTGAGGAATCATCGGTAAGCCCCCTTAGGCTTCAAGCACTTCGGTCAGCCACTCGTTGGTGACCTCGATCAGGAAATTCGGGTTTTCAGCCGGCGGCACGTCGGTGAAACGGATGCGCCAATAAACCTTGCCCTGTTCGAGCTGGCTGGCCGTGTTCATTTCGGTGTCCGGGTAGACTTCAAAGTTGATGATCGCGCCGGCGTTCTTCTGGTCGCGCATGAACGCTTGCAGACCCTCGGTCACGTCCTTGACGTAGGTTTTGGTGATCGAGCGGTCGACCGCCCATTTGTGGCCCGCCTGGATCGCGTCCATCAGGATGTCGCAGGTACGGACGCGGGTAACAAACGACCACTTCGGATCACTCGACAGCGTGCGGTTGCCCCACAGGCGATAGCCGCCGTCACGAATGATCGTGCTGACATTGGCGTTGTTGAGCAGGTTGGCCCGGCAGGTTTCGTCACCGTCGAGGAACTCGATCGGGCGAGTGGTGCCGGTGATGCCGACAAACTCTTTGTTCGACGGCGACGCCCAGTAGCCGTAAGTCGCATCGGTCCAGGCGAACAGGCCGGCCACCCAGGCAGAACCCGGAGCATCGATCGTCGCGCTAGTCACGGTGTCCCAATACTGCACACCCGGATCGACCAGATAGATGCGCTTGCTGCCGAACTCCTGGGCGTAGGCCAGCACCGCCTCGTCGGTCGTGTTCGGACCGTCGACAATCGCGATCGCGCGCAGCTTGGCGGCCAGTGCGTCCATGGCGGTCGCCACGGCCTGAGTGGCCGAATGTTTCGGGGCGATCAGCAACTTGGGTTGCGCGTTGTGCTTGCTCTTGCCATCAAGCAACGCTTGCAGGCCGGTACGCTGGCCACCGGCCAGAACGCCGCCGATGATCGCTGAGGTTTGCAGCGCGGCGTCTTCCAGCACAGGCACACCGACGGCGACGATAACCGCCTTGGCGCGCACATAGATCGCCTGGGCGGCCTTGGCGATCGCCGAGTCAGCACCGAATGCGGCGATCGCCTCGCGCTCGGACGTGAGCAGCACCAGCTCGCCGGCCTTGGCCGTGCCGCCGCCGACAACGCCCGGCTTGAAGGTGTCGCAAAGACCGATGATCGAGGACGACGGCAGCGAGATAGTGCGCGCACCGGTATCAATCAGCGTGGTCGTCACACCGTGAAAAAAAGAACCAGCCATATGGGTCAATCTCCAGAAACGAAAAAGCCCCGCATAAGCGAGGCTGTGAGGGTGTTCGTGTTACGCGTAACGGAAAAGAAAACGCCCCGTCAGTGCGGGGCGTTTATTGCGGCTCTACTTTAGGCGCCGGGTCTGGATCAGACTCTTGCACTGCCGGCGGAGCAAGAACCGGCCAACCTTCAGCCAGCATATCGTCGACGAATTCGCCAGCCTCGATCGTTTCCAGCAACGCTTTCTCGCGGTCAAAGCACGCTTGCACATGGGCACGAACAGCCGATGAAACGGCCAGAATCTGCACCGCACCCAGCTCAACGAATCCGGCACCGGTCTTGAAGTTGCAGCGGTAACCGGCGTCCATCAGGGCGGACACTGCCATGCCGGCGATGAGCGACTGACTGTCTCGCGTGGTGTCGATCGGCAAGCCATCCACGACCACGCCAAAACCCTCGCGCCGGTAACGCTCATCGGCGATCAACTTGGCCAGCTCGGACGCTGTGCGATCGGGAGCCGATGGCGGAGAAAATACCCAGCCCTGAGCGCCTTTTACAGCACGCCAGCCCAGCGCCGGCACAACACCATCAGGCACAGGCACCCAGACAAACACCGCCGGGAACATCTTGGAGATATCGCCTGCAATGCTCTTAAGCTCGCGCACAATCCCCTCATACACCCACGCGTAAAGCCTCATGCGTATTCCTCGAAAATCGCTACACCCTTAGAACCCGCAGCGCCCGGCTTAGCCGCCGAGTTCGTCGCCGCGTGCACACCGCTGGCACCAGCCCCAAAGCCCGACCCCGGCTGCGCCGAGTTCGACGCATGGCCACCAGAACCGAACGGGGAGCTACCCCCCACACCCGGAAGCACAGAGTTGATAACTGACATGCCGCCTTCGCCGCACATGCCAGCGCTGTTAATGACGTTACCGCCGTAGGCCAAAGGCCCAGGCACCCCAGCGCCCCATAGTGCAGAAGTAGAGGTTGCCACTGTGTTGGGCAGCGGCGAGCCACCACCTCCAGGACACCCCATCAAAGCGCCTACAGACGTCATTCCGCCCGGCTGGCCGGCAGCGCCTGCCGCACCACCTGCGCCACCGTCGCCAATGGTGACAAGCACGCCGGCGGCGATTTCGTCCGCCGTAAACCAGCCTTCAGCCCAACTGCCCGAAGCGCCGCCACCGCTGGCCGAGTTGCTTGCCGATCCCGTTGGGGGTGTTCCACTGCTACCGCCACCACCACCAATTGCCCTCACCCGCACGAACTTCATGCCCGGCGTCGGCACGTATTGCCCTGTCGCTTTGATGATCTGCCGCCCGATCAGGCGACCGGTGCGCGCAGCCAACGGGCTAATCATCGAATCGATTTCGGTCTTGGTATAAGCGTCCGCGATGCCCATCTTGGCCAGGGTGTCCGGGCTGTCGCCGCTGACCACCAAGCCACGATCGTTGACCTTGACACGCGTGTACTCGCCGGGACCTTTGTTCTTCGGCAGCACTTCAAGAATGGCCGCATCGACGTAGGCACGCGAGGCCAGCACGATCGAGGGGTCAATCTTGAGCTGAATGTTGCCGGCACTGGTGACGATGAAATTCATGCGCACGATTTGCGTGCGACCCGAGCCTTGCGACAGCAGCGGCTTGAAGCTCGGCGCGCAGTTGGCCACCGCTACCAGATCGCCGTCCGCGTCGTAAAGGCCCATTTCGCGAATCCACTTACCGCCCTCGTCGGCCGGAATGATTTGCTCGGCGATGATTACCGCCGGGTTGACCGGGTCGATCTTCAGTTGGTTGAGCGGCTTTCGGCGCCACTCGTTGAGCAGCTTGGTTTGACTGGTCGAAGGCACCGGGTTGGGCGGGTCCGCCAGCCCGTTCGGATTGGCATCCCCGACGCCCATTTGCGTGATCAGCCAGGGAATGCCGAGCGCGTCGGCATTCGCCTGCTTGGCCATCCCCACGTCTGTGAGGATCGCGAAAAACTGCGAATTCGCATCAATCATAATAAACGTCCAGGGTATCAATGGTGTGTTCGCGACCGACCACGCCAAAGCGGCCAGTGACCTCAATGTCACGCATGACAGGCGGGTACACGTCGATTTCGTCGCCTTCGTAGAGGGACACGGCGATATTCAAATTGCCTTGAGTTTCAAGGCTGATCGCCAGCCCGGTCAGGTGCCGGGTGACAGGCTTGGCGTCGTCAATCAGGCGATCAAGCTCCTGATACATTTCCTCGGTGATGCCGGTATCGAGAACGCCGACCTTCAGTGCGAAGGTGCCCGGCACGCCCTCGGGCACGGTCTTGAACCACTCGACAATCTCGATCAGATAGCCCAGCGGCTCGACCACGCGGCGCAGCGCGCCGATCGTGCCCTTGTGCTTGTGGATGTAGAAAGACGCCTTGATGGCCGCGCGCTTGGTCGCCTCAGACCACCGGTAATCCCATCGATCGACAGACCATGCCCACGCCAGATGGGGGAGCAGTTCAACCGGGCAGGTGTCGGGGTTGTAGAGCGTGCGCAGCGGGACAATCGTGCGATCGTAGAAAGCCGCCTCGATTGCCCGCTCCAGAGGCGTGCTATTGCTCGGCAGCAGGCTTTTCATGTCGCTCCCGCCATCGTCACGCTGTAATCGACGCACCACGCCGCCTGTGCCTTCGTAGGCGCCAGATCCTGCCAGCCCACCAGCTCGACCCGGGAAACGCCGGCAATGTGCAACTGAGCGTCCACCGCCGAGCGTGCCACCTCAACCCCCAGCCGTTTGCGTGGGTTGATCCACGCGGCAAGCCTGCGTTTCGCCTCGGTCAAACTGGCGTCACCCTCCGGGCCTGCGCTGCTCATGTGCAGAATGGCCTCAATCCGGTACTCAAGGATTTCGGCACTTTGCACCGTGACCCGATCACCGACCGGGCGGGTGTCCTCGTCATCGAGCGCCAGACGGACGACGTCCAGCAGCTCGGCGCTGGCCTCCCCTTTTCCTTCGGTACTCAGCACCGTTACCGTAACGTGACAAGGCTTAGGACTTTCAGCCGAGGCGTCGGCCACCAACCCCGAGGCGTTATGTGTGTGCAGGATGTAGCTGTTACGCGGCCCCGCGGTTGTCAGCCCCTCATAAGCCAGTTGAATGCGCTCACGATACGGGTCGTCTTCCTCCAGCACTTCAGGCACTGGCGGGGCCGCCGTCAGATCCTCGGCCTGAATCACCAGGCGCGGCAGATTGACGTTACCGCCAAGCTGATCGAGGTCACTCTTGATCGCGTAGGCCAAGAGCAGCGCCTTGGCCCCATCGTTGACCCGGGCACGGTTGCCGAGCTTGTTATACGCACCAACCTCCAACAACTTGACCACCGGATCTGACTCAAGGTTGGCCGTCCAGTTGTCGCCCATGCTCGCGCGAAACATGCTCAAGCTGTCCTCGTAGGTTTCTTCGAAGTCCAGCGGCTCCAGCACGTCCGGCGCCGGCAGCGCGGACAGATCCAAGATACTCATGCGCTCACCTCGGCCAAAAAGTCGTCGCCCAGGTATTCGCCGGCAACAACAAAATCAATCTTCCCGCCCAGCACTGCCACCACCCGCACACTCTTGAGCTTTACGCGCGGCTCCCACCGATCGAGCGCCCGCACGGCCTCGGCCTGCACCGAACTGATCCAACCGGCGTTAACCGGCAAGTCCACATAGGTGCGTAGCTTGCTGCCGTAGTCGGGCCGCTCTCGGCGACTGCCCAACGGAGTGCTGAGAATGTCGCCGATGGACTGAATAACGCTGTCGATGCCGGTAATGGGCTGGCCGGTGTGGCGATCCATTCCGATCATCTGCGTTACTCCTGGGCTTCAAGTTCGGGATGGGATTTCAGGAACGTCACAGCCTGTTCATCGGACGCCGAGACGTCGACCGAGGCCTTGACCACGGCGAGCGTGCGATTGGTGCCAGGGATGCACAGGGTGCGCGAGGTAAAGACCGTATCGCGAAAGGTCAAACGCAGATCCGTCGACGTCGACGCATCAGCGCCGGGCGTTGCAGTGGCCTTGGCCATGGTTTCCTCCAGACACAAAAAAGCCCGCACTTGGCGGGCTGCATGGTTGATTGATCAATGCTTGTGGTGATTGTCGCTATTGCCGGCGGCCATGATGTTCCCGGTGGCGTCGACATTGCCTGTTACGCGTAACGGGCCGTCGATGTTTACCGGTCCTTTGATGTTCACAGTAGCCTCAATGTCGAGCGTTCCAGACTTTACCGTCACCGCGTTATCCGTAACGACCAGTTCTGTACCGCCGACTTTGATTGTCACCGTCCCGCTGGGCACGGTGATCGTGTAGCTGCTTGCCTGCCAGTCGTAGACCAGCGAACCCTCATCATCAAACCGCCAGACCTCGACGTGATCGCGGTTATCCGGCTGGGCGCCGGCGTTGCCGTACAGCCCCGGAATAAACGTTCCAATGCCGGCCTGCCCGCTGGGGTTGAACAAAACCCCCTGCTCGCCAAGGCTCGGCGATCGCCAGTGCCGCGCCTTGCCGGCCGCGAGGCTGTGCCAGCGCACCCAGGCGCTCGTCCACTCGCCGTTCGATACCCGACAGACCGGTGGAGAGGCGGCAAGATCCACCGCCACCACCGCGCATGGCATCAGCATGGCCGCGATCATGCGGTCATGCTCACCGCTTGGGTAACTCATGGCAGATTCTCCGGCGGGAAAAACTCCGGCGCCCTGCCGTCGTTGAACCCGAACATCAGCGAACCCGGCGGCTCGTCTGGCCAAGGCCATTCAAACTCACCGACCTCAAAGGTCTGCGTCCACTGCACCGACCACATGACAAACTGCTCAAGGTCGGGCATCGGTGCTTCGGGCTGTGCGTGGATGTTCTCCGGAGGGCCGGTGATGAAGTCCAACCCCCAATACTGGTAACTCAGTATCGAGGTCATTTGCGCCGCCAGAATGGACGCTTGCAGCGAGGCCTTGTTGCGCGTTGCGTCGACCAGAATGCAGGACTGAAAACGGCCGATCAGCGCCGTTTTCCCTTCGCCGCGATCGGTGCCCAGGGTCATGTCCGTCACCCCGAAAAGCAGTGCCGGCGTTTCCACCAAAGAACCCAGCTCGGGGAAGTGCTCGACGTGCAGGAACCGAGGCATGGCCGCCGCGATCGTGCTTTTCATCGCTTCATGTAATGTCGTCAGTTCGCTCATTGCCCACACTCAACACCAGATCGACCATGCCGGCACCGTCGGGCTTCAAGCGGCTGACCTTGTAGCGGCCGCCGCCCAAATAGACCGGCAAATCGATGGTAAGAAAGTCGCCCTTTTTGATATCAGGCACGTCGACCAGTCGCACGGTTAGAGTCGGCTCCAGCACCGCGTCCGCATTGATCGCCGAACCCAAGCGCACCGCCCCACCCTTGCCGCCGCCGATTTCGGCGCCGACAAAGGGCGAGGCAAAGGCCCCCTTGATCTGGCTGCCGTCGGCCAGCGTCGCCGGGTCGCCCAAGCGATCGACCAGCACGGCGTCCATGCGGGCCGCCAGCTCACGAAAGCGCCCGGGGGTCATCACTGGATCAACAGGGCAGTGGCGAAGCCGCCAGCAGGCTCAGAGGTCAGCTTGCCGAACGGCACCGAGTCGGCCACCGCCGGCGCGACCAACACACCCGCCAGCACGTTGACCTTCTGGCCCAGCGACAGCACACCCTCTACCGGCAAGCGCCACTCTTCATCGGTGATGCCGACCATCTTGGTGCCACTGACGCCGGTCGACGTAGGGATCACAACCATGTCATTCAACACCAGCGGAACACCCGAAAACGCGCCGCCAACCGGGGCCGTGAAGTCGACGGTCTTACCTGTACCAACGTAATTCTTGGCCATGCCAATTACTCCTATGCAGAAATGAAAAACCCCGCACAGCGCGGGGTTTCGATGGTTCGGCCGATTACTTGCCGAGCGACTTGTTCAGGCCGCGAGAATCGAGCGGGGCCACGCCGGCATCGATCCGAACCTTGCTGACCACACCGTCAACGGTGAAGCCTTGGGTCTGCTCGATGTACGGCTGATCCACGCCGTCCAGATAGGCGACCTCGATAGTGTCGCTGCCTTGTTTGGCGGCCAGATACCACTCAATCGCCGAAACATCGTCCAGACGCGGCTCGGCGATCACCTCGGCAAAGTTGCGGATCGGGTTGTCGATGCCGGCATTGCTTTGCGCGCCTGGGACCGAGGCGGAACGAATCAACTGATTCGCCTTGTCTTCCAGGCACACCGGCACCAGTACAAAGCCCGGGCGGATGTTCAAGGTGCGCGCCTTGGCATCCTCGGTGGCCGGCGACTTCTGCAAGGCCATGGCGGTCTTGGCCGCACTCAGCGCCTCGATCGACAATGCCGATCCGGCGCCTTTGAGCAGGTTTTTGCGGTCGTCGTGATACAGCGCCTTACCATCGCTCAACTTCGGCCCGGTGGTCAGCACGTCATAGACCAGATCGCCGATGGTGCCGCGCGCCGCCAGACCCATGTTGTAAGGCACGGTACTGAGCTGGTCGAGGTCGTCGTTGATGATCGCTTGACGGGTGATGCCGAACAGCTCGCCGTAGGTGGCCAGCCGGATCGCCTCGCCGCGATCGCTGGTGGTGATGTATTTGTATTCCGCACCTGGGCGAACTTCACGCAGGCTGCCGAAGGCGCCCATGCCCACACGTTTGACGGTCTTGAAGTCGCTGAGGCGGCCTTTCTTCGTCCACTTGTCGAAGGTTTCCGGCGCTTCGTCCCAGCCCAACAGCACCGACTTGCCGGCGATATCCAGCAGGATGTTGCCAAAGTCGCTGGAGTCGTGAGTAAACGCCAGACCGACCATCTGCATCGGGTTATACGACGCCACGACAATGCCGCGATCGGTCAAGGACGCCCGGGCCAGCTCGCGCAGGCTCATGTAGTTATAGGCGTTGTCCTTCTGCACTTCGGCTTGACCGATGCGACTGGCGATCGAGGCGCGCACCGAGTCACCCACCAGATTACCGTTGGTAATGTGGCCGTGAATGATCTGCGAACCGGTCGGAGTGGTGCCGGCCCCCATCGCGGCCAACAGCTTGGCGTTGGCCGTTTCGATCGAGCAATTCACGTCATTCAGGCACTCGGTCAGCAACGCCGCGTGAGGCGCTGCAAACGGTGCGGAAAACGCGGCGGTGATGGCCGTGCGGCGAGTGTTATCGTCGGCCAGCGCCTGGGCGCGGATCTGCTCGGCCGTCTGATTCGCCGGCGGGGTGACTGCCGCCGGTGGAGTAACCGCCGCCGGCGGAGTAACCGCCGCCGGCGGAGTAACCGCCGCCGGCGGAGTAACCGCCGCCGGCGGAGTAACCGAGGCGCGCGGCGGGGTCAGCAGATTCTTGAAGTCTGGTGGCATTTTGGTGAACTCCTGCATACGTTGCGAATTGATTTGAGCGAAGGCCTTGAGCGGTTCAAGAATTTTGTGCGCGAAACCGGCCTCCACCGCCTCGCTGCCAAACATCCACGTTTCCGCATCGAGCAAGGCGTGGATTTCCTCGGCGGTCTTTCCCGTTGCGAGGACATACGCCTGCACCAGCGAACCCTCGACCTGATCGAGCAGTTCGGCATAGCGCCGCATGTCCTCGGCATCCCCCCCCTGAATGCCCCACGGCTTATGCACCATGATTGCCGCGTTCTCGGGGATGCTTCGCGTGTCGGCCGCCATGAAAATCACGCTGCCCATGGACGCGGCGAGGCCGCCCACCACGCCGTCAATGTGGGCCGGGTGATGCTTGAGCATGTTGTAAATCGCGATCCCTTCGAACACTTCGCCGCCGGGTGAATTCACGTACATGTTGATTTGTGACACGTCACCGAGCGCTTTGAGGTCTTTGGCGAATTGCTTGGCCGTGATGCCCCAGGCGCCGATTTCGCCCTCAATGCGCAGTTCCGCGATGCTCGCCGACAGCGCGCGCATCGAGTACCAGCTTTCGCCGGCGTCAGTCGTCGTCGCGACCGACCCCCTTGGCCGCATCAGCGGCAGATTTTCCCGTTTGTTCATTGGTCTGATTTTTCCCATAGAACTTGTGATAGGCGTCCGAGCTGAAGACCAGCCCTTTCTCCCGGTTGGCTTTAATCTCCGCTTCGCGCGAACGCTTCAGCTCCTGCGGATTGCGCTGACGTGCCCGGGCCACTTCGGCCTCATCGGCAAAACCACTCTCAACCAACAGCTCCCATGCCGTCGCCTCATGCACCGGGTTGATCCACGGCATCACCGGGCCTTGATAGATCGCGCCGTAAACGGTCTGAGGATCGACGTCATGCGGCACCTTGATCACGCCGCTCATGATCGCCACGCGCAGCCAGTTGCGATAAACGCGACGGCACCAGTAGTCGATAAAGTCGTGCTGCAACTGGTCATAACCTAACTGCGCCTCGACCAGCTCCTGACGCTGCGCCGAATAGGTGCCGTCGTAACTGCGCGCCAAGCTGGAATAGCCAATGCGCGCACCGGCCGCGACCGCTTTGAGCTGCCCGTTTCGGAAGCCTTCAAGAAAGGGGTTGGGCCGATCGCTTTTGATCATCCCGACCTCTTCACCGGGCAGCAGCGTGTCGATCACCATGCCCGGCGCCATCTGGAACGTTCGGGCATCCGTACCGGCCTTCGGCGCCACGTAGTCGTCAGGGGAACCCTTCTTGATGTACATGGCCAACGCGGCACTGATCCGCGCGGCAACCCGTTCGCTTTCCTCGTAATCCTTGATATCCGCGAGACGGGTGATCACCGCGTGTAGGAGCGGCTGGCCACGGTTCTGACCAATGCGCTTGCGGTAAGCGATGTGAATCATCTGCTCAGCCGGCACCCGCTTGGTGTCGAGCGTCATGCCACGCCCCAGCGAATCGCCGGGATGCTGTTTCAGCAAGTGAAACGCCCGCACCCGGCGCCAGGAATTGCGCTCGATGCCCTGAATAATCCCCTTTGACTCGTCGTTTTTCTCCCAGGGCAGAAAGTCCGATTCCAGCAGTTCCAGCGAGTACGGGACCGCGTGCAAGTGCTCGTAATTGGCGATCTTGCCCACCAGCTCTTGAGCCAGCGCCTCACCGTCACGCAGCCAAGTGCGGCAGATAATTCGTTCCATCTGCGGCCGGGACAATTCCCCGGCGGCCTCCGGCTTCAGCGACCATTCCGCCCAGTGCGACTTGATCAGCGCGGCAAATTCCAGATGCACGTCACCGGTCAAGGTCAGCGGGATCGGCTCGACCGAAATGCCCGGGCCACCCACCACGCGTTCTTCCATCCGGTCAAAAAGACCGGTGACGATGTCGTGGTTTTGATCCAGCGCCCGGCACTGGTCACGCATCGACTTACCGGCATGCTGCAACGCACGATTTGCCCCGCGCGTTTCGCGCTTGGCCTTGTGCGTGCGGCTCGGCTCGGCTGCCTCGAAAGCGCGAATGACGTGCCGGGCTTTCATGCGTTCCATAACCGCGTGCGGGAAGAACGGCAGCAGCGCCTTGTCGACGACGTTCACGGGAACACCGCCAACGCATGCCCAGGGCGGCCACTGTCTGCCGAGTTCTGAGCTGCCACGCGACGCTCCCAAAACAGGCGGCCGGCCTGAATGTCTTTCAGATCCGACATGACCACTTTGCGGCCCTGAAAAAACGTCTCCTTGCCATCCAGCACGGCAATCTCTGCCGCCAGATAGCGATCCACCATGTCTTGCGCGGTAGGTGCTACAGCCATGCGCCTTGTCCTTTCGTGATCCACGCGCCGGCCTCGTCCGACGACGATGCAGGTTGTGGGGGTGATGGTTCGACCGTTACGCGTAACGGCTCAGGTTCTGCGGCTTGCGGCTCGTCGTCCGGCTCGGGGTCATCCTCGGCCGACGGCACATGCCACACACCGCTCGGCAGTTGCCGCGCGAGCAAGTCCAGATCAAGGCCAAAACGCGCCTGACTGATGCGCAGCGCGGCCAACGCATAAACCAGACAATCGAGCGCTTCGTTGCGGCGACCGCCGGCGTCCCAGCGCTGTACGCGCCGGTGCTTGACGATCACCCACTTACGCCGCTCGGCCGTCAGTTGCCGCAATTCATCCTCGCCGCATAACTCGTCGTTGGCAGGCAAGTGCAGACAACCAGGAACACGAATCCCCGGCGCGTCTGGCTGAATCGTCAAGCGGTTGTAGATCAGCTCCTTGGCGTTATCCGTGCCGACCTCGACGAGGTAGATCCGGCCGCCCTTGACCTTCGTTTTCTTGCGCGGCCACGTCGCGATCGGCTTGCCGTAGGTCGACGCACCGAACACCGGAATGATCCAGTTAACGCCGTGCTTAATGCTTTCCTCGCGCACTTCGTCCGAGTAGTGCCCGCCTTGGTCCCAGCACGCGCGCTCCAGCGTCATCACCGTGCCGTCAGCACGAACGAACCGCTTTTTCAGTTCGATGCCAACTTTCTTGCGCAGCTCGACGCTTGCCGGATCGCCCTGCAGAACGAACTTGTGAATTAACCAGGCTTCCTCACCAGCACCGAAACCCCAAAACCGACCCTCGTAACGATCGTCCTGCGTGTCGATGCCGCCGAAGATCGCGACCACCCACGGCGGCACCTCGGCATATACCTCGCGGCGTGCCTGTAGGTGCTGCCACTCCAACTGCTCGCCCTGATCTTCTTCCCAAGCCTCGCCCAACGTGGTGTTGATAAAGGTTTTGAGCTTGCCCCGGTCTTTCTTGACCTTGATCCACTCGCTGACGACTTCCGCCCAGGTGACAAACTCGGAATACACCGTCCAGATATGGAACGTCACCGAGCGCGGCGCCTGCATGGGCTTGTCCGCACTGGTGAACCACTCCATGCCGTCACGCGTCCAGATCCCGGAACGCTCACAGATGTAGCGACCGCTGGCCGACGCCGCGATCATTTCGTGATATTCGAACGTGCAGCCGTGGCCGGACTCGCACGCGTACCACGCTTTTTCGACCTGCTTGAGGTCGTTGAGCAGCCACTTGATGCCGAACGGTGTATCGGGGTCGCCCCACTTCAGATGCTGTTCCGTCTGGCAGTGCGGGCACTTGATGTTGAAGCGCAGCAGGTGCGGCGAATCATCCGCCGCCCGCGTGATCTGACAGCCCTCACCCGTCGTTTCCTCGCCTTCAGCAGCGGGCACAATGGTCGTCGGGGTGGATCCGCGAATCGACTTCTTGAACGTGGCGCCTTCCAGACGCTTGTCGCCCAAGATGGTCGGGGCGCCCTCGCCTTCAATGTCCGCGTCGAACTTCGACAGCTCGTCGTAGATCACTTCGTCCGGGCTTTTTTCGCGGTAGTTCTTCGCCGCCGTTCCGCCCAGGCACCACAACATCTTGGCGTTATCGAAACGCTTTTCATCGAGCGTGTTATCTCGATGCTTCGTGCCGAGCCAAGGCGCCAAAGCCTTCACCACTGGCACGTCGCGGATCATCGTTTCAATGTGCCGCTTCATCATCCCGTCCGCATCCCCGTCAGTCGGGCACCACGTCAGGACGTTGCGTTTCTTGTGCTGGATCTTGTAGCCCATGTTGGCTACCAGCATTTTCGTATAGCCGACCCGGGCCGATTTCAGCACGTTGACTTCACGGATCAGGTCGTTGCCCATCGCGTTCAGGATCGCGACTTGAAACGGGGCGGTGGTCCATTTGCCTTCTTGGTAGGACGATTCGGACGACAGATAAAAGTGTTTGTCTGCCCATTCCGTCGCGGTCAGCGGCGGCTCTTTGTAAAGCCCTTCCAGCCCCTTGCGGACACTCTCAATCAGCGCCCTCATCCAAGGAATCGACGAACTCATCAAGTAACTCCGGCAATTTGTCCGCCAACTTGACGGCGTCGTTTCGCGCTATGGCGACTTCGCGCTGGATAGCCTCAAGGTGTCGCGGCTCGATGTCCGGGCATTTGCGCTTTACCTTGGCATGCACGGTGTCGAGGGTTGAGCCGAGCATTGCGCTCAACTTGCCCAGGGCAAACACGGCAAAATCAACCGGCACCAGCTTTTTTGCCTTGACCTGATTTCGCATCGCTTGCCCGTCGGCCTGCTCGGTTGTCAGGCGCAATTTCTGCTGTGCCTGCTTGTACTCAATGAGCGGATCGATCGGATTACCGTCATCGTCCACGGGTTGTTCTTTCGCACCCTGGTGCTTGAGACGATTTGCCAACACCGACTTGGCATCGAAAAACGCCTCGCGACCAATGCGCTGCACCGGCTCAACCTTCCACTTATCAAAGGCCTGCACGGTAATTCCGAGGCTCGCCGCCATGCGCGACTTGTTCAGCCACCCCGGCTGCTGAGCAATGGAATTCGTTTTCATGATCTAAACAACAACCTCAATCCAAAAATGGGTCATATGTAGCGAAGCAGCGGGGCCCGAATTACCCCCAATGGGGGTGGGGTCCGGGAGTACCTTTTGGATTTGCTCCCCCCCGCCCCTGTCAAGCGAAAAGGGCACGAAAGGCGACCATTCGTCGCCCTTTCGCGCCTCTGCCGCCTGATCACCGCGCCGTCGCCTTCGCATCGGCGAATGCCTGGGCGAACTCGGCCAAGCGGTTCGCCTTCACGATGTTCTCCCCGATCTTGAAGAACGGGAAAATGGTGCGGTAACGCGGGGCCGAGGCACTGAAGACAAAGACCGGGCGCACCGCATCACCCATGCCCATTGACACGCGCTCCCACACGCCGCGCGTACCGTCGACCTCGGCAGAGAAATAGCGATGGGCGTTGCCCTTGGCCTTGCTTCGACGGCTGTTCGTGGCGTTGGCCTGATAGCCCGCTCGCAATGACGCAGCCCCCATGCCTGACAGGATCTTGGTCATGGTGCCGCGCGACACGTTGCCGTACTGGTTCATGAAAGGCGCAGTAGGCACCGCGTATTCGTTGGCCTGCATGACGCCGCGAGCGATCAGCGCCTTTTCAAAGCGCTTATGCGGACGCAGGCCACCGGTTACCGCCTGCTGAAGGTAAACATCAGCAGGAATGCCAGAGGCCCACGAATCCTTGAAATAGACCTCAGCCGGCTTGCCCGACATGGTGGCCGCTTTCGTAAACAGACTGTTCAGCGTGGTCGGTGTCGGCCGATCAAGTCGGGCCTTCATCACCGGCAGCACGCCTTTTTTAACCCGCTGTGCCAGCCGGGTCGCGGTAAGCACCTGGGCGAACGGGATCTGCCGACGCTCGATATCGTCCAACTGCAACAGGGCAGTGGCTGAATCCAATTCGAAACCGACCTTGAACATTCAGCCTCCTTGTCGCTAGTGCCAGCAACCGACCATGCGTAACGCGCAAGCGGCGCCAATCAACATTGGCAGCAACACTTGCAGCAGCACACCCAACCAGTTCGATTTATGAAAACCCGACCGCATAGGCGGCGCCGGTGGCGGCGGCTTAACCCGCATACACCGGCGCCGAGGCGATCGGGCGACAGAGCGCACTAGCCTGCTCAGCCAGCAACAGATCCAGATGCGCAGCAACTCGACCGTGAACCGTAAGGTGCTTAGGCCCAGCTACCGGCATTTGCTCCAGATCCGCAACCAGCATGGCCGCCGACTCGATCGCATCCGACAACGGCGAGCCGAGGCGCCGAATCGGGGCAGCACCCAGCTCACCCACAACAGAAGCGAACGAACCGGGAGCAATCGGCGGCGCCGCCAGATCCACCACCACACTCTCGATGTGCGGAAAATGCGCCTTGACCTGATCACCCACAAACAAGGTGACCGACTTGTCACCCAACTGCATTTTCTCGGCCTCGACAAACTGTCGCGCTTCGTTAATCGGCGTAACTGCGTACTTGTTCAATTCATCACCTCGTTATGCGTAACGGCCGGCACGTTGCAGGCCTCGGACTCTCGACAATCGACATGCGCCGAAACGGCGAACGCAACCAGAACAACCAGAACCAGCCGCAGCGGCCGGAACATCACAGCGTCTCCGCCTTGCGCTCAGCCCAGCGCCGGGCGAACAGGCGCACCTGCTCAACGCCGAGGACACCGACCACGCCACCGACGCCATAAGACCAGCCACCACCCAAACCGGCTTTCTCAGCGCCGATACCGACCAGGAACACCAGAACGCCGCCCAGCGCGGCCTCCAGCAACTGGCGATCCCAGCGCGGTTCTTTGGCTTCGTAGAGAATCCGCAGATAACTCAGGACGAAGGCCAGCAAGCCGGCCAAGCCGTGATCCTTGAGTGCAGCAGCAACAATGACCCAGAAAGTCGGGTCTTTTTCTGGGGGCATGTTCGGCATCTCGTTTTCTCCCGAATCACGGGGAATAGGCATAAAAAAACCCCCGACCTGTGAGGGCCGGGGGCTGAATTGACTGTTTTGCGATGAGTATCGTGGCCGGAACAACACCACAATGACGCAAACGATAGGGGAAACTGCAAAGAGGGTCAACTCTTTTCGTGTAAAAAAACACTAAACGTGTAAACGCCCCGCCCTGTCAACCCTTCGCTTCCTGACCTCGATCACAGCCACAACGCCCGTTCAAGTTGCGGCAAAACGCACGGCAATTCCCCAGCCCAAACCCCGCCGCAGCCCCGTGGCAAAGGCTTTCGGCAGTGTGCGCAGCTTTTGCTTTCAACAACTCCACGCTGCTGTTTGATCAAATCCGCGTCACGACGAATCAGCGTCAACACGTATTCGGTTGCGGTATACGGTTCGGCTCCAGAGGCCCGGAATACAAGGGCTTCAGCCAATTGCGCCGCCTCGATCGGCCCAATTCTGGCGCGCAACTCCACAACCCCGGCCGCCGCGTCGCGCTCTCGCTGCTCGGACTTGCGAGTCGTGGCCGCCTCTCGCCTCATTTCTTCGGCGTTGTGACACGTCACAAGACCACCGGCCTCCAAAGCGTCCGCCGCTCGGTCTTGCAGATCCGGGTCAATCCTCCGGGCTTCGGTCATCTTTAAAATCCTCTTATATGATTAATTTGGGTTGTACGGCTCAGGCCAGCCAGCCCGAGGGGTCTACGGCGATCGGCTTAACGGCGCGTCTTGCTCCTGTCTTGTCCTGCAACGCGTCAAAACCCTGCGCGTCGAGCCATCCGTGCCACCGTTCCAGGGCGTTGCGCTTGACCTGTTCGCCCATGGCTTGGAAGTAGGTGCGTTCCAATTCGCTGGTCGCGTGGTTCAGCAGCAGCTTGCCCACCAGCGGATCCACGCCAAGGTTTGCCCATATAGAAGGCGCGAGTTTGCGCAGGTCGTGGCTCGTCCATTCGCCGGCGCCGTAACGGGTGAACACCGCAAAGGCCTGACTGCGTGACATGGGTCGACCAGCACGCACAGACGACGGGAACAGGTAAGCCCCGGTGTACCCCCTCGCCTCTTGGTCTTCACGGTAACGACGCAGAAAGGCCACGGCTTGCGGGGTCAGCGGCAGGACATGGTCGCGTTTGGACTTGGTGTCAGCCCCGGGCAGGAACCACTCCCCCGCGTCCAAATGAATGTTCTTCCACTTGGCCAGACGGGTTTCGGTGATGCGCGTGGCATGGGTCAGCATCAACACCATCAGCGCGACGCCGGCCGGATCCTTGGCGAAGAACTCCGCCCAGTCGGCCAGCAGATCCACCACGTCGACGTGACGCAAGCGCGCACCCTTGGGCCGGATTTTGGCCTTGGTGAAGTTGCCGAAGGTCACCCCGGCCATTGGGTTGACGGCGATTTTCTTCAGGGTCAGCGCGCGACTGAATACGACTTTAAGCACGTCCAAGGTCGATTTGACGTAGCCCAGGCTGTACTCGGCCTGCATGTGCCACACCAGATGGCGATCGAGGGTGTCAGGGTTGAGTTTGCACAGCGCCAAGTCGCCCAGGGCGGGCAGCAACTGGCGAGTGATCGCCGACAGCGAGGACGCCCGGCGCTCACTGGATAACGCCCGGTCCGCTTTCAGGCGTTCGACGTACCAGTCCAGCACCTGACCAACGCGCTCCCAGCCATCGACGGTGGCCACCGCTGTCGGATCGGTCATCAGCCGAGCCAGCACGTCGGGCACGCTGTCGATCATCAGCCGCGCCGGCACGTCGGGCCAGTTCGCCGCCTTGCGCCACTTCGGGCCGTTGACGTAGCGCACCAGATGCCAACTGCCTTTGCTGCGATCGTTACGGTAACGAAAGCGCAGCGGGTGCCGGGGGTCGTTCAACTCGGTGACGTGCGGATCTTCGGCGTGCCGCTTGATCACCGCGTCAGAGATAGGAACCGTGAGTGTCGCCATGGTGCGTGCCTCAATGGTGCCCACGGCCATGCCGGCGGGCGGCGTTGTCTTTCTTCAGGCAAAGCAAAGCCGCAGGCGCGACGATGCCCATGAATGGATTGGTTGGAACGGGTAGAGCCGAACTGGCGCCTTGCGCGACAGCCTTAACGCGTTACTCGGGCAGACCGGCCTGCCACATCTTCGCGGCCACAGCGGTCAAGGGCTTGGCGAACATCAGGCAATAGGCGCCTGGCGCACCCCAGCCACCGGCGAACTGGAACCCGACCAGATCGCCGCCATGATCCATGCGCGAGCGCTGTGCGGGATTGAGCGCGGCCGGCAAAGCACCCCGCGCCGTCTCGACATGAATAGCGAAGCCCAGGGCGGCCCCTACGGCATAGGGGTCTACCCCATGAAACCCGGCAAATAGAGGGTGGAAGTTCATTTGATCCCCAACAGTGATTCAATGGTTGCGCGCGCCTCAGCGAGGCGGCTGCGGTACGTTCTCAAGCTCACACCCAGCGCGTCGGCCTTCTCAAACTGGCCGATACCATCCTGCTCATAACCGACGATCTTTCGGCGCTCAGCCACTGCCCACCAGTTCGCCCCGTACTCAAGCCGCAGGACGTCAGCGCGCAGCGCGTTCTCGACAAACATGCCCAGCACCGCCGCCTCGATCTTGCTTTCCAACCCATCGACAGGGCCGCCAGACGGACCGGAACCACCGAAAAAGATTTCACCTTTATTGTCGATCAGCTTGGCGAGCATGGATTTTCCACTGGTGCCGCCGCCGCTTTCCGGCCAGCTCCAGCGTGCCCATAGTTCAAGGGCGCTATCCAAGCGATTGTTACCTTTCCTTCTCGCCATTGAAGCCCCCTTAGCCGCCGGCCTCGGGCATCAGCCTGTAACCGGTGCGCGGCATGTTTTTGCAGGCTGGAAACTTGAGGCCGCTGGAACACACCGACAGGCCAAAAATGCTCTCGGCACGCACGCAGACCTTGCAGCCCAGCGCGCGCAGCTCCTGCGCCTCAACAATCTTCGCAGGATCGCCGTAGGCATACCCCGGCAACGCGCGACTATTGAGGCCCATGCGCCAGATCCTCAAGCGCTGCCCGCACGCTTCCATTGTTCGCCAAGTAGGCCATGCACGACTCGGAAAGCGCCTCCAGCGGCTCGCACACATGCGCAAAGCCGGCTGTCCCATCAGTCACGATCAGATCGCCACGGCGAATGCTCACAGACCCCGACGGACGACTGTAAAGGTGCCAAATGAAGCCGCCACGGCGGCGGATCTCGGCCGCCTCCAGCTCACTCAGGCAGTTCGCAATGACCAACCCGTCAACAGGCGCCGGATCATGCGCGGCGTCGGCTGGACCATCCAAGAAGGCGCGCAGCACCTCGACACGACGGCCGGCATTCTTCTCGCTGGGCGTCTTCATGGAATACGCAGCCAAACGAGCCTTTCCAGAGGAAACAAGGCGATCGGCGATTTCGGTGCGTTCGTTTGGATGGCCGCCTGACAGTGCAATCAATAACAAGGAATTCCCCTTGGGCACGCCATCAGCGGCGCGCCACTTCTAATTTTTCTTTGCGCACAGTCATCAAATAGTTATGCAGGGTGGCCGGCGACTTGTCCGCCCCCTCCTGGCTGGCCAGCTCTATGGCGGCTCTCATTTCCTCGACCGTCGTATTGGAAGCACACCAACGACGGAACAAAGATTGGATATAAGGGTCTTTGCCTTGGTCTTCAGGCATTTGCGCCTCAGCGATGAACCACAGTCGCCACTCATTGGCGACGCGGGGCAGCGGCGAAGCCGGCAAGAATGCCTGGAAGTCTGCAAGCGTTACGCGTAACGGGGAGTTGGGTTCGGGCGGCTGATCGAGGTACAGGAAGCCGTCGGCCGCGAGGTAAGTCATGAACACACTTAATTCAAGCGGCCCGATCTGCAACGCCTCGCGCCAATCGCTGCCATCCAGCTCAACGACGCCGGCGGCGCGCGAGGGACTGGCGGCGAACTGCTCCAGCAGCTTGATTAAGCGGGCGAACCCGGCAACACCAAAACGCTGCTCGACCTTTAAAACGATCGGCAACGTGGAGAACCCGGACGGCAGGCTAAGCCCTGACATTCTTCACCCGGGCCTTCATCACTTCCAAGGCGAACGGCGCATAAATGCCGTTCCAGTCCACAACACCGCCGGACTTGGAAAGAATGTTCATGCCGGCGTTGAAAGACGGCCGCCGCTCTTTGCGATACCACGAGGAAACCGTGCGCGGTTCTTCTTCG